>Ga0209393_1000939_pt1 | contig 12968 bp, 12 predicted proteins | sample SSWtaG_2_FD_184117 | JGI IMG/M metagenome (GOLD analysis project Ga0209393, IMG submission 184117) | Hot spring microbial communities from Sandy's Spring West, USA to study Microbial Dark Matter (Phase II) - SSWsed_130316 (SPAdes)... | ecosystem: Environmental > Aquatic > Thermal springs > Hot...
AGTATAATGGCTATGTAATCGGGTATTTTAATACTTCGCTTTGTGAAAAACGAGATTACAAGGATAGCAAACATTGCAGAAAGTGCTGGTGGAATCATAGTGAACATGATATATGGTGTTGCTAAGGCGATCGCTATAGCTGGTAAAATAAGGTTTTGACACCCCATTCTCTCATAGATTAGATAAGCAGATAGCAAGGTTAGAAGCGCTATGATAAAGTATAATATCATATTTGGTAATGCACATGTGATATCATTTATACCAAACACCATGTGAAGTAGGGCGATCCAGTAGGATGCAACATTAATAATGTCATAGTAAGGGTTCTTCAAAGAAAAACTCCAATGACCATAAGTTGTATATACAACGGCATCGGGAGTTTGCTCACTTACTTCAATAAAACCACTCATTATGAGTAGGGAAGTTTCAAATACAATACTTAGTAATGATGTGAAGACCATGATTATAATGAAAAGCCGTATTGATCGTTTTTCAAGACTCTTAGCAAGGTAAAATAAAAAAGCTATTGACATACTGATGCCAAGCACGAGATACGCATATGTAATGTTTGTTCCGAGAAACGAATAATTATAGATAATTAAATAGAGGAACAACGCTAAAATTAAAAGTAACCCAGCAAATATGGGCAATTTCGCGATTCTGCTTCGGTGACCTTCGTAAATAAGTAAGAATATCATGGCATTAAGTGTTGTAAAGATCAATAGATAGCTTGTATAAGATAGAATCATGATACTAACACCCTTCTAGTGTTGAGGGTTGGCTACTATTCTCCTACGCATTGAGACTCTTGGATCATTGCGTACATTAGATAGAGATCTCTTGTAATTCTAAAGACTTTAACCTTATAACCGAACATCTTTAACATCTTTATACATTCATTTAATAACGAAGAAGAATGTACTTCGAGAACTATGAAGTTAACAAGCCTTCTTGAAAGCCTATTCTTAAGGCCTCTCAAAACATCTAATTCAGAGCCTTCTACGTCGATTTTAATAACATCAACTTGCTTAATGGATAGAAAATCAAGAAGCTTATCTAATGGTACAACTCTTACGGGATAAGACTCTCTTACGTCAATGGTAACATTACTGATATGATACATTTCGTCATACTCACCTTCACGTTTTACAATAAACGACCTGCAGAAAGTCTCTCCGGCAGCAAGGGGCAATGCTATTACATTCTTCACCTTACTACTTTTAATAGAATTATATAATATGGCAAAGTTATTCGGAGCTGGTTCTAAAGCTACAATTAATCCGCAATTATCAGCCATTTTTAAGGTCCAAAAACCATAATGTGCTCCTACATCAATGCATATACTGCTCTTAGATACTTTCACTTTACACATTTCATACATTAAACCAAAGTATACGTAAATAAGGGCTTCATCAAAATCCTTAATTGATTTACTAGATGGTATAATAGCTCTTTTACCCCTAACATCCAGGGGTAAGACCACATACGATAAAATATTCCTTAAGATCATAAAAATTGATACAAGAGTAATCCCTATAAAACTTCTGGGCATAGCTCTATAGAATATAGCACGATAGTAACCCCCTGTTCTAGGCTTTAAGACTGATTTTATTAATCTAAAGATCATGTTTACTATATTTATACATTACTCACCATATCCGTTAGAGACTCAGAGATGATGACATGTAAAAGAGTATCTAAACTAACAAGTTTGTTCAATCATTATCTCTTGATATTCAAATACTTATGTCTTGTTAATATGCCCCTAATGAGACCGGTGAAGGATCCTTTCATACTGCGTAGAAATATCTCAATGAAAAATCGTACACCAAATCTTACACCTGAACTTTTAACACTTAGTAACAGGGCAAGAGGAGATAAGAGGGCATTATAAAGAGCGTGCGTATAAACAGCTAATCCTAGTAAGTCATAGTGCTTTGCAAAGAAGTAAGTGTTATTTTCAACTAATTTTCCCCACCATTTGGGACCTCTTTTTAGTGCAAGTAGAGCTCTCTTACGGATATGAAACGTATAATGAAATGCCTTGGCCTCGGTGCATGCTATCACTTTATGACCAGCTTTCTTAATTCTAAGAGCCAAATCGTAGTCTTCACCAACTATAGGTTCTTCAACTCTCATATCGAATAACTCAGCTTTCAATAAAGCCTCCCTTTTACATATTACCGTTAACGAGAAAACGTCGAGATTTTTCTTCCTAAAATGATGATGGACTCTAAGGACATTAATGGCTTTTACCATAAAACGGAGCACTTTTGAATTACTTTTAGCAAGCACAGATTCGCTACCAAGAGGATTAATAACTATAGGATACGCGCAACCTATATCTCTTCCAATATTAATGCACTTAAGCATTTTTTGAAGCCATTGAGACTCAAGTTCTACGTCATCTTCAAGTAGAACCACGAACTCCCCCTCTGAACTGATTATAGCTAAGTTGGCCGTTCGGCATCTGTTCCAATAGCCTGTCTCAACGACTTTAATATTAGGGATTTTAGTTAATTGATATGCGAGATCTCTTAATTCGTGTCCGTTACTTTCAGTAGCTATCACTATTTCAATCTCATAATCAGCTCTTTTCTGTCTAGATAATGACTTAAAAAGTTTTATGAGACCCTGTTTATTCCTACCTGTCGTGATGATAACAAATGATATCTTTGACATGACATAAAAGTTCTTTTCTTACGTACTTACCCACTATTATGTAATTTTAAAAGCTTTTTAGCAATGTCAATCCATGAGTATGTTCTCGCTGTTGATACCGCTTTTTCGCGCAGTCTTCTAATATTCACGTCATCTACATTACTCAAGACCTCAAATAACTCAAGATCATTGTGCACAATAAACCCGTTCTCTCCATGAGCTATGATTTCTGAAGCACCAACCGTTGACGTAACTATCGGTATAGTGCCACACGCCATCGCTTCTAACACCACTAATGAAAATGGATCAAAGTAACTGGGTAGAACTAAAAAATCTGATGCTTGATAGTACTTAATTAACTCCTCCTCATGCACTTTGCCGAGAAATCTTATCCTAAGCCCTGAGGATGCTTTCCTTATATCCAGACTTGGTTCAAATCCTATGGCAAAGAGGATGTAATTCTTCCCTCTAAATCTTTCTTCTAGCTTTCTCAACGCGTATATAATTCTTTGAAATCCTTTTCTGAAAGGGTCTCCTCCGACAAACATCAGTACCTTGACGTCCTCAGGTATGTTAAGTGTTTTTCTCAGTTCTACTCTCTCTTGTTCATTTAGAGGACGATATTTCTCTATATCAACCCCATTGTGTAGAACGAACACTTTGTTTTCAGGTATTTTGTAGCTTTTGCTCAACAATGTCTTAACTAAGCTTGATACTGCCCATAGTTTCTTACTCGATTTAAAGATTAGCTTCTCTACATAGCCTTCTATACGCATTCTTATCCTTTCATGATTATTCAAAAAACTCGATAGATACTTAAGTGTACCAAGCCTCAGGAAGTGAACCCATGTAATATCTTCTCCGAAAGTATAACCATGCCCTATTACTATTCTATCGTCTTTATACGCTTTAGCGACAATTGTATAAAGTGCTGGTGATAATGCTCTTTGTGCAAATAACCTAGGTACTTTTACTACCTTCACATTAGCGCTTTCTAACCTTTCTAAATCGCTTTTAGGTAGTGAAACTATGCTTGTTAAAATTTCTACATCCATACCCAGCTTAGCTAAGGCTAAGGCAAGGTTATAGCTACACTTAGGTGCTGAGAGCGTAGGGTCTAGCCTTCGAGAAATTATTAGAAACTTATACATGCCTTACCCCCTCGTTGATCTTACGCTATTTTAAATTCCTCCCGCAAAATTTCTTATGCGTATACACCTGGTTAAAATCTCCTCAATGGATACCAAGCGTTCTTCTGCACCAAGTTTTCTAAAGGCTTTTAAAATTCCATACACATAGATCTCAGCAACTCCACCTCTCTAAGAGGGCAAGGCAGTCTGTCAGCGCACGACTCGACTGTACGTAAAGCTATTTCAGCACGTCGTTAAAGACGCAGGCTGTCATCTAATCTTTGACCTCTAACCAAGGTTTGAAAGACGTGAAGTAATTTTCGCTTGTATACTAGCCCTCAGTCTAACCAAGATGTAGCTGTTCACAGAGGTTGCGCACTAACATCCAGAAGCGTGGAGCCGTGCTCACAGTGTGCCTTAACGAGTTTGAGAACCTCTAGTATCAACGTTAAGACAGTGGATCTCCTCAAATCATTTTGGAGAGCTCATTCCTTTCAACACCTTTATGACACTAACTCACAATTATGGGCTCGTGGCCTAGCTTAGCAAACCCCTCTGCTAGAAGTGCTATGAACCTATTCACTCCATCCATATGAGTTATGTACGTCCTCCTAGTTAATGCTATCTTCGTACCCATGTCGTCACTTTTGTAAATCTAATGAATTTAGTTCTTCTAGTATTTCTATTGTAGTTTTTACTATAGCTTCCCTAGACTTCATTTTGGGTTTAAATCCTAGTGTTTTGATTTTGTCTGTTTTTAATGCTATTCTCTTTACGTCCCCCGGCCATCCAACTCCATGTAGTACTGGTTTATATACTTTCTCTACATCTTTCAACCCCATAACCTCTATTACCATGTCTGCTACTTCATCTACTGTTATCCAATCCTCAGATGCTACATTATATACTTCGAAGTCTCTCTTGCTCTTCCTCCAGGCTATCATTGTTGCTTCCACGGCATCCTCTACGTGCATGTAGCTTCTCACCTGCATTCCATCTCCTAGAATCTCTAATCTTCTCCTGTCAGCTAGGAGCTCATTTATAAAATCCCATACTACTCCATGTCTAAGCCTAGGCCCTACTATGTTAGCGTATCTAAGTACCACGGCTTTTATCCCGTATAGTTTTGTGCACGGGTGTATCATGTTTTCACATGCTACCTTACTAGCTCCGTAGACTGAGATTGGTTTTAAGGGTGCATCCTCGCCTACAGGTATGGTTTCTGGTTCTCCGTAGACTGTGCTTGAAGATGCGAAGACTATCTCCTCTACACCCTTCCTCCTCATAGCTTCTAGTAAATTGAATGTTGCCACTATATTGTTTGTGAAGTGTACCTCCGGATCTGTAGTAGGTAATCTCACCTCCGGGTTTGCAGCGAAATGGAATACCACGTTAACACCATCAACAGCCTTTAATGCTACTTCAGGTTCTCTTAGATCACCTACTAGGAGCTCTACACTCTTACTGTCGAGCCAGTGTTTTAAATTCTCTAGCCTACCACTACTAAGGTTATCAACAACTCTAACCCTATAACCATCTATAACAAGCCTATCAACAATATGACTTCCAATGAAGCCAGCTCCACCTGTAACTAGTACCTTCATAGCCTCTAGGCTCTGTACAGTTTTGCTATGTAGGTTTCAACAACTTCATCCCATGTTGGAACTCTACTTACACCCTCAAGTGGAGCTTTAGCTAGGAGGTCGTACACCCTACTAGCTATTACGTATAGTGGTAGCTTAGGATCGACTATTAACGTGCGCGATCTACCTTCAAAATTAAACCCCCAAGGTTTAGCGATAACTACAGGGACCCCTATGGCGTTAGCTTCATTAACACTTTGACCATAAGCCTCCCTCTCGGAAAGCAGGCCTAGGAGATTTGCGCGTGATAGTGTATCAATGTATTCCCTATATGGCTTGAAGTCGCTTAGCTCATACTCTACTCCAATAGTCTTTAAGAATTTCTCTAGACTCGCTCTGTAAGATCCTCTACCAAATACCTTAAACTTTAGGTTAAGGTCGTACTGCTTATTTAGAATATTGACAATTTGAGCTAAGACATGTATATTCTTGTACTTCTCCAACCTCCCACTATACATAACGTAACCCTCAGGATCCCACTTAACAAATCTAAGCCATTCCTCAACACCATGTTCTATGGTTACAGTCTTACAGCCAAAGTCTCTCTCTACAAGATTAGCTTCAAGCTTAGAAACTGTATGAACTATAGAGTCTTTCAGTAACCTCCTTACGTGTAGTCTCCAGTAACTCCAAAGGAGCCTCCTGAAAATAGTATGCCCTGTACCATGATAATGTGGTGTAACAATAATCTTAGAAGCCTTCCTCTTTACAAGCCTTAGAGAGAGCATAGAGAAAACGCTATGAACGCTGTGTACGTGGATTACATCAGCGTCCCTCGAAAGTTCTCCGAGGAGTGCTTCTAGCTTACCTCTACGTCTCGGTATGTGGTATGCTTCTTCAGGACTCCAGATGGGCCATCTAATAACCCTAACCCCGTCTACTTCCTCCTCGAAATGCTCATCTGCGTTAGGCTCTCCAGCTAAGACTACTACTTCATGCCGTCTCCTAGCGAGCCTCTCAGCTATAGATTTAACTACATACTCTACTCCACCAACATGAGGGTGGTATCTAGGGGATATGAGTAGTAGCTTCAAGCTCTCCAACCCCTAGACCTTAGTATGTGCTGTTTCCTTGTTTCACCTGAAGTCTTAATGTTAGGGGGTGTGATGTTTTAATGTACCCTAGGGTTACCTTAGGTTGTCTTCTACGCGGTTGTTTGTTTTGCTTGTTTTTCCCAGGTTATTTCTCTTGTGTACATGTTTCTCATTGTTGCTACTATTAGGTAGAGTTGCGTTGTTATCCATGTTCTGAAGGGTTTGTAGACTAGTAGTGCTAGCCCTAACGCTATTAACGCTGTTGCTGTTATGCTCCCCTTTAGGGCTTGGTATAAGAGTATCGCCGTGGTTATTGGTAGTAGCCATGGGTTTACTAAGTGTAGGTATGATTCTACTACTAGTATTGGTTTGAACGCTCTAGGGGCTTTCGCTACGTGTTTTAATGTTTTTATGAAGTGTTGTATTAGGTGTTGTGCTCTTCTTATCCTCCACTTATGGTATCCTTCCTTTGGTACTGGTTCTGAGCACCAGATGTTATCAGCAGCTATGGATCTGTAGCCTTGTAGTGTTATTAGTGTTGCTGTGTGGCTATCATCCGCCCCTATGTCCTCTGGGAATCCTCCTACCTTTTCTAGGAGCTCCCTTCTGAATGCTGCTAGCTCCCCATGGAATATAGGGGTTGACCAGGCTTTACTCTCTGAGACTCTGATAACGTTGTAGAACTCCCTGTAGCCTTCCTCGATACCTGTGAAGCCTGGGCTCTCAGGCTTCTTAGAGCATGTAACAGCTCCCACGCTTGGATCACTAAACCAGCTCGCAGCATCCTCTAAAGTTTTAGTGGAAGACCATATAGAATCAGCATCCATAACAACTATGATATCACCAAATGTGTAGCCATGCTGAGCATCGTGATTGCCAAAGCTAGTCTTAAAAGAATAGGCAATATGTGGCTAACAGCTAGTTCGACTTGTAAACCAGCCACCTCTATAAAGATGGCTGAAAATATCGCATGAGCAACAATAAGTCTTGGCAGCTCAACATATATTACAGAGGCTATCACTAAAGCAACTATACGACTCCGTGAATAGTTTTTTCTGAGAAAAGCATAATAGAAAGCCGATACTAGTGCACCAACCCCCGCCCAGTACGTAAAAGGCGGTCTATTCAGCATGCTGGCTTTGCTGTAGAGATGAAATAGATATCTTCCCTCTAGTAATATCTCTTCCGTCCCCCTATCACTGGATCTATTTTAAATTCGAGAACATCTTTCAAAAAACTATCTATAATCAACTTCCCAACTAATATTCCCTGTGATTCTGAGAGCTCTTTTAACCTCTCAACTAATAGTCAACTAATAGTCTAGGAGATAAGGCTTCTACCGTAATCATTGAGGTAGTACCATGTATCAATACCTTGTACGTATAGAGTATATTTCTGAACATTCCTGACTCTCTCCATGAGAGGCAGGTGTTTCCCTAGCTGTAAATCTACAAGCTTAGAACCTTAGCGATCTTCTCAACTTATCTTCGCCTAGCTATTTAGGATCTTCTCTCTCTTAATCTCTCCAGTTTACTTCTGAGATAGAGATATCTAGGCCTGCCATACCTATACAGGGGGCTCTCATGGTCTTCTCTGAATATCTTCTCAAGATCACCCGTGAATTTAGGCCGAGTCTCCTGCAGAGCATCTTAACTCTAGTTCTACGTGCGCTAGCGGGTCTCATAGGACTTGCTTTTATGCCTTCTTCCTTCGGTTTCATCGAATCTGGCTGGGCTCTTCATCCTCTATATAATCTTCATCCACCAGCTTTGGGCAACACTTATTCACAGCTCCACTATCATAGTTTTTATTTGCCATAGCTATGGAAACTCACATCTTGGGATCTACTTTCACAGTAAGAGCCTTGTAACATGGATATATATGCTTTCTGATGTACTCTGTACTCCTAGCATGTTCATGAGCCAAGTATTGCCTATAGCTTCCTAGGCTTGTTCCACACTAACTCCCTGGTCCATCTGTTCCTTATCATTGCCGCTACCAGATATAGTTGAGCAGTTGTCCAGGTCCTATACGGCTTGAAGGCTAGCAGTGTCAAGCCGAGGGCTAGGGATGCTATCGCTAAAATGCTGCCATTCATCGCCGATATGATTAGAAGTATCGCTGCTGTAGGTAGTAGCATGGGGTTTGCTAGGTGTAGGTATGCCTCGATATAGAGTATCGCCTTAAATATTCTCCTGGCTCTACCTGCTAGCTTAAGCGTTTCGAGGAAGTGCTGTATTAGATGCTGCGCCCTCCTAATCCTCCACATATGATAGTCCTCCCTTGGCACTGATTCCAGGCACTTCAAATCGTCCGACACGATAGCCCTATAACCCATCAACGCTATCCTGGTAGCAGTATGACTATCATCAGCACCTATATACTCTGGGAAGCCGCCTACAGAGTCTAGCAGATCCCTTTTGAAGGCTGCCAGCTCCCCATGGAATATAGGGGTTGAATAGGCTTTGCTCTCAGCAACCCTGACAACGTTGTAGTAGCTTCTATAGCTATCCTCAAAGCCGGCTGCGCCAGGCCCTATAGGGGCCTTAACACATGAGACAGCGCCTATAGATGGGTCTGAGAGAAGCTCCACACTCCTGCTCAGTGTATTGGGTGCAGGCCATACCGCGTCGGCATCTGTTATAACAACAACATCTCCTGATGAGCTCTTTAACGCAGTGTTGAGAGCCCTGCCCTTACCCCCTCTATTGGGCTCCACAACAATCCTGAGATTAGCGTCTGGGTGTTTTGAGGCCCATGCGAGGACACGCTCGACGGTGCCATCGCTTGATGAAGAGTCAACTACTATAATCTCAACCCTATCCCTAGGATAGTCCTGAGAATATATGTTATCTAGCTTGCTCTCTATCAGATAGGCCTCGTTATATGTGGGCACTACGATAGATACCATGGGCCTGAACCCGGGATCAGCTCTTATGTTTTGAGGCCTATCCAGCCGCACCCTTCTAAGATAGAGATAGTATGCTAGGGGGAGGCTGAAGTGCAGCAACACAAGGATCAAAGCTATGGCTTCTAGAAGGCTAAGCATTGATATCATGCCTCAGCGTTGAGCTAATAGCTTTTCCCTGTAAAGATAGATCCTCAGCTTCGTTCAGGGCTCGATTATTATATCGATGCTTCAGGGCTTTCCAAGTCTCTTAAAGCCTCTCTCCATAATCCTCTCAACAGCGATAGCTACCATAGAGGCTATGGAAATAATAACCCCTGTGGGAGAGGCTATAGGCCCTTCAATCATATCCCTTTGTGTGAAGTTAACCCCTTCTCTTGAGAGTTCTATCAATGGTATAACCGCGATCCCCTTATCAGAGACGGACCCGTCCACCTTAAGGCTGATGGCATAGGCATCACCTGTTAGGGGCCATAGCAGCGGGGTTGGAGCTGTAAACATATCCATGATGATGTGGGTTATGTAGAGAGCTATTGAGAGGTATAGGATCTTAAGGCTCTTCCTACCCAGCAAGGTTAGCACGAATGCCAGTACCGCACCAACAGCTATGGCTAGGATCAGACTGTGGGTAGCCCATCTATGGATCCTTAGGAGGGCATCTACGTCTGGCATCAGGCCCGCTAGTGCTATGATAGCGGATCTCCTCATGCTATAGACCCTACTAGAGATCAGGACGCTCACAGCATAATGTGTAAGAAGATCCGGCATGTCCAGGCGCCCAGCTCGATCTAATTTGTTATCCCTCGCCTATCCGCTAACACCCTAACATAGATCATACACCTCAAGATGGGTGCCACAAGGCGTGATAGCCACCCCGAGCTCCCCAGAATCTTTTGAAGCCCCTCAAGCTCAGCCCTCTCCAGACCCAGGATCGGTAGGGATGCTATGTAGAGCGCAGCGTAAGCCAGACTCGCCATACCCAGCACCAGGGGGCTGTGGTGGGCTGAGGCAGACGCTATTAAGAGGGGTGTGGAGGCTACGACGCTGGCCAGAGCTGGCTTGGAGCCCTTCAAGAGTATCTTCCGGATCTCGATCCCTACTACCCTAGAGATCTTTATCAGAAGGTATAGAGATCCCGATATTGAGGAGATCACGTGTGCTGCGAGGATCCCTAGAACTCCTAGGGTGGGAACAAGCATTGTTATGAGCACAACCTGAGAGGCTATACCCATCATGGATACATACATATATGATTTTGAATCCCCTAGCACAAGGGTATAGGAGGATGTGGCATGCGATCCTAGGATTGCTAGCAGGATGTGGGAGGCTGAGAGAATGGTTAGGATCCACCAAAAGCCTGCATAGCTGCTGCCATAGACGATCTGGAGTGCCTCATATGAGAGGATAGATATTAAAAGGGCTATTGGTGAGATAAGGGCTGATGAGTAGGCTGTAGCCCTCAGAAGCGATATCCTGATAGCCTCCCTATCCCCCAGCCTTGAGGCTCCGGAAAGGATCGACATGGGTATAGGGCCCGAGACTAGGGACAGAGGTGATAGGAGGTTGGAAGCAGCCTGGAAACCTCCTAGATCCCCTGGCAATATGTTCCTAGATATAACTGAGTATATATATTGAGAGGAAGCGCTGCCAGCAATCCTAGAAGCAAATAGAGGTAATGAAAAGGTCAAGGCTCCCCTGAACTCTCCGCGGCTTGGGAGCCTAGGTCTGTCCCGCCTCCCAACCAGGATTAGGAGGGCTGATAAGCCAAATATGGATAAGACCCAATAGCCTATTACATGCGAAGCTATCGCACCATATACCCCCAGACCCATGGCCAGGAGGGCTACCGAGAGAGCGAGCTTTGCGGAGGCCATAGCAAGCTGGATCAACCATATATATGAGGGGAAGCCGAGGCCCAGGAGGGCTGATGAGGAAGCCCAGCCTATAGACGCTGCGGGGATTAGGAGGGCTGAGAGGGCTATTAGAGGAGCGATTTCCGGCCTACCCATGATGGAAGAGGCTATGAAGCCCGAGTAGAGCGCGACTACGAGCGCGAGAAGGGATGAGACGAGGGTTATGAGGAGGATCCCTAGGAGCGATGTGCCCAAGGCCTCCCCTAGCCTCCCTTCCCTGGAAATCCTAGACGATGTCCTCGCAATCCAGAGATCTAGGCCTAGAGTTGCTATCCCAGAGATGGCCGCTGGGATAGCTAGTGAAAGGCTATAGATGCCATAGCCCTCCGGCTCGAGCAGCCTTGCAATAACTATCGATGCTAATGTTAAAAGGACTGTGGAGACTGTGGATCCTAGTAGCTGGTAGAGATATGAGGCGAGAGAGAGCGAGCCTGCTTCCCTAAGATCCTCCTTCATATGCTATCTAGGAGCTAGTGCCTCTCCTCCCAACACTATCTAAGATCCTCCTCATAATCTTCATAACCCTCATCTCAGCTCTCTTGACGTAGAGGACCATCACAGCTATTAGGAGGCTTAGGAATCCAACGAGGCTCATTATAACTGCTATTACCCCTTTAACATGGAATGCTATTCCCTCGAAGAAGTAATAGTAGCCGACCCACGCCCCTAGGATGAGGCCTGGGATTAGGGGTAGCGATCCCATCAAGGCTATGAAGAAAGCCGGATTATACCTCCATGTAAGCCTGATGAGATCCAGGACTATCAATAGCCCATGATAGGCTCTCAGCTTCTTCTTACCAACTCTCCTCCTATATGGGATGGGGTGCTCTACTACATCCCCATATATAGATACCATGTGGGCAAGGATCTCGCTCTCCACGCTGAAACCCCCCATCTCAAAGCTAACCTCCCTCAACTTATCGCTGTTGGCTACATACATGCCGCTCAAGGCATCGCCTAGCCTCGTGCCGAAGAGGATGTTAAACCAGGTTGTGATCAGCTTGTTCCCTAGCCTATAGATCGGATTCATAGAGCCCTTCAAAGGAATCCTCCTACCAACGACAATCGAGCTGTTCCTAGCCATGCAGAGCATCTTAGGCAGCTCGGATGCGGGGTATGTGTAGTCACCGTCCATTATAGCCACATATGGGGTCTCAACATATTTAAGCCCAATCCTTATAGCATTTCCCTTGCCCCTGCTATTCTGGGGTATCACCTTCACACCGTATCTCCTAGCTATTTCAGGCGATCCATCAAAGCTCCCCCCATCAACAACAAAGATCCTCTCCCTGGGAATGCCAATGCTGAGGAGCTCCTCAATAACCCTAGGAAGCCCCTCAGCCTCGTTAAGGACTGGTATAATTATGCTCAGCACATCCAGATCTGTTTGGCATTCTCGGAGAGCATCTCCAGACCCCTGAAATCCCCCGGATGCTCCGGGGATCTCCCGCTCCATCTTAGCGTTTCCCCGCTAACGGTACTCGATGGTATCCATGAATACTTGTAATTCCATTAGCGGGGTTGGGCCTCTGTGCGGGCTCACATGTTCTGCGATGCCCTGTTCTTGACTGCCTATTCAACCAATTCCCCCAGCATCTCCCAGTAGGCTTTCTCAATCCCTCTCAAAGCCCTTCTAGCATATCTATTAGCATAGCACTCCACAGCAACAGCTCTGGTCG
>Ga0209393_1000944_pt1 | contig 12916 bp, 8 predicted proteins | sample SSWtaG_2_FD_184117 | JGI IMG/M metagenome (GOLD analysis project Ga0209393, IMG submission 184117) | Hot spring microbial communities from Sandy's Spring West, USA to study Microbial Dark Matter (Phase II) - SSWsed_130316 (SPAdes)... | ecosystem: Environmental > Aquatic > Thermal springs > Hot...
CTGGAGGTGGGCATCATCGGCTACTATGCTCGACGTCGGATGGTGGACTTCGCCGGATTGATCCAACCGGATGTGGCTCTACAAATGCGATACGAAACAACCTATGAGGATACCGCCCTCTGGGCTGTCCGTCAGTATCATCCGGACTTTCTAGTTCTGAATCCTACATGGTTTCCTCGTCTGATGGCGCAATGGGTGAACCCCTTCTGCGAACCACTTCAGCGATTCACCCGTCCTGAGTATCCTGGAGAACTGGTAGTCTATCGGTGTAAACAGCAGGCAACGCCCAATCCTTCAAAGTAAGGCATTTCCTCACCTCGGCCAGTCCCAAAGGGTTACTGCCGGCTCGCTTGTTCCGTTCAAGTTTCAGTTGCCAGGTGGGGTGCTCGGCATCCCGGCAGAGGTGAAGGGTCAGGACGTAAGGGGAGAACTGGTTCTGTTTATCGCGCTCTCACTCAAGGACCTATATCACTTATCACTGTCGCAGGCCAGGAGGCAAGGTTTTGGAAGATGAGGCGGCTCACATTCAGGATCTGGCGTTTCGGTTCAGCTATGTTCGGATCATCCTCGATCGCTGGGCGATCCTGGCGAAGCCTCTTGGTCATGGAAGGCCGATGTTGTTGTGACAAGGAGCAATCTATATCTCGGTCTTGGAAGCCTATTTGTTGGCGAGAAGTTTGGCCCTTCGAAGGGCCCTCTCATTGGGAGGTGGGGAAGCGGCGAAAAGCAGCAATCTTCCTTTTGTTCTTGTTTTTAGGCCTGGCGGGCTGCACGTGGGTGGACGCGGATCAGCCCTCCCGAAGCGCCCCGGCGCTTCTTTTGACGTCTGGCCGCACCGTCGGCCAGACCTTTGTGGCCCGGCACGGAGGGCTGAACGGGGTGGAGTTCTGGCTGGAAGCGCAGCCGGGGAGCGCGGGCGTCCTCCGCCTCCACTTGCGACCTGAACCCCAATCCTCCACCGATTTGGCCACGGCGGAATTGCCGCTGGAGGCCATCCGGGCCCCTGGCTTCTATCGTTTCTCCTTCCCGCCGGATAACCGCTCACACGGCACGTACCGCTACGCCTTTCTGGAGCTGGATGGCGCGGGCGCGGTGCGGGTGGGGGCTGCCCCAGGCGAAGCCTACATAGACGGCGCGGCCTATCAGGATCACGAACCGCTGGATGTGCAGTTGGCCTTCCGGCTGACCTACAACCTCTGGGGGATGGCGCTGGAACTGGGGCGAGCATCATTATGGGGGATAGGTCTACTGGCAGTGGCAGCGCTTCTGTATCTGGTGCCAGGGTATGCGTTGCTGGCCTGGCTTTGGCGTGGTGACCCACTTCCCTGGCCAGCTCGGATGGGTCTGGCGGCGGGCCTCAGCCTGGCTCTCTATCCTTTGCTCCTCCTCTGGACCGACCTGGTCGGTCTGCACCTGGGGCCGCTGTACGCATGGGGGCCTACGGTTTTCGGGCTGGCTGCGCTGGCTTGGCGCTACCGGCGCTGGCATCCCCACCAGGGGTGGGAGGCGCTGCAGGCCTGGGCCCGCTCCGACGCCTTCTGGCCCGACCTGGTCCTGGTGGTCATCTTAAGCCTAGCCTTTGGTGTGCGACTCCTGGTTGTGCGCACGCTGGACGCCCCGATGTGGGGGGATTCCTACCAGCACGCCGTCATTGCCCAGTTGCTGGTGGATAACGGCGGCTTGTTTGATTCGTGGGAGCCGTACACCCCCTACAAAGGTCTGACGGTCCACTTCGGTTTTCCCGCCGCAGTCGCCCTTTTTTCCTGGATGACCGGCGCGGAGATCACCCGAGCCACCCTGCTGACCGGCCAACTGGTCAACGGGCTGGCTGTTCTCACTCTCTACCCGCTGGCCGTGCGTCTGGCGCGGGGCAACCGCTGGGCCGGGGTCGGGGCGGTGCTGGTCGCCGGGATGCTCTCCCCGATGCCGGCCTACTACGTCAACTGGGGACGCTTCGCCCAACTGGCCGGGCAGGCCGTGTTGCCGGTAGCCCTCTGGCTCCTGTGGGATAGCGTAGACCGGGAACGGGTTGCCTGGGGACCAATCCTTCTGGCCGGACTGGCGCTGGGCGGGATGATCCTGCACTACTACCGGATGCCGTTCTACTACGCCACCTTTGTGCTGGCGTGGCTGGTCGGGTGGGGACTGTCGGAATGGAAGGCCGACGGACGCCGCTGGCTGGGTGCGATAGGTCGGATGGCGCTGGTGGCCGGAGTCGCCCTGTCGTTGGTGCTCCCCTGGAGTTCGTATATCGCGGGAGGACGGCTGGCGGGTGCCCTGGAGGCCGGAACTTCTGCCCCAACCGCTTCGGAGTGGGAGCGGGTGCTGGCGGATTACCAGGTCTGGCGGGACGTGGCCTGGTATGTGCCCCGGCCTCTTCTGGGAGCCTCTCTGCTGGCGCTGGTCTGGGCGCTGGCCCGGAGACGATGGATTGTTGCCGCCTGTACCCTCTGGGTGGCCGGACTGGCGGCGCTGGTCGCCGGGCGGCTGATCCGGCTCCCCGGAGCCAATATGATGCAGAACTTTGCCGTCCTGATTGCCCTGTACATCCCGGTTGGACTGATGGCGGGCTGGCTGGTCGGTGAGATCGCCCGGGGACTGGGCCGGTGGGGCGCGACGGCCGTCCTTCTGGCCCTGGCCCTGTGGTCCGCCCGCGGGCAGATGGGCATCGTGGACACCCGTTTCGCCCTGGTCACCCGGCCGGACGTGCGGGCGATGGCGTGGATCCGGGAAAACATCCCCGGCGATGCGCGCTTTCTGGTGGAGGGATTCCGCATCTATGGGGGCCGTTCCGCCGTCGGTGGCGACGCCGGGTGGTGGATCCCGCTCCTGGCCCGGCGGGAGAACACGATGCCGCCCCAGTACGCGCTCCTGAATGAGGCTCCCGCCGAGCCAGGCTACTCGCAGCGGGTGGTGGACCTGGTGGCCCATCTGGAGGAACACGCGCCTGCCTCTCCCGAAGGCCTGGCCCGACTGTGTGAGTGGGGGATCACACACGTTTACATCGGACAAGGACAGGGGAAAGTGGGGGCCGGGGCGGTCCAACTCTTTCCCCCTGAAGTTCTGGCCAACTCCCCGGCCTTCCAACTTCTCTATCACCAGGACCAGGTCTGGATTTTCGCGCTAAATCCCGAGGCCTGTGAGGGGCGGAGTCCGTGAGGGGAGCGTGGGCCTGGGCAAAATTTCTGCTCCTAGGACTTGTCCCGCTTCTCTTTCTGGAAGGCATCCGCCGGATGGTGGATGCTCCCTTCACGCGGGGCGGGCTGGCGGCCCGGTGGGGGTTCATCGCCGGAGTGCTGATCGCCGCCGCTCTGACCCGCCCACACTCTCCAGCGGGGACGCGTTGGCGCTGGCCGGGGCTCCTCTGGCTGGGGCCTGGAGTGGTGGCCGGGCTGGCCTACGGCTGGACCGGGGCCACCTGGGCCGCCTGGCTGCTGGTCGGGACGGTGTACGTCCTGCTCCTCGGCCTGGAGACCGTGCTGGCCGGTAGCCGGTCCCGGCCGCGGCGCTGGGCCTGGCGGGGCCTGCTGGCCCTGACGGCCGGCGCGTTTCCCGTGGCCCTTTCACAACTGGAATCCCGTTTTGCCGACGAGGAGTTTTTCGTCGCGCTGGAGGCACTGGCCCTGGCTGTCTTCTGGCTCCTGTTGTGCCTCACCCCTCCCCCAGGCCCCCTCCCCTCTCCTGACCGCAGGCCAGAAGAGGGGAGCTGCCGGAGGTGGGGTGAGGTGGATCGGCGCGTCGCCGCCCTGGCGTTCTGCCTGCTGGCCTTCGGGGGGCTGAACGGCGTGGTCTGGGCCTACCGCCACAGTTTCTACCCGTCCGCCGCCCCCACGTACCCGGGGATCTCGGAGTCATCCCCCTTCCTCTGTGGCCAGGCCCCGCCGGACCCTCAGGTCTACGACGGCCGGGACGTGTTCCGGCGCATCCTGGCGCGGGTGGAGGCGAACCCCCGCAAAGGGCCGCCGGAGTACGGAATGCTGGCGCTGGGAACAGGCGAGCGCCGCTGGGCGGAACGGTTCCGGGAGTCGCTTCTGAAGGAGGTGGCCGAAAGGCGCTACACCGGCCCGGCGCACAGCGTCAAGTCGGTCCAGTTTGAGGCGGCGCTCAGGGCCTACTACTACCCCCGCGTGCGGGATCGCTTCCCCGGTCTGTTCTCAAAGGAAGAGGACGGGGCGGTCCGGGCCTGGTTTGCGGCGATCAACCGCCGGGCGCTGACGGTGGAGTGGGTGGACCTGATGTACGCGCTGGCCTTCTCCAAATGGCCGGAGGGGCCCTACGAGAACCAGGAGAACGGCGCGGGCCTGCTGGCCCTGCTGGAGGCAGAAGGGCTGGCGGACCCGGCCCTCTCGGCGGCGAACCGGGCCTATCTGGCCCGCAACCGGCGGGGCTGGACCGCCCGCTTCCGGGTGACCGACGACGCGCTGGTCTATCAGCCGGAATGGATAGACAATGCCTATTTCCAGTCCCTGTACACCGGTGAACCCCTGGGCACGAACACTCGGCTCTCGTTTGAGTGGCTGCTCCTTCAGGCCTTGCCCGATGGGGCACCTTTGCGATATAATCATCCTGGACGGGCGACTCTGGCCGGGATCGCGTATCTGGGTGCGAAACTCTTCGGCGACCCCCGGTACGTCTGGCTGGCTGGGCGGGCGGTGGAGGCTTTGGAGCGGAGGGGTGAGTATCTCTTTGCCCAGCCAGGGGTAGAGGAGGCGGTCCTGCTGGAGGGCCGCTCTCCCACTGAGGGTTCGTGTCTGCTCTACGGCGATTCGGGCCTGCCCAACCGGAAGGGCCCGCTGGCGCCGGATAAAATCGTCTTTCGGGACGGCTGGGGCCCGGAGGCGATGTATCTCCTGGTCAATCTGCGCTTCACCGGCTGGCACCGCTACAAAGCGACGGGCACGGTGACGCTGGTCTACCGGGGCCAGGCCCTAGCGGCCGACGTGCTGGACGGCCAGCCATTCTCCTGGCTGCCGGTGGGGCGGAGCCTCTTCCGGGATAAGCGTATCCCGCGGGAAAACCTGAACGGCCTGGTTGTGGAGAAGACGGGGATGGCCGCCGTTCTCTATACCCTGACCGGCATGGGGAGCCCATGGGCGCAGGACCCGCCATATTATGCTGAAGTGGTGGCCTTTGAGACGGGCGAGGAGATGGACTGGGCCCACATTCGGCTGACCGGCTGGCGAGGCTGGCAACATGACCGGTGGATTTACTTCTACCACAACGGCGGGCCGGTTGTGGTGGTGGATGAGGCCCGGGGGCCTGCGGGGGCTGAAGGAGTGGTGGCCTGGCATCTGGTCGGTGGAGCAGAAGCGGGGGCGCATCGCTTTCGTCTGGGCGGGAGCGGCAGTTCGGCAGAGGTCCTCTTGCTCTCTTTGGATGGCGATGGTCAGACGGAGGTTCTGGGACGCCCTGCTGGCTCATTCGGTCTGAAGGTGGTGCATCATGGCACATCCCCTGTGCGTGTAGCAGTGGTATTTCTGGCTGGGCCATGGGTGGGGGCGGAGGTCGGGATAGAGGGAGGTGTATGGGTGATGCAAGATGGGCAGATGATTGTGGCTCCGATGATTTGGAGGCAGGAGTGAAGGAAGCTAAGGAAGCTATTGTCCGATCGATGTGTCTACTTCAGGATCACAGATGTTGTATTCAGTGTCGCAAATCATGAATTGGAGTTCATTGCTCCAGTGAAACCCCGTGTGCTCTTCATCTCTGGGCGTGAAATCACTTATATCCGAAATCGGGTTCTGTTGGCTGCTTTGGAAAAGTTCTCCGATGTAACAGTATTGACTGGCAAAGGGCGGAATATTCCCTTCCGCACTCTGACAGGTCTGATCAGGTTCATAACCTACGCCCAGAAATATGACATCTGTTGGGCTGGTTTCTATGGCCAACCTTTGGCCCTTCTACTTTCATTAATTCAACGAAATCCCGTTATTTTGGATGCGTATATTTCTACATATGACACATTGTGTGAAGATCGAGTTGTTTTTCATCCACAATCTCTGCTGGGACGTTTAGCTTATTGGTTAGATCAGAAGAGTTGCCAAAGGGCATCTGTTGTAATCACAGACACTCAAGCTAACTCCCGATATTTTGCCCAAATATTTGGTGTTCCAGAGGAAAAATTAAGAGTTGTATATGTGGGGTGCGACGAATCATTGTTCTACCCACGTCCGAATACATTATCTCCGTCCAATTGTTGTGAGGTCTTCTACTACGGATCTTTCCTTCCTCTTCATGGGACTGAAATCCTCATTCGGGCTTGTGTATTGTTGAAAAATAGAAGAGATATTCATATCACGATTGGTGGAACTGGCCCGCAGTTTCCTAAAATAAGACAGATGGTCAAAGATCTTGATCTGAGAAACGTAAATTTGGTTGGTTGGATTCCAACAGATCAATTACCCGTGTATATCGCACGTGCTTCTATTTGTGTGGGCGGTCATTTCTCTACAATTCCAAAAGCTTCCCGTGTGATTTCTACTAAAACTTTTCAGTTTCTTGCCATGCGTAAGCCTACTATCGTAGGAGATAATCCAGCAACAAGGGAGCTATTTACGCCTGGAGTTCACGTTTATGCCGTGCCGATGGGGGATCCAAAAGCGCTAGCAAATGCTATCTTGTGCTTGTCAGATAATCACACTTTGAGAGATTTTATTGCGTCAAATGGTTATGAGCTATTTAAAACCCATCTCTCAATCCATGCTATAGCTAAACAATTGGAGGTTTTATGCACGTCTGTATCTTGACTCTGGATTTCTTGCCTTTCCGTTCATCTGGTTTGACTATTTATGCTGAAAGTGTGGTTGAAGGGCTTGCTGCGCGGGGTCATACTGTAACAGTTGTGACCTCATATCGTTCTAATTATGTTCAAATAAAGGAAAATAAGCTGCCGGATAATGTCAGTGTCATTCGTTTGCCTATCGGACGAGCGGACTGGATTGGCTTTGGCTGGCAAGCCGCAAGATATTTACGTTCCAGAGACATTAAATATGATATAATTCATTTCGCGGACATTCATTTTGGTTATGCTTATTACGGTTCATTTATTGGATCTGCATTTCAATCTTTTCGCCAGCGTCTTACTAGCTATTATGGTCGACCTTATCATATAAATTCTCTTGATTATCTTTTTCGATTAATATATTATAACGGAGCTCGGTGGATAATGGAACAGCCAAGTTTACGTCGTGCAACTCATATTATCATGTCTAGTTACACAACTCAGCAGGAGTTTATAAAATATTATCATCTTAATCCAAAACGCACAACGGTAATATATCCAGGTATTAACTTAAGTCGCTTCGAGAAATTGCCGGATAAGACTGAATCTCGTCGGCGTCTGGGATTACCTTCTGATATCCCAATTCTACTTTGCGTGGGCTTCTTCACTCCAAGAAAGGGGGTCGAGTATTTAGCGCAAGCGTTAACACGTCTGAAGACTCCAGCATATTTAGTAATGGTTGGAAAATGGAACAAAAATTACCTTGAAATCTTCCTGAGAGCTTTGGGTGATACAAGATCAAGGGCCCGCGTTGTTGGATATGTTTCAGATCTAGATTTACCTTTATATTACTCTGCCGCAGATGTTTTTGTTCTTCCAACCTTGTTAGAGGGATTTGGCATTCCCTTGGTGGAAGCTATGGCATCAGGACTGCCTGTGATTACAACCACAGGAGGGGCTGCTAGTGAGGTTGTGGGTAACGCTGGAATAGTAGTAAAACCTTGTGATAGTGATGCGCTAGCTCGGGCGATAGATCTGGTGTTGAATGACCCTGATTTAGCTCATCAACTGCGAGAAATGGGCAAGTTTCGTGCAAATAATCTGTTTTGTCAACACCGCTTTATAAGCGATCTCGAATCTCTTTATTATTCTTTTCTTAATAAATCCTGATTTTAGATTTTTCTTAGATAAAGATATGGATAATCCCAAGGTTTTTGTGATCATTGTAAATTGGAACTTAAAATATGATACTATCGCCTTAATTCGATCTATCTTAACGGGAAGTTATATTCCATATCGCGTCATAGTTGTTGATAACGGCTCATCTGATGGATCTGTAGAAGCCATTTTAGAGCATTTTGGTGATACTGTTGATCTTATAGTTAACAAAGAAAACATTGGATTCGCTGCAGGGGCGAATAGGGGAATTCATCATGCGTTAACTCATGGCGCTGATTTTGTGCTAATTTTGAATAATGACACTATAGTTGCTCGAGATACGCTGGAAAAATTAATAGATATGGCTATTCATACACCAGATATAGGCATTCTTAGTCCTGCGATTTTCTATTATGATCAGCCGAATCGGGTGTGGTATCTTGGCGACCGACACGTTCGTTGGCTTCCTATACCTCTCAGGATTTCGGCTAATATGTTAAGGCCAGATAATAAAATATTATTGGTTAATTATGTGACTGGTTGTGCTATGTTGATTAGAAGGAGTGTTTTAGATAAGATTGGTATGTTTGATGAAAGGTACTTCATGTACTACGAAGATGCAGACTTTTGTAAGCGTGCGGAACAGGCTGGTTTCTCCATCGCATGTGTACCTGCGGCACGTGTATGGCATAAAGTCTCCGGTAGCACTCGCGGAAATATCAGTTATCAGTATTATTTGAAAACTCGCTCTCGTGTACGATTTTATCGACGTCATTATTCCTGTCTGGCATGGGGCTATTTGATTCTAAGCACTTTGTGGATCATGTTGGTAAACCTTTTTAAAGGAAATAAAGAAATAGTAATGGCATGTGTTAAGGGCTTCTACCATGGATGGCGGGTTAATCCATAAAGGAGGCTGATATGGAAACAGTTAATTGTGATCTGTGCGGTGCTAACGATACTGAAATTGTTTTTGTGCTAAGGGATCTCTTGCATCACATTGACGGATTCTTCAATCTAGTAAAATGTCGTAAATGTGGGCTTATGTATCTCAATCCACGCCCTACAATTGATGAAATGACCCGATATTATCCGAGTGATTATCATGCTTATAAACCTCCTGATAATCTCTCTCTCTTTGCCCGTTTGGATTATTGGTATGGTATACGCAAACGTTGCCGGGCAGTCATCGCCCGTACAAGTCTAAAGGGTGGTCGAATATTAGATATAGGCTGTGCAACAGGAAGCTTTTTGGCTATGATGCGTCGTTTAGGCAATTGGGAGCCTTATGGAGTAGAGATCAATTCTGAAGCGGCCAATTATGCTAGAAAATACTTTGGATTGAATGTCTTTGTTGGAGATTTAATTGATGCACATTATCCTGACTGCTTCTTTGATGTGGTGACTTTGTGGAATGTACTTGAGCATCTTCATCATCCACAAGCTACGCTGTTTGAAATCGGTCGTATCATTCGACCAGGTGGTCTGTTGGTTATCAGTTTACCCAATCCGAATTGTATCGAGGCCAAGGTATTTAAGCAGTACTGGGCAGGGCTAGATGCTCCACGTCATCTTTACATTTATTCTCAACATACCTTACAACGTGCTTTGGAACTAGCTGGGTTCATGGTCAAAGAAATCGTATCTTTTACTGGTCGCTATCATGTTTTGGCCCTTAGTCTCAAATTCTGGATTGACGACAAAATAACCCATGAAAAGATCCGCTCATTGTTAAAAGTAATTGTTGAATCAATGATTTTCCGTGTGTTAACTATTCCTTATTATTCTATAGCTGATCGCTGTAACCAGAGTTCTGTCATGACTGTTTTTGCTCGACGTCGATAGGAGGAGGCTATGAGAGCCATGCTTGAAATTCGTCATGGACAACCCACCAAGGAATATACCAAAGAAATTTATGAAAAAATATATAGTATGGCTCCGATCAGACATATTGATAGTTTCTACGCATGGATATTAGATCTTTTGGACATCCAACCTGGCCGATTCCTCCTTGATGTCTCATGCGGTGTAGGTTCACTACCTCGACTTGCGGCTCAAGCAGGGTTGAGAGCTTTTGGCGTCGACTTCTCCGAGATAGCTTTACAAATTGCCTATAGAGAAGCACCAACAGTGAGTTGGATCTTGGCTGATGGAGAGAGTTTGCCATTCCCAGATTCATGTTTTGATTACGTAACTCATATAGGCAGCTTAGAGCATTATATAAACCCGCAAGCAGGAGTCCAAGAGATTGCCAGAGTTTTGAAGCCCGATGGTTATGCTTGTGTTTTGTTGCCTAACACTTTTGGGCTGTTGGGTAACGTATGGACAGCGCTACGTACAGGTCGCACTTTTGATGACGGACAACCTATCCAACGTTATGCTGCCAGGTTGGAGTGGCAAGACTTGCTTGAAGCAAGTGGTCTAAGGGTTATCCGTACCGTTAAATACGAGCGAGCATGGCCGCGCAATTTCGCTGATATTTATTGGTATTTGAAGCATCCCAAAGATATCCTTCGTCTCTTCTTGGGTGTTTTTGTGCCCCTCAACTGGGCTAATTATTTTGTCTATCTGTGCAGGAAAGCAACATATGATCCTTAAAAATTAAAACCTATCCAAGAGAAATTGAAGAGTTGATGCTGATATCGTCTTCTTATAATATTAGTTGGGTTATATTCTCGTTCGGATTGAGGCGATCGATGAGTGGCTGGCTTGGATCCTCCAAAAGGAGTATCGCCTAAATCCTTTCCCGGACCCGATAGCCATCCAAAAGAGGTATTGCTCAATCCCTCCCTCACAACTAAAATAAAAGCGGCTTTCGCAATCAAATCTGAATCAGGAGGAGTAAAGATGAGGGGCTTACTTAAAATAATAACAATCTTAAGTTCAGTCAACTCTATCATTGGGGAGGGCAAGATGAGGGGCTTACACGTATTTTCTGTGGCCATAATGTTGGGGATCATAGTCATGCCCTTGACCGCATCAGCCCAAATTACTTATACTTCCGGTTTTCAAGTCCAAAATTTGGATACAAGCAACAATGCCAATATTCAAATCACCTTTTATAAACAAGATGGCTCTATTGAGGCAACTGTCCCTGATACTATCCCGGCAGGTGGGTCCAAGACATATTTCCCGTTGAATGCAGTAAGCGTTGGTTTCAACGGCTCGGTGGTTATCTCTTCGGATCGAGAGATAAGGGCTATTGTTAACGTCTTGGGTAACGGCTTGGCGTATGGCGCTAGCTATGGCGCTTTCACCGCTGGGGCTACAACAGTGTATGTGCCTTTGTTAATGAAGGCGAACTCTGGTTATAACACTTGGTTCAATGTCCAGAACACTGGTTCTGCTGCGACGAATGTTTTTGTTACCTACAGTGATGGTGTGACAGCTTCTTGTAATAACCTGCAACCAGGCGCAGCATGTACTCTTAATCAGGCCACAGAACCCCATGCATCTGGATGGGTTGGTTCCGCAATAATCACGGCAACTCAACCTCTTGCTGTAACAGTGATGGAAGTAGGGCCGACGACTCTGTTTTCTTACAGCGGTTTTACTGGTGGTTCAACCGATGTGGTTATGCCCCTGATCAATGCCAATAACGCAGGCTATGTTACCGGTGTGCAGATTATGAACCTGGGCAGCACAGACACTCAAGTGACTGTGAGTTATACGCCTAGCTTGGCAGGCACGCCTTGTACGGAAACCAAGACCATTCAAGCAGGGAAGTCAGAGACCTTTGCTCTCTATGCTTTTGCTCGAAGTGTCCCGGGTGAAAATTGTGCGGACGGCGCCAAGTTTATCGGATCAGCCCGGGTTACAAGCAACAGCGCCAACCAGCCCCTGGTGGCTATTGTAAACCAGTTAAATGCTTCAGCGAATAAGGGCGCGGCCTATGAGGCTTTTGATCCCTCGACTGCGACTAGCACCGTGGTGATGCCGCTAATTATGGACCGCAACTCCGATTACTGGACAGGTTTCAGTGTAATGAATGTGAGCACCACCACAACAACAGTTACTTGTACGTTCTCGGGGTCAAGTCATACAGAGAGTGCTATGCTTGCACCTGGCCAGGCTTTGACGGCTCTTCAGAATGGGGTTATTGCTCCTAATTACGTAGGATCTGCGACCTGCACTGCAAGCGGTGGTGGGAAAATCGTAGGTATTGTGAATGAGTTGAACTCAGTTCTTACAGGTGATGCATTCCTTGTGTACAGTGCATTTAACCGATAGTACAATGTCTTCTATGTAGCCACATGGTTGGGAAGAGCTACCAGTTAACTGGTAGCTCTTCCTTTTATTTGATGAGCTCATCTCGACACTCTGGTTTCCGGTTGTAGTATACTCTCTCCGGACAACCTGTTTGGGCGGGTGAGGCGGATGAAGTTTCGGGAGTTGACCGATGAACAGTGGGCCTTCCTTGCGCCTTTGCTGCCGCCTCAGGCGCAAACCGGCAGGCCCCGCATCGACGACCGCAAGGTCCTCAACGGGATCTTATGCCGGTGGGGCGATCGGCCTCGCTCATACGGCTCCTACCCGACCGCCTGGCGGCGGCATCGGGAACTCTAGGAGAAAGGGGTCTGGCAAAAGATCCTTCAAGCCCTTCTGGATTGGGGATATATGATGGGGAAGGTGGGGGTGGAGGAGGTGGCCATGGATTCCACGCCGATGGAGGCGAAAAAAGGGGGGGAAGGGCTCCCATTGAGCGTGGTGGTGAGGCCGGGGAATGAGCACGATCGTTGCAAGTTTGAGGCGGTACTGGGGGGCTTTCGGGTGAAGAAGGGAGTGGGAGGACGGGCGCGGACGCGGCCGAGGGTCGTGGATAGGGAGGCAGCCCAGGATGCGCGGGCAATTCGGGAGGGGGTGCGGCGGCAGGGGATTCGGGTCGGCATTCCGAGGGATCCCCGGAGGGGGAAGCGGACCCCAGGGGGAAGGCGTTCTTCCTTCCATCGGCAGGCCCATCGGAGGGCTCAAAGCCGCGTGGAGCGGTTCTTGGGGTGGCTGAAAGGAGGATTCCGAAGGTGGACCGTTCGGCACGAA
>Ga0209393_1000946_pt1 | contig 12910 bp, 10 predicted proteins | sample SSWtaG_2_FD_184117 | JGI IMG/M metagenome (GOLD analysis project Ga0209393, IMG submission 184117) | Hot spring microbial communities from Sandy's Spring West, USA to study Microbial Dark Matter (Phase II) - SSWsed_130316 (SPAdes)... | ecosystem: Environmental > Aquatic > Thermal springs > Hot...
GTTGCCGATGGGGAAAGAGACGCGAGAGTCATTGAACAAACTATTTGGTCGGAAACCCATTTCTAAGGCAGCAGCATAGACATAGGGTTTGAAAGAGGAACCAGGCTGTCGGTATGCCTGAACGGCTCGGTTAAAATGGTCTAAATGGCGCTTGCCCGTTCTAAGGTCAATTCGGTAAGGGCGACCACCATACATCGCCAAAACCCGACCTGTCGGGATGTGAATGACAACACATGCCATTTGGTCTGCTCCTGTGGAGCGGTAGGCTTTCAAGTATCGCTCGGCAATTCGTTCTACTTCCCGCTGTAACTTGTAATTGAGGGTCGTGTAAACCTTCAAACCTCCTCGGTCAACAATTTCCTGCCCGAACTTCTGCACAAGTTCTCGCTTGACATACTCAACGAAGTGGAAGGCTTTCGGAGGCTCCGTCAGCCACTTTGGTGCTGGTCTGAGCCCTTCCGTCACAGGAACTCGTTTCGCTTCCTCTGCTTCTGAACGGGTGATGTAGCCTTCCTCCACCATCATGTCTAAGATGTAATCTCGGCGCCGCTTTGCAGCGTTGGGATTGATGAAGGGAGACAAATCGGAGGGGCGTTTGGGCAAAGCAGCCAACAACGCTGCTTGGGGCAAATTCAGTTCACTCACATCCTTGCCAAAATAAAGTTCAGCCGCTGCTTGAACACCATATGCACCGTGACCGTAGCAAACTGTGTTCAAGTAGAGTTCAAGCAATTCTTCTTTGGAGAACTTCCGCTCTAACCGAACAGAAAGCAGCAGTTCCTTCAGTTTACGCCTGATGGTCTTTTCAGGGGACAGGTAAAGGTTGCGAGCAAGTTGCATTGTTATCGTGCTTCCGCCTTGGACATATCGGCGAGCCTTAACACACTCCCAGACGGCGCGGGTAATTCCTTTAGGGTCAACTCCAGGGTGGGTGTAAAATTTTCGGTCTTCAGCGACAATGGTCGCCCATTGAAGATGCTTCGGGATTTTGCTGAGTGAAACCCACTTGCGGTAAACAGACATCGCCGTCCCGAGCAAGACACCGTCCGCCGAATAGATGTAAGTCACTTGACTCAATCGCAAGTTCTCTAAGTCGTTCAAGTCGGGCAAATCTTTCCCTAACCATCTGATGAGCCCTGCCGTTGCCCCCACTGCCAAGATGTAACTGAGGATGAAACCGATGGCAAACCAATAAAGCCATCCCCACCAAGAGGACGGCTTAGAAGGTTTTTGCCTTCGCATCTTTGATCAAGCCCCCGAAAAATTAGACAACCTTCAGCCAAGTTCAAGATTTTTGAGAGCGCCTCAGGAAAGAAGGGATATTAAGGGTTTCTTCGTCCAGTTCCTCATCAGTGGTTGGTTGCCTCTCAGACACTGTTGTTGGTTGGCTTGGACGAATTTCACGACCAACTTCTCTCCGCTCCCAGGGCAAACGGGTTGGCGTAGGTGTTGGACGAGCCTCACCAAAACCGGTAGCGATCAGCGTTATCCTCACTTGGTCTTTCAAGTTTTCATCGTAAACCAAGCCCCAAATCACATTGGCATCAGCGGAGTTAACAGCATTGGTAATGATGTCAGCAGCCTGTTTAACCTCTTCAACGAGTAAGTCAGGTGGCGCAAAGATGGTGAACAAGACATTCCTTGCACCCGTAATTGACGCTTCAAGCAAAGGGCTGGATATAGCCTGTTGAGCCGCTTCAACTGCTCGGTTTTCACCGTGACCGTATCCAACACCCATCAATGCAGTCCCTGCATTTTCAAGCACAGCCCTGACATCAGCAAAGTCAACATTGATCCAACCAGGACGGACAACAAGGTCGGTGATACCTTGCACTGCTTGTGTCAAGACCTCATCGGCTAACTTAAAAGCCTCAGCCATCGTTGTCCTTCGGTCGGACAACTCAAAAAGCCGCTGATTGGGGATAACGATTAGGGCATCAACGACATTCCTCAGTTCGTTAATGCCTTGAAGGGCGATTTCCATTTTCCGCTTGCCCTCAAAAGCGAAAGGTTTCGTTACGACAGCAACTGTTAAGATGCCTTTTTCGCGAGCGATTTGAGCGACGACGGGTGTTGCCCCAGTTCCTGTCCCTCCACCCATCCCAGCAGCCAAAAAGACCATCTCAGCGTTCTCCAACAGTGAGGCGATTTGTTGTCTGTCTTCTTCGGCTGCTTGCCTACCAATCTGTGGGTTACCCCCCGCTCCTCTACCGTTAGTTAGTCGTGCCCCAATTTGCAACCTCTTTGTAGCCCTTGTAAGCCCTAAGGCTTGGACATCAGTGTTGATAGCGACTAACTCCACGCCTGTAATTTCGTTCTCCATCATCCGATTGATAGCGTTTCCCCCGGCTCCACCTATTCCGATGACCCGAATGTCAACTGGCTTAGATGCGCCGTCCTCACGATAATCGGCACCCCAATGCCTCTTTTCTTCCAGCATGCTCTTCGCCTCCCGCAGTTGGCTTCTTTTTAGTCTATGCCCTTTGGGATTATGCGACTCCTTAAGTTTGATGTCAATTGAGCCTAACTTCTGTGAGTAGGCTGCCGTGACATCTGTTGGATATTGGGATGATGATGGTTCTCGCAAAGGTAGTGTTCAGAACATTCTGAACGCTCAATTTGAAGGGTAGCATGGTGTATGTTGAACTGGTGGCGAAGCATCTCCTGAGCATCGTTTAGAAGCAGCGATGGGTCTTTCATCGTTTCCTCATCAACGACCAAATGGACACTTAAGCAGCGACAACTTGAGCACAAACTCCAGATGTGAAGGTCATGGACTTGCTGAACTCCTCGCAACCCTCTCAAAGCATCCCGAACTTTTTGGGTGTCAACGCCGTAAGGAACCCCTTCCATCAAAATGTGGGCAGCCTCCCTTGCTACCCTCAAAGCGTGGAAACCGATGACCGCAACAATGAGCAGGGACAAAATCGGGTCAACCCAAAACCAGCCTGTCAATGTCATTATCGCTCCCGCTACTACTACCCCGACAGATGAAGCAGTATCACCAATGACATGCAACAAAGCGCTTTTGACATTAAGGCTTTGACCCATGTGACTGCGAAGCAAAAAGATGACAATGATGTTAGCAACCAGACCAACCAAAGCGATGACAAACATCTCCTTTGCGAGGATAGGCTGTAGGTTAAGTAATCGCTCCATCGCTTCCCAAGCCAACCAAACACAGATGACCAATAAAGAGCTAGCATTGAAAGCGGCAGCGAAAATTTCCAAACGGTGCAATCCAAAGGTATGTCGGTCTGAGGGTGGACGCATCGCCAAATAAACGGCAGCCAAAGCCATCACCAAAGAAAATGCATCCGTCAGCACATGGAAGGAATCGCTCAATAGCGCCAAACTTCGCGTCCATAAACCGCCTATCAACTCAGCCAGAAAAATGACAGTTGTCAACCCAACGGCTATCCATAACCGCTTTCGCAAAATTTGTTCGTGATCGCTCAACGACTTGTCCCTCCTTGACTTGATTGCATTTTTCAGCCGCTGCCACTTTTCAGTGAACCTTGGCGGCGAGATTTGTAACAATTTTGGCAGCGATAAGCCAAAGCGCAATAAGGTTGCAAAGTGGAAAGGGGGCAAGACAATGCGCGCGAAAGTGTCGCTCGCATGGCTCATCTTGGTGGCTTTTTGTTTCGCTGCCGCTTCTCAAACGAGTCCGTTGAAGGAGTTGCTTTCAGACCTAACAATGCGTGGTGCTTGGGTTGGAGTCTTGGTGCAAAAGAGTGGCAATCCGTCGCAAACCCTTTTCGCCGTCAACGAAGACAAACGCTTCATGCCCGCATCCAACGCGAAATTATTCACGACCGCGCTGGCGCTTGAGAAACTCGGACCGGATTTCACTTCCGTGACCCCTTTGCTGACTGACGGGAGAATTGAAGGAGAGCACTTGAACGGAAACCTTTACCTCAAAGGCGTAGGTGACCCATCACTGACAAGGGAACGGTTGAGAGATTTGGCAAAAGCCTTAGCCTCAAAAGGTGTCAAGTTGGTCAACGGCGACATATTCGTTGATGTGAGCGCATTCAGCGACAACCGTTGGGGCACAGGTTGGTCGTGGGATTACTTGCATTACGGTTACGCCGCTGAAGTTTGGGCAATCGCTTTGGACAGAAATGGTGTGACGCTACAAGTTTCACCTGCATCAAAGGAAGGACAGCCAGCGCAAATTACCTTAGTCCCTGCCACCGATTGGCTCACCATTGACAACCGCATCGTTACCGTTAAAAGCGGAGAGCCCCAATGGTCAATCTGGCGTGACCATTGGGAAAGGGTCATCCACCTTTGGGGACGCATCCCTTTAAGCGCTTCACCCGAAACGGTTCGCATTAGCGTCCCATCAGTCCCATACTATGTCGGTGAAAGTTTTCGGGCAATCCTTAAGGAGATGGGAGTCACCGTTGAAGGAAGTGTCAAGGTGAGACAAGTTCCTTCCAACGCATCAGTCATCGCCGAAACTCAGTCACCACCTTTGAGGGAAATCGTTCGCTGGCTCAATAAAGTCAGTGACAACCTTTACGCCGAAATGTTGCTGCGAGCAGTTGCATTGAAGGAACGAGGGCAAGGTAGCGTTTCAGTTGCGATTCAAATCTTAAGGCAGCAATTGGTTGACTGGGGCATTGACCCAAACGATGTTCAACTTTTTGATGGCAGCGGGCTTTCGCGATTGAACATGGTTACACCGCGAGCGATAGTCAAACTTTTGCAAATTGCCCGAACCCGCCCTTGGTTTGACGCCTTCAAGGAAAGTTTGCCCATCGCCGGTAAGGACGGGACATTGAGAGCGAGGTTTCAGAACACTCCCGCAGAGGGTCGTATTTTTGCCAAGACGGGATACATCGGGAGTGTCGTGGCACTGTCCGGCTATGTCCAACGCGCTGACGGTGACGAGTTGGTCTTTTCAATTTTGGTCAACCACTACAGTGCCCCGACCAGACAAGTTCAAGCGTGCGTTGACAGATTTGTCGCTTCGCTCGTTGAGGGCGGAAAATTATCGGCTACGAATTCGCTCACTTCTTCCGTCTCCAATAACTGAGTGCGAACCCATCGTCCAAAGTTGTGCTCACCAGCAGCGTGTCAAATTCTGGATGTTCGCTCATCATGTCCAAGTAGCGGCGCATCGCTTGCCTCATCCTAATGGCGTTGTGGACAGCAATGATTGCGCCGGGCAAAAGTTTCTTCGGGTAGAGGTAACTGAAGTAGTTGTGCTCCCGCCCTTTGTCGGCGTCAAGGAAGACGAAATCAAAAGGACCTTCCAGAGTTGGGACGATTTTGTGGGCGTCGCCTTCAAGAAAAGTCACTCGTTGTTCAAGACCTGCCCGCTTAAGGTTCTCCTTCGCCAGTTTCACTCGCTCAGGGTCAATCTCAATTGTTGTCAAGTGACCGTCCGTCTCCTCAAGAGCCAAGCAAAGCCAAATGGCGGAGTAGCCGTTTGAGGTTCCGACTTCAAGAACTCGCTTTGAGCGTGAAAGTTTGACCAGCATGTTGAGAAACTGACCATCAGTGCGGGGGACATTTGAGAAGCGACCGCGCATCGCTTCTAACTCTTTCAGCAAAGGCTCTATGGCTTTTTCCTTCTCGTGAAGCGGGGTTTTGCTTTGGGCTTCTGCCAGCGCTTGAGTTACGAGCCAACTCAACCCTCCAGCCGTTGCCGTCAAAAAGTTGCGCCGCTTCATCGCAATCACCTCTAAAGTTTGGGTTTTCATTCCCTCAACGATTTTTGACGGCAATTCCAGACCAATCGTCGGTGCGGAAAGGTGATGCAGGCAAGCCTTCTTTGTTGTAAAGGTTGCAATCGGGGTTGTCAGCCCAACCGTATCGGACAGCGACAGGTTTGGGAACTTGTTCGCTCCAAACGACGACCGTGTTGCCCTCAATCTTTGCATTAGCCCAGACAAATTTCCTGTCCTTACCAGCAATTGCAAACCCAGTCAACTCCTCGCCTTTAGCCATCAATCCGCTCCCCACATGGTCAAAGAAAATGCGGATTTTGTTGCCCTCAACCCTCATTGAGCGGTAGATTGGACCTGAATAGACAATCTTCTGCCCATAAGCGATTGCTAATGCAGCGAGAGCCAATCGCTTGCCCACATCCTGTTTGTTGCGGGGGTGAATGTCGCTCGCTTCGCCGATGTCAATGGCGACAGCCATTCCAGTTTTGGGCACAGTTTTGAGCGTCAACAGTTGAGCCTCACGAAGTTCAGCCCATGCACTCTCGGTCGGCTCTGGCTTCCGCTCCAAGTAATTTGCCAACTGGACGAACAGGAAAGGAAACTCGTAACCCCATGCCTTTCGCCACGAACTTATCAACGCCGGGAAGAGTTTGCGATACTGATAGGCTCGCCCGACATTTGATTCGCCTTGATACCATATGACGCCTCTGATGGCATATGGGACAAGTGGTGCGACCATAGCGTTAAACAGCGCAGTTGGTGTCCAACTGTTGATGGGCGATTGGGGTTGTGGGGGGATTTTAGAAGCAGGTCGGGCAAACTCAATTTTGAATTTCCACTCACCCGAAAGAGAGACTGAATTCTCGCTCCCGTCAGCCATTTCAAGTCTCATTTGCTCAGGTGTTCCACGAAAACCACCCTCACCCCTCTGGTCAAAAACACGAACGGCAATTGAATTAGCACCTGCCTTGACCAACTCCCCAGGGACTCTATATCGCCTTGGAACCATCCAACTGTTGGGAGTTTCTGGACCGGTTGAGCCGACCTGCTCACCATTGAAATAAGTCGTATCAAAGTCGTCTATTGGTCCGAGGAAAAGCAATAAGTCCTTGCCAGCCCATTCTTCGGGAATCATCACGACTTTACGAAACCAAACAGCGCCATCAAAGTTCATATCAGGCGAAACTCGTTCCCACACTTGAGGCAAATTCATGGTCAACCAGTTGGAGTCGTTGAAGTCAGGTGACGCCCAACCCAGTTTATCGCCTTTGTTATTGGTGTCTTTCAAGGAAACCTTCTCAAGCCATTCAGCCAATGCTTGCTCATATTTCTCCTTCAGCATCATTAAAGTTCTTCGGTCTCTGGGGAGTCGCTCCAATATGGGTTTAAAGTCTGGGTCGCTTTCCAGAGTCTTCAAATCTGTCCATGACTCAGCAGGTGTCCCGCCCCAGTAAGTGCCAATCAATCCTACGGGGACTTTCAACTGCTGATGGATTTCACGACCGAAAAAGTAACCGACTGCGGAGAAAGTCCCTATAGTCTCTGGACTGCAAATTACCCATCTGCCTTTGCAGTCGCTCTGTGGCTCTAAGGCAAAAGATTTTTCAACGATAAAGAAACGAATTTGAGGGAAGTTAGCGTTAGAGATTTCTTGCTCTGGATTTTGAGCCAAAGCCACCGGCCACTCCATGTTTGACTGCCCTGAACAAACCCAAACATCACCGAAGAACACATCGGTGAAGTGAACTGTCTCTTTTCTCGTTCGGACAATCAATTCATGGGGACCACCTGCAGGTTGGGGTGGGAGTTTGACCATCCAGCGACCGTTAGAGTTCGCTTTAGTGACCCTGTGCAATTTGCCCTTGAGGATAACTGCAACTTCTTCGTTGGGTTCAGCCCATCCCCAGACGGGGACTGCCATGTTGCACTGCAAAACCATATGGTCACCGAAAATCGCCGGTAACCTCAACCTTCCCTCAGCCGCAAGCCATCCCTGAATTGCGACAGTCAAGCAAACTGTTCCCATTAGCGTCCAACCTAACACGAAACATCTCACTTTCGTCTACCCCTTTCCCTTCAGCGATTTCTACGGCGAAATTTTCCGCAAATTTAGACGCTGTTCAGCAACACAATGATAGCAACCTTCTTTCTACTTTGCCCTGACAGGGGGGAGTGTGTTCTAAAACTCCCTATGCCACTGGCTCCAGCCAATGGTTGATGAAGAATTTTGCAGCATTGCCCTTTGAAGGTGATAGTTGTTTGATACTTGCTGGGGCAAGCCGAGAGTGTGATGCGTGATTCCGTGATGGGAGAGGAGTGATGCGTGATTTCTCCCTTTCTCCGCTTCATCCCTTCTCATCTCTCAGTCTCACCGTTTCTCCACCTCTCCGTGCCCTTGTCCCTTGTCCCATATTCCATTTCCCGACCTACCGAACTGCCGACCTCACGATTTGCTGAAAATTGGGCTCAACACTCGGACTGAAAAGGTTGAGGGTTGCGCCTTTGGGGAAAAATCCTAACCCACAACTTTCAACGCTCAACTCTCAACCCTGAACGCTCAACTCAATTAGTAGGCTTCTGCCTGCTTTGAAATCGTAGCCACCTGCCTCGGGTGGGTGGTCAAAGCGTGAGCGTAACGCGTGAAGCGTTCTTCTCCGCATCACCGTTTCTCAGTTTCTCCGCTTTCCCATCACTCGTCCTGTTCTAAGTTGGCGCTCATTTTTGCCTCATCAACTATGGGCTAAAATCCGTAGCATAAGTTCGTGCAGGTAATGTCATTTGCGGGCTAAAGCCCATTGTTTGTTTGGTCAGGTCAGAATTTAGAACACACTCTGGCAAGGGTAGCGAATTTTTTGTTGTGGGCTATAATTCTAATTGCCCCGTAGGTGCCGGGGTGGCGGAACTGGCAGACGCGGGGGACTCAAAATCCCCTGGGCTTAACGCCCGTGCGGGTTCAACTCCCGCCCCCGGCACCAATTCTTTTTGCTTGTCCCCTGTCATGGACGCAAAACTTTCCAACCGGCCCCCGTCAGGAGAAGGACACTGTTTGGAGGCTTGCCCAGTTGATTCCACGCAGCCCAAGCAATAGCACCCGTCGGCTCAACCCAAATTCCAAAACTTGCCAATTCGTCAACAGCGTTTAAAATGGCAGGCTCTGAAACAGCAACTATGTCGCCATTGGTTTCCCGAACAGCAGAAATGATTTGCTGCAGCCGAGGAGGATTTGTGACAGCAACACCTTCAGCGACAGTTTTGTTTAGCGGCAAAGTCAAATTGTGAGCGGCAGCGTAAATCGGTGCACAAGCAAGGGCTTGAACTCCAATCAAGCGGGGTATTCCTTTGATGACTTGCGAGGCTAACAAATCCTGAAAGCCCAAGTGAACTCCAAGTAATAAGTCGCCGTTCCCAACGGGGATGAAAACCGACCAACGGTCATCAATCTCCCAGTTGAGTTGCTCCGCCAGTTCATAAGCAACTGTTTTCGTCCCTTGCAAGTAAAGGGGATGCCAAGTGTGACTGGCATAGTAAATGCCGGAATGAACGGCGTCCATGACTCGCTCCGCCGCTTCTTGCCGAGTTGAGCAGAAAACAATTTCAGCGCCAAATTGGGTTAGAGCGGCAACTTTGCCGGGGGAAGCGCCTTGGGGCACAAAGATTTTGCACTTTATCCCTGCTGCTTTCGCATACGCCGACAGAGCAACCCCGGCGTTTCCGGATGAATCTTCAGCGACCTCTTCAACTCCCCACGCTTTCAATCCCGCTACCAGCACGGAAGCGCCCCTATCTTTAAAACTCCCTGTCGGGTTTAAAAACTCCAATTTGAGCCAACTTCGCCCATCGGGCGTTGGAACTATTGGTGTCATTCCTTCCCCGAGCGAAACAGGATTTGCAACCTCTGGCAATCTCAGCATCGCACGGTAGCGCCAAAGCGTCCAGTTTCCGCTTTCTATCGCTGAAGGGTCAAAGCGGACAATTAGTTGCCACCTGAGCGGTGCCCCACACGAACACCGCCATAATTCTCGCTCCAAACCCCATTGCCGTCCGCATGCATCGCAAAAAAGTTCCGCCATGTCCCTCACCCCAAAGAAAGGTAGCACTTTCGCTTGCCCAAAGTCACATCACTTATCAAGTTTTCACACTACAATCCTATTGGAAGGTGAGCATTTAAGTATGCGTAAGGGACAAACTCTGTTGGAATTGGCTTTGGCTTTAGTGTTCCTCATGCTGATACTGGCGGGGTTGGCAGATTACGGGCGAGTCCACTCAGCGCGAATCGCATTGATACACGCGGCGAGGGAAGGAGCGTTTTACGCTGCTTCAAACCCCGATGACTTGCAAGGAGCAAAGGAACGAGTGAAGCAAGAGGCTATGGCTGACGGCATCTTCCTCAACGACACTGACATTTCCGTTCAAGTTCCCGCAGGCGAAAATCGGCAGGGTCAACCTGTGACGGTCACTGTGCAAACCAATGTCTCCACCATTTTCGCCCGCTTTATCGGAGTATCGTCCATTCCAATCACGGCACAAGCGAGTGCTCCAGTGATGAGGTGAAGTCCCAATGAAGCGCGGGCAAACGCTAACCGAATTTGCAATTGGTGTAGCAGTTGTGCTTCTGGTTTTGGTTGGCTTAATGGAGTTGGGGCGTTGCTTGTTCACCGTCAATACCCTCCGAAACGCTACTCGTGAAGGTGCAAGATACGCAATCGTCCGACCTTGGGACGATGAAGGGATTCGCCAAAAGGTCAAACAATCGGTTGCTGGGCTTGAGCGGTCAGTAGTGGATGTTCAGGTGAATTTCAATCCTCCCACTCGGGCATCGGGGTCAATAGTGACAGTGACCGCAAGTTATCCGTTCCAGTCAGTTTTAGGACTTTTCCGCCGTCCAATTACAGTTTCGGCGACGATGAGATTGCCGTAGTAAGACCATGCTCAAGGAGGTGCTTAAGATGAAACGAGGGCATGTTTTGGTTCTCGTCGTTCTCGGGCTGGTTGCAGTCCTTGCTTTTGTCGGGTTGGCATTGGACAGCAGTCGCATTTACCAGACGAGGCGTCTGCTTCAAAACGCTGCCGATGCAGCAGCCCTTGCTGCAGCCTTGGAGTTAGCGACGAACCGCTCAAACACGACACAAGCGTCTTTGTGGGACAAAATTGCCCAATACTTGCAAGCCAATGGTGCAAATCCAGCGACAAGTCAGGCGTGGCTTCTTCAAGGTAACACTCGGTTGATTGAGATCAGCCAAAGCACAGTGCCTGCGCCTCCTCCACCCAATGTCAACAAAGTTGAAGTTTTGACGGTTCGGACAATTCCCGTTTTGTTCGCTGGCTTTTTGGGGCAATCGCAAAGCACAATTCGCGCCCGTGCTTGTGCCCTTGTCGGAAACTTGCGGACTTTGGGACCGAGAAACAATGTCGTCCCTGTAGCGGTTCACTATGAAGTTGTCCGAGACGCCCGAATTGGCGACACACTCATCCTTTGGGACGGCTACTTAGTGACCGTTCGTGCCCCCAACAATGTTGACCGAAATTACGGCGACACCGGCAACCCCTACTCAGGCTGGCTCAACTTGGCTTGGATTCACAACGAGGACGAAGACACTATCGGCAACCGAGAAGTTGACCAATCCCACAGCCAAGCCAATGTCAACGACTGGATTATGAACGGCAACCCGTTCCCGATTTTTGCTGGCAGCATTTCAATCCCACCCGACCCACCTGCCACCGATGGCGATTTCATCATGGGCGACCCGGGAATTAGAGCGTCAGGGCTGAGAACTTTGGAAGAGAAACGGCAACAACTCATCGCACAAGGCAAACGACCCATCTTCTACTTCATCGTCTTTGACCGCTTCTTCAACAGGGACGGGATGCGTCAACTTTTCCCTTATCACGGTGATGTTCCTGCCTCTCACGGTGATTGTGAGTTTCCTAACTCGCTCTACTTCCATGCAGTCGGCTTCGTTGCCATTGAAGTTACCGAAGTGAACTGGCAAGGTTCGGCGATGGGAGGGAAGTATGTCAAGGGCACATTTGTCGGCTTCGCTCAGCTGGGAGAAGTCAACGAAGGAAGCGGTTTTCTCGGCGATGACGAAATGGCAAAGGCTGTTGCTTTGGTTGAGTGATAGAACCGCTTTAAGGCACCGCTTTTATTTCTGCGGCTGAAGGTAGCGACCTGACGAATACGACCAACTCTTTGACCGAGAGCGAGCGAATTTTGGCAGGCAAGTTTTCCCACTCGTCCAATCGTCGCCCGGAAACGAGCCAAATTGTCAATGTCCGGTTGAAAGCAACGATGTCGGATTTCATTTGGGCGAACTTCAACTCAGCGAGCCGTTTCGCCCTTTCAAATTCATCGCCGCTAATTCGCCCTCGTGACAACTCCCACAGAAGTTGCTGGGTTTTCTGGCGGGCAATTGCAAAATCGTTTGGCATGGTAGCAGCGTAAAGGCTCAACTCCGAGCCGACAGGTGTCCACTGGACTTGAGCGATAGCATGGTAGGCGATGGGTTTATCGCCACGCAACAACTGAAACCATTTCGCTTCCGTTCCACCGCCGAGCAACTCCCCCAAAACCATCGCAGCCACTGGGTCTCCCCTTACTACTGTCCACCAGAGCCAATGAGCCCGCTGAGATGATAGCAATTTCGTTGTGCGTTGAAACCCGAAGCGAAGTCGGTAAGGTTTTGCGAGTGAAACGGTGAAAGAAGGCAAGTCTACTTTAGGGTCGTTCACCAGAAGCGTTAAACCGTTTTGAACAATTCTTTTCAGCGCTGCCGACAAGTCATCTAACTTGACACGGGCAGGTTGGTCTGGGTCAAGGGTGGCAGAATAGCCATCCGTTGCCACAATGCGTGCCTGCCATCTAAGCCACTCTAAAGGCTCACGCATCCAGTTGCGGATTTGCTGAGAGGCAAGGGAACGAGCATGTCGGGCAGTCAACGGGTTCCAATCCGTTTGTGTGCAAACCCTCAACACGCGGTCTTTGAGTTCCTCAACTTTCTCCCTCTCGGTCACGAAGGTAACCCCGAAACAACCGAGGGTCCACCAAGGATAGCCGAAGGCTTCTTTGACTTCAATTTGCCAGCCGAAAGCAATCACCAATTGCAACGGCAAAGGTATGCCCGCTGAAGGGACTGCGACAGTCAAAATCACAAATCGGTCGGTTTGGGAAGTTAGTGGTAGCGCCAGAAGAAACACAGCGAAAACGATTATTGCCTTCCTTCCCGCCC
>Ga0209393_1000948_pt1 | contig 12895 bp, 19 predicted proteins | sample SSWtaG_2_FD_184117 | JGI IMG/M metagenome (GOLD analysis project Ga0209393, IMG submission 184117) | Hot spring microbial communities from Sandy's Spring West, USA to study Microbial Dark Matter (Phase II) - SSWsed_130316 (SPAdes)... | ecosystem: Environmental > Aquatic > Thermal springs > Hot...
TAGATATAAGTCTGAAGTAACAACATAATCTCCTGACTCTGTAATAGAAGTACAAGATGAAATTTCTATGACTCCTTGAACTGGAAATGAAAAATAATTAAAGGTAAAGATAGCAAAAACTAAAATAAAAACTAACGAAATCTTCGCTATCGCTTTAATGCTACTCACCTATCTTTAAGCTGGCTGATATGTTATTGTTACTGTTGTTGAATAAGTTCCTGGAGAAGTCTCCAGCGGAACATCCAGCCAGTATCCATGATAATGTATATAGCTACCAGGAGCTATAGAGTCTACTGTAATAGAAGTTGTTCCTATTTCATATGCTGGCACTATGGGAATCTCATTAAGCGCGGAAGCAAACCTCAACGTTAAAACATCTTCAGGCAACCAAGCAGTTCTACTAGCACTGACTGTCAAATCAATGTTAGTTTCTACATTAACACTATATTCTCCTTCAAAATTACCAGGAGCTGAAATATGAGAACCTGGATGAGGTGAACCAAAGTTTACTGCATTGTAATTGAAAACTACTAAATAATACGGTTCAACGTTTACACTTACTGTAATATCTTCAGATACTTGGGCAACTGCTAGAGCTACTAAAAGAAGACCTACTACTGGTAAGATTATTAACGCCTTTTTCATTTTATCACCTAGTATGAATTTGGAAATACTCACTTTTAAATTTTTGTCAGACGCTTAGATTATTTGAATTAAGTAGTATACTCCGAATATAATTACTACTGCAATCAAAATTACTGCAATCAATTTTATTATGTCCAAATTAATTTTTGTTTCAGAACTATTTCTTGTAGTATTCAAAACTTCAACTATACTTCTTATTTCTTCGCTAATGTTGGATAAAGTTTCATTTGAAATGGTTGTGGTGGTTGTTTGAGTCATTCTAACTGTTGTGGTTGTGGTGGTTGTTGTAGTTCCAGAAGTTCCACCAAAAGTTCCTCCACCTCCGCTTCCTACTCCAGAAATTGTTGTGGTTGTTGTAGTCGTGCTGTAATTTTCTAGCTCAACTTTAATTCCAATTCTTCTAATGACGGATACTGGCGCTGACTCCCCATAACCCGTTTTTGCTCTCCCAATAACATAAAAATATCCAGGTTTCACAACCGTTAAAATTAGCTGTTGTTTTATGCAGTTTGCTATATTAGTTCCAGCTGGAACTTCAAAGCTTTTATACTGAACTAAAACTTCTCCGTTAATTACTTCATAAACTGCATCTGTGTCTCCTTGGTTGAAAAAACAAAACTCATAAATATAAGTTCCTGGAGAATTGAACTTAACAACTGCTGGCATTACTCCTATTCCTATTGTTTGTGCCAGAGCAATTTTCATTATTGAAAAAACAATTATTCCGCTAATTATCAGCTCTAAGATTATTGCACTCAAAAGAATTTTGAATATCTTCTCCATTTACCCACCTCCCCTCGCAAGCCTGCTCACTATGTAAATAAAAATTACAAAAATTGGTATAAAAATTGCCATCGTAAATGCATCTCCAAAAAGAAGATATTTAGTGAAGGAAGCTATTCCAAAAATTGCCAAAGCACCAGCACAAGGAATTCCAGTAGCAATTGTGCAAGCTCCAGCCACACCAATAATCCCACCAGCTAGCCAGATAAAATCAAAAGGTTCTATGATTTTTGGTCCACCAAGTAGTTGGATTAATCCTAAAAAAGATAGAACCATTAGAATGAAAATCAGAAAAGATATCTCGGACGCCATCTAACCCCCCATAACCATTCTTAGTATTATATAGCCAAACAGAAATGCCGAAACTATAGTAGTTATAATGATAATCCAGCCTGGAAGTATGTTTAGAAGAGAGCCGAGAACAATCATGATAACAAAGGATGTGACAAATACTAATCCGAATGGAGCTGAACCTACACGACTAACCACATATTCTAATCCAGCGGAAAAGCCAAGCGCAAGCATAAAGAATACTGAAGCTGGTGTTAGCATTGGATAGGTTGGTATGGGCGGTATGTTAATTGATAAAACATAGCTCGAAAGTGGATATTCGTCTTTATTTTCCGAATTTATGACGAAAGGCTCGTCACAAAAACCGTCAAAATTCGTATCATTGCATTCAAAAGAATAATTATACCAGAAGTTTCCTCCAATCGTTCCGCCTCCGAGTATATTTGGTCCGGGAGTTGGTTCTATATTCCAAGCATATAGAGTTTGTGGATAGGCGGAATCTATCTCTATAGGTTGATAAATATCGCAAAACATCATATTGTCATAAACTTTAACCGCTTTTACTAAACCAAAACCTCTGAAGTAATCAGGATTTCCTATCTTCATGCATTTATCTGCTGTAATATTGTTCTTTGTTATTTCTCCCAATGCACAATATATTTGTAAAGCTGTTGAACTGGATACAATTCTATTACCATACAAGTACACACTTATTTTATCATTCCTAGCTTCTTCCATTTCTGGTAAGTATGGCAATGGACATTCAGCTGGAGCAGTAGCGACCAAAACTGGAGGATAAGAAATTATTTCATTATTAATCAATGAGATTGTTGGCATATCAACTGTGTTTGTATAAGTTGCATAGAGTATTGCCCTACTTGCGTCTGGACCAACTTCAATTTTACAGTTCTTAAGTGTAAAGTTTGTTGAGCTTGTAATCAAAAACACACTGGCTCCACCATTATATTTTATGGAATGTCCTTGGCAATCAAAAGTTACGCTATTAACTCTGCCAGCACCACTAATCCAAGAATATGGCGGAGATGGCTCTGTATAAATTGTAAAGCATGTTGGACCGAGAGATGTTTCTATATCTGCTCCAATTCTATATTCTCCAGGCTTTTCTATTTGTGTAGAGTGAATGTAATATCCAGAGTTTGCTATATCAGTTGGACAAGCGTAAAATGTTCGCAAAGTTGCTAACGGATACTCATCTTTTATTCCATACTCCGCTTCATATGGAGTGTCACAGAAATTGTCGAAATTGCTATCTTCACACTCTTCAGAGAAATTCCACCAGAAATTTCCTCCAACTTTCATATTGTAAGTTATGCTTATCCCATCAGTTGGAGGAATATTAAGCTTGATATTTGGTGGAACATTATCCATTGAATACAAAATCACATTTGGTCTTCCTTTAACAACATTATCATAAAATCTTGCACTTACTAAGCTACCATTTTCAACAAAGAACAAATATCTTGTTGGTTCTCCTATGTAAAGTCTGCTTAACCTAACGTTTATAGAATTTCTGCGTATATCAATATTATAAGCATCTGTTTCGAGAACGAAAGAAGCAAATCCAGCTATTCCATTTTTTTCAACAATCACACTGCTTGTATTCGATGAAAACCATATTCCAGCAATTCTCGATATTATCTCATTGTTTGAAATAATAATTCCGCTGGATTCCTTCGTAATTATTCCAGAAAAGCTTGCATTTAAGAAATTGTTGTATATTCTAATATCTCTAGATTCATCACTCAATATAGAAGCTTGAAAATCTACTATTCTACAATTTTTAACTTCAACATTACTTGAATCAGCAATGAAAAATCCATACTGAACATTGTTTCCAAAAATTGTATAGCCTTGACAATCAAATGTCACATCGTTTGCAGATATATAGTAGCAAAAAGTATTACCAGCTGGAGCATAAACATCATTGCTAATAGTATATGTACCGCTACTTGTTATAATTCCACATCCAGGAGTTGGACCAGTAGTAACTTCTAAATTTTCATAATCGTATTCTCCGCTCAAAAATTGACCGTCTAAATTCATGTCGAAGCAAGCATAATATCTATAAACTCCTGGATTAGTCGGAGCATTAAGCGTAGCAGAACATCCAGAGCCAGCAACTTCACAAGTTGCTAATGTGTCACCGTAAACACATCCTCTATAGTCTCTAATATATGCTACTCCACCACAGTTTGAAAGACCACTTATTATTGCGTTAAATTGAGCACCAGGATTCACTACAGAAGGATTAAGAGTAAGCGTTACAGTTCCGCTACAAGGCTCGGAAACGACCTCTACAGTTATAGTTTCATCATATTTACAATCAGCACAAGTTGACCTAATTTGCAAATTGTAACTTCCTGTGTTTACGTTGTTTGTATTTATATTTACTATAACAGCACATATTCCATTTTCTGCACCAAAATTACATTGAGAAGTATCGAAAGAAACGCTAAATCCGGATGGAGCTGAAACTACCTGGAAGTTTGGTTGAACTATTCTTGAATTCCATGCAAGATGCCAGTTTATTGTTCTTGTATCTGTTGGAGCCATGTATATTCTATTTACTTCAAGCTGGGCACATAAGTAAGGTTGTGGGTCCGCTAAAGGATAGTTATCGATAAAATTCGTTCCAGGAATTTGATAAGCAAAATCACAAAAGCTATCTCTATTATCGTTTCTACAGTTTCGAGAATAATCATACCAGTAGTTTCCTCCTATTCTACATCCTTGTAAATAATTAGTCCAACATCTTCCGGGAGCAGAAGGAGTTACCCAAAAAACTAGGTTATGCGTTCCTGTAACCACTACATCACCACGATAAAATGCGTTATTGTAAATTCTACCAGTTACTTGACCTCCATACACATTAAGACTTCTAGAAAAACAATTAAATGTGGAATCATGAATATCAATAAATTCTATTCCTGAAAGACGCATACAAGTTTTGTCAGCAATGAGTCTAGTTTTTTCAATAACTACATATCCGCTATAATAAATTCCTATACCTACCTCAGCATTAATAACGCTTACATTCAAAATACCAGCAATATCGCCATACGTTAATGCTATTCCCATGCTATCGTCAATATTATTAGCATCTATTGTAACATTTCTTATTGTTACTCTCCCGTGCACGCCTATTGCTATGTAAAAGTTCTCTAATCGACAATTATGTATTTGAATGCCAGTTCTGTAACCAGGAGCACTTGTCTCGTTAATAGTAATGATTCCGAAACCGTCTCCAGGTCCGTATATTGTATGATGTCTACAATCTAGCACAACGCTGCTTGCATTTATGATTATACAAGGGGCAGTTGGAGAAGCATATAAATCATTTGTAAGATAATAATCTCCTGGAGAACTAATGACAGTACACGCACTTATTTCATCTGCTCTTATTGGTATTAAAATAAACATTATCGCTATTAAAACTGTCAGACCAATTTTCATATTTTTTCTTATCTTCAACATTTAAATCACTTTTTTCTGAAGAACATCACTCCACCAATTATCAAAACTATTAAAATCAAAATAACCCACCAATTTATAATTCCGCCAAATAAAGCGTATGTAATTATTATTCCAAGAAATGTTATTATAAATGCGTATCCATTCGCCCTCAACATACTTTCAATTTTCGCAGCGACAGCTAGTCCAAAAACTAAGATGAAGAATAAAGGATTTCCGAGAAGCATTGGAATTATATTCAAAAATTCAGCTGGAGGGACAATTATTGGGTACTCTGGTAATGGAGCAACGATTTCTTGAAGAACATATCCTGTCCAATCTGAATAAACATAGTGTTTATTTCCTATTGTAACTCTATTAAGAACATCCAAATTCTTATTTAGTCTCACCAATTGCCCGTCATAACAAGCAACCCAAACATTATCATAATAATCTAAACCAATACCAATTGGATTTCCACAAACTCCAGAAATTTGTTTAATAATATTTCCATTTTTATTGTATTTCCAAACTTCTCCATAATTCGAACCAACAACATAGATATTGTCTTCTCTATCTACAGTAATTCCCCTTCCTGTATAAGGACCGCTAACTGACCATATGGTTGAACCGTCTAAACCGATTTTTCTAACTATAGAGCTTGTCCATCCAGAAAATACAATACCGTCTCCAGCAACTGTTGGAGTTATAGTATAGACAGGAATCCCTTGGTGGTAGAAATCGACTCTATCAGTTCCTGGGTCGTATTTTGCAACACCATTATTCGAGATGCAAGAAATCCAAACATATCCATTTTTATCAACCATACAACCATATGGATTACAATTAATCAAATCTATTCCTTTTAATATTTCTCCGTCTCTGCTAACATAGAAAAGTTTTCGATAACCATACAAGCCAGCATAAACATTATCGTTCGCATCAACGCAAACAGCTCTAACACCGTTTGCACCGCCAATTTGCATCAATATTGTTTTGTTTGAATACAAGTTGAAGGAGTCATCTCCGTAGACTTCAAGCATTATTCTACTCCAATCTACTCTCTTAACTCTTACTTCAATTCTTACATAAAAATCACAATAGTTGCAACTCGGCCAGTGGTCTTCAGAATACCAATTATTGAAAGGTGTATTAGCTCTCGAAATTATTGTCTGAAAATTAGAATTACAATCGCTGTATATACCAGATTTATATGCATAAACCTCTATATTGCCATAATCTCCATTAGTTTCGATATAATTAACACTCTCATCTGGCATTTCTATTTTAAATCTAAATTTACAAATTTCATCACCAGCAGCTTCCGTGCACCAAACAGCAAATGTATAACTATCTGCTTCTCTTAAAATAGCAGTTAAATCTATTGTCCCAATTCGGGCACCACTACAATGACAGCCGGCACATCCAATTCTATCAATCTGATACGAACCGATTGGAAGTAAAACTTCTTCTAATATACACTCATCTTCTTCAAATCGAACCATTTCGATATCATCTATTATGCCATTGTCGTTCGTATCTCTTGCAGTATCAATTACACCATTTCTGTTTCTATCTACGCAAGTTCCCTTTCCAAGATTTCCAACTTTGACTAAACTGTTAGTATCTCTATTTCCAATCCAAGCATTTCCATAGTGGTCTATTGCTGTTCTTGAAGGATTTCCATAATAACCATATGGAACAGTATAATGTCTTGATACTTCTTTTGGATTCGATGGGTCGGTTATGTTTATTTCAGAAATGGAATTATATCCTTCTGAGTTTGGAACAAAAAGATAAACATACCTTACGATTTGAGCGTTTGCTATCTTCAGTAATAAAAGAAATGTTATAGCTATTAAAATCGCTTTATACTTCATAAACTATTTTTGTCCTTAAAAATAAAAATGAGAGGGAGGTGGGCTCCTTAGAAGAAGAGCCCGATTAGGAAGAACAAAAGTCCTGCACCAACTACTGTTCCACCAATTGCAGCGGTAACTAATGGAATTGTTGAGTTAGCTAATGCTGGCATTATTACTTGCTGGGCAACTGTCAATGCTATGGAGAAGCCCACTACTCCCAAGATGAAACCCTTAACATATTCTTTAACTTCTGCCATCTTTTTCACCTAAGTAGAGCTTAGAAAATCCATTTAAAAATATTTATATAAATGTTTAAACACATAAACATTTATATGGCTGGGTTCAGATTTATAAGTATGAAGACTGTTGAGTTTTTCGTCGAAGCACTGCAGAAAGGAGAATTAAGTTATAAGACACAAACGGCATACGACAATAGACTTTCCTGGATTTTAAACACAAACAAGTTAAAGGATTTGGGGTTAATAGAAGAAGTTAGAAAAAAGCACACGAATGAAAAATTTTACAAGTTAACTGAAAAAGGAAAAAGAATTGCGAACATTTTCTTTTTGCTTGAAAAAGAAATGAAGGAGTTGGGATTGTATGAAGGTTAAAGTGCAAATATTCCACAGCGACTATACTTGCGAAATAGTAAATGCCGATTTAAAAAACGAAGAAATAGTGGTCGGTCCATATAGGTTCAGCGCAAAGAAAGTTAGACCTTTTATAATCAATAAGCTTGGCATATTTTCGCAACCACTTTACATTTTCAAGAGCGTTAGCATGGTTCCCCTTGCTTTTGAACCCGTGGAAGAAGTTTTCGACAAGTATTCCGTAACTTACATAGAACCAATACAAGATTTGAAGTTCTACGAGAGAGACTTGAGGTTTAATGCTGAGTTTGCTAAAGACATAAGCAACATGACTTTCTTAAAAGAGCTGATGAAATATGTGGGTGCGACTGAAGAAAAAGCGTTCGAGTGGAAAAAATTATTCCTAATAATTGGTGCGTTGTTGGTAATTTTTGGTATATTTTTTGTATTTTCAAGTCCGGAAACAATTGCGTGGCTGAGAAAAGCTTTGAACTTGCCTATATAGGTGGTTGAATGGAAAAACAAGAAGATAAGAGAAGAATACTTGAAAGGGGAGTTGTAGGACCAGAAGAAGCGATAGCCCGTATTGGTTTAGAGTTGCTTTACGCTGATGATGAACAGCTTAAAAGCTTGTCTGATTTAACCCCAAAAGAAGTATTTTACTTAACTGCTTTAACGAATATTGCCGAATTTTATGATTCGGATGTTATGAAGAATTTCATAATGAACTTTTTGAAGTTTAGAATGTCGAGAACAAGATTGGGTAGGAAAGAGATGTTGATATTTGCTACTGGATTAAGGGAAGCGACCGAGGAAGCAAGGAAAGGCAAAGGTCTGACTTCCCTAATGTCTGGATTAGCATAAGGAGGTGGAAAAATCGTGGCTCAAGGTCAAACAACTGAAAAAGTTAGCGAAGCTTTAGAGCAAGCATATTATGGTCCTTTGAAAAATGAAGAAGAACAAGAAAAAAAGAGTTTGCTTGAAATGTTAATAGACTTCATAAAAGCAAAGAAGAGTGCATCAGCGCCTAAACTTGAGCAAGCGGTGTCGTAAATGCTAGATGAAGAGAAGAGCTTCCTTGAAATGCTGTTGGATTATATTAAAAAGAAGAAGGAAGCGATGAAAGGAAAACTGGAAGGTGCAATTGAATGAAGTTTTTGATAGCAAAAAAAATAGAAGAAAGGGGATTTATATTCAAGAAAAGGGAAGCCGAAAAGCTCAGCGATGAAGAAATAAACAAAATTATTGAGTCTCTAAAAAAATTTGAAGAGATGGTAAAAGAAGAGTGGAAAAATATGAAACTCCCTGGAAGCCTCGAGTTCGATTATAAAGTTGTTGATGGAACTATAGAGTTTGATGTGAAGTTCCCAGGAATATTGAATACGTTATCAAGGTTATCTCCTAATAAATCTCAAATGGCTAAAAATCTAAATAATTTTATAAGAGATGTAGCTGGGGTAGATTGCGAGGTGGTGTGATAAATGGTTTTGATTGCAATAGTTGGCGAGCTTGGTGCTGGAAAAACTCTTACTATGACTTATCTGCTTTGGAAGCAGTGGTTTGCAAACGGAACGAAAGTTTTTGCTAACTACCATCTCTATAAAATACCCTACATGTTTGTCGGCTCGATGAAAACATTCAATTCGATAAGAGAAGGAGCTTTTGGTGGGGATGAGCTTTGGTTAAATGCCGATTCAAGAAGCCACTCGTTAGCTAAGGTATTCGTAACAAACACACTAGCAAGAAGTAGAAAAAGAGGGCTAACAATTTATTATACAACGCAATTGCTTGACAGTATTGACAAAAGAATAAAGAAAGTTACAGATTTCATGGCTTTGCCGGTTTTGAATAAAGAAGAAACGGTGTGCGAAGTGTTTTTCTTCAAGGGAACTTCTGGAAAACCAACGACATTTATGAAGAGAATGTATTTTATGGCTGACCCAGTTAAGGAAATGTATGATACTAATGAAGAAGTTATGCCGTGGCCGGAAGACGAAAGCGAATCAACATATACAGAAGATGGGAAAATAATTTTCCAGGAAAGTAAAGATGCGGAAATGGTGTTTTTCGACACTTGGGAAGAAGCCTTTCAATACGCGTATGAGTGGTATAAAAAAACAAGATGGTTGGAAAAATCCATATGGTGGTAAATTTGGGAATACTTGGAGCTCATCTATCTGAAAGGTTTAGATTAGTTAGAGATATAATAATATTTGCCCTTTCAATTTACGCCCTATATAGCATACAAAATTTTTATACTAAGGGGGTTTTCGATGGAATTTCAACTGGTATTAATCTAAACTCTTGCTTTAATCCCTTATTAGACACATATAAGGAAACAATTTGCTATCAAACTCCAAACTGCACTTTATACTGCAACGAAATTACATATGAAAGAAAGCTTTATGAAGCAAACGCGCCTTTCGTTCCCTACGAATTTGTGTTGAAAGACGTTAAAAAATATTGCTTAAATGATTTGAGTGGTAAAAAATTCATGGTGGTTGAATGAAAAATAGCTACGAAATTTTTATAAGGAAACCTTTTGCTGGAATAATGATTTCCCTTCTTGAATCTCCAAAAAACATACTAGAGCTGTCGAAAGACATAAACGTTACTTATTCCCACGTGCACATGCTTTTGGATGTATTGCTGGAGCTCGGACTAGTTGAAATTGAAAAGAATGGTAGAGATAATATAGTAAAGCTCACCGATGTTGGAATTAGCGTTGCAAAGGATGTAAAAGAAATTTTAAAAGCCTTTATAATAGAAGGAGGTTTGAAATGAACAAAGGAATTTTAGAATTCCTTATCATAGCAATTCTAATAACTTTTTCAATAATCTTTCTGCTTTTCATTCCAATTTACGAATACGATAACAAACCTTGTGAAGAACTTGGAATGAAGCTTGGAGTTAAAATTAATAACCACACATATTGCTTGCCGAAGTTTATAAGAATTACCGAGTAGTAACTTCGACAAGTTCGGCTCTTTTGCACCTGATTAAATAGTTAGCAGTCTCTTTATCAGTAAAAATTATAGTCCCTGCTTTGCAAGGCGGGTGAACTTTAAGCTGGCAGTCAACCCACTCTTTCGAGACATCAACAAGCATTCTTATAGCAACTGTATTCCCATTTTTTACAAACTTAACTAAACTCATAAGCAACACCCAAAACTCCACACATTTTCTTAACCATTGCCAAATCATCTCGAATGTTTTTAACGACTTTCTCCTTACCAAGATTTTTAAATCTTTCAAGATTGCTTTTCTTTATCTCGATATACTTTTTAACAAGTTCTTTTTCCTCTTCAGTTAAATCTGCCTTTTTGTAAATCTTCTCGTAGTATTTGTTTTTTATCCACCTTAGGCTAACTAACTCCATTATCTCACCCTTTCTATTTTTTGAAATAGTGCTATTAGCAGAAATCCAAAAGATGAGAATAGAAAGACGAAGGAAAAGAAAAGCTCGGAAAGTCCTATGTTATACAAATCCAAAATCGAAACGCTAATGCCAGTTAAAGTTGTATCGTAAAATTCAACACCAGTTGTCTGCTTAACTATAACAAGATTTAGAGCAGTATCAATATCTCTGTATCCTTTAACAAGAAGGAAAGTTCCAAGTATAAATAGAACAACTGAAAAGAAGATATAGAAATGCTCTCTAATCATTAAATCACCTAAATTATGAAAGTGTCTGAAGAATTTAAAATGAAAAGCTTCATCCTTTCTCTCGTTATCGCAACACCATACCAAGTTATTGCTGAATAAGTATTGAAAGTTCTTTTTAGATACGAAGTTATTTTTGGATAGACCAAAACGCTGTCAAAAGTCAATCCTTGAGATGAGTGAACAGTAGATATAATTATCGGCTTTCTTCCAGTCCTTACAGCTCTCTCAAGAGCATACCCAAATACAGGATTATCCATTTTGATTTTTGAGATGATGAAATCGAAGCTGTATTCATAAACTTTTGGCAACTCTAAAGTTTCAAGTTTTAAGCCAGCGTATTTATTTATTAGCTGAAAGTCTTCGAAGGAGCACTTTCTGTTTATGAAGTTTATCAAAGCATTCCTCAACCTTATTTTTTCTTCATCCCATATTCCCCTTTCTATTTTCTCCAAACCGCTTCTAACTAAAAAAGGAACTCCCATTTCAATTAAAAAGCTTGAAATTCTCTTTATCGCATCGTTGGAAAATGTAATCAAAATATCTGCCTTCTCCAAAACTAAACCTAAATTTCCATAATCAACAATTCTTACCTCTCCGCCTTTAATGTTGGAAAAAGTTTCTTCCCAAATCGGATTAATTCTCTTGTAAACCTTATTAACATAGTTTACAATATTTTCAGTCATCCTCTTGTTTTCCTTCAAAACTTCAACTTTATCGAATTTTTTAATGTAGTCCATTAAGTAGTTCAAATCTGCAGAAAGCGGATTTATTGCTTGCGTTGGGTCGCAAGTCGAAAAGAAATTCTTAGTTTTCATTATCTTTCTAATGTATTCAAGAACGAATTTTGGAGCAGTTTGGCTTTCGTCAACAGCAATTAAGTCGTATTCTTCAACGCTTGTTCCAGCATTCAAAATCATATCGTCGAAATCAATCATATCTTGAGAATCTTTAATTTGCTCCCTTTCAATAAGAATTTTGTAAACTATTTCTTCCTTTATTGTTAATTGAATTTCTCTCGAGAATTTAAGAATCAGCTCAAGAGCTTTGTTGTTTTTTAGCTCATTGACCTTCATATTAGTTTCGTTTATAATCTTTCTTCTGACGTAATCAATCTTGTTCCCTACTGGCATATAAATAAAATCTACTATTCCCAAGCCAGGAATAAACTTCAAATTATACTTTCTGTAAAAAATTTCGTCATTATCTTCAGTCCAAACTTGTTTTCTCTCTTGTTTGCTAAAACAAAAAGAATGTATTGTTGATACAGCGTTTTCGTCAAAAATATCGTTAGAAATCATAGCATTAAGAACTGCTTCTTTTGAAACTCTTGTCGGCGCAATTATTTTAAAAGTCTCTATTTCGCCGTTGTCAATCATCTCTTTTATCGTTTTTACCATAGAAAAAGTCTTTCCAGTTCCTGGGGAGCCAGTAAACAAAATTTTCATCTCAACGCCTCCACGTTAATTTTGTATATTATCTTTCCAGCAGAAATTTCTTCTTGAATTCCAAAATCGCTCAAGAATTTGAAAAAGTTTTTAAGAATAGAGCGAGCATAATTTTTATCGAATAGTGCCCTTCCTGTACTTG
>Ga0209393_1000952_pt1 | contig 12879 bp, 13 predicted proteins | sample SSWtaG_2_FD_184117 | JGI IMG/M metagenome (GOLD analysis project Ga0209393, IMG submission 184117) | Hot spring microbial communities from Sandy's Spring West, USA to study Microbial Dark Matter (Phase II) - SSWsed_130316 (SPAdes)... | ecosystem: Environmental > Aquatic > Thermal springs > Hot...
GCGGTTGGGATAATGAGCCGGAAGTCTAAGCAAAGAGATCTTCTATAGAATTGAAAAAGGGAGAAGGTCAGCTATGATCTCCTCAAATCCACTGATTAAGGAAAATCCCTAGCTGCCGGCATTTATATTTTAAGCGCCTGATCGGCATGTATCTTCTGACCTCCTCCCTGCCCTAAAGAGCGAGGTTTTCCGTTGTAAACGCAGATCTAAACGCATCGAGCAGCATAGCCAGGAGACTAGGATATAAAGTAGAGATCAAGAAAATAATAAGCTACATCGTGATGCACAACGGGTTAAAACCTATAACCCCTGTAGGAGGGGTAACGTCCGAGACCCCAGCGGTGGAAACCCTGCCTTGAGAGGCAGGGAGGGGGTCATAGGTAATCAAGCTTAGGATCTGTTTGGAAAGCGCTAGAACTATCGCTAAAAATTGAAAGGGTTGGTGGGTTTGATCGATTACTGAGGAGATCCAGGGTTATGTGCCATATGCTTTTATATCATATTAAACTATGAGTGGTGTGGGGTTTTCTTTGTGCAATATGTCTGTTATTGATTTCTTCCAAGAGGAGGCTTTTCCGGAGCATTTCAGGGGGAAGAGGGTTCTGGAGGTCGGTAGCAGATATGTTAATGGGAGTGTTAGGCCCATGATCCAGAGATTCTTGGAGCCAAAAGAGTATATAGGCATCGATCTAGAGCCAGGCAAATACGTAGATCTTGTATTGCCAGCTGAGAAAATAGTTGAGAAATTTGGTGAGGAGAGCTTCGACGCTATCGTATCTACAGAGGTTCTCGAGCATGTTCATGATTGGAGATTAGTGATCTCACAACTCAAGAGGGCTTTGAGGCCAGGAGGCTTTCTATATATAACAACAAGATCCAGGGGCTTCCCATTCCACGCCTATCCCTATGATTTCTGGAGATACGAGCCAAGAGATATGATCGCTATCTTCAAGGATTTCAAGATATATAGGATTAAGAGAGATCCAGAAGCTCCGGGGGTCTTCATAATAGCGCAGAAGCCTATTAGATGGACACCTGCAGAGCTAAATGAGATCGAGCTATACTCGATGATCTTAGGAAAGAGAACCAGGGAAATCCCGAAGTTAGTCGATATGCCACTCAAAAGAAAAATATTGGTGAACATGAAGAGAGTCGTTGAAGAAACAAGACTAGAAGCCGGAGTTCCAAGAGCATTCATATGGGTATTGAACAGACTTACGTCATAGCTCAAACTAACCAAAAGTTTCAGCACAGCTATTTCAGACTATATTCATAAAATAATAAAATTCCGGCCGAGCTAGCTTGATCTGACCTCCTCTCCGCCCTGAGGGCTAAGATTCCCCCCTTACGGGCGGTTCATCGGTTCCCCCCATCTATTCGGGTTTACATCTGTAAATATTTATGGACGTAGCTTCGAATATTTTAGGGGTGACTTCCAAAATAGCGGGAGGAAAATATAGTAAGAAGCTATGCCTACTCATGTTCACTAGAGACAACTTTGAGGATGCAGTAAATAAGGCTGTAAGATATAGTGATTCTTTCGATTTAGTAGTAATAGTTGATAATTCATCGAGACCCCCAAGTCTCCCTATGGATGTAGCCTAAGAGATTAAGGTCTATAGAGTGTTTTCCCCTGGCTACGTAGAGCCCCTATATTATTACGGAACTCAAAAGGCCTTAGGTTTAGGATGCAGTTATGTAGTGTTGATAGATGTTGATGAGGAGTTCTCAGAATATCTGTTAAGAAATCTCAGAGAAATAGTAGGGAGTTGTGATGCCTATATGCTAGAAGCACGAAATTATATGGAAGGATACCCAATGACTCAAGAAAACTTACACATAAAAGTCTACAGGCCTGGAAAAGCTTCATTTAGCGGAATAATTCATTCCTCAGAAGCTCTTATAGAAGGGAAAATATGCCTTCTCAACGGTGATAAGTACTATCTGATCCATAAGCGTCAGCTTGATGATCTCAATATAGAGGGTGTTTTTAGGAAGAGGCTGAGGAGATATCTAGTAATAGAGAGCTTCGAAAGACCAGCAGTTCCCAAATACCTCCTATTATATCACTTTCCCGGAGGGACGAGGTTTTTTAGGAGAATCCTTGTTAAAATATCTCCTCTACTGCCATCTATGCCTCCTCCTCAAAGATTATTCTCTATTGTATCAAGGCTCTCAGAAATTCTTCGAGTAATGCTTAATAGACTAGCGAGGAGGCCTAAGAAGCATAGGAAAAACGTGTGCCCTGATCAAACCCCTTTACTATTATGCCAAAATGTCTTAGAACGGCTCTACGTTTGGGCTAAGTATAGGTATATGGTTAGGCTTGATAGGAGAGAAGTCGTTACGAGGGTGAAGATCGCTGATGAGATCCACAGAAGCGGAGGTGTGATTCCTTATTTATGTCTAGATCGAGAAGATATAGTTAATAGAATTACCGAGATAGCTGGGAAGATGAGAGGCTTCGGAGGAGTGGAGTTCTTCTCAATACTCCTTAAACTAAGATTCATCTCAGGTGATTGTTCCTACATTGAGAGGCTACTTGCGGTAAATAAACTATAGAGAGTAAGGTCATTATAAGAGCCTCTCACTCTAAGCCATCTCGTTTCAAATTCTTCAATTGCAGATTATATGTTCATTTTATATTCTTGCACTGGATCACCGGAATACAAAATATCTCTCAAATCCATTAAGGTATGCAAAAAGGATAATAACGTCTCTTATGATCTACTTATAACCAAAGCAAAAGCTCCTACGGCAGTGTTCCTCTTTCCAAATAAGGACTACATTACTAGGATTACTACTTACTTTGAAGTTTCTTTTATGAGACCCTATAGCAGTGTCTCCTAATGCTTTACTCCCTATCGTCTTGCTCTTGATGGTTATTATTCCAATGGCCTCTGGATCTACAATTGCTGCTGCAACAATATGTCCATTGAAGGCTTGCCTCTTCTCATAGTTAATCTCGTTCCACAGCTTAGCTGAGGCATTGCCCAGCTTATACAGCGGCGGGTCGGCCTCGACACTAACAGTATTCGTCCTAACATTTTTCCTCTTAACCCTAAGGAGCTCCTGCCACGGAGCCGGGGTAATGGGTGAAGATCTCCCCCACCAGGTCATCGAGGACTCAAGTCCTAAAAATTAGCCCCAGCCCCACGGCAAGAGCCAAAAAGTAGTAGATCTTAGAGCTTAAAAATCCTACCCCGCCCTAGAAAGGCAGGGTTTGCCAAAACCGCAAAATCACCACCATTCCTGAGAGGGTTCAGGGCTGAGTATAAAGTTTAAACATGAGAGGGCTAGAGGACTCCTAAATGGCTAGGATTAAATATGGCGGTGGTGGGATTAAGGTAGAAGACTCTGTTACCTAAGGGGATATCGAGCTATAGCCTTACCTCAAGCTACCAATATGTGTTGACGCGTTGCCAGATTTAACAGCTCTCGAGAAGCCAGGGTTTAGAGTAGACCTGTGAGCAGGTAATCTAGAGAGAATTGAAATATACCTGCTATTAAGGCCGCGACCCCACACACATCAACACAAATAGAACCCATAACGCTTTACAACTGAAAGCTTCGCCCCTTTGGGCGGGAGGTCAGCTAATAGTCCTAAAAGGCTAATCCTGCTCTTTCAATTCTATAGAAGATCTCTTTGCCGAGTCTCCTCCCCATCACCCCTATCCTCTTTACGAGGGACACTGGATTATGGATTTTATCATAGCCTCGGAGACATAGATCTAATCCTCTGTGCCCAGTATTTCCATCGATTATCGCTAGAGGCTAGCCCCCGAGGCTCTCAAGAACTATCCCCATAATAAGAAAGACCAGAGGATACGGGCTTATAAACACTATCCTCGCCCTGAAAAGGGCGGGGGCTTTCAGTTGTAAAAGATTAATCATAAGTACCACAGATATATTTAGTAATGGGTGTTAATCTTAAACCTGAGGGCAATAGCTAGGAGGATCCTTGGGAGGAGGGGGACATTTCTTCTGAGGAATATGGTTTCAGAAGTAGCCTTTAGGATAGGCTATTACGAGGATCCCAGATCCAGACCCCAAGGAATTTCAGCAATGGTGGTTACATATAATGAGGAGGATTGGATAGAGCCATCGTTACTATCGATAAAAGATCTTGTTGATGAGTATATAGTTATGGACTCCTCAACTGATAGAACTCCAGATATAATAGAAAGAGTGAAGAGCGAGCACGGACTAAACATAAGGCTTTATAGAGTCCCACCAGGAGATCTAAGCGAGATCAGGAATGAAGCGCTTAGGAAGACCTCTTATAGATGGATACTTCACTGGGATGGCGATTTCGTGTTATACGATGGATCGGATAGGTTTATAAGATCCTTGATCGAAGGTTTAAGCGATAGAAGGCATTACCTTATATACTGGCCCTGGATCGTGCTATGTGGAGATCTCAAGCACATTTGTAAAAACCCAATGCATATTGAGCACTGGCTATTCACATTTTCAGGAACTCTATCCTATAAAAGGGTAAGGATAAATGGAATACCATATGACAGTCTAATAGCTCCTCTAAGGCTATATAAAGCAATATATATAAATAGAATCCTCGGCTTACACCTTGGAGCTGTAAGGAAACCTTCCAGGCTTGCTCTGAAGAGCCTCTGGTTAAGATATAGAGAGGAATTCTGGAGAGCATCCAGCAAAGGGATCTCTTACGAGGAGTATGCAAAGATAAAGGCTAGAGAAGTCTATGGTAGTGAGGATCTAGAATTTGTCGGTAGAAAGCTTATCGATGATATGATCAAAGATCTTCAACAATATAATGGATCATATCCAAGTGTACTACGCCCCTATCTAGCACCATCTAAGGATTTAAGATAGGTGCAGATGTTGAAATTACTCTATATAACTGGTTTATATCCTCCTCCGGAGACGGCTAATGGGATTAGGGCTTATTATTTTGTTAGAGAGCTTGTGAGATCCGGCTATGATGTCACTGTATTGGAGACTGTTTCTAGGGCTCATCCTTCAGTTAGGGGGTTCTTTGGTGAGAGGGTTATAAGGCTTCCTCTTAGATCTCGAAGTATTCTTGCTAGGATGTACGATATTCTCTACAAGGCCTTTTTTGTGAGAAATAGGGTTAAGGAGATAATATCAGAGGAGAAGCTAGATCTGGTGGTAGCTACATGGCCTTCTCACGAGGCTATAGTGCTTGGAGGCCTCTTATCGAAGGATCTCGGGGTTCCTCTCGTTGTAGATATACAGGATCTATCGGATTACTATTCTGAGATTGGTAGTAGGAATACCCTTATAGCTTTAATGCCTCTCTATAAGTGGATATATGGGATAATAGGTAGGGCGGATAAAATAGTCACTGTTACGGAGCCGTTTAGAAAGATCCTCGAGGTAAGGACGGGGAGGAAGGATATAGAAGTAATATATAACGGCGTTGATGCAGAGCTATATGGAGAAGCGCTCGGGAAAATTTTAAGGCGAGAGGTTAGAGAGCCACCTGTGGGGGTTTTTGTTGGAGATCTCAACTGGAGATATCATATGCTAGATAGATTCATAATAGCGCTAGCTATGCTTAAGAGGGTAAGCGGTAGGATTCCAACAAAACTAAAGATAGTGGGGACAGGCGCAATGATCAGAAAATATAGGGAACTTGTTGATAGGCTAAATCTAATCAAGATTGTGAGCTTCGAAGGATACCTAGAAAGGGGAGAACTTGTGAGTACCCTTGTAACAGCTGATTACGGCATTATTGGCAGGCCATCAATAAATAATATATGGAACGTTGCCAGCGTTAGAACAACCCTGTATGAGTATATGGCAGCCGGTCTACCGATCTTCGCATTTGGCCCTAGAAAATCGTATATCAAGGCACTATTAGATGTTAATAGATGTGGATATTATGTGCAATATGATGATCCTCTAGTTATAGCTGAGAATCTAAAAAAATTCTTAGAGCTTCTGAAAAGCTTTGATCGAAAAACAATCCACGAAAGATCTTATAGATATAACTGGCCTACTCTTGCAAAACAGTTTGCTGAAATTATTAGAGGCATATAGGGATCCCTTATGATTCCCTATTATCTATATTACTTGATCTTCCGAACCTTAGATAGGATTAATAAAAGCAACTATTCCTGGATCAAACTTAAGCTTAAATACGATGTTATATAGAGTAAACATGAGATGCCTAAGCAACTGTGAATACCTAGATCCAGGCACGAAAATCGAGGAATTAATGGATATTTTTCTTCAATTATCCAGACCATCTTTCACTCCTACTCTATTCTCTTAAGAAATTTATGGGTGATCCATGGATCATAATAATAGATAACGGATCTTACGGAGGCATTTTAAAGGCTGTTAAGAAACTCATATATATATCTAGATATCTTAAGCAGAAGAATAATCCTTCTAAGGAACACAGCCCACTCAAAAAGACTAAAGGATCACACGTTAGTTCTTAACCATCTCATCCATATGAGTTCTGACCTTCTCTTAACCTGAAGGGCGGGGGTTTCGGTTGTAAAAGATCTTTAGATCCTGAAACAATTATGAGCTCAACGTCAAAGCCCATCGAAGAGAGAAGCCTAGCTATAGAGAGGGCAACCTTTTCAGAGCCTGCTAAGGCCTCAATAATACTGTGGACAACAGCTGCTTTCAAATATTAGAAATCCATCTAATATTGATTCTTAGGAAACTTTAATACATAGACATAGGAGTATATTCCAAAATCTATACCTCACTCTATACTTTGACAAGAAAGGGTGTAGGGCTACTCCTCAGCTTCTCATCATCAACTGTCAGCGTGACCAATCTTGAGAGATAGCCATATTTCATAGCAAGGTTCTTTGATGCAGATAGAGTTAGATTGTGTATAGCCTGCCAAACCTTAGGGGCTAGTAGCAGAGGCTCATAGGTTCCTCTCTTAACCCTCGTAAGCTCCCTCGCCATGATGCCATCTACAACACCTCTACTAGCAATCCTACCCCTATCCCCCTGAAAGATCCTGAGGTAGAAGTTAGCTATTTCAAACGCTATTAGCAGATAGAGATATCTAGATCTCAGATAAGGGCTAAGAGTTTTCCTATATACAAGGTACCTATTCCTCTTTCCAGCATACCACGCAAGGGGCATAACTTTCTTCGTTGTTGCACTGCCCATGTGTATGCCCGAGATCTCTGGGACAGCTATTGTTTTGAACCCGTGGCTCCACATGTTAAGGGCTAGCTCTGTTTCTTCCCATAATATGAAGAGCTCTCTCTTGAATAAACACCCCCTGATCTCTAGTACCGGCTTGATCTTCACAACCATTAAGGCGCCTAATGCAAATGTGGCATATGAAAGCTTTTCGGGGCACTCACTTGGTTTTAGGCCGCTGCATCGTTTCATTTGCTGTAGCATCACATCTTGGAAGACACCTGCACTCTCGATCCTCTTTCCATCAGCATCTAGCGTGATCCCCTGTGCGATAGCTATGTCCTTTCTGGCATCTAGATATTTCACAATGGATCTCAGGAATTGCTCGTTCTTAACTATGAAGTCGTTATTCATGATAACAACATATTTGGGCACTCCTTTGTAATTTAGATACCTTCTGAGGCCTATCTCATTACCGCCTGCATATCCATAGTTTTTCTCAAGCTTTATCAATGTAACATCGCTGCCGAACCTATCCTCGATTTCCTCTACACTATTGTCGGTTGAGCCGTTATCCACTACAATAACATCTAGATCTTTATAGTCTATCCTTAAGGCGCTCTCTATTGACTGCACCAATATGTCCCCGAGGTTCTTTAAGCCGTTATAGTTGAGTATAATGAGGGCAACCCTGCTATCCATTCCAACACCTGGATTATAACGAGACATTACTACCTAATATATTTTTCCACAGCCCGATTATCTCTAAGATATATTTAACTCTATGATCCATTGTATGCTTCTCCATAGCCTCTCTATGGCCTTCCTCTGCTATCCTCTCTCTGGGGTCCTCGTTCTCCAGCATTTCCTCAAGCTTATCTAATAGATCCTCAAGATCTCTATAGAATACTAGGTGCACATGATCTCTGAAGATCTCGGCAACCTCATCGCTATAGTCTCTCAGAAGTGCAGCTTTACATCCAAGAACTTCGAAATCCCTCAAGTTGCTCTCGCCAACCCTCGATATATTGAGGACAACCTTTGAAGCGCTATAGACTCTTGCAAGATCGTGAATATATATGCCAGATCCATAGAATATTTTCAGATTAGGTTTAGCTCTTTTTATATAGTTAATCGTATTTATTCGCTTGCCAGACCCGATGCCTGTGAAGCCCCCAACAAAGCTAGCATCATAGACCTTATCGATCTTATGGGGCTTATAAACTTCGGGGCTAAAGGCATAGGGAAGCCATATGACCTTAGCACCTGTAACCTCTCTATACTCGTCTATACATGCTTTATGAGCTACAAAGACATAGTCATAGTTCTCTAGCAGTGTTCCTGCAAGCTGAATATATTTCGTCTTATCATATATGCAATCCTGAGCCCAGTAAGCCTTCACGGCATTCCTAAACTTCCTAAGGTCTAGCCTGCATAACACAGGATCAGAGACAAACACAAGATCTATATCATCATATTTAATACCATGTGGAATCGATATAGTATTAACAGGATGTCTAGAATTGAAGAACATAGAGAAGAAACGAAGCTTAGAAGGAGACACACATATCTCCTAAGAGGCCTCAGGACATGTAGCCCGTGGTAGAGTCTGTGGTAATAGCCTATGTACCAGAATATTGGAAAAACATTTGCATACCTATAGAATGCCATGAGAAGCTGGACGAAGGATGGCCCAGGATCTATTATGAGTAAGACATTCGGGTAATTTCTATGATACGAGGCTAAGTCAACACGATCTAGAGGCATGTGAACCTTTACACCTTCTCCTATATATTATCCCTCCCTATTAAGATATAGCTGAGGTTTTGAAAAATATTGCAGTTAAGCTATATGTTTATTAATTATTAACAGATAAATAGTATATTATCGGAGAAACCTAGATTTTCTCGAGATCTCAACTTCTCGAAATCATCTTTAACTAGGTTCCCTTCAGAAGTTATTGCGTATGACTTGCAGCCAAGTGAATATAGGATCTCAGCAGCCCTTTTATGTGGGGTTTCACCTGGGATCCTCCAGATCTCCATGGAGATCTTTGGGCGGTGTTCTTCGATGACCCTTTTTGCCCCTCTAACGACAAGATCTTCTGCACCCTCTACATCGATCTTGATGAATGTGGGAGGGTCTCTCGTCTTAGATACAAACGAATCAATACTTGTGCTTGGAACCTTTATCCTCTTCACCCTCTTTTCATCGATTCCAAGAGCCCATCTTTGGAATCGATGAGCCCATCTATGGACTTCACGAATAGAAGAGAGCCCTGTGTAGGCTGATAATGGGATCTTCAGCTCTATAACTCCTGTTCTGTCCGACACAGCATATGGAAGTGCAACAATATTGCTGTCCTTGGCTACAGCGTCTTTTAAAACCCTATATACATATGGATTCGGCTCGAATGCATAAATCCTCCCACTCTGAGATATGGCTGAGGCTAGCAATGTATAAAATCCTACATGAGCTCCTACATCGTAGAAGATTTCATCTTCTCTAAGGATCTTCAGCATCAGCCTTGTCAGTCTAAACTCAGCCCCATAGTCGAGAACCCCGAATAACTTTTGACATTCAGATGTACTCACAAGGATCTCAGCCCCATAGAATGTTCTAGATCTTAGGAGTCTTGGAATTAGATCTAAAAAAGATCTGAAAAGCTGAGACCCCCAACATATGTATCAACAAGTCTAGAGACTATATATACAGCAAATGCTCTTGGGCCTCCATATACTAAGGATCCAAATAGCCTTGCAAAAAACCTAACACCATGTGGAAGCATCTGTGAATATAGCCGAAGGCTATCTAGCTTGATGCATCTAGAGGTTTTCTCTAAGAGCTCAAGCTCTAGAGATCTCCTCAATATAGCTCTAGCACTAATGTCTCTTCACCTGTTTTTAAATATTATTTATTACCTAAAATTTATTCCTTTTCTTTTTACTCCTTTATGGGGGTTTACGTTGTATCTATGCTTAACCATTGTGTATAATGTTGTGTCTAAAGGCTACCCTTTTCTAGAATCGGTCGCAACTATCATAGTGGGTGTTTATTAAGATTATTTATCCTATATCCTATATTATGGGATGGGTTTGATGGGAAGCATAACCTCTGGATCCGATGTTTCGGTGGTTATTAGAGCATATAACTCTGAGAAATTTATTAGAGAGGCTATCGAGTCACTTATATATCAAGATTATACAGGTAAGATAAGGATCATCATATGCTATGATGATAGAACTAATGATAGAACTTATGAGGTTATAAATAATGCTTTTTCTAACAATCTAAAAAATAGATCTATAGAGGTGATTAGACAAATACATCCAGGCCCCTTCAGAGCTCTTCAGAGGTGTGGCTTTGAGAACTCTGGAGGGGACTTCGTGTTTCTTCTAGATTATGATGACTACTATCCTAAGAATTACATCAGAGCAGTTGTTGAAAGATCAGTAGCTAAGGGGGCGACGTTTGCATTTGTGAAAGCTATAAAGGTGGATGAAAGGGGCAATGAGCTCGGTATTCTGGCACGTATTCCAAAAGATCCTTACGACACAAAAAACATCATTAAGGACAACTATATCACTACAAGCGCTATAGCTCTCCATGTAGAATGTCTCGATCGGATCAAGTCTCTGTTGAGGAACATTGATCATCCCTACTATGACTGGATCTTCGAGGACTGGTTGATAGCTTTGCTTGCTACGAAGCACTGAAAACCCCTATATATAGATGATGTAGCAATATACTAGTAGGATCCATGGGGAGAACATGACAGCAGGTTCATCGAATCTCGATAAGGCCATGCTTAATGCTGAGAGAGTTCAAGACCATGCTAGCTTATTATATAATCGAGCGTGATAGGCTATCCCAGGAAGAGCTAAAGATCTTGGGGAAACGGGTCTTTAGAACGCTAATCCGTATCTATGAAGTTATACGTAGATACCACCCAGAGCTAGCATCAATGGGGGTGGTGGTTTCTGAGGCTGCTCGTATGCCCTATGCTCTTATACGCCGCGCTATAAGATCTGTTAGATGATACCCTTAGATGTTGTATCCCTAGAACTTATCTTTTATACATTGCTCTTCATCTGATCCTTCAATTCTCATAGTAGATCATCGTAGAATTGGATGAAGGTATGTATTCGGATCTCTTCACTGTCTAAAGGGGCTAGGATCTTCTACAGGGATGGATGTTTGGATATGCATTCAGTTGAAACCTAACCAATGTTTTCCAGCCTATTTTCCTTTGGGTTTTGGTTATATGTGTTGCTTATAATTGTCTTGGGGGATAGGTGTTTAACCATTACTTTTATTATGATGCTTGTGGTTCTGAGTGGAAGTCCAAGGCACATCTATGGAGAGTCGCTTGTTATACTAAGGTATAAACCGCTGCTCAACACTATTTTCCTGGTATGTTGGGAGGGTTTCCAGGTGATAGGGTTTTAAGGGGTGTTAGCTATAGGGATCTTCTAGTTGGTTCTCTGCCTGGGGATGTGTTATTGCGTCTTCCTAGGAGTTTTGATATTGTTGGGGATATAGCTTTGATAAGGCTTGATGATGATTTGATTGTATATGGGGAGAAGATCGCTGAGGCGATTATGAGGATCCACAGGGGTGTTAGGGCTGTATATGCTAGAGGCTCTGCTGAGGGTTCTATGAGGATCCACGGTGTACGCCATATAGGGGGTGAGAGGAGGACAACGACTATATATAGGGAGAACGGGATCTACTTCTCCGTAGATATAGCTTCTATGTATGTAAACACGAGACTGGCTAGCGAGAGGCTCAGAGTGGCCAGGGAAATAGCTGATGGAAGCCTCGTCCTAGACCTCTTCTCAGGCTATGGAGGCTTCGCCCTAAACATAGCCAAGATCAGGTGGGCTGAGGTTATTGCCATCGATATAAACCCCTATGCTGTTGAGCATATGAGGAGATCCATAGCCATGAACAGGCTGAGAGGATATGTATACCCAATAATAACAGACTCTAGGAGCCCGCCCCTCCGAGGCGAGTTTGACGTAGTTATAGCTGATAACCCCACCAACATAGGGCCGTTCATAGAGATTATAGAAGATCTCGTTAAGAGGGGTGGAAAGGCATATATATATCTACTCGCAGAAAGCGCGGAGGACGCCACCAATAAAATCAACACGAAATCCTCGAAGCTAGAGGTAGAGTTATGCGGCGAGGTAAAGGAATACTCACCCAAGCTCAGAATATATAGATGCATAGCCCACAAGACACTCTAGATCCCTCACAGCTAAAAGGCAGAACAGCTTTCCCCGCTATCATTGTTAAGCCATGTATAACCTATAGATCATATTCGATCCTTTTCCTCGATAACTGCAAAGCCTATCACAACCGAAAGCACTCTACCAGGCAGAAAGAAGATCATAGCCAAACTAAGATGTATATATCTACTTCTGCCCAATATATCTATTTAGAGGTGAATACCTATAGAACTTAGAACTCGAGGAGAAGATGAGGAGGACACCAAGATAGATGAGATCATATCTAGGATGCATAGCTATACCATAAGGCAGAGGGGCTCTCATGGCGCTTTGTGGATCGTGAGAAGGAGGTTGCGAGAATCCTTGGGGGAAAGGGCATAGTGGAAGGAGGCATGGTCACAGTCCTAAACGCCCAAAGGCTGTGGGAAGAGCGCTTTCTTCGAGGTTCTCTCCCAGTCAATAGATCCTGAGGTGGGTGGAGCCCTTATCGTGGTTGTGTCGATGCCGGAGGAAGGGGAGGTGG
>Ga0209393_1000953_pt1 | contig 12875 bp, 6 predicted proteins | sample SSWtaG_2_FD_184117 | JGI IMG/M metagenome (GOLD analysis project Ga0209393, IMG submission 184117) | Hot spring microbial communities from Sandy's Spring West, USA to study Microbial Dark Matter (Phase II) - SSWsed_130316 (SPAdes)... | ecosystem: Environmental > Aquatic > Thermal springs > Hot...
GACCGCATCTGGTTTTCGGTCAAATCCTACCTCACCAATCAAGCGAAGCAAAGGTAAAGGTTCGGTTTCACAAAAGAGGGATGCAATCGGTCGGTAAAGCGAGGTTGCTGGCGCAAGACCCGTTGGGACTTTTTATTGTAACCCGTCAAGTTCAAACATCAGAGCAAGTGCTCGTCTACCCCCATCCCAAGCCAATACCTATGGAGCCGGAGGGTGCAACTCATAGGTTGGCTTGGGAAGAAAAGAGTGCTCAAACTTGGTTGCCTTCGTTGAGTGGCGACGAATTTTGGGGCGTCCGACCGTATCAAACAGGAGACCCGCTCAAGCGGATTCACTGGAAAATTACCGCCCATCAGGGTGAGTTGAACATAATTCAAACCTTGCCTTCCCTCAGGCAAGGTGGAGTGATTCTGTTAGACCGTCATCCCGCCGCTCACCGTCCCATCAGTGACGATGGTGAGACGACTTTGGACGAACTCGTTCGCTACGCTGCCTTTCTTATTCGCCAATGGGTTCGCCATCATTGGCAGGTTATCTTTTGGGCTCCGCCAGACCCGCCAATTAAGGTCAACGGGGACTGGTATCCTGTCTGGCGGAAATTGGCGCTCCTTGAACCCGAACTTTTCAACTTGAGAGATTTGGAGGCGATAGGGCAAGGAGTTGTCTTGACAACTCCTTACTCGCCTCTACTCTCCGTTTACCTGAGATCTCAAGGTTGGCAGGTCTGGGTTTTGCCCGTTGGTGAAAAAGAAGTGACAAGTATCTTTAACAGCCAACTAACTCGCTTGATGGGACGGTGAAAACAAATGCGTCAACCATTCTGGGTAGTTTATTTGGCAGCAGCCGTGCTTTTGCTCATCGCCTTTTGGGTAGTCGCTTTGGCAACAGAAAGTTATACTTTCGCAACTGTTTGCTACGCTTGGTCAATAGTTGGTCTCTTAGCCGCTTACTTACAATCCCATACATCAAACACATTTGTTCACGCTGTGGGAGCATCTTTGTGGCTGGGAGGGCTTTTGGGAATTATCACGACCATCGGTGGTAACTGGCAAGCAGCGGTCATGGCAGGTGCTACTGGTGACCTTGCATGGTTGATGATGGTGGCTATCGTTGCCGTCATCGTCGTTTACCTTGTCGGGCGGTGGTGGGGCGAATTTTACGCAGCCGTCTCCTTTGTCGTCGTGCCCGTTTTGTCCATCTTTGGGCTTAGCATCCCTATGGTCGCCAGTTTGGAAGTCGTTTTCGCTCTCATATCGGCAATGGTCGTTGGGATATTTTTGGTCTCAACGGAAAGTTTGCTCCTTCGGTGGCAGAGAGGGCAATTGGGGGAAGCCACTTCGGTATTGCTTTTGAGTTACTGCTGGAGGTTGGCAGTGACGGGAAGCGCCACAGTCTTGACAATTGGTTTGCTTTTAGTCCCGCCAGCGACCCTTCTCCACGCCCCTTTGAGCCAACAACTCTTTAGGCTTCCTATCCTACCCTTCGCCCGATTTAACTATAGCGCCATTGAATTCCCCGACCTTTTCACCATGCCCGGAGGTCCAATTTCCTTGCCCGATGTAGAACTCTTTCGGGTGAAGGGGACAACTTATCCGCGTTGGCGTGTCCGAACATATGTCCACTATGTCGGATCTGGTTGGCGTGTCAGTAACGAATTAGAAGACCCACAATTGCCGACTTTGAAAGTGCGAGACGATGTTGTGGAAATGGTTTGGCAACCAATGAGCAAACCTGCTTCATCTCCAATTGAAGCGGTAGTGTCCTCCAGCCTGAACCGTCCAGTCTTGCTCTCTCCCGGCGAGGTTATGAAGTTGAGGTTAAGCGCATTAGCCAGAGGCATTGTCTTGCGAACCAAAAGCGGTTGCCTTTTACCAGTCTCACCGATTCGGGTTAGTGCTTATAGCGTCACTGCTATCCCAATACCCGAAACCCCATCACCCAAGGGAAGCGCTTCTCTGACCCTGGAAGAAAGGCGAGTTCTCTCATACTTCCCGCCTTACCTGTATCGCGTTCGCGAGTTGGCTGTGCAGGTGACCAGAGGGATTGATAAACCCTACGAAAAAGCGAAAGCACTGGAAGCCTTCCTGCGAACTCAATATCGCTACTCCGACTCTCCACCATACGCTGTCGGTCGCAACATTGATGTTGTGACCTTCTTCCTGTTTGATGCCAAAGAGGGCGCATGTGATTGGTTTGCCTCAGCCCTTGCTCTGATGTGCCGAGCAGTGGGAATACCAGCGAGAGTCGTCACTGGCTTTTACAGCGATGAAGTGGATGACGATAAGACTTTGGTCATAAGAGCCAACGATGCCCATGCTTGGGTTGAAGCCTTCATTGACGGTCACGGCTGGGTTACATTGGATGCGACACCGAGTGGTGATAGGAGAGGCTTTGCTTTTTGGGAGTTTTTGCAACGATGGCTTGCCAGAAGGTATCGCGCTTCCTTTGCCAGCCCCCATGTAATTTGGTGGTTCGTCGCAACTTTGTGGCTATTGGGGATGGTCCCAACAATGTGGCAATTAGGAAGGCGAACTTGGGAGCGATACAAACCGAGACCGAGATGGCAAGTCATCGCCTATTGCTACTTGGCAGCAGTCCAAATTGGTCGCAAGGTGGGTTTGAACTTCCAACTGAACGCTACCCCTTGGGAGAACGCTGAAACTTGTGCCCAAACCCCTCGGTTCCCTGTGCTGGGCAAGAAATCGTTCCGTGAACTTGCCGACTTGACAGTCGCTGTTCTTTATGCAGGCGAAGAACCTGACCGCATGGCTGTCAAAAGGGCAAAGCGACTTCTCAAAACTTTCCACCAACAGGCTCGTCTCTATAAGCATTGGTTTGCTCCTCCAAAGATTAAGCGACTTTCGTTGCAAACTTTGAAGCAGTTGTGGGAAAGGTTGTAAACTTGGCAGTCGTGTGTTCTAAAACTATCCATGCCACTGGCTTCAGCCAATATGAGTGCAAGCGTGCATGTGTGAAAGGGTGCAGAAATTAGTGCGCAGTGCTTAGTGCGGAGTGCTTGGTGCAGGGTGCAAAAGTAATTGGGGAAACAAGCCTTTCACAATTTCTCTGTCCATGCCACTGGCTTTTTCCAGTGGTTAATGACGAAATTTTTGAGCGCCGATTTCATTCGGCGAAAATTTGTAGTGCACTATTGCCATGCCGAAATTTTTTCGGTCGGGCAGGAGCCCAACCCTTCAGAGGTCGGCAAAACTGGGGAGCATCTCCTGATGTGCCGAAAATTTTCGGTAGTGCAGCAACACTGCCCTCCAAAACTCCTTGCCATTCGCTACTCGCTACTCGCTACTCACTATTTGCTACTCGCTATTCGCTGTCGTTTTCGGCTCGGCAATAGCCTCGCCCTCCCAAATTTTCGCCTGCAGGTCAATCACTTCTAATCCACTTTGGCAAGGAAATAGCGGAATAAAAAGTGACCCAAAATTGCAACACCTTTGTAGGTAAGTTTATGGGCATGAAATTCTGCCTGGCTGCGACGGCAGGTTTGGAGGAGGGAAATGAAGTGAGTGAATTGGCGATTTTGGGCGGTCAACCAGCCGTTACTATTCAGAACCCTGAGAGGTGGAAGCCGCCAATTGAGGAAGAGAAGGAACTCGTGTGTCAACTCATTGAAAAGCGTGCCTTGTCTGGCGCAGGTTCTGGGCTCCCAAAAGAGTTTGAGGAAGAGTTCCGTCAGTATGTCGGGAGCAAGTATTGCCTGACCGTAAGTCATGGGCACTTAGCGTTAGCGAGTGCCTTTTATGCTGTCAAGGGAGGTCCGGGAGACGAATTTATCGTCCCTGCACTCGGATACATCGGGACTTACGCCGGAGCGCTGCACATGGGCGCTCGCCCTGTCTTCTGCGACATAGACCCTGAGACCTTGCTTATTAACCCATCCGATGCCGAAAAGAAAATCACAAAACGGACAAGGGCAATTTTCGCAATTCACCTTTGGGGCAATGTGTGTGATTTGGATGCTTTGATGGACATAAGCCAAAGATATGGCATCCCAATCATTGAAGATGCTTCCCACGCTCACGGTGCAGAGTGGGATGGAAAGAAGATTGGCAATGTCAGCGACCTAACTTGCTTCAGCCTTCAAGGCACTCTCCCCGGCGGGAAGCCTGTATGCGGTGGCGAAGGTGGGATTGTGACCACGAACAACAGGGAATACTACGAAAGGATGCTCGCTTATTGCCACCTGCACCGACACGGATTGAAGGATGAGTTGACGCTTCCCGAATACTCTGAACTTGACAGTGAAGTCTTAGGGCTCAAATATCGGGCACACCCATTGGCGCTCGCATTGGCTAAAGTTGCCCTCAAATCGCTGGATTACCGAAATGAGCGGAAAGATGCCTTTCGGCGCAAACTCTTTGAAGCCTTAGAAGAAATTCCCGGCGTCAAGCCAATTCGCTCATATCCCAAAGCGAAGCCCGCAGGATTTTACGGTGGGTTGGTGCTGATTTACCAACCTCAAGAGTTGGATGGGTTGCCGATAGAGAAGTATGTTGAGGCTTTGAGGGCGGAAGGCGTGCCTATAAGGCGTTCGTTCGGGTTTGGCGGAACTTTAGAACATCTTCGCACCATCTTCCGAAAAGGCTTTGACCTTTGGGGCTACGACAGGGGACCTCTTGGTGGCGAGTTCATGGGTTTGCCACCTTTCAAGCCATACAAGCCCGAAGATTTCCCTGTAGCGGAAAGCGTTGCAGGTCTCATCTTGACAATCCCTGCATACATTGAACCTGAGGAAGGCTTCTTGGAGCAAGTGATTTGTGCTTTTGAGAAGGTAGCTGCCCATTACAAAGAACTGCTCTAAAGCGCTCTATTTGCTACCACCATTTTTCCCGAACGACGAAACCACTGGCTTTAGCCAATGGTTGATGACAAATTTTCCCTGAGCGCCGAATTCATTTGGAAGAGTGTTCTAAAATTACCCATGCCACTGGCTTTAGCCAGTGGTTGATGACGAATTTTTTTGAGCGCCGAATTCATTCGGCGTCCGGAAATTGTGGGAGGGCGAACCTCCCGGTGAGCCCAAATTTGAGTGCGAAGTGCAATGTTCGGTGCAGGGTGCTAAGTGCGGAGTGCAATTGTCAAGCCAAAAATTTTTCGGCAGTCACTAATCGCTGTCTTTTCCGACCTGCCGATTTGCCGATCTCACGATTTGCCGAAAAATTGGCTCAGCAGGAGCCTCGCCCTCCCACGATTTCGCCGACTACAGGCTAAAGCCCGTAGCGTAGGAAGAGAACTTTTTGACTTAATTTGCGGTTGAAGGGAGGTAAAGGGAGATGGGAAAGCGAAGGCAGTTGCTGCTAATGGTCTTGCTAACATTCGCATTTTTGTTGGCTTGTTTGATTTTGGGGCAAAATTCGCCCTTGACTTTCGTGGTTTACGGCGATACAAGGACAGGTCACGATGTCCACAAAGCCATTGTCGCTCAAATTCTGAAATTCCGCCCCGCCTTCGTCCTCTGCACGGGGGATTTGGTCTCTCGCGGGACTGAGGCTGACCAATGGGAAACATTCTTCCAAATCATCAAACCGATACTGGACGCAAAAATCCCTTACATCCCTGCGAAAGGAAACCACGACCGCGACGGCGAGACGGGGCTATATGCGAAAGCGGTGAAGCGATTGGGATTGGAGCCTAACACTGGCAATCCAACCTACTTTTCAGTTCGCTTTAGCGATGTTTGTGTTTTCGTTCTGGACTCAAACACCATCCTTGAAGACGACGAACAACTTAGGTGGCTTGAAAAGGCAGTTTCAGAATGTAAAGGGCTTCACAAGTTTGTCGCTTTCCACCACCCGCTTTTCACCTTGATTGAGAGGCGAGCAACAGGGGCAGGGAGATTTCGGCAACGACTTCAACCTTTACTCAACCGTTTGAAAGTTTGTGCGGTTTTCGTCGGTCATGACCACCACTTTTATTGCACGAAGCAACAAGGCATCACTTATGTCACCACTGGCGGCGGTGGTGCCCCGCTCTATGACCTTGACCCGAAACTTGCGCAGGAAGGGGACAGTTTCCTGAAGGCATATCACTTCATCGTGGTTGAAGTGAGTGGGCACAAGGTTCGCGCAACTGTTGTCGGCATGGACGGAGAAAAGGCAAAACCGGAAGGGAAATCGGAAAACCCGTTTGTCCTCTGTGACCATTCAGAGAGTTGACTCAAAATGCAACGAAAGTTCCCTTTCTTCTCGCCAAGTCATCCCGTTCAAACAATAGCCCACAGGGGAATGAAGCAACTTGCGCCAGAAAACACCAAGCCAGCGATAAGTGTGCTAAAAATCAAAATTCCCCTCCCATACTACGGGCTTTAGCCCGTAGTTGTTGACGAAAAAAACATGGAATTTCATGCTACAGGTTTTAACCTGTATTTGATGACGCAGAAATTGAGCGCCGACTTTAGTCGGCAAAAAGAATAACGAAGGTAGCGTCGGGGCTTGTCCCCGACGGCAGTTAAACGACCGTCACCCGCTCTCTAAGGAAGGTTAACTCCTCTTGCGCTTGCGATAAAATTAGCGTCAAAAAGAAGCCACCAAAACTCACAGGAGGGATGGGCTTTGGAAACAGAAATTGGCATTGGGCGGAAAGCCCGACAGGCTTATGGGCTGGACGAAATTGCCCTTGTGCCTGCTCCTGTTGCTGTTGACCCCGACGATGTTGATGTCTCATTGAAAATTGGCGACTTGACACTTTCAATCCCTGTCCTTGCATCGGCGATGGATGCAGCCGTTGACACAAAAGTCGCTATCGAAATGTCCCGCTTGGGCGGATTGGCAGTTTTGAACTTGGAAGGACTCCATGTCCGCTATGAAGACCCAACTCATGTCATTGAGCGGATTGTCAGCGCATCAAAGGAAGAAGCAGTCCAAGTCCTGCAGGAAGTTTACCGAGAACCTATCAACCCTGAGTTGATCCGCAAAAGGGTTCGTGAGGTCAAGCAAGCAGGGGCACGGCTTGGAGTAGCAGCGACACCAGCGAAGGCTTTGGAACTTTTGCCCATCGCTTTAGAAGAAGGTGCCGATGTCGCCGTAATTCAGTCAACAGTCACCACCGTTCGCTTTATCTCGTCAACCAAGCCCGCTTTGCCTTGGGATCAAATCCGCAAGACCATCAAAGTTCCGCTTATCGTCGGAAACTGCGTCAGTTACGAAGGGGCATGGGAATTGATGGAGGTAGGTGCAGATGCCGTTTTGGTTGGCGTTGGTCCTGGCGCAGCATGCACTACAAGGCAAGTTGTAGGAGTGGGTGTCCCGCAGGCGACAGCAATTGCTGATGTCGCTGCTGCTCGCGATGACTTCTTCAAGCAAACAGGCAAATATGTCGCCGTTATTGCTGATGGCGGAATGAGGACGGGGGCAGACATTTGCAAGGCTATCGCCTGCGGTGCTGACGGAGTGATGATTGGTTCACCCATTGCTTCTGCTTATGAAGCGCCTGGACGAGGCTACCATTGGGGCATGGCAACTCCTCATCCAGGATTGCCGAGGGGAACTCGCATTTATGTCGGTCAAGTTGCACCGTTGGAAGTTATCTTGCTTGGTCCAGCGACAAAGGATGACGGGACATTGAATCTGGTTGGCGCGCTCAAAAACGGGATGGGGATGTGCGGTGCAAGGAACATCAAGGGAATGCATCGCTGCCAAATTGTCATCGCCCCAACTATCCGAACGGAAGGGAAACAACTGCAACGAGAACAAGGTGTCGGTCAAGGTCGGTGAAAATTCCAAATCTTTGACGATGCAGTAACATTAGCCGACCTAACCGTCGTCCAATAACTTAAGCAGTTTGAGTTGCGCAACGATTTTGACAATGCTGCCATCTTTGACATGAAAACGGGAAAAGCGCTGTTCATCTTCGGCTTTAGTTCAACCTTTCTGGTTGCTGATAGAGCAAGGACAAGATTAGTCAACGGATGTCAGCATTGTTCATCCTCACCGATTGGCTAACCGCGTCCCATCTCGTTGAAGGCGACATTCACGGGAGTGCCTTGACAGAACCATTTGACCTTTAGGTAACATTACTGTGCTGCTACTTCATACCAGATCGTCCGCCATTTCAGACCAATATGGATGATGGCGTTGCCGTTAGGGTTGGTGTCAACGGGGATGGGGGTTTTGCGTTGACCTCGTTCGTCCAAAGCCCACGCTTGCACCCGCTTGGCAGGTAACGGCAAGGTGATGGTGGCAGAGATGCCTTCTACCAACGAAGGCGGTTTGCCCCAGTTGCGACCGCAACTTGATTTGGGTGGGTAACCTGGCACTTCCTTCCAACCCATGTCCGTGTTCTCCGCATAGCCCGTCGCTGTGATGAGCAAACGGATGGGACGAAGGACGCGTGGCGAGGGGCGAATTGGCAAGTTCCCTTCCATCGCCGTGACAGTGATGGCGCACCAACCGTCTTGCATAGTTTGCCCAGGTTCAATCACGACGCCCCCCAACTCAAACCGCTTGCCACCTGCGAACCCGATAACTGCTTTGCTGTTTTGGGCATTAACGATAACAACCCCACGCCCTTTTTCTGTCAAGTCCCAAATCAATTCGCCAGTATCGGACACAAATCGGTTGCCGTCAATTTTCACTTGCTCAGGCTTGAGAGCAGTCGGCGGAACTCGCTTCCCTTCCGTCGCAATTGCAACCCGATGGACGAGTGCTGCTTCGTTAGGAACTCCGACATGACCTGCGTGGACGAGCAACCAAGCCCAACTGCGCCGCAACAAGTCAACTTCTTGCTCTTTCGTCAACTTGACAACCACTTGTTGCTTGGCAGGCTTCACATCGCCCCGAACAAACATCGCTGCTGCAGGGATAAGGGTAACCATCTTCGTGGGATGTTGGTCAATGTCAAAGAAGTTGGGAATGCGCCTTAAGTCCCATTCATCTCGTCGGTGCGAGTAACTGAAGGCGTAGATGGCATCCCAATCCTGCAACGCCCCGTAGGCTGCCAGCAAAAGGAAGGCTTCGCTGCTGTAGGTATTTGGTGCTGAGTGATTGTATTCGGTGCAAGAATGTGGTTTGCCCAAAACCCGTCGCAACGCTAAGCCAGGCAAAGTCCCGCCTCGTTCGTTGACCATAGTTCGGTTGGGCACAATCCAATCCTCAGGGTCCCAAGGTCGGGAAGGAAACATCGGATGTTGCCAATAAGAGTGGGTGTCCACACAATCAAGTTTCGCCATCATGTTAGGCGTGCTGCAACCAACGATTGTGCCGATGACCAAAGCCTTGACTTTCAACTCTTCTTTGAGGTAGTGATAAATCGTTTGCCAGTAACGGTCTTCCGTCTCCCACAAAAATCGCATCCAATCTCTCTGCGCTTCGGGCGTTCGTTCACCGAAACGAGAGCGAAGGAAAATCGGGACAGTGCCATCTTCAAGTCGTTCGTTGGCTGCCAAGCCAACAATTCCGCCAGGGCGAAGGGAGGGAGCAGCGAACCAGTAAGTTGTCGTTTGAGCGCCTAAGTTGCTGAAGATGACTCGCGCGTTGTCGTCGCCCCTATTGAGGGTGAAAGTGAACCGAAACTCATGCCATTCTTGTGTCAACCGAACTTCAGCGCTGAAGCCAAGGTTTTGCCAAGGTTCATGGGCTTGCGAAACCCCTACAGAAATGGTGCAAGGTCGTTCTGCCCTTGCCCAAAATGAAAGCGTGTATGGTTGGTCGGCTTGAACCTTCAAGTTCGGTTGATGGAACTGAACATGCCAACCTGCTTGCCCTCGCTTGGTGACATTGATGCGGACGAAACGAAGACCTTTGAGTTCAGGGATAGGTTCAACGACAACTTCTGCTGTGGCTTCTGCACCCGCGTGTCGCTCCAAAACCCAATCTTGCAGTCTCATATCAAAATTCGTGTTGCGCAGCATCTCCTTCCCTAACGGCTCTTCCCTGACACCCCATGCTTTGCGTAACTTCTCCGTCGTGCCGTAGCGGGTTTTCAGCCACGCATTCCATTGCCGTTGCAACTCATCCTGAAAAACCTTGGGCATCTGGTCAATATCTCCACCAAGCCATGCGTGAACGAGACCGTTTTCATTGTTAATCTCAACGAAGGCGACAACGGGGTCTTCAGCATAAGTCAGCCCCGTGTAGGGATTGCGATGGGTCAATAACTTGCGGGCATACTCCTTTTGCAACTCAATCATCGGTTCGTAGAAAAAGCCAACTATGTGACGGTCCTTCCAACCGAGTTGCTCAATTTCTTTGGGCAAGCCATCAGCAGCGTTGAAGGGGCGGGAAACAAGCAAGTTCAAGTTGACATAAATGCCGTTGCGTTTCAGTTGAGCAATCAGGTAGTCAAGTCTGTCAAGGGCTTCAGGGTCAAGGTCGCGAGTGTGCGGAACGCCCCGACGGCGGATGCCATTGGGAAATTCTTGCATATCCATGTGATGGAAGCGGACGATGTTGATGCCAAACTTCGCCATCCTTGCCGCAATCTTTTCGGAGTCCTCTTTGCGCGGGAAACATGACCCGAAACACAAATTCACGCCCAGAAAACGGATTCGTTGCTTGCCGGCATAGAGGTGACCGTCGGCACCGACCCGAATGTGTCCAAATTTGCCCGCAGGTTTGTGAAGCCAGTGGCTGATGTTAGTCACCGACGGAGAAGCATCGTCCCAAGGCAAAACGAAAGGAAAAAGTAAAGTCTCCTTCCTTTCCTGCGACAGCCCTTGCCTCATAGTCCACCAACCCCCAAAGCCAGAGATGAACGCCAAAATAACCAACATCCACCATCGCATCCTCTATCGCCTCCTGCCAATTGTCAAGCCCTTACAAACGGTCAGGCGGCTTCAACCACAGCCTTTTGATGAATGAGAGCATTTAACTTTTGCATTAACTGCGACTTGAGTCGGGCGGCTGTGTTCTTTTTGATGACATCTTTTGAAGCCGTTTTGTCAACGATGCGGCAGGCTTCGTAAACTGCCCGCTGCGCTTCTTCCAGACTGCCAGTCCCTTTCGCTGCCGCTTCCAAAGCGAAACGGGCTCGCTTGATGAAAGTTCGCATGCGTGACCGATAAGCCTGGTTCCTCATTCGCCGCTTTTCTGCTTTCTTCATCGCCCTAAGGGCAGACTTAGTTTTCGGCATTCCCGTCCCTCCTTGGGAAAAGTTTATGTCGCTTTTGCGGAAAAGCATTATAGCACAACAGTGCCTTAAAAGAGTGACCGCTCTTCTGAAACGATTTCGGCAAAGACCACTATCTCAGGATGTCCCTCGCAGGGACGCAGCACGATCGGACAAATTGAGAGGGCGAGGCTCCTGCCGAGCCCAAAACGGCAGCAAATAGCGATTAGCGAATGGCGAATAGTAAGTGGCGAGTAGCAAATAGCGAACAGTGAAATCTTACCGCCTACCCAAAGTGAGTGGCTGCGAACTCAAAGCAGGCTAAAGCCTGCTATGTGAGTTGAGGGTTCAGGATTGTGAGTTGAGCGTTGAAGGTCGAGCATTGAGAGTTTTTAGGCAGGATTTTTCCCAAAACTCTCAACCCACAACTTTTTTGGTCAGCCTGCTTTAGCAGGCTTCGTCACCTTAGACACCGACTTAGAGTCAGTGGGCAAAATGAGAGGGCAAGGTTCTTAACGAACCTAAAAGGACAGCGAATGGCGAGTAGCGATTGGTGAATAGTGCAATGCTCTTGCACTGCCGAAAAAATCTCAGCGCTTAACAATTGCACCTTGCACCCAGCACTTAAATTTTGGCTCACCTTTAGTTCGCCTTATCAAACAAATTTTTCTGAACCCTTGCACGCTTGCACGCACATTGGCTAAAGCCAGTGGCATGGTTAATTTTTGATGGCGCAAATCATGAAAGTCCATGCTACGGGCTTTAGACCGTAGTTGATGACGCAACCAAAAGCAATTCATGCTATGGACTTCAGCCCATAGTTGATGACGAAAAACCTGAGCGCCGACTTTAGTCGGCGAATTTTCTTGGATGGTCGGGCTCCTGCCCGACCGCTTGAAGAATTTTCGGCATGGCAGGAAATATGCCCTCCAAATTGTCGCCGAATAAATTCGGCGCTCAGAAATTCGTCATCAACCACTGGCTAAAGCCAGTGGCATGAGTAGTTTTTAGAACACACTCATTAGGTAACTGGGACAAGCCTGAAGTTTGGGTGAAGGTGGCAGATGGTAGGGCAGATTGGATACAAACGAGTTTCCCACTTGAACTGGCAAATGCTTTAAAGAACTACAGAATTCGTCAATAGTCGCCGTCCTAAATGAACCTCCCCAAAATTGGGTCATTCTCGTCCAAAAAGGGGTGTTAGTCAATTTGTAGGTGAAAGGGACAATTTTGGTAGCGTCGCCCCTTGTGGGCGACGGTCATTTAAATGCCATCGGGGGCAAACCCCGACGCTACCTTTGCATTTCGTTGCCGTCCTAACCAGTTGCCAATCGCTATTCGCCATTCGCTATCGTTTTTGGCTCGGCAATAGCCTCACCCTCCCAAATTTTTCGCCCGAAAGTCAATCACTTCTAATCTATTTTGACAAGGAAATAGCGGAATAAAAAAGTGACCCAAAATTGCAACACCTGTGTAGGTAAGTTTATGGGCGAAGAAAATTGACCGAAGCGGAGTGACGCCCAGTCGCGGCAACAAAATGCCAAAAATTGGGTTATTTCAGCCCAAAATAGCGGAATAAAAAAGTGACCCAAAATTGCAACACCTATGCAGTTAAATTTATGGGACGGAAAAATTTCAGCCCCAAAAGGGCAAGAAAAGGAGGGATGTAGGATGTTGCGGAAGAACGGACTTTGGTCGGTTCGGCGAGGTGACTTTCAATTTCGTTTTCGTGTTGGCTTCACTTTGATTGAATTGCTGGTAGTGATCGCTATAATTGCGATCCTGGCAGCAATTTTGTTCCCGGTGTTCTCCACTGC
>Ga0209393_1000959_pt1 | contig 12856 bp, 8 predicted proteins | sample SSWtaG_2_FD_184117 | JGI IMG/M metagenome (GOLD analysis project Ga0209393, IMG submission 184117) | Hot spring microbial communities from Sandy's Spring West, USA to study Microbial Dark Matter (Phase II) - SSWsed_130316 (SPAdes)... | ecosystem: Environmental > Aquatic > Thermal springs > Hot...
CAAGGTTAAGTAACTCATTAGAGCAGATAAGTTCATCTACAAGTCAGACTTTAGCATTACTATTACCTATAATAGGTATGATAACGATAATAGTTGCATTACAAGCAACTATTATTGCAAGGAGGGCTAGATAACATACTATTTAAAGGCTATGGTTACATTACTCAAGATCCTCCACGTTTAACATAATATACTATAATTCGCTCAAGAGCCTTATGAGTTACTCACCTCCTCTCTACCTCAGTTGCATCTTCTACTGGTATGAGTACATAACTACTCTTCCTAACCTAATCCTTATACTCTTTAGGTGGTAGATGTAATGTTTCCATCAATCCATTCAGCAATAGAGAAATGAAGAAATAAATAAATTAAAGAGATAAAGAAATGGATAAATGTAAGTAGATGAAGTTAATAAAGAACCAAAAGATAACATCTATTCTACTTGTATTTATACTGTTATTCTCATACTTGCCATTAGCATCAGCGAGCAATGCACATATGCTAAGTCTTAATGATGAAAAGATAAGGTTAGGCTCAATTGCAGACAACATACCCCTTAACTACTCACCTTATTCACCTTACTCTAATCTAGATAATGTAAAGTTAAGGGACTCTCTATTATTGGATATAGATGAAAATTATTTAAATAAAGATGGTAAATCAAGGGTAATAATTATAAACAATGGTAATTTAGATATAAACTCTTTAAGTGAGATGGGTGTTAAAGTATTTAATTATTTAGGTAGTGAAGATACCTTCATAGCATATGCTGTAGCAGATAGCAGTACAGTTAACATGCTAAGAGAGAGGGGGCTAAAGGTTATAAACGATTTCATGCTTGATTTTGATTCTAGCAGAGATAGCAATGAGTTCATATTCATAAACATGCCTAATAGCAACGATGCGAACAGATTCGATATAATATATGGTATAGATAAGGTTCATGCCAAGGGTATAACAGGTAAAGGTGTTAAGATAGCTATAGTTGATTCTGGTGTTGATTTCAGCAGCAAGGATATGGTCCATGCTATAGCATTAGATAGCAACGGTATGCCTATAATGCTTGATGCTGATGGGCAGGGGATAGTATTAACCCATACTAGATTTAAGGCAAAGATAATCAATGGGGTTATATATGAGCATGAGTTATCTGATGAGGAGAAGAAGGACCCTTACACATCTAACATATACATAAATGATGATGGGGTATTCCTGAATATAAAGGGTAAAGATGGCGAGGGCTTAAAGTTTGATATATACAACCCCATATATCCATATCTGGGTCCTCCAGTACTAACAGCTAAGGCTAATGCAGATTGGAGGATAGGCAAGAGTAACTTTGATTTCATTAATAGCAAGAGCGGTATATATAAGATGGGCTTCATGGTACAACTTAACTTCCAACTTGGCAGAGCAGCATTGATGATAGTACCAGTGCTAGTAGTTGATAGCAGGGAGCCAAATGTTTATGATACTATAATAGCAGATATGAGCACAGCATGGGCAGACTTTGCTGTATTTGAGTTAGGCAAGAAGTTAGAAGAGGTTAACTTTGATCTTGATTTTACCGATGAGAAGCCTAGAACCTTGCTATCATTCAATAACATGGAGATAAGTTTAGAGGATCTGATGTTAACATATGATGCTGATAAGGATGGTATAGCAGATATATCTGCTGGTATGCTAGGTGCATATGTCTTAGATGTATGGGGTGTAACAAGCAAGAAGAAGGATGATGATAACAATAAGAGCAACACAAATAGTAATACCAATTATAATTATATAGATCCTAACCTTGGTGCACTTAGTGGGAGGCTCTTAGATCCTATTGATGCTGATGGTAATTACTTTACTGTTATGTTTGATTTCTTTGGTCATGGTACGCAGAGTGCTGGCACTATAGTATCTAAAGGGAGTGTTGATTATGAGATATATAAGAGCAGTAGTAATGGTAGTAGTAATAGTAATAGTAATGATACTAATATTAGTAATAATATAACCCATAGAATAGTTGGTATAGCCCCAGATGCAAAGATAATACCAGTTAAGGCATTATGGTTTGGTGATATAGCCTACGCATGGTTATGGGCATCTGGTTTTGATTTAATAGAAGAGAAGATCAGCAGTAATAACAGTAATAACAACAACAATAACAGTAGTAAAGATACAAATACTATAAATATTATAGGCAATGATGACAACACTAACCAGAAGGAAGAAGAGAGTAGTACTACTGCTGATGCTAATAACAGCAGAGAGGTTATCAGATGGAGATGGGTTTACACTGGAGAGCATAAGGCAGATATAATAAACAATAGTTGGGGTATACCATCGGTACCATTACTTGGGAAGGGTCCTGGGTATGATATATTAAGTATACTTGCTAGTGTATTAAGCATCCCAGGCTCATTAGATGCTAAATATCCAGGGGTTATTATAGTTAATAGCAATGGTAACTCTGGTCATGCATATGGTACAGTAACATCTCCAGCAAGCTCTCCTTTAGCATTAAGTGTAGGTGCAACAACAAACAATGTTATATTTACATTACAAGACTTTAGTAAGCAGCCTAGGTTTGGTAATGCAATAGATTACTACGATGATATAGCAGACTTCTCTAGCAAGGGTCCAACAGCATTAGGGGATGTTAAGCCAGATCTAGTTGCTACTGGTGCTTATGGTTATACACCATACACGGTTAATGCAAAGCATATGCTTAATTCAAAGCACGCATGGGGTGTATTTGGAGGTACAAGCATGTCATCACCATTAACTGCAGGTATGCTAGCATTGGTGATACAAGCATTAAAGGATACTAATAGTAATACCAATGGCACCTATACCTATGACCCTAATGACCCTATATATGCTAGATTGGTACTTACAAGCACGGCTAAGGATCTTAAATACGATCCATTCACCCAAGGCTCTGGAAGAGTAGATATAATTAAAGCACTGGATTACATAGAAGGTAAGGAAGGTTCCTTCATAGTATATACATATGATACATACAGAAACTATATAGAATCCCTTAAAGGTTCGCTTGAAGGATACTACAATCTTGTATCATCTGATGAGAATAAGAACTATGGGTATCCATCATTATCATTCCCTGATAAGGATGTAGCATTAGGTAAGTGGTTTGCTGGCTATGTGAGCAAGGGCAGTAATAAGAGTGCTCTATTTACTGTTGTTAATAACTCAGACTCAAGGCTTGATCTAATAATAAGACCAACTACCTTAAAGCTTATTACCATGGATGAGGTTAAGGGCAAGACCGAGCCTAGGATTAGGGATGAGAGGTTCAATACAGATGATTATGGGTATATACCAAAGTATGTAAGTATCAACCTAGATGATGATAATAAGAATAATAAGAATAAGAATAATAAGAAGAAGGATGCAGACCTACTCATAGCAAAGTTACACTATCCATTTGAGACATTCATGAACACTAGCAGGGATGCCATATATGCTAATGAACTAAGGATAGCATCCCTCTATGCTTATGATTGGATAGATAAGGATGGTGATGGGAAGGTATCTTACGATGAGACAGCAATGATAAGTAGAGCAGGTGCATGGGGTACAGTACAGCAACTCCTCATATCAGAGCCATTCAAGAGGATAAAGGGTAATATGCTAATAGGCATCTATCAGGTACCAAAGGTATTCTCATTCTGGCTAGGTATGAGTGATAAGGATAGTGAGGCATTCGATTACACTCTAACTCTAGCATACTATAAGAGGGATAGGTGGGGTATGATTAATATAAATGGTGAAGATGAGCTAAGGTTAAGCATCGAGCCCCATGGCAAGGCTACATTTAGGGCATCGATTAGCATACCAGAGGATGTAGTTGAGGGTATATACCAAGGTTACATAACTATAGAGAGTAGCAAGCAGGTAACCAATATACCAGTATCATTCATAGTACCATTGGATATGCCAAGCAAGGATGTACCATTTATGATTAATAAGAGCGATATCAGCAGAGATGACCCATTAAACTTACTATATACAAATGCTTTGATGCAAGGTTCATTTGATATGTTCTCAAGGTATAATGCTGGTGAGTGGAAGTACTACTATCTTAATGTAAGAGATGCAAGTGTAAACACCTTAAGTATAAAGATAACATGGGAGAATGAGTTCAGTAGCCTCTCAGTATTTGTTCTAGACCCTAAGGGGGATATAGTAGCAAGCAATGTATCAGCAGGTGTATTTAAAGAGTTTATAAACTGGCCTAGCAATGATTGGCTTGGTAGATCAATATCTGGCTCAGGTGCATTCTACCCTGCACAGAACAATGGAAAGAACTCAACCGTAGTTTATGCCCCAGCTAACTCACCTGGCATCTATACAATAATGATGCATAACACTCTCTTCCATGCTAAAGACTCATTCACTGAGCCCTTAAGCATAGAGGTTAAACCATCAACTATACTAGCAGATACAAAGCCCCCAAGTGTAGATGTGAGGATACCATCTTATGCTAAGGGTTCAATAGATCTTAGTATAAATGTTAGAGATGAGAATCTTGAGTATATATCATATAGTATAGATGATTCCATGCCCATAGTTGTAAGCGATAGTAATGCTAAGGTTAGCATAGATACAACCAAGTTAGATGATGGATTACATACACTAACCATATTTAGCAGAGATAAGGTAGGGCATATATCTATAAATAGATACACATTCTATGTGGATAACACTCCTCCTAGCATAGAGGTAAAGGGTATACCATTATCATCAGCAACGATACCAGCACTAACCTCAAGTAATGCATATCTAGTATCTGGGGTACTTAAGATTAGCATAGATGTTAGGGATGCTACACTGAAGAACTTTAACGTAATACTTCCAGATGGTAAGGTTATTGAGAATGAGCATGATATAAGCATAGATACTAGCATGTTAAGTGATGGTGAGCATGAGTTAAGAGTTTATGCATACGATAATGCAGGTAACTCAAGTGAGAGTGTATTAAGGTTAATGGTTGATAATACACCCCCTAGAGTAAGTATAGTAAGCCCTGCTGATATGAGCAAGGTATCCGGGTTGCTAGAGGTTAGATACGAGGTAGACGATCAGAACCTAAAGAGTGTTGCTATAGCAATTGATGGGAATGCTAAGACAGTAGATCCTACAGGCTCTTACATTATAGATACAAAGGGTCTTATAGATGGAGAGCATACGATAGAGGTTATAGCAGAGGATATGCTAGGGCATAAGAGTAGTGCTTCAGTAAATATAAATGCAGTAAACTATGCCCCTGTTATAGAGGCTGAGAAGGAGGCTATTAGGGTTAGTGCTAAGGAGCAGGGGTTCCAGCAGGGTACACTAATAGGCATATCAGTTGGCATAGCGGTTGGTATTGGTGCAATGATAGGTATATATGTTATTAGGAGTAGAGCTAATCGCTAACAAGGTGTATAATAATTTTGACACTCTCTACCCTAAATGGTAGGATTCTTAATTATTGATTATGATTATAAGCGCTCATAGGTTGCTCTTCATAGCCCTTCTAGGCTCAACCTCATTGCTCCAGATTAGAAGCAAAGGGTTGCAATCACCCTATGGCTATACCTTATGATAAAGAGTGTGAGAGTAGAGTAGTTAGTTAGTATTAGCATTAGAATGGATAGAGGCAGATTATGTTATGGTTAAGGATTTACTCACTATATTTAGATAAATTTTAAAATAGGTTATAAGTATATTATAAACGATGGCTGAGGTTAGTGAGGAGCGTATAACTAGAAGAGAGTTCCTCAAGCTTATGGCTGCTGCTGGAACAGTTATGGCTTTTACCCCATTTATAGACTGGGGCAAGTTCATGCCTAGACAAGCATCTGGCAATATAGAGAAGATAAGGGTTGAGTTACCAGATGGTAGTATAGCAAACGTTAAGAGCTTCCCTCCTAACTATGCTGAGACCATAATATACCCAAAGACAGGTGATAGGGTTCTAGATCAAGAACCTTTTAGGGTATGGAGGTTGATAAGGCTGCCTGAGGAGATGGGTGGCAATAGGAACGATGCTTCAGCATTCAGATGCTATAGTGCTGTATGCCTGCATCTATGGTGCCTATGGAAGTATAGAACTGAAGAAGATAAGAAGAGGGGGGAGTGCCCATGCCATGGTACCATATACGATGCTAGGACTGGTAAGGCAGTAGATGGTCCAGCAGCCTTCCAGAGTCCTCCAGCAAATCTACTGCCTATGCTTGAGTTAGAGGTTGATGCAAATGGAGATCTATGGATACTACCCCCTACATGGGATCTGTACAAGAATGGTATAATAGGCTTTGGTAGGTTTGAAAAAGGTATTAATTTATGATATGATTAAAATTGTATTGTTAGGTGATGGTTAATGAGTGCTCAAACTCAAAAGGGTGATAATGGTCTAGTAGCATTCTTTAAATGGTTATGGCAAGGCTTAGAGAGAACCATATTTGTAGGTATAAAGTTCACATATCCATCAAGGTTCGTTAGCCCATTAGGCTTCTTAGGCATGCTTACATTCATAACCTTCATAATCTTAGGTATAACCGGTGCCCTGCTTATGTTCTACTATGAGCCTATACTTGATAGAGCATGGGATAGTGTTAAAGCAATAAATGATACAATACCATATGGCTTCCATATAAGGAATATACACTATCATGCATCTAATACTATGGTATTCCTTGCATTAGCACACATGTACTATCAATACTTCTCTGGTAGATATAAGATAAGGAATGAGGTACTATGGGTCACTGGTATAATACTAGGTACGGTTACAATCTTAGAGGCATTCACAGGCTATGATATAATATACAATGAGAGGGCAGAGCTTGCTATCAGTATAGCATCATCCTTAACAAACTCAATACCTGTAATAGGTCCACAGTTAAGAGAGATGATATTTGGGGCAGGGTTCGCTGATTTTGTACTAAGGTTTTATGCACTGCATGTGTTCATACTCCCTATGGTTATGTTAGGGCTTATGGCTGTACACTTCCCAAGGTTCCTTGTATTTGATGTACCCATGGTTATGGCAGTTGCTGGTGCAATATTCATAGTTGCAGGCATGTTCCCTGTAGATCTAGGCAATAAGTTCGATCCTACATTACCTCCAGATATAACTGTGCCAGAGTGGTACCTTACTGGGATATATGCATTCCTTAGAACACAGTACGATAAGTTCGTTACAGGTGTGCTATGGCCTGGACTATTCATATTAGCTATGGCAATAATACCATTCATAGATAGGTATAAGAAGTTATCATGGAAGGACAGACCATTGATAACCGCTATAGGTATAACTAGTTTAGCACAGATAATAGTTACAACCTATTGGGGCTTCTACATAGACCCTGACTTTGAGAAGCCATTACTGGATAGGATAGTTATAGATCCAGTACTATTCTACACAATTATGCTCTTGTTAGTCCCATTATCATTTGGCTTTACATACATGATGATAAAGCTAGCAAAGCACTTTGAGGAGTTGAATAAGAAGGAGGCTGCAGCAAGGAAGGCTAAAGGTGTATCTGAGGGCTTAAATATACCAATAAGATGGGGTTGGTGGTTGCTTGTTGTACTCTTAGCATTCCAAGTGTACCTTAACATAATGGTGTACTATGCTGGTTTGAATGGCTTTAAGAACGTACAACTCTTCTTCATAGGTTTAGTACTGGTAACATTCGCTGGTGTATTCCATGTATACAGGTATCTAAGCCAGCAGGTTAAGGCTATAAAGCCTGCAAAGCCTCCAGTAGCAAAGGAGCCTGTACCAAAGGTTATAAAGAAGGAGGTTAGTGTTGCAGTACCTAAAGCAGTTGATATACATGCTTCACAGCAAGATACACATGTATCATCACCTACTACACATGTATCATCACCCACCTCATACACACAATCTTCGCTATCATCAACTAAAGGCAGTACTACACCACAAACATAAAGAATAATTATTTATAAGATTTTATTTTTATTATTATTATTAGATATCAAGGCATGGAAGGATTCTAGTATCACTTACACCTTTTATTATCTGTATCTTCCTCATAACTACATTGTACACCCCCTTCAAGTCCTTTGCCTCTATTACAGCAATTATATCGCAGTGCTCAGATACTGCATGCGCCTCCTTAACCCCTTCTATCTGCCTTATTATGTGTGTAGATGCTAGCACATCCCTACCAGGCTCTAGATCTATCTCTATGTATGCACGCATGCATCTTATTCTAATGGGAAGGATAAAAGCCACTATGTCTATTAACATTTATAAGTGTAGTAAAGAAGAGTTATGCTAGGATAAGGAGGATTTAATATGGCAACCATATCAAAGGAGCAGAGCCCATTTGTAATAGGTGCTGTAGCATTTGTACTTATCATAGGTGTGAGTATAGCATACTATATGTTCCTTTACCTCCCAGAGATAAATAGGAAGCCTCTTATACCAGCAGAGTGGAGAGAGCCTAAGCAGATAACAGAGATTAAGATACTACCAAACTCATATGATCCTAACCAGAAGGATAACTTTATGCCAAAGAGGGTAGAGGTTGTTCTAGGGCGTAATAACAGAGTTGTATGGGTAAATGATGATACTGTAGCACATACTGTAACAAGTGATAACGGTTATGTTGATCCATTCAGTGGGGCATTTGACTCGCTTGAGCATAAGGATAAACTCAAGACCGGTTATCTTATGCCTGGGGATAGGTTTGAGTTCATCTTCACAAAGACTGGCGAGTATAAATACTATTGTGTACCCCACCCATGGATGCAAGGCATTATAATAGTAAGGAAGCCTACAGCATGATAGTTTTGTTATTTTTTAACCAGTAAAGGATATGTTACCAATAACTATGTATGGTAGTAGTGAATCTACTACTAAGAGCCTCTCTTTAGATATCATAGATATGCTCTTAATAGCATCAAATACATTACCTGCAACCATAACCTCCCTAACTGGGTGCTTTATCTCCCCATGCTCTACAAGGTAGCCTCCTTTTACTACCCCAGAGAAGTTCCCATCCACGTAATTAACATTACCAGAGAACCTATTTATTATTATGCCATGCCTAACCTCTCTTATCATCTCATCATAACTAGAATCACCAGCCTCAATTATAAAATTTGTAGAATCTATTAACGGTGGGGTGTTTATGCCACCAGATGCATTACCAGTGCTCTTAGCATTTAACTTGCTTGCAGTGTATGTGTTATGAAGGTAAGTCTTTAGTATACCCTTATCTATTATTAAATTACTCTTGCATGCACAGCCCTCCCTATCAAATGAGGATGCGTTTATACCATCAGTAAATGTAGCATCATCTGTTATGCTTAGATTACTGCTAGCAACCTCCTTGCCTAGCATATCAGTAAACCTGCTTGCCCTTCTAAGCACGTTGTAAGCATTTACAGAGAATACTATAGGCTCCTTTATAATATCTATTGTAGCATTTGGTGTAAGTACCATCTCTCCTTTGAAGCTCTCACACCCTCTGCTATTTAACGTATTTACAACGTTCTTCGCAAATTTTAGTGCCACATCATTAATATTAGTATCTATACCATTTAGCGTATGGGAGGCATTGCTTTGCACATCAAAGTTTGATACCATGCTACCATCCCTAGCCATACCCATTATGCTGTATGATAGAATGCTTATCCTCTCATGTAAAGATATACCAGTGCTAGTATGTATAGCATGTATAAAGACTGATGCCTCAAATATCCCACTATCCACACTTACCCTTGGGTCATAGCCCTTTGCTGTATTAAGCATATCTCTAGCATAGTTAACTACATCATCTATGCTTAATGACTCTACACTCTTATCGTATATCTTTGATAGCATGTTTACATTAACAGGCTCAGCAAGGATGTTGTGCTTATCCCTCTTACTTGCCTTTGCTATCCTTAATGCATTATCTATAGCATACTCTATGCTCTCATCCTTTAGACTGTTAATAGATGCAAACCCAACCCTCTTATCATATATAACTCTAATGCCTATGCCATTAGGCTCATTAACCTTAACATGCTTTATATCATTACTCTCAAGGAATACAGATGTCTGCTTTGAGTATGATGCATATGCCTCTACATCATGAGCACCAAGGTTTAATGCCCTCTTAACTGCCCTCTCACATGCATCTAAGAGCGTGTTAGGGTCTATGCTAGAATTACTCATACTGTATACCACCTATAGTGGCATTGCACCTTACATATGCGCCCCCACCATCAACCTTCATAGGCTGATACTTACCACAGTAACCTGTGCCTATATCATACTTGAAGTCCTTGCTTATTGCATCTATACTCTTTAACACATCCATGGTTATGCCAGATACACTTACACCCCTTAACAGCTCTTTAACCTCTCCATGCTCTATAAGGTAAGCCTCTTGGGCACCAAACATGAACTCACCATTAGCATCTGCCTGCCCATTCCTTGCACCTTTAAGCAGGTAACCATGCTTAACCTCTCTGATCATCTCATCTAGAGTATAATCCCTAGGCTCTATGTATGTATTCCTCATCCTTATCAATGGCTCATCATCGTACTCAAATGCCCTTGCATTGCCAGTAGGCTCTACATTAAATATGTATGCGCTCTCTCTATTATGTAAATACTCACTCAGTATACCAGAGTCTATTATCTTAACCCTCCTTGCTAATACACCCTCATCATCTACTAGTGTAGTGCCAGCAGCATTCCCTACAATATCAGATGCTCCACTATCAACCAAGGTTACAATACTACTAGCAACCTCCTTGCCTAGCATATCCCTTGCTATTGAGCCTGAGAGGACAAAGTCAGCCTCAACAAGATGCCCAATAGCCTCATGTGCAAGTAACCCAACCATTGCAGGATCAAGTATTATAGTTGCCCTCTCACCCTTAGGTACTCTTGCATCAAGTAACCTTAATGCCTTCTCTGCTGCATTCCTTGCAAGATCAGATGCACTGCTATGCTTGAATAGATCATCATGGTTACCTGTTATCCCTATACCCTCGCTTGCACTAACCCTCTTGCTCCCCCTTGCTGCAATAGCTGTTACAACAAACTCTGGCTTTGAGTCCTTTATAACAGCAGATGCGCCATCACTAGTAACTATTATCTTATTATCTATAATCTCTCTATAGAAGCATGATGCTGATCTTATCATTCTATCAACCCTCCTTGCCTCCCTCTCAGCATCTCTAACAAGCTCTATGATATCCTTCATATCCATACTCTTTATATTGTTATACTCAAATACACCAACAGCCAACTCTGCATCTGCTAGACCCTTTACTCTACTATGCTTAGAGTATGCTAATGCATCTGCAGCCCTTAAGGCATTATCCAATGTCTTAACCAAGGATTCTCTATCAAGCATGCTGGTGCTACTGAAGCCCCAACAACCATCATTATTCAATACCCTTATGCCTACACCAGCCTTTACTATTGCTCTTGTAATCTCTTGCCTACCATTTGTGAACCTAACCTCCTTCAATATCCTACTATGGTATCTTATCTCAGTGTACTTAGTCTTTAAATCTATCAGACCTTTAAGGTAATCAACCGATATATCCATACCATACAAATGATAATCTACTACTTGGCTACTATTATATATATTATCATTTGGTTGGTGTGTTGGCTGACTCCCTCCATGCCTTAAAAGGCAAGGATTTCTTTAATGTAATGGGCTGGAGACTCAGCCTTGGGCTAAACTCTCAACAGGAGGAATGTAACCCCAAATCTCCCAGCCCTAGCAGGAACCCTTTAGGGCGGGAGTGTCAATATGAAAAGAAAGGAGATGGCGGATAAGTAACGATCGTAATATATAAATGTAGTATATAAGCTTTAAGGTGAAGTTAAAAGATGGGTGTGACTGTTAGGCATGTATAAACCCATAATAATACTATTTGAGGTGAAGGAACAAAAATGGGTGCTACAGCATGCATGCAACTTTGCATGAATTATCGATTTAGATAATCTATAATTTTTAAAATGGTTAATTTGCAGAATAGCCATAGAGCAAACGGCTTAAAATACGTTGAATTTGCGTTATAAGATAACGCAGGTTTAACGTATGTATACATAGCTAAAGGGAGTATATGTTATACGGGTCTATACATGCCTATAATTATTAATGGAGATCTGTAAATTGTAGATATATCGATATCGATAAATGGTGTCAACCCATTGCGGGTTTTGAACTAAGTATGGATTCATAGAACCAATACTTACTTACTTAGTCCTTGAGTCTCATGCCCTCATCTCCCTCTAGGCTCATAGAGAGCATATCATTGGGCTTAACCCCTTTCTGGGCAGATCAACAGCTTCTCAGGATTGGATGAATGAATCACAAACCCTCATTGAAGCAGGAGATCCCACATCCTTAGGTATAAATTTATTAAGCGTTCAACGGCTCTCTTAAGAGTAAGTAACCCTAAATCACTAACTTATACTATACTATGCTATCAGTACGTAATAGAAACACATATACTCAAGATAAGATATATGCCATATATCTTTACTATTCATCAAGGAGCTTAAGATTGGCATCTAAATGCTTAGAGCCATTAGTAAAGAGATCACATGTAGCTATATGGAAATGGATACGATATATGGATATCAGTAATTTTGTTATATATAGAAGTAAAGAGAAGAGAAGGATAAAGTGTATAATGGTAGATGAGTATGATAACTATAAAGGGTGGAGTATACTGGTTATGGGTAGCATATGAACCTTACATAAAGAAGTACCTTTTAATGCATATTTCTAAAGAGAGAACCGTATTAACATGCTATAATTTAATAAAGGAACTGAAGAAGTTATATGGGAGCAAGTATACAATATAC
>Ga0209393_1000968_pt1 | contig 12767 bp, 12 predicted proteins | sample SSWtaG_2_FD_184117 | JGI IMG/M metagenome (GOLD analysis project Ga0209393, IMG submission 184117) | Hot spring microbial communities from Sandy's Spring West, USA to study Microbial Dark Matter (Phase II) - SSWsed_130316 (SPAdes)... | ecosystem: Environmental > Aquatic > Thermal springs > Hot...
GATGCAAGGGTAGTCTTTCACATCGGCTGCGGCGAAAGAGGTAACGAGATGACAGAGGTTCTTATAAAGTTCCCGGAGTTGAAAGACCCTGCTTCAGGCAGACCTTTAATGGAGCGGACGGTCTTGATCGCTAATGTGAGTAATATGCCTGTGGCGGCGAGAGAAGCATCCATATACACAGGCGCGACGATGGCAGAATACTACCGAGACATGGGGTATGATGTAGTGCTCGTTGCAGACTCTACAAGTAGGTGGGCTGAAGCCCTTAGAGAGATAAGTGGTAGGCTTGAGGAGATGCCTGCTGAAGAAGGCTATCCCCCATATTTAGCTTCAAGGTTGGCTGAGTTTTATGAAAGAGCTGGTAGAGTTAAGACGCTTGGGAAACCTGAGCGCATCGGCAGCATGACACTTATAGGCGCAGTATCGCCTTCTGGAGCTGACTTCACGGAACCTGTTACTACACACACCATCAGATTCATAAGAACCTTCTGGGCGCTTGACACCAGATTGGCGTACTCGAGGCACTACCCCGCTATAAACTGGATGATGAGCTACTCTGGCTACATAGATCAAGTAGCCAAGTGGTGGTCGAGTAAGGTTGATAAGAATTGGGCGAAGGTGAGGGCTGACGCCTACGAAATACTGCAAAGAGAAGATGCCCTAAGAGAGATCGTGAGGCTGCTAGGTCCTGAGGCTCTACCTGATGAGGAGAAGCTCGTCTTAGAAGCGGCTAGGATGATAAAGATAGGCTACCTACAGCAGAGTGCGTACGATGAAGTAGACTCCTACTGCAGCCCCAAGAAGCAGTTTCTGCTCTTAAAGATATTTGTGGAATTTTATCAAGAAGCCTTAAAGGCGCTTAGGGCTGGTGTAGGGCTCGACACTATAAGGGCTATGTCTATTATACCAAAGCTTTTAAGAGCAAAATTCGAGATAAGGAATGAAGAAGTTGAGAAGCTTGAAAAGTTGAGAGAAGAGATGCTAAACGAGTTCCAGAAGATTAGCGCTATGGAGGTGAAGGCAGTTGTCTAAGACTGTGGGCGGGGTAGAGTACACAAAGGTAGCAGAAATCAGAGGTCCTCTTCTGATTATGGAAGGTGTAACAAGAGCAGCCTATGATGAACTAGTAGAGATAGAGACCCCATCTGGGGAGAAGAGGCTTGGGAAAGTCTTAGAGGTTGGTGAGGGGAAAGCAGTAATCCAAGTCTTCGAGGGTACACGAGGGCTATCCGTCGTCGGCACCAAAGCACGCTTTTTAGGTAAGACGATGGAGATACCTGTTTCAAGTGAGTTCTTAGGCAGAGTCTTTGACGGGTTAGGCAGACCGATCGACGGTCTTCCAGAACCAGTAGGTGAAGACTTTAGGGATGTCAACGGTGCACCCATAAACCCTGAGCAGAGGGACTACCCGACAGACTTCATACAGACAGGCATCTCAGTAATAGATGGCATGCTCTCACTCACGAGGGGGCAGAAGCTACCCATATTCTCAGGCGCAGGTATGCCCCATAATATGATAGCAGCCCAGATCGCTAGGCAAGCTACCGTGTACGGCGAGGACTTCGCGGTCGTCTTCGCAGCCATAGGTGTGCAGCACCACGAAGCGATCTTCTTCCGCAGAGCGTTAGAAGAGAGTAGGGCGATGAAGAGAAGCTGCCTCTTCCTTAACTTGGCTGATGACCCTGCGATTGAGCGTATTATAACTCCACGTGTAGCTTTGACTACAGCGGAGTATTTTGCCTTCGACTTAGGTATGCATGTACTCGTCATATTAACCGACATGACCAACTACGCCGAGGCTCTTAGGGAGATAAGTGCCGCTAGAGAAGAGGTTCCCGGTCGTAAGGGTTACCCAGGTTACCTCTACACAGACCTCGCAACTAATTATGAGCGGGCTGGGAGGATAAAGGGTAGGAAGGGTAGCATAACACAGATGCCCATCTTAACCATGCCAAGCGACGACATCACACACCCAATCGCAGACCTTACAGGCTATATTACCGAGGGGCAGATCGTTCTCTCACGCGATCTATTCAGGAAAGGCATCTACCCGCCTGTTGGTGTGCTGATGAGCCTAAGCAGGCTTATGAAGGACGGTGTGGGCAAAGGGAAGACTAGAGAAGACCATATGGAGGTAAGCAACCAGCTCTACGATGCTTATGCAAGGGTGCAGGAGCTGCGTGCCCTCGTCGAAATCGTGGGTCGAAGCAGTTTAACAAGCATAGACCTCAAGTACTTACACTTCGGAGACGTCTTTGAGCAGAAGTTTCTTTCTCAAGGATATGATGAAAACCGAACGATAGACGAGACACTTAAGCTGGCTTGGGAAGTTCTCTCAACGTTACCCGAAGGCGAGTTGACGAAGATAAGGTCTGATTACGTGAGGATGTATTATAAGAAGAGTGAAAGCGGAGTATAGCGGACTTGTCCGTAAGTTTCGGAAGAAAGTTCCTACCCACAAAGATCGAGCTAATTCGTATCAAAAGAAGCCTACGTGTAGCAAAGTCTGTATATAAGATCTTAGAGGATAAGCGTGAAGTGCTGCTAAGGCGTTTAGATGAACTGATAGAGCAGGCTGGAAAGGCTCGCGAAGACTTATGGGCACCTCTTACAGATGCCTATAAGGCTCTCTACGAGTCTTACCTCAAATTAGGACCTCTCACCGTGGAATCTGTAGCTGCCACAATACCAAAAGGTGTAGAAATTTCGTTAAAAGTACAAAGAATAATAGATGTAAATGTGCCTTCCATTCAACTCAAAGATAAACCTCTTTCCCTCAGCTACGGATTTGCCGATACAAGCTCAGCTTTGGATGCTGCCTCACTTGCTATGCGCCAGGTGCTCCCAGCTATCTTAAGGGCTGCTGAAATAGAGAACTCTATCTTCAGGTTGGCTAGTGAGCTCGAGAGAACCCAGAGGCTTTTGAACGCTCTAGAATATATTATAATTCCACAGTATGAGGAGGCTGTGAAGACCATTTCCTCGACTCTGGAGGAGCATGAGAGAGAAGAGTTTGTAAGGCTTAAAAAGATAAAAAGGGTGCTTGAGCGGAGAAAGGCTGGTGTTTAAATGAGCGAATTGGTTAAGAAGAGGTTTGAGCTAGCGCAGAGCAAAGTTAAGCAGAAGCAGCAAGAACTCCAAAATGAATTAAAAGAGAAGATCGAAGCTGTAAGAAAGAGGACAATAGAAGAGCTCAGAAAAGTAGTAGGGTGAGCTACAGACAATTACCCTACTCTGTAACCTCTCTCCACTCTAGCTACGCTCCTACTGTGGAAGAACCCCTAATATGTTAGCTATCAACTTTATGAGACTAAAATGCGGAATCTTTAGCTGATCTTAGTTGGTTGATATCAGATGCCCAGGTGCGGTGAACCCTCGTTTAGAGGTTAAGACCTGTCCTGTATGTGGTTCAGAAGTTGAGATATTTAGTGACGAATATAAGACTAGTTGCCCAAATTGCGGCTCTGAGCTGTTTAGAGACCTCGCCTCCTGTATAGACTGGTGCCCCTATGCTAAGAAGTGCCTCGACGAGCGTTCGAAGAAGAAGACTGTTTTAACGTTAAGGTGAGGGCAGATGATGGGGAGGCAGTGGCCAGTCAAAATACTGTTAGTGAACCCTCAAGCGCCTTTTATGCAGAAGGACTCTCTTACTATCGCTGCTGATTGTACACTACTTCTAAATCCTGAAGTTTATGAAAAATTCGGTAAGGGTGAGACTGTGATTATCGGCTGCCCCATACTTGAGAACCCTGATAGTTTATCAGAAAAGATTAGCGCAATATTCAAGAGTTCTAAGATTAAGAGAGTTAGCGTATACACAATGGAGGTGCCTTGCTGCCACGCAATCCACATAATGGTCAATAGGAGCATTAAAGGGCTACCCGACGTGCAAGTAGAGGGATATATTGTACGGGTCGCTACAGGGAAAGCTGAACCATATCAACCAGGTCTTATCGATGAATCGATGCTTGAGATGGAGAGGCTTGCTCACGAACATTAAGAACGAGAGAATGGAAGCCGATGTGTATAAGGAGGGAACTTCTAACTTCGCTTTAAAAAACTTTATCTTCCTTTCAAGAGAATGGATTACCAGTGCTGTTTTAGAAATTGAAAAAGCTAAAGCCAACAACGAGGAGCTCAGAAAGAGGCTTTCTGGTGTTAACTTTAGGTTAGCATTCAAAATCATAGATATTCCCCCTAAGCTTAGAGAACTCCATGGAAGCGACCAGATCATAGTATATCTTAAAATCGATAACGGAGACCTTACGGATTTTCTATTAACAAATAAGGCACCAAAGAATGTTGACTTCACCATTACAGCAAAATACGCGATTGCAAAGGAGATTTTTGAAGGCAAAGTGGATCCTCTCACCGCCTTTACCAATTTCATGGTAAGAGTGAGACCATTTCGAAGGCTCTTTTCAAATCCGTTATCCTCCGCAAAACTGCTCTCGATAGCAAATGATCTATTAAAGTTGGTGAAAAATGTACCAACCATCTTTTATGGCTAGCCCTTTAATGCCCCTTTACCGTGTGGAGGCGAGAAAAGGTTGTCGAGTATGGGGTTTTAAAAGAGTTTTACGATTATCCTTAACGCTTTGATTGCTAACTTGAGGAGACCAACAGAAGAACAGTTAATTCTCCACTTCAGAAGAGATGGAGGCAAAAAGGTTAAATAACGATTTATCGAGGCAGAAGATGGTTTGAAACCGCAAATACCCCTTTGGTTATTATATGCTTCACTAATCATGCTATGCCTCGCATTCACCCCCTTCGCAGCAGCCGCAGAACAACCGACAGCTGCTGAAGCACAACCAGCAGCCCCAGAACCATTAATCTTCAAGTTCCTCTCAGCCGCCATAGCCTTCGCAGCAGCTGCGATCGGAGCAGGCTGGGCAGTGAGTAAGGCTGGAGCCGCTGGCTTAGCTGGCAGTGCGGAGAGACCTGAAATCAGAACTACCGCTATAATTATCACTGCACTTGGTGAAGCGATAGCCATCTATGGCATAGTGGTCGCTATACTCATACTGGGTCAGCCGACATAGGTAAGGGGTCCAGAAGCCTGGATCCCTTCTCATTTTTCTTCTTTTGTTGGTGTGGTTGCTACGCGCTTCGCTATGAAGTATGATAGTATTAGTGAGACTGCAAAGCCCACGCCTGAGAACAAGAGGGGGAATAATATTGAGGTTGACTTATATATAGTTGCTATATAGAACCCTGCGAAGACACCTGCTAAAACCAAACCTGCTACCAGTATGGGTAGGATGAGTAATGTCAAGAGCACTTTACGCTTAAACCTCTTAGCCTCCCCCAACCTTAAACCACCCTAGGTTAAGACGAGTTCATTTACATCAAAGAGCCGTGAACAGTATTTACACATTAGCCTAGGAGGCTCAGATCTCACAACAAGTATAACAGGTGTTATCGGCTCGTTTGTATTTGAGATGCAGGTGGGGTTCGGGCACTTAAAGATGTTGATGAACGCCTCAGGTAACTCTACTTTTCTCTTATCGACCACCTTATAATCTCTTATCAGATTCACGGTTGCGCGAGGTGAGATTAGCGCTATTCTATTGGCTTCGCTTTGTGTTAAGAAGCGGTCAGCAATCTTTACGATATCCTTCTTCCCAAGTTTTCTACTTGGCACATTCATGGCTACGGTAACTAGGTTCGTGCACCCCTCTTTTATGCCGAGAGCTGCTAGAACCTTCAGAGCGCTACCAGGCTCACAGTGATCTATTACTGTGCCATCTTTTATCCTTCGCACTATAAGCTGCTCCTCTGACAACTCTACTCCGCATTAAGGGTGTCATATTTAATAACCTTTAGGCTGATATAGTATGCGGTAAGATGCCGAACCCATTATTTGGAAGAGACGTGGTCTCGATTAGAGATTTCACGAGAAGTGACTTTGAAACGATCTTCGAAGCAACAACAAAGATTTCATCACTACCGATGAAAGAGAGGCGTAGCTTAGCGGAAGGGCGCCTCTTGGGTCTCATATTCTATGAACCCAGTAGTAGAACGAGGTTGAGCTTTGAAGCAGCCATGTACTCAATAGGTGGCCACTGCATCGGAATAACCGACCCCTCCGCTTCATCCATTGAGAAGGGCGAGAACTTCACCGACACGGTAATCGTGGTTTCAGGGTATGTTGATCTACTCGTAATCAGACACCCAAGGGAGGGTGCAGCAAGGTACGCTGCTGATATCTCTGAGAAGCCCGTTATAAACGCGGGCTCAGGTGCTGAAGAGCACCCCACTCAAGCTATGCTCGACCTCTATACAATCTACCGTGAGAAAAAGAGGATCGATGGGCTTACAATCGGGATAATGGGTGATTTAAGGTACAGCAGAACCGTTTATTCGCTACTCTACGCCCTCTCAAAATACGATACAAAGATAAGGTTAATTTCGCCGCCCGAGCTAAAGCTTAGGTTAGATGCACTTATAGACGTGCGGAAAACGTCTTGGACCCAGCACAGCAGATTAGATGAAGTTATCTCTGAACTTGATGTCCTCTATGTTACTAGGATTCAGAAAGAGCGTTTCCCAGATCCAGCCGAATACCAGCGTGTCAAAGGCTCCTATTATGTGGACGCTTCAATACTAGAGCGCGGAAAATCTGATCTAATAGTCCTACACCCCTTACCTAGAGTCGATGAAATAAAGCCTGAGGTGGATAGGCTGCCGCAGGCCAAATACTTCCTGCAAGCTAGGCTTGGTAAAGATCTTAGGGCTGCGCTACTTGCCTTGATACTGAATCCAGATTTCTAGATATCCGCTTAAAGTTCGCATGCTTCGCATCGCATATAATACTCTATCGGCTCCGCTCTAGCATCTAGCCTCTCTAATCTATCCTCCTCTTCCTCCGTCTTTGTAGTTAACACTTGTACGCTTCTGCTTCTATCTCTATAGACTGTTATGCCTTTGCAGCCGAGCCTATACGCCAATAGTAAAGCTTCCTCTATGTCATTCATGCTGGCGTGGTGTGGGAAGTTTATCGTCTTAGAGACAGCGTTATCGACATACTTCTGGAAGGCTGCTTGCATCCTCACGTGCCACTCAGGTGAAATGTCGTGCGCGGTTACAAATATCCTCCTAACGTGCTCGGGTATCTCCTCTATGTGCTGAATGGATGTTGAGGAGGCTATCTTCTTCATGAGTTCTTCGCTGTAGAAGCCCTCCTCTATCGCTATCTTCTCGAATAGTGGGTTGACTATCAGAAGATCGGTTCCTAGGGTTTCACGCACCCTCTTCACATACACGATCGCATAAAGCGGCTCTATACCATTGGAGCAGCCAGCTATCTCGCTTATAGTGCCAGTAGGAGCTATCGTGGTCAATGTTGCGTTACGCATACACTTATAGCCACGCTTCTCCCAGACGCTTCCCTTAAAGTTGGGGAAGGAGCCGCGCTCCTCCGCGAGCTTGACCGATGTGTTTATCGCGTTTTCTTCGATGAACTTCATAACCTGCTCAGCTATTCTAAGAGCTGGTCTTGAGTTATAAGGTACCCCAAGTTGTATTAGCATGTCTGCGAAGCCCATCACACCTAAGCCGATCTTCCTGTTACCAAACCTCGTTATCTTCTCGATTTCAGGTAGAGGATACTTGTTAGCGTCGATCACGTTATCAAGAAAGTGCACAGCTTTCTCTACAGTTGATTTGAGCTTCTCCCAATCTATTCTGCCATCAGTTACCATCTTTGCTAAGTTGATTGAGCCTAGGTTGCACGATTCATACGGGAGTAGTGGCTGCTCCCCACAAGGATTGGTCGCTTCTATCACACCCATATGAGGGACTGTGTGAGTAGCGTTTATCCTATCGATGAATAGCACACCTGGCTCCCCATTCTTCCAAGCCATCGCTATTATGAGGTTCCAGACGACCCTAGCCTTAAGCCTCTGCACCACCTGTCCAGTGCGTGGATTTATTAACTCATAGTCTTCATCTTTCATCAACGCCTCCATGAATTTGTCGGTTATCGCTACTGAGATGTTGAAGTTAGATAGCCTACCTTCTTTCTCCTTCGCGGTAATAAACTCCAGTATATCTGGGTGATCTACCCTCAACACACCCATATTAGCGCCTCTCCGCTTACCGCCCTGCTTAATAGCGTTCGTAGCGGCATCAAACACAGTCATGAAAGAGACAGGCCCAGAAGCTATACCGCCCGTGCTCTTCACGACGTCACCCCTAGGTCTTAGTCTAGAGAATGAGAAGCCCGTGCCCCCTCCACTTTTATGAATTAGTGCTGCGTGTTTGAGAGCAGTAAATATACCTTCGATAGAATCCTCTACAGGGAGAACGAAGCAGGCTGAGAGCTGACCGAGCTCCGTACCAGCATTCATGAGTGTTGGCGAGTTTGGTAGAAACTCGAAGTTCACCATCATGTCGAAGAACTCTTTAGTTGTTTTCTCAACGTCAGCCGAGGGGTTGTAGAGGAGATCGACTTCGGCTATCGTCTTGGCTACCCTCATGAAGAGCTGCTTAGGTGTCTCGATTATCCTCCTGTTCTCGTCTCTACGCAGATATCGTGCAGCTAGAATTGTGATGGCGTTGAGAGGGAGCTTCAGATCGTCCTCTACACCCAGTAGAGCTTTGGCTCTTCTTAGCTCAGCCCTCTTCTGCCTATAGAGGATGTATGCTTTAGCTGTCTTTGCGAAGCCGTTGTTTATCAGCGTCGCCTCAACTATATCTTGGATTTCTTCTACCGTAGGGATGCTGCCGTCTCTATGCTTCTCCTCTAATGTCCTGACGACTTGTAGCGAAAGCTCCTCAGCAGTATTCAGATCACCCTCATTGACCGACTTGGCAGCCCGGTAGATCGCATTGACTATCTTCGATCTATCAAATGGAACTATCCTACCATCACGCTTCCTAACAGCGGTTAAAACCATCTGCGGCTCAGATGCCAACAGCCCCTCACCCAGCAGGCTATAATTTGTGGTAATAGAGGCCAAGTACTTCTTATTAATAGTCTAAAATATTTGACTAAAATCCCTATACTAAAGATTATCTGTTGAATATACACTCGAGCTGACCTGCGTAGATAAAGCCTGCTAATCCACTAAGCTGCTTACACAGCATTAGGCTAGCATCCTCCTAATCAGCATAGTCGATTTGCAGACGCTGCATCGGCTTGCGGTGCCAGCATTTTTAGCCCCACAGCTTCTACACACACTAAGATCCAAACCTACCCTGAAGAACGATAACTTCGTTGATAGTTTATTGATGAGGTCTTTGAGGTCTTCACGTCTTATGTTGGGTTGTATCTTAACCGATATAGAGCATCCTCCTGTTAAGTTCTTTGAGCACACCTCCGCCACTCTCAGCTTTGTTTCATCTAATCTATCTGCATCTAGCTCGAGTGTTGCTGTGTACCCCTCTTTTGTTTGTGGCATAATAGCCATTTTGCCGTATCTTTCTGAATCTAGAGCTACCAATCTCACTAACCCTTCTTCAGGCACCATAGCTACAGCGGCATTAGCCATCGAGTCCGTCTCTTTGACAGCTGTTTCTATCGTCTTCTCTATAATAGAGGTAATCGTGTCTTGAATACTCTCTCTCACCAGCATCTGAGCGGCCTCTATAAGGCCGACTAAGTTTAGAATAATTGGGCTTTCTTCAAGTATGGTTATCTGCGTATTGCTGGCTATTATTGGAAGAACCCCTTTTCTTATCTGCTCCATAATTATGCCTCTCCTAGATTGCAGAGCAGCTAGTGACTCTCTTAGAAGTATGGTCATCTTCGCTCTGAAATATATCTCATCTTCTTGTGCATCTCTCGCCAACCTAGGTAGATTTATTGAGAAGCCGTGAAGAAGCATGCTCAAAGGCGGTCTTTCTTTAGGCGTCTCTCCAATCTTCAAACCAGTATATGATATGATCGACTTTGTGTTTGGGGAGAAGGCTAAGCACCCCCCTGTCATAAGAACCTTATAAACCGCATCTAGAATCCCATCGTCTAACTCGCCCTTTAAGATTAGGTTCACTTTGGGGAATGTGACTATGTCAATATACTTTTTGTATCCTTCAAGTATGCTAATGGCTCTGCTTGAAAGCGTTCCCTCGCCATCTTCGCCACCTAAATGTAGTGAAAGTAGAGGGTTAGCGCCTCTATGAGCCAAGGATGTGGTTAAAAGCACAAACTCCTTAAACACTTCCTCAGCCAGCTGTTTGTCGCTGATCTCTTTAACGGATTGTTTAAGGTATTCGGTGAAGCCAACCCAACAGAGCTCTGTATTGCACTCTGAAGCTAAGAGGGTAGTTGCTATAGTGTGATTTAAGAGCGCTTCAGAAAGGTTTGTGGGTGGCGCAAGTTTAGTTACACTGAACATCTTAGCACTAAGGTTTAGGTTAGATGTGCAAAGGTGGATTGTATCAACGATGAGGGTATCTGGTGCTATACCCCACCTACCTATATTCGAGATGTTTACATCCCCTGCTAGATGGAGGTCAGCAACATCTTTACTCAGCTGGTTTAGAAGGAGGAATTCTGAGAAGACCGATTGAGCGGTCTGTGTCATTAACGCATCTACACCTCCGCCAGACGAGCCCACCTTATTTATTAACTCGATAACATCGTGAACAGGTAGACCAAGCCTTGTAAGCTTGTGCCTATACTCCTCATACCCATGCTCTATAAGCACGGCGTTGACGATCTCTCTAATTAAAGGGGCTGTAAGATAAGTGGTTTGGAACTTATGAATCCTGGTTTCAACCTCTGCTGTAATCTTCTGAGCCAACTCGAGGGGCATACCACCCTCCTTAACCAAGCTCTGCGTGATCTTGTTAGCGTTAAACTCCTCTATCTTCTGCTTTGATGTACGCACATATAGCTTCCCGCTTTCTAGAATCGCGTGTTCCTCTATCTGCCTACTGAGGTTAAGTACGAGTGTGCCGAGGCTGGTTATGACATACTTACGCTCAGTCCTATTCAGCGAAATAAGACCCTGCCTAACGAGCTTTCTAAGGTGATAAGCGAACTTACCAGACTCCTTCTTTGACTTAAAACCAGCCAAACTCTTTAACTCAGAGTAGCTAAGAGAACCTTTTGCGTTAAGAATCTTAAGAATCTCAAGCCGATTAGTAGAAGCGATGACCGAAAATATACCCTTAACCCTCTTACTGCTACTAGATTGCAGATTAACCACCGACCCTTGTAGTACCTAACATATTGCAAACACTGTGGTTAATAAGATTTGACTCATCGCTTCTGAAAAGGGGTTCCGTAAGGTTTTAATAAGTGGATGGATAATCCATCCAAGATGATGAACTTGAATTCCAAGAAGGTTGCAGCAGCAAGCCTCTTTACTGCGCTTGCGGTCACTACAAACTATCTCCTCTTCCCTATCTGGAATGTTAAGCTTATGGACGTCATAGTCTTCCTCTCAGCCTACATCTTGGGGTTTAGATTCGGTGTTATTGTAGCGGTCTTTTCTTGGCTGATCTATGGTGTCTTTAACCCTTTAGGTTTCTCCTTCCCTATTTTAGCCACGGTGGCTAGCTGCGAAGTCTTTTATGCAGCTGCAGGAGCTTTCTGTGCGAATAGAGGCATTCTTCATCCTCTTAAGCTCGGGTTAATCGGTCTTGTAGCAACGCTTGGCTACGATCTAGTCACTAACGCAGTAAGTGGCATGCTCTTTACGAATACTCTCTGGCCGGGCATCTTAGTCGGCATTCTGACGATGAACTTTCCTATTCCTATGGGTCTGCTTCATCAAGCTTCTAATCTACTTCTATTCTCTCTCCTTCCTCCTATGATGGTTCCTAGGCTTACCAATCTACTTGTCTCTCATACGTTGAAGGTTAAGCGAATGTTGAAGAAAGGTGTATCTGCCTTATCTGCACTACTACTCGCCCTCCTTATATTAAGTAGTGGGATCGCGGTCTACTTTTACCTTGACAGCGCAGAGGTTCATCGACGTTACAACTCTCTTCTCTCTGAATTAGAAAGTGTGTCTGTGGAGGTTAATCTGCTAATAGATTATGGTAATGGTACTCTAGTCTGGCATAACAAGACCGTTCTTCCAATAGGCGCAACACTGCTGAACGCCACCTTAAAGGTAAGCGCGGTTGAGTACATTGGAAGCGATATGGGTGTCTTCGTTACTGGCATCGATGGTGTGGGCACAAAGATAGTTAAGAAAGGGTACTATTGGCTCTGGTGGAGATTCGATAAGACACAGGGTCAGTGGGTACTCGGTGAGGCAGCAGCAGACCGCTACATACTTCAGCGAGGCGATATACTAGCTTGGGTTTATGCAGATACATCAACCTACCCTAATGTTAGAAAGCCAGGTGAGCGTTAAACAACAAGTTTTTCAATAACCTTAACTTCATTCATAGGGATGAAGAATCAGCAATTAAACACTTTAAAGACCATACTTAAGATCGCTGAGAAACCAGTAGGTCCTAAGCCCGGATTCGAGATAACAGATGCAATAAAGCTGTTCTTTTTGTTAGGTGAAGGCGCCCCAAAGGGTAGGAAGATCCTCTCAAAAGAGCTTCAGCTGGGAGAAGGCTCAGTCAGAACCTTATTGAGCAGGCTTCAAGAGTCTGGCTTCGTTAAAATGGAGCGGGGCGGGTGCAGATTAACGGATAGCGGGTTATTCATCTACAGAGAGTTAGCGAAGATTATAACTCAACCTAAGCCTATAGAGGCTGGCCCATTATCCCAAGGGGCTTGGAACTACGTTATACTTATACGCGAATCTGCTGCGAAGATAAGGTCTGGGTTAGAGCAGCGTGATGCAGCGGTA
>Ga0209393_1000969_pt1 | contig 12762 bp, 5 predicted proteins | sample SSWtaG_2_FD_184117 | JGI IMG/M metagenome (GOLD analysis project Ga0209393, IMG submission 184117) | Hot spring microbial communities from Sandy's Spring West, USA to study Microbial Dark Matter (Phase II) - SSWsed_130316 (SPAdes)... | ecosystem: Environmental > Aquatic > Thermal springs > Hot...
GGGCTTTTCTGCCTTGTCGCAGCCAATTAACCAACCGATGTGCCATTTCAGAATCGGTTGGAGCGGAAGCGATGATAACATCGGTTTCGGGAGTGATGCGTAAAGCGTGATGTGTAATTTTTTGTGGGATGCCCGTTGCTTTCAAAGCGGCGTCAACGAACTGGCGACCTTCACGGACAGCATTGATTACGACCAAATTCTTTGGCGACTTGAACACAAACTTAACAAAATCGTCCCACGAAAGGGCATCAAGTTCGCTCTCCCAACGGATTTCAACTTCCACGAGACCTCGTTGGTCTGCGGCATCAAGAACCCAAGACGGCAACGGCAGGACAATAACTTTTTGTCCTTTCGCCTCAAGCGAAACTTCTGAGCGAGCGAAATTTTTCCTTGCCACCCGTGCAACGATAATCCCTTTTATGGGCAAATTGCTCATGTTTTCCAGTTCGGCAACGATAAAGCCATCTATGTTCGGGTCTAAAGGCAAACGAAGTTTCGCAACCAGCCGAACATTTCCAACTTGCTCGTTCGGCTTGGCATCAACGACCATAAGCGGGTTTTTCAAGTTTGGAAATGCCAGCGACTTGAACGGCTCACTTTGCAAATCGGTGAAGACCAAAATCTTTTTGACCGCTGCTGAGTGTTGAGACAACAAAGCATCTGCCGTCTGAATTGTGGGCGATAAGTCAAGGGCTTTGAAAGTCGGTCGGATTTGGCGAAGGGCTTTCAAACTTCGTGACGGTTCGGAAGTGAAGTCGCAAATTGGTTCTGATGGATTATCGGCGGCAAGTAAAACCACTTCCGCTCCCACTTCTTTCAACACTCGCTCGCATGATTTCAACGAACGGTCAAACCAAGTTTCGCGACCTTGCAGTCGTGAAGGGGAACGACCTTGCATGCTCAAAGAGTTGTCAATGACTAAAGCAAAGGCGGTCGGCGCTGGCGGTAAAGGCAAAGGGACAGGAGCGTATGGGCGAACTAAAGCCATCAGAGCGAAAAAGATGGCACCCGTCCTTAAAAGCAAAAGCAAAAGTTCACGAAGCCAACGCCGTCCTTGGGTTTGTTGGGCAACTTCTCTCAAAAACTTTGTCATGCTGAAAGGAACGACCCTTCTTTGCCTGCGAGCGAGAAGGTGAATGAGCAGTGGCAGTGAAGCAAGCGCTAACAGTGGCAAAAACTGCGGTTGTCCAAAGACCATATCCGTTCAATACACCTGCCCCAAACTGGTGTCAAGGAATGCTCCTTGGTCGGAAGTTCCGAAGAATTGCTGCAAAAGTGGGAAGGCTTTGATGACGAAGAAGATGCGAAACTCCTTCCGTTCGCGATTGTAAATTGCCCAGATTTGGTAGCAGTGAAAGTCTTTGGTGAGCCTGAACTGGGTTATGTCCATTTTGCGCAAAACGCCACTGTAGCCCAGCAAAGTCTCAAGCCTGACCGTTCTGGTAACACTCCAGTCAAGGAAAAGACGAACCCGCGTCCACTGACCTTGAGTTGGCGAGTAGCGGAATGTCAACTCAGAGCGGAAGCCACCAGGTGGTGGTGCTGGTCGCTCTTCGGCAAAAGGTGTTGGTTGCAAGCCGTAGTAACTGACGAAAGTTCCATATGCAGGCAAGCCTAACTCACTGGGTTTGCTCAACAGGATTCGCCCCAAGATGTCTTGCCATTTCCCTCGCTCCAGACTGTATCCCGTTGACAAGTCCAAAGCCATCCCCCGCGATGGTTGCCAACGAAGGTTCAAAAGCAAGTCCCTGAAAAAGTCTCGTTCCAAGTCAAGACCTGTCGTCGCCGAGAGGAAAAACTTGGGCGAAGGTGAAATCTGAAGTCTCCAGTCCAAGTTTTCGTAATTGGTCAAAGTGTCAGAGCGGAAAGGGGTGTAGCCACGACGCTTCTGAAGCCAGTAACTCAAGTCCATTTGGCTATTGCCACCAAATCTCCATGTCAGCGTGCTTCGGTAGGAGTAGAAGTATTGAGCGGTGTCGTTACCGTAAAGGAACTGCTCAAAAACGGCATTGTGGCTGTAGGAAAAGTTGCCCGTGAGTTTTTGGGTTCGGTAAGGAGTGTCAAGCCGAAGGTGAAGCCTCTCAGTGGTGAAACTTCTCACCGGCTGACCTATCCCGACAAATTGAGGCTCACTCCAACGAGCCAAGCCAATGGCGATGTTGGGGCGAAGGAAGCCCGATGAGCGGGGTCTGAAGGTGAAGAGCATTTCAGGAGTCCTGTCCAAAGCGTAATAGAAGTTGTCGCCAGTGTATTTGTCCTTGTCAAGGTCAACTCGCTGCTCAAACCTCAAAGCCATGTCCCACTCATCGGAAATGCGACGGCGAACCTCAATGCGCTCATTCAATTCCTTGTCAGTGGGTTGACCTGGACGGGAAGTTTCTCGCATCGTCAGGAACAAGTTGAGCCATTGCCTGCCGGTGCTGAACGAATGGGTCAAAGTCCATGTTCGGTCATCACCGTAGCCTCCGTAGCCCAGCATTCTCAAAGCCAACTCAGTTGAACCTCGTCGCCAACTTTGCCGAAGGGAAAACTGCTTGGACGAACTGGTGTAACTTCTCCCACCGAAAGGTGTGTTTCTCCGTTCATCCCAAAAAGCAGTGAAAAGCAAACCGGGAAGTAACTGGTGTTGGTGACGCCACGAAAGAGTTTGCTCGGTGCCGGCAAAGGGTGAGCGTTGGATGAAGAAGTTGGTGCCACCTTGAATTCGGCGAGTTGAGTAGTCGTGCTCAAAGCCATAACCTATTCCCCGTCGCTCTGACCAGTCAAAAAGCAAGTCGGCACTTTGCTCTTTGGTGTCAAATAGACTCACACTCGTCCTCACAAAGAAACCATTGTATTTGTCACTGCCGACATCAGGCGTGATTGGCAGTCGGTTTTGACGCCTTCTTGGTTTCAGGGAAATGGTGTAACGACCAATCCCAAGCAACTTTGTTTCGCCGATGTAAATTCCGACCCGCCTTAAAATGAGCCTGTCGCCCGGTATCGCTTCCGCAGATTGAGCCTTCAAACTGTAGTGGGGGTGAGGTCGGTCGCAAGACGAGAAAGTCCCTCGCTCAGCCATCAATTTTTCGTCTGTCCCTCCCATACTTTGCAAAGTGAGGTAAAGTGGCGCAGCAACTCCCTCGCCAAAGTAACTTGGGTCAAAAGTCGCTTTGCCACCTTCAACAATCCACTTTCTCTCGTTGACGAAATACCTTGCCCTTCCACCCTCAAACTCAACCCCGTCTTGCCATACTGCCCTTAACCCTTCCTGAGCCTCCAGAATTTGCTCTCGTTCGCTATAACGGGCTTTTCGGGCGAAAATGGTCAATTCGCGGAACCTGATTTTTATCGTCCCAGTCCCGTCAAGGGTTCGCCACTCTCGCTCCTCAGGGAAGTATCGGATGGGCAAATCGCTTTCAACCTGCAGCAAATTTTCGGAAGGCGCAGGTGGCACAGTTAAGTTTTGCTGCGGGAACGAGGAACGAACTGGGAGGACAAGAAACGCTGCCATCAAAGCAAACGGAAGTGAGAAAAACTTTCCAAACAAACTCTGTGGGCATCTCAACTTGCGACCTGCAAAATTTCTCCACTTCTCCGTTTCTCCGCATCTCCGTTTCTCCTTTCCCTCTACCTTTCCCGCCATAGCAGCCACAATCCCATCACCCCGAATAGAAAGTTTTGAAACCAAGCCACCAAGAAGGGCGACAAGAAGTAGCGTTTACCTATTTCTTCCGCCCATCCCATCACACCTTGGTAAAGGAAGATGCCCAAAATCGCGATGAAAAGCCCAGCAAAACCACCTGTGCGGGCAAAACGAATGCTCAGTGGTGCCGCCCACAAAGTCATAACCAATGTAGCGGCGGGGACAGAAAACTTGAAGTGGTAAGTGACCTGCAACTCGTAGGACGATTGACCTGTCTTGTCTAAAGTCTCAATTTTCTGGCGCAACTCCATCGTTGACAATTCGTGGGGTCGCCTGTTGTCGTTGATGAGCAGGGGCAAATCAGGAGGCAAGTTGATGATTTGCTGGCGGAACGGAATTTGCACGATGAGGTCTCCCTTTTCATTGAACTTGTGGATGATACCCTCGTGCAGAACCCACTTGTTTTCGTCCGGCTCCTTTTGTGCCCACTTGGCGAGGATGGCTTGCGGGAACTGCCATTGCTTTGGGTCTCGTTGGTAGACCATAACACCTTCCAAGCGGTTCGTCTGATAGTTGACCAATCGGACATAGAACCAAAGGTCATCACTGACTTTGAAGAACTTGTCGCTCTCAATAAGTGGCGTCGGGTTTATGAAAGCGAGCCGATAAAGGATTTGGTTGGCTCGTCGGTTGCTTTCAGGGACAACCCTGTCATTGAGGAAGAAATCGCCGATAGTGACGGAAATGGCAACGACAACGAAAGGCATCATCATCCGCTGGACGCTGACGCCACTGGCTCGCAACGCCATTAACTCCATTTCCCGCCCCATTCGGTTCAGGACAATGCAGGTGCACAAAATCATGCCGATGGGGATCGCTAATGCTGCTGCTTGAGGCATCAAGTAAACGACCATCAAAAGCAAATCTTTTGCTGGCGCCCTTTGCCCGACGATGGATTTGATTGCCCAGTAGAAGTAATGCCCCGTCAAAACGACGACGAAGAAAAGCACGCCCATGATGAATGGGGCAACCATCTCACGCAAAAAGTATCTGTCCAGCCGAGACGCAAAAGGCACCACTTGGTAAAACCACCGCCAAAAGCGATTTGTCGGTAGAGCCTCGGGCATCCACACTTTTGAAGCGGGCTGAAACTCCATGCAAATCACCAAACAAAATTGTAACGCCGATGTGGTGTTTAAAGTGTGATGCGTAATCCGTGATGCGTAGAGCGTAATGCGTAATTCGTATGCACTATTCTCCGCTTCGTCTTCATCCTTCATCGCTTCTCCGTGTCTCCGTTTCGCCGAAAGATTGGACTTGTCAGGAACTCTCGCTCTCCCCGTGTCCCGTGCCTCATTTCCCGTGTTCCGTTCAATACGAATTGCTAATCACAACCCCAAAAATTCAACCTCACAATAAGGGGTGAGCCCCAATTTTGCTGCTCTTTCCAACAAAGTCGTTATGGCTTCTTTGCCCTTCTCGCACATATCCACCGTCAATTCGTTGACATACATTCCGACAAATTGAGCCCCTCTTTGAGGGTCAAGCCCTCGCCCGAATTGGAGGGCATAAGCCAGCGCTTCATCTCGGTGGGACAAAGCGTAAGTTATGCTGGCACGGATGTGTTGAGCGACTAAACTTTTTGTTTCTTCTGGCAAGTCCTTGCGAATGACATTAACGCCCAAAGGGAGGGGCAAACCTGTTTCCTGCGACCACCATTCACCTAAGTCCAGAACCTTTACAAGTTTTGCGTCTGAATAGGTGAGTTGCCCTTCATGGATAAGCAGACCAAAGGGAACTTCGTCGTTGATGACGGCATCCATGATTCTGTCAAAGGGTATGACTTTGAAGGAGAACAAACCCAAGCAAAGCCGAAGCGCTAAAAATGCCGTCGTTAAAGTCCCGGGAACGGCAATCGGGTAGCGAGTTAGGTCTTCAAGGGAAAACTTCCGCTTAGCGACAACGATAGGACCATAACCCTCACCCATGCTCGCTCCACTCATTAAAATGGCATACCTGCGCGCTAAATACGCACAAGCGTGCACTGAAGCAGCACTAATTTCCAATTTCCCTCGCATCAACAACTCGTTCAGTGTCTGGATGTCATGCAAGACATGTTCGTAGCGAATTGGCGATGTGTCAATTTTGCCTTGCGTCAGTGCGTAAAACATGAAAGCGTCGTCGGCATCGGGACTGTGAGCCAAAACGAGCCTTCGCTCCATGCACCTGAACACCCCTTCACCTTGCTTTAGACAGATTATTTGCTTCACAATTTTGCCGTAGGAAAGAGCGAAAAAAAAACCTTGACCAAAAGCCCGCAGCACCAGCCACAGAAACGGCGCTTTAAGGAAACTACATACCGACGAAAGGGGTGACGAAGGGAAGTGGCTACACCGTTGGAAGAATGGGTGGGGGAACAAGCGAGGCTAACTCAACCTGACCGAATTTACTGGTGCGACGGTTCGGAAGAGGAAGCCCATCGGCTCGTTGAGATTGGGTTGAAGGAGGAGAAAATTTGTGGGCGCCCAGTGTTCCACGAACTCAATCAGAAACTTTGGCCCAATGCATACCTGCACCGCAGCCACCCAACAGATGTGGCTCGGACGGAGCATTTGACCTTTGTCTGTCACCCAGACAGGGAAGCAGCAGGTCCGACAAACAATTGGATGGACCCGAAGGAAGCAAAAGAGATGTTGACGAATTTGACAAAAGGTTGCATGCGTGGTCGGACGATGTATGTCCTGCCATACATGATGGGACATCCCGATTCCCCTTACGCTCGGGCATGCGTTCAATTGACCGACTCGGTTTATGTTGCGGTCAGCATGCGAATCATGACGAGGATGGGCAAGCAAGCATTGGAACGCATCGGCAGCAGTGAGGATTTCGTGCGTGGGCTTCACTCCATCGGAGACCTTGACCCTAACCGCCGCTTCATCATGCATTTCCCTCAAGAGAACCTTGTTTGGAGTATCGGCTCAGGATATGGTGGGAATGCTTTGTTGGGCAAGAAATGTTTCTCCTTGCGAATTGCTTCTTGGCTCGGTTACCATCAAGGTTGGTTGGCTGAACACATGATCATCATCGGGATAGAAGACCCTGATGGCGACATCACATATGTTGTTGCTGCCCTCCCATCCGCTTGCGGCAAAACGAACTTGGCAATGATGGAGTCACCGATTCCCGGCTACAAGGTTTGGACGCTTGGGGATGACATCGCGTGGCTCAATATTGGTCCAGACGGAAGACTTTACGCCATCAACCCAGAGACTGGATTCTTCGGCGTGGCGCCTGGCACTTCTTGGAAAAGCAACCCCAACATGATGCGGACGCTAAAAGCAGGGATATTTTTCCCTACCCTGTTCACCAACACAGCACTTAACTTGGACACCAATGAACCTTGGTGGGAAGGAATGGACGAGACAGTGCCAGGGCGGTTGTTGGATTGGCAAGGGCGACCTTGGAATCCATCTTTAGGCGAGAAGGCGGCTCACCCTAATGCCCGCTTCACCGTCTCCATTTACCAATGCCCAACCCTTTCACCTGAGTTTGATAACCCTAAGGGCGTTCCCATATCAGCAATCATTTTTGGCGGTAGGCGTTCAACCACTGTCCCACTCGTCTATGAAAGTTTCAGTTGGCAGCACGGTGTTTTCTGTGGTGCAAGCATGGCTTCTGAGACGACGCCCGCAGCAATTCATCAAGTCGGTGTCCTGAGGCGAGACCCGATGGCGATGCTGCCATTCTGCGGCTACAATATGGCTGACTACTTTAGGCACTGGCTTAAGATGGGTCAAAGTATGTCAAACCCGCCCAAAATTTTCTTCATCAACTGGTTTCGCAAGGATGAAAATGGAGATTTCCTTTGGCCCGGCTTCGGCGAGAACATGAGGGTGCTGAAGTGGATAGTTGACAGGGTGAAAGGGAAAGTTGACGCTCGCGAAATCCCCATTGGGCTTATCCCAAAGTTTGAAGACCTTGAACTTGATGACTTGAACATCTCAAGTGAGCAGTTGGAGAAACTCTTTGCCATCAACTCAGACGAGTGGCAGACTGAAATGGCAGACATCCGCAAATTCTTTGAACAGTTTGGCGAGAGACTCCCGAAAGAGTTGTGGGAGGAATTCCATGCTTTGGCGAAAAGGCTCAAATTGGATATGTAGCGAACATAGACTTTATCGGTGAACTGGGCAATACACTTTCTTGTTACTTAGCCAGAGAAACGCCCCCTGCCGCTCAACTAAATGCAACCTAACGGATTCCAATTGCTCCAAATCCGATGAAAACCTGACATGAGTGAGCACATCAACGCGGGAATTTTGCTGAAGCAATTGCGCCAAGTGGTTTGGGTTATCAACCCTCAGCACCCGCCGGTTGCTATAAAACACCACGCTTGAAAGGTCGCGCCGATAAACAACCAGCAAGTCATCTCGCCCAAGTTGAGACGATGCTGCTTCCGCAAAATGCTTCAACGGTTCCTGTCGGTAAAAGCCTATTCTTGGCACAAAAGCACTCAATGCAATTGTGTGGACCACCAACATCGCTATAGCGTTGAAGAGAAAGAAGTGGCGGAGCGAAAATGGGTAGCGAGTTGCCCGGCGAAATGCCATTAAGCCTATGGCGAACATCGCTAAAGCGAGTCCAATCAGAGCAAATCTGCTCCAACCGAAATCCACAAAACTGTCCCCTGCTAATCTTACACGCCAGTTGGGGACTAAGTTGATCAAGGGTTGAGTCAAGAAAATGAATTCCGCAAATATGAGTGTTAGGAAGAGCCATGTTAGCAAGGCAAATCGTTTTTTGCGGAAGAAGTCATGGCTCTCCACACTTGAGATCAGAATTATCATTAATGCTCCTAAACTCGTCAAGGGAGGGATTGAAAGCAACACATATTGAGGGTTTTTCGTCCGTGAGAAAGTGAAGATGAGGATTGGCAAAAGCACCCAAACTTTCAATAGCGTCATCCACTGCCTTTGCTCCCTTGTCAACACTGAAAGTGACCCCATCCCCCAAATTCCAAAGGCTGACCACGGAAAAGCCAAAGCGATAGTGGTTACAGGAAAGTAAAAGAGATGAACCCATAACGGCAATTTTGTGCCTTGAGTGTAACGGCTGATATTTTCAACGAGCAAAAACTGTCGCAGAAATTCACCGTTAGTTCGGATGCTTATCGCCACATACCAAGGCAAAACGATTGCAAGGAAGAGGAGAAGGCAGCCAACGCTGATGATGACCAATCGCGACAAGGGAATAGAAGACGCGGGACGACAAATTAAGACCGACACAGCGAAAATCAACAAGGGCAAGACTACTCCAACGGGACCTTTTATGAGCGCTGCGAATCCTATTGAGACGGAAGCAAGAAAGAACCAAATTGCTCGGCTCGTTTTTAAACCAACCCAAAGAGCAATAATTGCTCCTGTCATGAAAGCGACAAGAACCATATCGGTTATGGCAGCGTGGGCGAAAATAAGCGTTGCAAAGGATGTAAGCCAACAAAGGGCTACGGCAAGGGCTGTTTCTTGCCCAAAGGTCGTTCTAAGGGAAAAGTAAAGGAGCAAAGCAATGGCGACAGCAGCCATGCCTGACCAAAAACGAGCAGCAAATTCGTTGACCCCAAAAACTTTGTAGGCGGCGATGAGCAGCCAGTAGAACATGACAGGTTTGGCGTAGCGAGGTTGACCGTTAAAAGTCGGCAGCACCCATTCACCCCTTTGCAACATTTCACGGGCAGTCTGAGCGTAGCGGGGTTCATCAGTATCAAAAAGTGGCGTCTTATTGTTGCCCCAAAAGCAAAGAAAAACTGCCAACGCAAAAAGAACCCACAGTATCGCTGCGTAGCGAGCCATTTTTCCTGTCACCCAAACAAGTCCTGTTAAGAATTGTCAAGACCAAAAGGGAGCAGATGTGGCATAATGAGTTTAGCATAAAGAACGGGGCGTAGCGCAGCTTGGTTAGCGCGCGTGAATTGGGATCACGAGGTCCCCGGTTCAAATCCGGGCGCCCCGACCAGAAGGAGCGGGCGTAGCTCAGAGGCAGAGCATCGGCCTTCCGAGCCGAGGGTCGCGGGTTCAAATCCCGTCGCCCGCTCCATTAAATTTTGCGGTTTTTGACTGAATTTTCAGGCATTTAGAAAGCCTTGACAATTATTGGGATTTTGTGACCCTTGCGAGCGGACGGTGGCAACGGCTCCTCGTGCTGAGAGCGACGGTGGCGGGCGATGACTCCTCGGACGAGGCTAAGGTGCTCAGGATTCACCTCAATGATCGCTAATTAGGAGCGCGGTTTAGCCGCGTTCCTTTGACCGTCCCGCTTGGCATTAAACTACGACTTTTCTTTTACTTGTCCTTTCCTTTCTTTTCGCATTTCCTGCGTGCATTGTGTCATTACCTTCCCTTAGCGGTTCATTTTTGACCTTACGGTGTATTGAGTCTAAGCGCTATAGTTCTAATCACCCGTTGACTGCTCTCCGAGGAAGGGAACGAAGGGAGGATAAGCAAAGTGGATGTTTTTGAGATAAGGGATGCGACAGTGCGCCAATATGCTGACTATGTCCTCAACTCACTCCGAATCGCTGATGAGCGTTTGAGAAGTTGGCTTTATGACCAACTCAATGAAGGCGTCTTCTGGCCCGAACCTGTCCTCCAACTCAACCCAAGTTACGAATTCGGCTGTTTCCTTCAGGATTTGGTGAGCGAAGGGAAAATTCACCATCAATGCATCCACTTTTTCGGAAACATCCGCCTTTACAAGCACCAACAGGAAGCGATTGAGATTGGGTTGAAGCGAAAGCATTTTGTCGTCTCCAGTGGCACAGGTTCTGGCAAGACGCTAACTTACCTTGTCCCGATTGTTGACTGGATTTTGCGTAACGCCAGCGGTGAGAAAAAGGTTTGCGCTATCATCGTTTACCCTATGAACGCTTTGGCTAACTCGCAACTTGAAACTTTAAAGAAGATGGCTGAAAACTATGAGAAGTTAACAGGTCAAACTTGCCCTATCAATTTCGGGCGATACACTGGTCAGGAAGGTGCTGAAGAGAGATCACAGTTGAAATCAAACCCACCACATATTCTGCTCACCAACTTCATGATGCTTGAACTCATGTTGGTTCGTCCAGAAGACCGATGCTTCATTGATGAGGCGAACCTTCAATTTGTCGTCTTAGATGAGTTGCACTCATATCGCGGTCGGCAAGGCGCTGATGTCGCCTTACTACTTCGTCGTTTGAAGGTTCGCTCAAAAAACCTTGACTTGCTTTTCATCGGGACAAGCGCAACTTTGGCTACGGGTGGAAGTCAGGAGGACAGGCGTCGCCTCATAGCCCGTGCTGCATCAAAGATTTTCGGCGTTCAGGTTGAACACGAGAATGTCGTTGAGGAGACATTGCGCCGAGTTATTCCCATCCCTCGCCCGGTTTCGCTTGAAGCCTTGCGGACTGAATTGTTGGGCAATCAAGTGCCAATTTCATGGGATGAAATTTCCAACAGCCCTTTGGCTGCATGGATTGAAGACACTTTTGGGATTGAAGAAGAACCTGACGGTCATCTCCGTCGCCGCATCCCTATAACGCTGCAGGAAGGAGCGAAGAAATTAGCGGAGTTGACAGGCATTGACGAAACGACTTGCTTGAAACGCTTGAAGCAGCATCTGCTGGCTGCAAGTAACATCTCCCTGCCAGACAGCCCTGAAGGCTTGCCTGTTTTCGGCATCAGGCTCCATCAGTTCTTCTCACAAGGTGGGACAGTTTTTGTTACCGTTGAGCCAAAGCATGAAAGATTGTTCAGCCTTGAAGGACAAAGTTTCGCTGATGGTAACAGGCTTTTCTTTCCCCTCGCTTTCTGTCGTGAGTGCGGTCAGGATTACTATCTGGTCGTCTTGGACGAACAATCTAAAAGGTTATTGCCTCGTCCGCCTTTGCCTGGCTTTGAAATAGAGTTGGAAGGCGTTTTAGGCTATTTGATGTTGGACGAGGATGGGAAATGGAGTTGCGATGCCGAGCACTTGCCCGATAACTGGACAGATGCGAACGGAAAAGTGAAATCCAACTACAGAAAAAGGCTGCCGAAGGAGGTTTGGGTCTTACCTGACGGGACGGTGAAGCAGGAAGGAAGCGAGGGCGTTCACGCTTGGTTTATCCCTCGCCCATTTGGCTTTTGTCTAAACTGTGGACAAGTCTATTTGCCTCAAGAGAAAGAATTTCGCAAGTTAGCGCTTTTGGCTGCTGGTGGTCGCAGCACCGCAACGACTTTGATAGCCGTGTCAGCACTTGGTCACCTTGAAAGGGATGAGCAAGTTGATGCAGGTGCCAAGAAAGTCCTCAGTTTCACCGATAACAGGCAAGATGCTGCCCTTCAATCTGGTCACTTCAACGATTTCGTCCAAACAGCGCTTTTAAGGTCTGCTTTGGTTCGGGCTTTGAGGAAGAATAGAGAACTCACTCACGACCAAATTGCCGATGCCGTTTACGAGGAAATGGGACTGGATGTGAGAGATTTCGCCAAAGACCCACAATTAGACCCAAACTCTCCAATCGCATCCCGCACCAAGCAAATTTTCAAGGAATTGCTTACCTACAGAATTTATGAGGACTTGCGCTATGGTGGGCGGGTGACGATGCCTAACCTTGAACAGGTGGGATTACTGCGGGTGGAATATTTTGGGCTCAAAGAGTTGAGCGAGGATGAGAGCAAATGGGAAGGCGTGCCACTAATGGAAAAACTATCGCCAACCGAGCGTTATGATTTCTTGCGCAGCATTTTGGACAGGCTAAGGCAATGGTTAGCGATTGAAGCCCATTTCCTCAACAGCGAACAACCGAAGCGGTTCCGAGACAGGGCGTTAGAAAACCTGAGCGATAGATGGTTTGACGAGAACGATTCGTTACGGCTTCCAACTTGGTTTGTATTAGGTTCACCCGGTGCGAATGAAAGAAGTCTCTCATTCCGAAGCCGAATAGGACAAGACATCCGAAGGTTCGCAGCAAAGCGTGGAGTTTCCTTGGACGCAGAGCAATATGAGAACTTCATCAGGCAAATCATGGAACAACTGCGAAGTTATGGCATCGTCCACAGTGAAATCGGGAGAAACAGAGTCCAGCGTTTCAGGGTGAAGTGGTCAGCGATTTTGTGGCAACA
>Ga0209393_1000971_pt1 | contig 12741 bp, 8 predicted proteins | sample SSWtaG_2_FD_184117 | JGI IMG/M metagenome (GOLD analysis project Ga0209393, IMG submission 184117) | Hot spring microbial communities from Sandy's Spring West, USA to study Microbial Dark Matter (Phase II) - SSWsed_130316 (SPAdes)... | ecosystem: Environmental > Aquatic > Thermal springs > Hot...
TGTCACAGTCGTCGTGGGGCTGGAGGTGACCGAAAAATGGGTTTGCGAAACTTATTCTCGCTGTCCCTTCTCCTTTGCTTCAACGGGCTCGGCGTGTGCGAATGGGCTACCTTGAGAGGCAATTTCCAAAGGACAGGCTTCGTGTCTTCACAGTTGCGACCTCCGTTCCGCTTCGCTTGGGTTCGCCATTTCGTTAACGAGAGAATCGGGACATGCGTTGAGCCGATAGTCGCTGAGGGGAAAGTCTTCTTCACCACTCACAACGGAAGCGTTTACGCCCTTGACGCTGAGACGGGTCAACCCTTGTGGCGTTTCAAGGCTCATGGCGCTTTTCTCCACTCCCCCGCTTACGCTGAAGGGTTGGTTATTGCTGCGAGCACTGACGGTTGCCTTTATGCATTGGATGCCGGAACGGGACAATTATGGTGGTTTGTGTTCATCGGTCAAGGTGGATTTGCTGCATCGCCCGCTATTGACAAAAGCACTGTCCTCATTGGTTCCCGGACCGGCAAATTCGTGGCAGTTAACTTGAGCGATGGAAAAATTCGCTGGCAGCAGGATTTTGAAGTTCCCATCCGCAAAACATCCTCAACAGCGGATGGTCGTGTTTTCGTCACTGCAGAAGATTTGCGGGTTCGCTGCCTTGACATCAAAACGGGCAAAATCCTCTGGGTCTCCAAGCCCCTCAACGGTCAAACTGCTCGCGATTACTATCCAGTCATCGCAAAGGTCAACGGCAAAACCTTTGTCATCGTCCGAACAAATCCTGTCCGCGAAATGTCTCACCAAATTGGTCGCGACCGTCAACTTCTTTGCAAGGTCGCAGGCATCACTGACAGTTGGCAAGCCATTGAAGCGTGGGCGAGAAGTGAAAAGGCTAAAGGTTCGCCAGATTTGTGGGAAAGGGAACAAGCAGCGATAATTCGCTACCTGCAGGACAACAGGGACGCTCAGACCTTCTTCGTCCTTGATGCCGAAACCGGAAAAGAATTGCCACCATTGCCAATCCTCTGGGCTGCAGGTTGTCAGGGAGTTGGAGCGCCACCCGTCGTTTTGCCTGATGGTCGCTTGCTTGTATTTTATCGGAGCGCTTACGGTAATTGGAACTTAGGTGTCGCACCTCTTGTCGCTCTTGGACTGCTGGACTTGACGAAACAAAGGGTAACGCCCCTTTTCCACGCTCACGGGATGACGCCGCCTTGGAACACTTTCTGGGGCACAGCGGATGAGAGCCAAAACTTTGTCATCGTTGGTGACACTGTGGTCATCATCCACCAAGCAACTTTAAGTGGTTTCAATTTGCGCACTGGCGAACTCTTCAAAATTTGGGGCGAAAGGGACAGTTGGGGCGGTTTCCGCAACTTGCCTTGGGCTCGCAACGAGTGGCATGGTCCAGCGCGAAGCGGCGTCGCTGTTTGGGGCAACCGAATTTACTGGCAAACTGGCAGCAGAATTCTTTGCATCATCTGGGGAGAAAATGGTCAACCTGCCGAAGATGTCGTGATTGACGGGACAACGGTCAAAACTCAAACATCTCCGAAATTGCCTCAGCCATCGCGAGAACTTTTGAGAAAGCAACTTAAGTCCGTCGTGAGCGAGGTCTTGTCAGCCCGATGGATGCCCTTTCACCTTGAACCAGGACTTGGAGGTCGTGAAGTTGCTTTCAACGACAGCGGCGAATTGTTTGAAGCGTTGGCTTGGACTTATCCGCACTTGCCTGCGAATTTGCAAAAACAGGTCAAAGTTTTCCTTGCTCGGGAATGGCAAACTCATCCGCCGTTTGCTAAGTCGGCGTGGTATCCACCCAGCGAAGGCAAACCACGAGAGTGGTTTCCGATTCCGAACGAACTGCGTCATGTCGGTGACCTCCATCATCCTTTCGGTAACCTCTACGCCGTTTGGCTGTGGGCTTCGCGGTGTGGTGAATGGGAACGAGTCAGGGCGTCGTGGGGAGCGATACAAAGTTGCTTTAGCGAATTTGTTGAATCAGGTTGGCAGTTGAACCCAGAGAGGGGCGACTTGTTGGCAAACCGCTATTTGGCTTCGCTTATCGCTTTCAGAAAATTGGCTGAACGGTTTGGCGATGGCGAAAGAGTGACGAGGGTGCAAAGGATGATTGAAGACACACAAAATGCATTGTTGGCTTGGTGGGAACGAAGTGCCAAGCAATTGAAATTGCCTATCTTCCGCGACATCAACGAATGGGACGCTTTCATCCGCGACGGCGACGCCCTCTTCTTCCGTATTGTCCCTCACAGGTCAAAAATCGCCCTGTTTCACGACCTGACACCTGAAGTCGCAGAAGCGGTGAAAACGAAGTCGCCAGAGGCGTTGAAGGAAATTTGGGAGACCTTTGAGTTGCTTTGTCCGACATGGCACCTTGTTGGTGAGGAGCGACAAGTCCACTATGGCGAGCGCTTCGTTGACCCACCAGATTTTTCGTTGAACGCTTTCAAAGCATTTGCATGGTTGATGGACGCACCTACTTTAGAACTTGCAAGAAGGGTTGACATTCCCTTCTGCCGAGCCGACTTAAGTTACGCTGTGAAAATCGCTTTGGTTTTGGAGCGACTGGAATGCCGATGAGAAAGGATGAGAGAGATTCAAATACCGACTTGGAATGGAGGTGAGGGGCGGGAACGAAACAAGGTAAGGGGCGTGGGATGGTGGACGAGAAATTGTGAAGGCGATACTCCTACCAAGCCGAAAAACGGCAGCGAATAGCGATTAGCAAATGGCGAATAGTTTTTCTGGAGGGCAGTGCTCTCGCACTGCCGAAAAATTTCGGCACATCGGGGGATGTGCCCTCTGAGGACTTTTTTTTTGCACCCCGCACTTAGCACTTCGCACTCCGCACCATTTTTGTTCACTTTTGCACGCTTGCACGCACATTGGCTGAAATCAGTATCATGACTGGCAAGTTGCGTCACTTTGGCTACTGCTTTACAATAATTACCGCTTCAAATTCGCAGCGTTTTGCTGCATCTTGACTCTTCTCGCAAAATCGCAAGGAGGGATTTGTGCTATGCCGCAGGTTGAATGCCCTCGGGTGCAAGAGAACTTGAAGTCATGCATTTGCTCGTGGCCGACATGTGCTAAGAAAGGGAATTGTTGCCTTTGCTTGCAATCGCACTTGTCAAGCAAGGAAGTGCCCGGATGCTTTTTCACGCTGGAAGTTGAACGAACTTATGACAGGTCGCTACGAAGGTTTTTGAGCCTCTATCGGGAAGGGTTTAGACCTATCCTTGAAGCGGCGTCTGCCGAAGGAATTGAGTGCCCGCGTCGGACCGAAAACAAGGAAGTTTGTTCGTGCACTAACGAAGACTGCGAGTTTCACGGCATCTGTTGCCTTTGCATGAGGTCTCACATGTCTCAAAAAACTCTCCCTGCCTGCGTTCGGGTTTTGGTTTGAGTTTTGTGCGAAAAGGAGTGGTCATTGTGAGGAGCGAAAAGTCAAGGGCTTTGTTTGAGCGGTCGCAATCTTTGATGCCAGGGGGCGTCAATTCGCCTGTGAGAGCCTTCAAGGCTGTGGGTGGGACACCTTTTTTCGTTGCAAAAGGCGAAGGCTGTTACCTTTGGGATGTTGACGGAAACAGGTTCGTTGACTTCGTTTGCTCGTGGGGACCTCTGATCTTGGGTCACGCCCACCCAGAAGTCGTCGCAGCAGTCAAGGAAGCGGTTGAAAGAGGCACAACTTACGGCGCTCCGACGGAACTTGAAGTTGCGCTCGCTGAGAAAATACAGCAAGCCTTTCCCCCAATGGAAATGCTTCGGCTTGTCAACTCCGGAACCGAAGCGACGATGAGCGCCATAAGGGCAGCGAGGGGCTACACGGGGCGCAAGAAAATTGTCAAGTTTGAAGGTTGCTATCACGGTCATGCAGACTATCTCCTTGTCAAGGCAGGTTCAGGCGCTGCGACTTTCGGCATCCCTGACAGCGCTGGCGTTCCCGAAGGGATTGCCCAAGACACGATAGTCCTTCCTTACAACGACACCAAAGCCTTAAACGAAACGATGGACGCAATGGGAGAGGAAATTGCTGCAGTTATCGTGGAGCCAGTTGCTGGCAACATGGGTGTTGTTTTGCCGAAGCCTGAGTTTTTGTCTACTTTGAGGCAACAAACTGATAAGCATGGAGTTGTGCTCATTTTTGATGAGGTCATCACGGGTTTCCGTGTGGCTTACGGTGGCGCACAAACCCTTTTCGGCATTAAGCCAGACATGACTTGCTTGGGCAAAATCGTTGGCGGTGGATTCCCTTTGGCTGCTTATGGCGGTCGTAAGGAGATAATGCAAACAATCGCCCCTTTGGGACCCGTTTACCAAGCAGGAACTCTATCTGGCAACCCAGTTGCTGTCACGGCAGGTTTGAAAACCCTTGAGATTTTGGAACGAGATAATCCCTACCCAGAACTTGAGCGCAAAACCAAACAACTAACTCAGTTCATCTCTGAAGCGGCGACGGAAGCGGGCATTCCCCTCCAAATCAACCAAATCGCTTCCATGTTCACCGTCTTCTTCACCGACCAACCAGTTGTTGACTACTCATCAGCAAAGCGCAGCGACACACAAAGATACGCTCGTTTCTTCCACGCGTTGCTTGAGCGAGGAGTTTACTTCCCACCGTCCCAATTTGAAGCAGCGTTCCTTTCTGTCGCCCACGATGACGAAGCACTCTCTTTCACCCAAGAGGCTATCAGGTCAGCAATGAAAGCGATTGCGTGAACGGTCAGTTTTGGCTTGCTGCTCTCGCTTTGTGCGGTGCGATGTATTCGCGCTCCCAAACCGGCTCAAGAACTTTCCTCACCGCTTCGTTGTAAGCCAACATACCGCGATAGTATTCCTCGTCCTGCAATGCTGCAGCGGCTGATTCGTCTTCTGGTTCGGGCTTGTAAAGGTCAATCAACTCTCTCATAGTTTTGTGGTGGTCTCGCATTGGACAAGGCATAAGCCAGTTGCCGTGCTCCTCAGGACGCTCCTTAGCGAAACCGTATTCAGATTGCCACTGGCGGATGGCTTGAAAGTATGGGGCATTGTAGATGTCCTCAAGTGTTCCACCACGCTTGTAAACCTCAACAATGTTGACGGGCGAGTAAGGGACAAAGACGCAAGGCATGACTTTCCCGCTCCAGTCAATATAGAAGTAGCCGCCGCTTCGTATAGCGGAAATGCAGCCATCTGAGATAGTTCCGCAGTTCCAAAAGTCAGTGAACAAGATTTTTCGCTCGCGTATGATTTGCCATGTCCGCTGCCACATCCACAATCGCTGTTCAGGTGTAGGGAGCAGTTTGAGGGTATAACCGCGACCGATAGGCATGTATTGGAACAGCCAACCGTAAAGGGTTTGATGCTCTTCAAAGAAGAAGTCAATGAACTCGTCGGAGAAAATCTCTTCTGCGTTCTCGCGCGTCGCTGTCAAGGAGATTCCGTAAGGGACTCCTGCCTCCCGCAGGTGAGCCATCGCCTTCAAAATTCGCTTGAAGACTCCCTTCCCTCGGCGGGCATCCGTTCTCTCCTCAAAGCCCTCAACGGAAATTGCAGGGGTGATGTTACCTGCTTCAGCCATCCTCTTTGCCATCTTCTCGTCAATCATCGTGCCGTTGGTATACATCAGGAAGAAGCACTCTTCGTGCTTGGAAACTAAGTCAATGATGTCCTTGCCTTGTGAGCGGTAAAGCAATGGTTCGCCTCCAGTGATGGTAAAGAAACGAATGCCCCAAAGTTTCTTAGCCTCGGTGACAATGCGGTCAAGGATTTCCCAGTCCAAAGACTCGCGGGCTGCTGCGTGGGAGTTGGCGTAACAGCCCGTGCACTGAAGGTTGCAGAACTTAGTTGGAGCAATGACGACACTCGTCGGCGGGTGGACTCCATGTCGTGCCTTAAAGGCTTCAATGGCTTCAATGCGTTCCTTATCCAAGCAGAGGGTGCAGGCACCGAAGAAGTTTCTTAGGAGTTTGCGCAAAACTGTCGGGGCAAGTTGCCGGCGCTCAAGGGCTCTGTGGAAGGAATGAACCAACGCTCGGACAATTTCTCTCTTTTCCCTCTGAACGCGCATGGGGCGATTGGAATCTTCCTCCATCCAACGCTCAAAAATTCGGTGTTCCAATTCACGAATGAGCCAGCCACGAAGGGTATCGTTCAGGAGCGCTCGTTCTACCAGAGGCAAAAGCGCATAGACGATGCGTTGACGAACAACCTCTCTACTCGCCATCTTCCTCCCCTCCTTTTTCCTTCATCGTTTTTTCGCTGCCCACTTTAAGCCATTTCAATTGATAGCGCAAAAGCAAGTCTCTGTAAAGGGAGGGCATAGTGTGTTCAAAATCGCTCATGCCACTGGTTTCAGCCAATATGTATGCAAGCGTGCAAAGGTGCACAGAAACAGTGCGGAGTGCCAAGCGCAGGGTGCAAAAAGTCTTCGGAGGGCATGGCTCCCGGCGTTCCGAAATTTTGGGTCGGGAAAAAGCCCGACCCTCCAAACTACTATTCGCCAATCGCTACTCGCCATTCGCCGCCACTTCCTGCTATCGGGGACAAGCCCTGGTTCTACCTTCGTCATTTTGCTGTCGCTTCACCATTCACCAAGCGCTATTCGCCATCTATTGCCTTTCAACTTGCCAATTTGCCGACTTCACGATTTGCCGATAAGTTTGGCTCGGCAGGAGCATTGCCCTCCCAATTTTGACCACCGACTCTAAGTCGGTGTCTATGGTAACGAAGCCTGCTAAAGCAGGCTGACATGAAAAGGTTGCGAGTTGCGGTTGAGCGTTCAAAGAACAATCCTGCCCCACAACTCTCAACGCACAACCCGCAACCCTCAACTCAGATAGCAGGCTTTAGCCTGCTTTGAACTTGTAGACACCCACCTCGTGTTGGTGGACAAATCGTCTGCCATTCGCTAATTACTATTCGCTACTCGCCATTCGCTGCCTTTTCGGCTCGGCAGAAGCCTCGCCCTCCCATTTTCTCATCCCTTCACCATTTGCCAATCGCTATTCGCCACTCGCTGTCGTAACTTAGTGCCAACCCAAGTCTTTCAAGGCACTGCGTAGGGCGGTGAGGGTCAGAAGCATGTCGCTTTCGTGGACATAGCCCATGTGGCTTATTCGGATGATTTTGCCCCTCAAATGCTCTTGTCCGCCAGCAACTTCAATCCGATACCTGTTCCGCAGTTGGCGAATTAGGTCACCACCGTGAATTCCTTCGGGGACTTTAACGGCAGTGAGACTGCAGGATGCAATGCCATCGTTAGGGACGAACAACTCAAGTCCCATCTCCCTTATCCCGTTCCTCAAGACATCTCGGACGCGCCGATGCCGCTCAAAAACCGCATCCATGCCTTCAGCGAAAATCAAGTCAAGGGCTGCATCCAAACCGTAAAGCAGAGTTACTGGTGGCGTGTATGGGTTTTGGTTGTGGCTCTGGAATTTGCGGGCGAGCCTGAAGTCCCAGTAGTAGCGTGGCATCTTTGCTTGCTCAACCGCTTCCCACGCTGCTTCCCTAACAGCAACTAAGCCTATGCCCGGCGGAACCATGAGTGCTTTTTGTGAAGCCGTTGCAGCAGCATCAATTTGCCATTCGTCCATCAGAAGCGGCATCGCTACTAAACCGCTGACAGAGTCAACCAGCAAAAGTGCACCTCGCTCCTTGACAACTTTCGCTATCTCTCGGACAGGATTAACCACTGAAGTTGAAGTCTCGTTGTGGGTAAGCAAAACTGCTTTGAATGGCTTAGGTGCTTTGTCCATCGTTTCCGCAACAATTTCTGGCGTCGCTGCCGTTCCCCAATCAAGTTTGAGCCATGTGACATCCGCACCAAACCGTTCAGCAATCTCGCCGAACCTGTCACCGAAGAAACCAATGCTGACGACGAGCACCGGGTCACCGGGAGACAGGAAGTTGACAACCATCGCCTCAAGGGCCCCTGTTCCCGATGAAGGAAAGACAAAAACCTCACCTGTGACCGCAAACAAGCGCCTTAATCTCTCCTGCAGCCTCGCAAATAACTCCTCGTAAGCAGGGCAACGGTGGTTGATGACGGGCTTCAACATAGCCCGTTGGACTTGTGGCGGTATCGGCGTTGGTCCTGGAACGAGCAAAAGTTCCTTCTCGTTGAACACTTCACATCCCTCCTTTTTGTCGTGTGGCTTTAATTTTGCGGCAGTTGCAACTAACCGCTATCGGGGGTAGCACTGCCTTGCGTTCAGAATTATCCCTGCTATGATTGTTGCGGGTTAAGGGGTCGCAATTTGGGAAAGGAGGGGATTGCTGTGGGAATGCGTGTAAGGTTAGCGTGCCAGCCGTTAACTTGGCGAAACTTTACCGAGGCAGTTAAAGACATCGCTGAAATCGGCTACGACGGGATTGAAGCGCCAGTTGGTGCTTTCCTTGACAGACTTGACGAACTCAAAGCCCTGCTTGACGAACACAAGTTGGCTTGTTCGGCGACTTATGTGGGCGGGCATTTTTGGAGGGGATGGACGGAAGAAGCCGAGCGCGCTGTTAAGGTTGCTGAAGCCCTGCCGAAACTTGGCTGCTCAACCCTCATCATTGCCTCCGCCGGCTACTCTCCTCGTCCAGAAAAAGCGCCTAAGCGCCACTACCAACGCTTTTGCGAAACTGTGAACGAGATTGCGAGGCAGGTCAAAAATTTTGGCGTTAAGGTTGTCCTGCACAATCACGCTTGGACGCTGATTGAATCCGCTGAAGAGGTTGACATTTTCATGGAAAACACCGACCCAGAACTCGTTTGGGCTGGGTTTGACACTGCCCATCTGGCTTATGGTGACGCTGACCCAGTCGTCACATTCCGCAAATACAAAGACAGGATCGGCTACATCCACCTCAAAGACTTGAACCCTCAACTTGGTGGGATGACTTTGGAGCAGAGGTATCAACTCGGACGAGTCAAGCATGTTTTTTGGGAACTGGGTCGGGGCGCAATTGGTGAGCGACTTGCTGGCGTCTTGGATGTGTTGCGGGAGATTAACTACGAGGGATGGATTTGCGTGGAACTTGACAGCACCCCTTCGCTCCCGCGCGTCGCAAACGCCAACAACTACATGTGGCTTGTTGAACATTTGAAGCCAGGGGAACGGGCTGGTTGACACAATAAGGGTCGTGTGAGCGTGCAAGAGTGTAAGCGTGAAAGCGTTAGGCAAAAAAAAAGAACCCTTACACGAGCGAATGGTGAGTAGCGAATGGCGAACAGTTTTTCTGGAGGGCAGTGCTTTTGCACTGCCGAAAAATTTCAGCACTTAACAACCGCACCATACACTCTGCGCCTCGCACCCAGCACATCATTTTTTTCGGCTCACCGAGAGGTTCGCCCTCCCAAGTAAATTCTCTTGCACTCCTGCACGCTTACATGCATGTTGACCTTTGAAGCCGATGGTCGTCTAAAGGATTGGCTTAATCTCAAATGGCAACGGAGGGTCAAGGATGCGTCATTTGTTTGGCAGACCTCGGCAAGTCATAGCAGTGGAGTGGGGTGACGGGGAAGTCAGGTTGAGTTTACCCGCACGAGGCGGGCGAATGACCGCCACCTTCCCCCTTACCGCACCACCAGAGGAGCAAGGCTTTGAAGTCAGCAGGCGACTTCAAGAGTTGATGAAGCGAGGGGCTTTGTCGGCACCTTTTTGCGTTGTCCTGCCGTCACACGCTTGCACCTTCAAGTTGTTGAAATTGCCTGTAAGCGACAGCGAAGCAAAAGAGCAAATATGGCGGACGGATGCTGCCAACCAATTAGGATTACCGCTGACGGAAATTGAGTTAGCCTTTTACGAGCAACCTGAAGGGGTTTTGGCAGTAGCAGTCCGTAAAAGTTTTCTGCACACTTACCTTTCGCCCTTCGTTCAACTTGACTTGCCAATCCGTTGGGTTGTTCCTTCCATTATTGGGCTTTGGCTCTCGGTTCAAAAGCCTCCAAGCGGCAGTTGGGGCATTTTGGAACTGAAGGGTAACAGGGAACGAATTACGGGCGCAACAATTGCACTCGGTTCTGGTGATCGGTTAAGGCTTGTCCACACAATCGCTCTCAACGGCAATAACGGCGAATGGCTGGTTGGTGAGTTGCAGAGAACGCTCGCTCTCTATCACAGAACTTTCGGCGAACCCGTCACCCAACTCTTTCTCGTGGGCAATAGGAGTTGGTTGGAAGCGGAAAGCATCGGTGCACTGCTTCCGATGGATGAATTGCCTTTGAGCGCTGATGGGAACACTTTCAGCGAAAGAGTCCTGAGCGCGATAGCGAATGCTATCATCGCTAATCCGTCCATCCCAAGTTTCCCGCCACCAGAACGAGAACCTGCCCTTATTTGGCGAAGGGTTGAAGAGCGGTTAGTTGGTGCATTGACAGTTTTGGCGATAATTGGGCTAACCGCAGGTTTCATCTTTTCGTCGCTGGTAAACGCTTTGAGGGAGGAAGTCAAATCCGAACAAAATCTTTTGACCCAACAGCGACGACAGTTGAATCAACTGACCACCAGCGATTTTGGTGTGAAAGTCCAAAGCCTTGAGCAAATATGGAGCATGGCTGCAACCCCCCGCAGTGACCCTTTGGAACTGCTTTACTGGATTAGCAAAGCCCTACCCACGAGCGTTTGGGTGACAGAACTCGCTTTCTTGAGAGACGGACAAGTCATCCTTCGCGGAAGTGCCCTCTCTCACTCAGCCGTCACCGATGCAGTCAGGGCTTTGAGTGAACTGGAAATTGATAAGGGCAAGCCTTTGTTCCACGAAGTTTTGACCAACTACGCAAATGCCAGAACAGTTGCCGATAGGACGCTCATTGAGTTTCAAATCACTGCTTGGCTCAGGGAAAGAACAACTCAAAGGCAACGGCAGGTGTTGAGACCGTGAAGGACAGACACAGGTTGCTGCTCGCAACTTTGGTCGTCGTGGCTGCGGTTGGTTGGTTATGGGCTGCTTCTGCTCTCTGGCAATACCAAAGCCTAAAGGCTCAGTTGCAAAATTTGAAAGATCAAACTGCTGAGACAAAAAGACTGGTTGAGCAGGCAAAGGAGCAGAGAGAGCGCTACGAGCAACTCGTTCAGGAACTTGGGAAGCCACTTTCGGAGTTTGACCCTGGGAGATTGAATGCGAAGTTGATGGAGCAAGTTGAGGGCGCTTTGACACAAAGCAAAATCAAAGCAGAAACAGTTCAACCGCTACCTTGGCAAATCAATTCCGACATGCGTGCTGCGAGGCTTTCAGTGCAAGTTACAGCCATCACAACTCAACCGAGCATTTCAGAGGGCTTGCAGGGTTTGACAGAATTGTTGATGAGGCTCAGGTCAATGCGACCACCTGTTTTGGTTGAGCGTCTAAACATTCAGGCAATCAGCCAACCTCAGCAGGGTTTAAGGGTTCAAGCCCAACTGGTTTGGCTGGTTCCCGTTGAGGATGCCGTCCTCAAAAAGTGGGCGGCTCAAACCCGCCGCCCAACCCTTCGGAGGTGAAAAGAGGTGAACTTGACAATTACACCTCGCGACCGAGTTATTTTGGGTGTCTTTGTTGTTGTGTTGGTTGGCGTGATGTGGGGTTATGTCCGCTGGGCAACTGCTCCCGCTTCAAGAGGCAGGTCAATTCAACCGACAACAAGCAGGACTTTGGAACGAACATCGGAGTTGACTGAACCGATAGCGTCCAGAACGACTACAGTCACTGATGTTGCACCAGCGCCTTTGCCGACCGAAGGCGAAAGTCCAGCAACTTTGCCCCGCCGCGATTATCGCTTCATCGCCGAACGAAATATCTTCCAACCGACCAGCGAAAGCACCAGCGCAACAGAACAGCCTTCCCCAAGGCGCTCAACTCGTCAATCTCCCGGCGGTAGTTTGGCAGCGCCACCTCCTTTGCCGCCCGCACCACCACCGCCACCATCTTCAATGCCAACTCAAATGGCTTCCCGACCCGCTAACTTGACAGCGACCGGTGTCGCCCGAATTGGCGATGAGACTTATGTGCTCCTTGAAAACCCTCAAACCCGAGACATCGCTTTCGTGCGTGTCGGTGAATTTGCCTTCGGTTACCAGGTCATGAATGTCGGCGAGAACTATGTTGAAGTCAAGCAAGGTGATGTGGCTTACAGGATAACTTTGGGTGAAGGGAAGCAAGAACGCAGAGTTCTCGCTTCCGCCGCACCAGGTGGACCTCGCCCTCCCTTCGGTGGTCCATTTGGTGGACCGTTTGGCAGCCCGTTTGGTCCGCCTCAACCAGGTCAACAGTTTGGAAGGGGACAAGGTAGTCAAGGTGGACGAGGCTCAACCGATTGGGTCAATCGTGTGGTTGAAAGGTGGAACCAGTTGCCAGATTTCGTCCGAGACCGAATATTGCAAAGGGTCGGTGAATTTTGGCAGCAAATGCCTCCAGAACAACAACAGCAAATCATTCAGCGGTTCAGACAGATGGGCGTTAACTTCAATCCGCCTGGCAGGTGATTGGTATGCGCTATTGGCTTCAGTTAGTTTTCGCAGCGACCGCTTTAGCATTTTGGCTCTCTTGGACACCTTTAACAGTGCCTCTCGCTTTTTCGCAGCAAACACCCTTGTCCTTACAGCAAGAGGGACAACCTCCAGAGCAACCACCTGCTCCACCCGAGCCGCCTCAAGGACCACAGCAACCCGAACAACCCCAGCCGCCTCAACAACCTGAAGGTCAACCTCAACAGCCAGAACAACCTCAGCAACCCGAAAAACCTCAACCGCCTCAGCAACCTGAACAGCCACAGCAGCCAGGACAATC
>Ga0209393_1000973_pt1 | contig 12729 bp, 11 predicted proteins | sample SSWtaG_2_FD_184117 | JGI IMG/M metagenome (GOLD analysis project Ga0209393, IMG submission 184117) | Hot spring microbial communities from Sandy's Spring West, USA to study Microbial Dark Matter (Phase II) - SSWsed_130316 (SPAdes)... | ecosystem: Environmental > Aquatic > Thermal springs > Hot...
ACCTTGCAGTATCCTGTGGGCTGGGGAGGTCAGCACAAGTTCATTAAGGTAGCACACCACCTGCAGTATCCTGCTTAACACCACCACAAACCACCTGCAGGCAGCCTGCTGGCTGGGGGGAAAGTTCTTTTCCACCTTCCCTAAAAATGTAACAAATTGTTACAATTTCCTTTACCAAACCTACCATGCACCAATAACTAATCAACCATAGAGAGCCTGCGCCGTGCAGGTGTGTGGAAGGTGGTGCAGTGTATGCACTAAGGTATTTACAAACCAACAAACTTGTGCTAAAATTATATTTGGTTAAAGGAAAAGTTTTTGGTGTTATGCTGCTTACAGGTGTGTGGGCACCGCCCTCTATTAGGGCACAGAAGGCGTCACGCAGCAAAATGCGTGGCGCTTTCTGCTTTTATAGCACTACACTTTACTACATTTTTCCTTCTACACCTTGCAAGTAGTGGTAGGCAGGTGGTGGCAGTAAGGTAGCAGGTGGTAGGTGCATGGTAGGTGCGTGGCAGGTGGTGGTATCCTGAAGGCAGCCCGACGCTGCATCACCTGACTGAAAAGGTCAATTATCAGACCTTTTTTCCTGCCGAAAAGCCTGTGCTTTAAGGCAGCCTGCAGCAGGTTTGCAGATAAAATTTATATTTCTGTGCAGCAGTTCACAAGAAACCTGCTTCCTACCTGCGTGGTAACCACCGCATCCACTTCATTGCACACAATCTTGCAGCAAGTAGAACCACTTTCAAACCACCATGCACAGTGTGTTTAATCAAACAAGCGAAAGAAATGATACAACTTGCTACTTTTTCTGCGTGCAGTTACAGCCCTAAATGCGTGCCACGCCTTCCTTGCTGCTTTGCGCTGCTTGGGGGGCAGCCCACGAATGCTGCTGCCGAACAACCACCCAAACAAGAACCAAAACAACCAGCGCATTTTGCGTCACCTCCAGCAATAAATTATGTGGTTTCACACCTCATTTCATTACCCCACACCGCCCAGCCCTTGCGGCAACTTCTGCCGAACAATTCAAGATACCTGCCTTTGGGGAACATTGTTTCTATCATTTCATAAACCACCTCAGGTTTCTTGCTGTGTTCCGTGCGTGGCGACCTAATGACAGAGGGGAACCTGCAACTTGGTGGTGGGGTATGAAATGTGCCTTTTACACCTACCAAAAGTAGTTCATGTTGCTGCCTGAACCAGTGCCCCATTTCCACTTTTTCTTTATCCCAAACAGCATAGGTTACATACCTAAAACCCCAAGCCTGCATCAATTCCAGCGCTTCTTTGAGATTACCTGCTGGCGGGCTGCCTGTGGTGCTGTGGTGTGGTGGTGGCTCATTTCTTCTCTTTCTATCCTCATGCTTCAAACAAAAAATCTTCCACCTACCATTTTCCTGCAGATAGCCACGCACCTTTTCTCCTTCCTGCAGCACCTTGCCCCAGTCAACACACCGTGCTGAGTTCTTCAGCCTGAACACCTTCACAGGTATTGTTGCTCACCTCTTCTGTGTTTTCATTTAAGTGCTGCTTGCAGAAGATTTTCCACACACCACCACGCAGCGGGATGCCTACCACCTCCTCACCCACCTCCAGCGGTTTACTACAAATGAAGCAATCAGTTGCTCTCTTTAGTGCAAAGAAACGCAATCTTTTTCTGTCTGTGTGCCAGGGATAGGCTTGAAATGCAGCAATTTTTGAGAGTTTATCTGCAAGTGTATTCTCCTCACGAGGTATCCACAAAATTTCCACTCCGTTCTTTCTCTGCCTCACCTCACGGAGCAAACTCTCTGCTTCCTTGTAAGCACTGTAGTATCCTGTGCCAGAGTTTGCAGACCATTCCTTGTGCAAAATTTTCACAACGAGTTGGCTATCAGTTTTTATCTTTATACTCATATTCTGCGCACCTTCCTGCAGCAACCACCGCAGCGCTGCCACCACCGCTGCAAACTCTGCCAGATTGTTGGTTGCACCATTCCCCACTACCACTACCCCGCTGGCTTGGTGCAGAATTTCACCTGTTGAGGTGTCAATCACAACAAATCCCCATGCTGCTGCCCCGCCTGGGTTGAACGGCTCACAGGCGCCGTCACAGTGGATAAGCAACTTCCTTCGTGGCTGCTTCTTCTTGACGGGGGGAGAACTCTCTACACTCACTTCTTTCATTGTGACTTCTGCAACTTCTTGCTGCTGCACTGCTTTAGGCTGCATCATGTTTAACACCTCCTTTGTTGAATTTGCGGTTAAAGTGCTTAATTACTGCTTCTACTAAACTCCCCGCAACTGCTGCGGAAAGTGTGTCATCACTCAAGATAGTGAACTCAAGTGCTTCTTTGCTCTGCCACCTTTTGACCGCACAGTTGAATGTTGCTGCATTGTAGGTGTAAGGCTTGTGTGGCTTTGCTTGATACACCAACATTGTGCTTCCCTCCTTTGTTTTTGTTTGAGTTACCACATATAATCTTCTTCTTCGTCGTCATAATAATAGTAATCTTCTTCTTCCTCTTCTTCCCACTCTCCTTCCTCGTCTTCCTCACCCAAATCTTCAGGAATGTGCGGAAGTTCAAATCCGTCAGTAGGGTTTCCGCTCTACCATTCTATAGTATCCAATTGCTCGGTAATTTCTTCTAACTTTGCACGCTCCTCTGCTTCAACCTGTTTGGTCGCATAGTAAGCCCTCCAGTCAAGGTGGCGCAAAATCGCTTCCTCACAAAGTATCCGCAACAGATTGGCGGGGATAGCGTCCACTTCCACGCAAGGGAGTTTCCAGTTCTTTGCTCGTGTGTCTTTGGGCTTAGCAGGGCGCGTGGGTAACTGCCATGCCTCAACTTGTTCTGGCGTCACGGCAATGCGTTCAAAAGCAAAGTCAGCGCCAAATTCGTCCAGCCTGCGTTGAATGACCTCTGAAATGTTCCAACCCGTTGGGTCTAAGTCACCGATGTAGTAAATGAAGACAGGTTTATTTTGCGCCTTAAGCCTCTCGGCAGCGTTGTAAAGGAAGGTCTCTGATGGATAGCCACGACAAACGCAAAGTGCCACATCCCATTTGTATGTGACTTCAAGCAGCACGCCAGCGATTGCGTCTTTTTCGCACCACACTTCAACATAGGCATTTTGGTTGTCCCACAGCGACCTTCGGTAATACTCAGCGATTATTTCTAAGCATTCGCTCAAACTGCTATATGTTGGGGCGTGCCTTACTGAACGCGTGCCATCAGCGATGAAGTTATAGGGCAACAACCCCAACCGACGCATTTCCAAAACTTGGTGCTCTACCTGCCTGTAACCTGCTTCCGTTTTTGGGACAAGACCAAAAATTTCCAGTGCGTAGAAAATCCCGCGAACGGTCATAGGTGGTCTTTGAGCGTCCAACGCTCTCAAAATACCTACCCACATAATCAGCGAGCGGAAATGGAAGCGCTGTCGTTTTGCGCCTTGTCCATTGGAAGCGAAGTCCCGCATCAACTCAATCAGTTCGCCATCGTCAACTTCCGAAAGCAGTCGCCCATCAAAAAGACATAACGCTTCGCCATCGCTATCAAATTTAACGAACGGAAACATTACAGAAAAGTCACCTCCCTTTTCATGCCGAGTTTGTGCACTTCAAACTTTCTTGCTTTACCGTTCCAGACCACTAAGAGCGCTGTGGCTTTGCACTTCTTTGCTTCAGCAAGTAACCGCTGCAACTCTTTCTGCTGCAGCATACTGTTGACTTTCACTTGTATCAGCAGCACTTCACCAGCCTTGAGTGCAACCAAATCCGCAGCCCCTTTACTGCCTGCTGAGCGGTAAACCACATAACCTTTCTTCTCAAACAGTTTCTTCACCTTGAGTTCATGTGGTAGCCTTTGCGGTATCTGCTAACCACTTGCACCACCACCTTCCACAGCAACGCCGCACCCAGCGCTGAACTGCTGAGAGAGCACAGAGTTGATTTCACTGAGCATGGATTGGAACTCTTTGAGGTAGGTGGTGATGTCATACTTCACTTCAGCAAGGTTTGTGTCTTGCTTGATAATCAAGGGCTCTTTGCGCTTCTTATCAGCATAAACATAAGTAACAGTCTCACCTTCCTGCGCACCTTTCTGCTTGAGAAACTTATCAGCATTTCCTTTGCCTACTTTCCGAGTTACCTTTATCCATTCCAAACCTTCAGCGCCACCCGCAGCAATCTGCTCCGCTACCTGTTGGGCAAACTGTTGGGCTGCTTGCGGTGAGTTGAAGAGATATTCACGGAGGTAATTAAGCACAAAAGTGGTCTGAAACTTGGGTTTATCCCTGCCACGCCACTTTGCACCTTTGACTTCTTTCACTGTGCTGTCAAGATTGAAGATTATGTAGTTCTTCTTGTCACTAATGAAAGCAACACAATCCTGCCACTCCAACTCAATCTGGAAACCTTGTGGTAGTGCAGCGTTGATTGCTTCAACAACCTTTTGTGGATTGTGGTGGCTGAAGATAACTCCGTCAGTGTCAGCCTCAGCAACCACGCCACCACATTCTTCAATAGTGTAGATAATCAGCGTGAGAATTTCCCTGCCCAACCTTGTAACTGTCTCAGCAGCCTGCATATCGTTGTAAGCATATCCACCTGTTCCATAGAACCCGTAGACTGAATTGATGAGGATTTTCAATGCCTGCTGTGCGTGGTCTGCCTCTTTCTTGCCTTCCTTTGCTAACTTCTTCAAATCCAAGCGCTTCTTTTTGAGATACTTCAGCACACTCAGCAGCCAACCTTCTGTGTCTTTCCTTGAGTGCACACGGTAGGCAAGCATGATTGAAGGATACAATGAAGCAATATCAACCTTTGCAGCCTGTCTGTAAACACCCGCTCTGCACAGCACTAAGCCACCCTCATACTGCTTCTTCTCTTCAGGTTTTGGTAATGGCTTATCTTTGTAGTGAGCCTCAAGCAGTGTTTCCACAATCTTTGCGGTGCTGCGCACTATTGCATGCTCAATTTTCCATCTGCTAAAACTCAATGCACCTTCATTCTCCAGCACCCTGTTGACAAATTCCGAAATGTAGAAGTAAGGTGGTGCGAGGTGGTTGAACAATCTATATGCTTCAATCAGGTCTGCCTTCAGATAATCCTCAAACCGCTCTGGGTTGTTGTAGAAGCAATCAACAATTTCCTGCGGGGAGAGTTCCACCCTGTTTTCTACAGCAAGACCAAAGTGTTGGGCTGCATCTTTGAGGTTGTGCTTGCTCATTTCTTTTGCCACTGTGTCATATCTGGCAACTAAGTGCAGCGTATCAGCAAAATCAAAATCAGCGGGGAGCACATTCCTGTTTGTGCGCACACAGTGGTAGGATAGAGGGCTATTGCTGACCACACCTGCAGTGTTGAAAACATGAATAACCACAGGCTCACCTTCATGGTTAAACACAAACTTAAAAGGTGGTATTAATCCGTGCACCTTACAGCGCTCAATCAAAAGTGGAATATCAAAAGCCAGCAGGTTGTGCCCCACCAAGACACAATGGTTTTTACCTCCCGCTTCAGCCAATTTGGGCACCTTTTGCAGATGGCGAATAAACTGCTGTAAAACTTCCTTCTCACTTTTATCGGCACGCAGAATAGTAATGTTGCTTTCACTTCCAGTCAGCAACCCGATTGCAAGGATTTCCAGTTGCTTGAGGTCTTGCAGGTTGCTTGCACTATCCAGTGGTTTTGCTTCAATATCAACCACCACAGGAAAAATCTGAGTAAAGGGTTTCTTTGAAGGTGGTAACTCCAAGTCTGGGATTTCTTCCTCAGGTTTGGCAGCACTCCGAAGTTTCTCTGAATTACAGGTGACCACAATGTTTCCACCTGTTATCTCAATCTCTCCATTCTCTTTCAGCCTTGTGAACCGCTGTGGTTGTGCGGTTGGCTCAGCAGTAGGTTGTGGTGTGGTGTGCTCAGCAAAAAGGTGCGGTTGTTGTGGTGCGCCGCTGGCGGGCGGGGGGAAATCTCCATTCTCTCCACCACTTTCCTTTCTCATTTCCTCTTCAAACTCATTGCCAGTATCCTGCAGAACCCCCGCTGGCGGGGGGAGATTACTCTCACCTTCCTTTCTCATTTCTTCTACAGCAAGCACCTTTGTTGTCTCTTCAAATTCAGCGTTAGTATCCTGTGCACTACCTTTCTCACGGTAAGATTGAGGTGGCTCAGGTGTGGTTTGTGGTGGTGGCTCAGGCTCGGTTTGTGGTGGTGCTGGTGTTGGTGATTGTGGTTCACTAATCTCAACAACATATTGCCTTCCACAACCAACACATGAAGCAAGACCACCATCAGGTTCTAACCTTTCATTGCAGTGAGGGCAGATAGGTTCAGATAGAGTTTCTACTGGCTGTGGTGGTTCAGATTGATGTGGTTCTTCTTCTCCAAACAGATACTCAAGCAAACCCTCAAAGAATTGGCTTTCCTCACTGAGATAAGGTTCTACATACCGCTTCCATACTGCTTCAATCTCAGCAAAACTGAAGGCCCGCTTGTTATCCACCCGCACCTTGTTGATTTCAAAGCCTTTCAGCATTCTGTTAAGCCACTTCCCACCCTCTCTGAGACCATACTCGCCACCACTCTGCCAATCCCTCTCCCACCTGTGAAAATCTGGAGGTAATCGCACCTCTTCAAACTCAGAGATTTTCTCCAGAATTTCTTCAGTAGTGATATGCTCACTGCCAGCATCTTTTGCTATCTGATAAACAGCGTGAAGCATTGTTTCTCTATCAGACAGTCTCTTGGTGCTTTTTCCAAATGCTTGCTGCATTGCTTGCAGCGCTTTCTGCAACCACTTCCTTCCAGCCAACGCAGCAATAGCAAGCAAGCACTCGGAAATGTCTCTGGCTCTTGAAGGCACACTTGAGCCGTTGGGGGGTCTGTAGTTGTAAATCCGATTGAAGATACTCTTCAAGTTTTCAAGGGTGTTTTGGTCTGAGAAGATGTAGTTCAGGCTGTTTCTAATCCGCTGTATCATGAGGTGAGTTTCTTTATCCAAAATCCTTGCTGCATCTTCCGGATAAGGAAACCGCTTCAGGTTATCCCCGTTGTGGTTGTAGCGCTGCATTTCTACAATAATGCTGCGGTCACGCACTGTGTCAGTTAAATTGCTGAGACCAACAATCACCTTCGGGCAGAAGACTTGGTATTCTTTAGTCTCAAAACCACCTTTATTTCTTTCACACCGCAAATACTTGCTGCCTCTCTGAAATCCTGTGTTCAACAAGCCTATGAAGTCTTCTCTGGTCTCACTATCTTCAGGAGCCAACCACCTGTCAACTTCATCCAACAGCACTGTTATCCTGCCTCTGTGCTTCTCAATCTCTCTAAAGAGCGCTGCAAGAGAGGCATTGTCAGCAGGTAAGGCATTGTAAGCAACAGCACTGATTAAGTTGCGCAGAAGGGTTTTACCGCACTGCTTCACAGGAGATGTTATCAGCAGGTAGGGTGTGAAGTGGAACAAGTCAATGGCATAGGTGTGAGCAACCCAGAGGGGCAGGATTGTGTAGAAGTGCTCAGAAACTTTCACGAAGGTGCGGAAGTAGGTTTCAAGCAAATCAAGCACTGCTTCTAAGTTTGTGAGCAGATTAGGCTCCACAACAGTGCTGTGCTTTTTGATTGCAGCCTCAATTGCTATCCTTGCTGTGTCTGTATCACCTTCAAATTCCTTCAAGACCCTTAGGGCATCTTTTGCGGGCAGCCTGTTGTCTTCCATTGCTTCTTCAACATCAAAGCAGACCACACTTCTTTGCAAATATGAAGCGCACATTACTGCAAAATCATCTGCGTCTGGTTCCTGCCATGCTATAACTTTTACTTCATCAGGGATTTTACCTTTCAAACCCACAAAGGCTTTAACATTACCTTTGCCAGCACAGTTTACAGCAGGAAATCCCATAGCAATGAGCGCAACGCTGTCTGTAGGGCTTTCACAAAGGAAAAGAACTTTCTGTGTCTTCAACATTTCCAGTGCCAAATCCAGACCGTGCAAAAGTTCGCTGGCAGGTGCGTTGGGTGACCATTTGTATTTGGCTTCCCCGTTTTTGGGTTCAACAACCAACCGCTTCTGGAAGAAGAAAACTTCAGGTTCTTCAATGTGCCTGTAAGGGATTTTGACATACCTTTCACCATCAGGCGAAGTTTCGTTGTTCCAGCCAAGTTTCCTTGCAATTTCCGCACACTTTGGTGAAAACACGAACAGTTCTTCAAGCGTGCAGCCCGTAGTAGGTGGTTGTTTCTTAGTCTTTGTGGATGTGGTGGTTTGTGGTGTGGTGATAGGTTCAACGAATTGGCAGTCTTGGAACAACGCTGTAAGCGCTGCGGAAATTTCCTTGAACTTTTCCACGCCGCACACTGGGCAGAAGAAATCCAACAAACCTGTTTGGTGCAGGTAAATTTCCAGCGAAGGGTTTCTATCAACCTTGTCTTCCCCGTGTTCTGTGTGCAAGCACTGCATTTTGAAGCCGTGTGTGAAGCCTTCTTCTCTTCGTTTTGGTGGTGCTTCAGCAATGTTTGTGCACGCAATCTTGCGGTCTTCAATCCAAGCCTTCAGGCGCTCAAAGTTGCTCTCAAAATCAGCCTGAGTTTTTCCAACCACTCGCAAAGGCAAGTGCGTGTGAGGTTTGTGGTGACCGTTGCGCTGTTTTTGTGCTAAAATATTATTGGGTTGGTTAATCATTTGAAATCACCTCCGAGTGGTTTGAGGAAGCAGCGCCACTGCCAGCAGCAGAAGAGGGAGAGGTGGTGGTGCTGCTCTCAACTAATGCACGCTCTTTCTCAATATAGTGCTTTAAACGCAGGTAAAGATTGTAGCGCCAATGGTTTTGTGGGATTTTACCTTCCGCAATCTTGCGTTCTAAAACCAAAAATTGATTCCAGATAGCCGTGTGGTAGGTGCAGCAGAATTTCCTGCGTTTTGCTTTTGTGTAAAACCAACGGAGACAAAGAGGGCACTGCTTCAAATACTTTGTGTAGCCCTCTCCAACTTTGTGGTGCATTGTTGCTCTCCTTGTTTTTCTTCTCATATTTTTCCCTCCTTTCTTTTTCTTAGCCTTTTTTACTTCTACTACGACAGCCCTCGGTTTTATTTATCTCCACTAATCACTTGCACAGTTTTCTTGCTGCAACAAGCATTAACTGGTGTGGTTATCTTTCAGACTGAGGTGATTCCCCTTCAGGCTGGTGTGGTGGTGTGGTTGGTGGTTCAGCATTAATTTCAGCAATACCCCGCAGGTTTTTAATTACCTCCGAGTTAGTGATACGCTCTCTTTCAATGAAACGCTCTAATCTCTCCAAAAGTCCTATCTCCCATTCTCGCAGCATACCTCTGCTTTTCTTTTTCAACAAGTGCTGATACTGATGCCAGAGCGTAGTGTGTTTTGGGCAACAAAATCTTCTATGCTTTGACCTCGTAGAGAAAAGCCCCCAGCAAAGTGGGCACTGCTTCACTGACATAGATTTCGTGCTACTCATTCTTTGCTTCCTCCTGTTTCTTTTTATCAACACTTCTTAACACCTCCTTCTTTAATTTAGCCAAGCGATTTTACTTGCTTTTGTGTTATCCATTTCCTATCCACCTTATACTTAGCCTAATTGCGAAAAGGGGTGTTGGGTTGCAATCCTTGGCTTCAAAGAGGCTTATTGGGAATTGGTCACTGAATTCCGCCTCACAGCCACTCCCATTCCCACCTCTTACCTGAAGAAAAATTAAATCACATTAACCAGGGATAACCACAAACTGCTCGTATGTCAAGATATTTAAGCCTAATAAAACCCTGCCAGATTGAGGGGATTTTGGCTTAATTTTGACCAATTTTGACTCCTTCCTCTGTTAATTGAACTGACTCAAGAACTTAAGCACGAAAGCGAATTAGAGAGGAAAAAAGGTGGGTTTGGTGGGGTGGATAGCCCCTCACTTCCCTGCTAAAGTAGCCATATCTTGAACCCAAGCCTTATTGCCTGCGGGGCGGGGGTGTTCTTTGTGGTGGCAGGTGGGGGGCAAATCTCTCCACATCATCCCCAACTTGTCCCCTTATTACAAGTCTCAATTACCTACATCAAAACCTGTTTCCCTTTCACTTTTTCTCATTCTCTCTTAGTTGCCCACCAAGCAAACTTTTGTGCCCCAGTTTCCCTGAACACAGTCCTAAATAGAGACGAAAGTCCCCCTTTTGTCTCTCTTTACCTCCCCCAACCCCCACAAACATGGCTTCTATGGCAGGTTTTGTGGGCATAAAATGAGACAAAAGTTGCAATAAGGAAGGAAGTGTCTCCCCTCCTTTACTCAACCCACAGCACTTCCACCTCATACAAGCCCACTAACCATCCCTTCTTTGCGAAATTCTGAATGTCCTGCTTTGCTGCAAGCAACTTTGCAAGAAAGTTCTGACCTTCTACTACAGAAGAGGGAGTTGACTAATTTGATGTCTGAGAGGGGAAGGAAGGGAAAGAAAGAAATCTCCCCCCGCCCACCAACAAATACATCCACCCTGCCTTTATAGGCTGCCTGATGTAATGCACTTGCTTCTATCCCCATTCACAAGCAGAGCAATATTGGAAGAAGAGAGGCAAAAGCGGTGGGATGAACTCTTTACAAGTGGGCAATTTTGTGTTATAATTATAAGTGCGTAGAGCAATACTTCGCATCATGCTTCCGCTTTGGTTTAGGAATGATATACGAACAGCGGGTTTGGGGATGATGTGAACAGCAGGCATAGGATAAGATGATGTGAATCGCTAACGAGGGGCTGGCTCCTCGTTAGGGGTGTGCCCACCGAAAGGTGGGTGGAGGGCGGAGCCTGCCCGCCCGTAAGCAGCACCTTCCTGCACGGGAAGGTTGACTGCAAGTTCACATCATCCCCTCCGACCCCAGCAGTGATGAGCCATTGGGGTTTTTATTTCGCTCTCCCCCTCAACTCCCTTCCCTCCCACTCAATCAAATAATGCTACTCTTCCTCTTTGCAGTGAGAAGCCTGAAGGCATGCCAACCCCTTCGGGCTGCCCCACCTTTGGGCTGAAGGCATTACCTTCAGACTCTCATCACGCTTCACCTCTTCTTCAAGTTTGAGAGCCTATCCAGTTTTCGCCCACATTCTCCAACAGCACTCCAAGATTGTGGTGGTCTACTTGGGGTGTTACTTGTAACCTCCAAAGACAACTGTGAAACGAAATGAGGTGTCAAACTTATGAGATGAAGGTGCACTGCTAAGGTTTCAAAGAGACCACCAACTCGGAAGGAAGAGAGAGGAATATGGTGAACTTAAAGTGCATCGCAGAACTAAAGAAGCCAGCACATGTCGGCTTTGGAACTGGAAGGCAAGTAAGGGACTTGAGAAGGAAACCCTTTGTCCCTTCCCTCGTCCTTACAACTCAAATCTCCACCTTGTCTTTAAGGTTGGCTAAATCAGTTAACCGACCAACCCCTTCCATCAAGGTCTCTGATGGTTTTTTGATGGGGAAGGAGAAAATCGTCAAGGTTAGAGGGCAAGAGTTCTTTCAAGGTCAAATCGCCTTCCAAGTTCAAACTACAGAAGATAGCCTTGACATAGTTTTAGGTGCTCTGAAATTGCTCCAGAACTTTGGCATCGGTGCAAACACTTCTATGGGATTTGGTTACTGCTCAATCAAGGTTGTAGGGACATCCATTGGGAAATCAGAGGAAGTTATCCCTCGCTTCAATCCCAAAGCAACCGACCTAATCGGCGACGGTGAGTTTTCTCTTCCTTCACCCTTCGTCAGATTAGCCCAACAGATTTTCAACAGGTTAAGGATGAACTGGAGTTCGTGGTTCAAAGCAATGGAGACAGGGAGAATTGAGAGGATAGTCTACCTTGCTGGAGAGACGGAAATCAAAAACCCTTTCACCTATCGTGGTTGGTTGAGGGGCAGATTATTGGAACTTTGGGGGATAAAGCATGAAAGTAAAGTAACGGTTTGTCCTCCGAGGGTTACTCCATGCAAAGTCTGCAAGTTGATGGGAAGGATGGCAGAGAAGTCAAGGGTGATTGTGAGGACTTTTGAGAAGAAAGGAAATGGGGCATCGGTTTGGCTCATTGTTGACAACCCAAGCGAAGAGGAACTTGAAGCGCTTAAAGAAGTGGCAGGGATGAGGGTTGTTCGTGTTGAAACAATTTCTGACTACCTACCTGCTGATAGCATTCCAGTTCCAATTTTTCAGGATGCTACGCTTTAACTTGACTTGCAGCCATCACCTCCCTTAAGCCCACCAACTACCCCTCTTTACAAATCTCAAAATATGCGCTATAATTATAAGTGAAACAAGATGCCACTGTAACACTAAGGAAGGATTATTGAGATGAAGAAGTTAATAGCATTCGTTACAGGCATCTTTCTGATGGTGGGGTTGGGGTGGGGGCAGTCAAGAGTTTCCTCTCTTGTTGAGAATATACACAGAAATGCTGACCTTCTTTTTGCAAGAGGCTGCCCGCAGGGGGAAGTGACTGTTACTTCCAGCGGGAAAGTTGTGCGTGTTACCCATCTTTTGTGTGTTATTGAGGATACCCGCACAAGCAGAAGAAACCACCTTGTATTTAGGATTAAGTTTGAACATGTGTTAGAGAATGCCCCCCAACAGGGGGAGGTGACTGCTGCTGTGGACGCTGCGTGGTGGGCGGGGGGAGGAATTTCAAAGTTCCAAAATGTTTCACCTATGGAGTTAGATTTGTTTCTTCAGCAACTTCTTTTCTCATCTGACTCTACTTTCTTCATCTATGTGATTC
>Ga0209393_1000974_pt1 | contig 12729 bp, 14 predicted proteins | sample SSWtaG_2_FD_184117 | JGI IMG/M metagenome (GOLD analysis project Ga0209393, IMG submission 184117) | Hot spring microbial communities from Sandy's Spring West, USA to study Microbial Dark Matter (Phase II) - SSWsed_130316 (SPAdes)... | ecosystem: Environmental > Aquatic > Thermal springs > Hot...
CTCCCCAGCTCTTTTCGGCGTGAGGTTGAGCAAGTTCGTGAAGGGCGGGGTAGATATAGATCTGGCGGGAGAAGTCGGCGGCTTGAGGATATACGGCGAGGTTAAGTGGAGCCGCGACGTAGATGCAACCGCCGTCACCAGAGAGCTCATGCATAAGGCCGAAGGCGACCTGTATATAGTCGTGGCACGGGGCTTCGCCAGGAGGACAGAACACTCCTACACCCTAGAAGAGGCGCTCAACGCCTTGAGAAGAGACGCGCCGCTACTCCGCCACCCGCATCTCTCGCAACGATAACCTCCGCCCCCAACCTCTCAGCGATCCCGCGCCTCTGCCGCCGACCTGGCTGGGGAGGCGGAACGCCTCGCCACAAGCTCCACGCCCGGATCCCAGGCGGCTCCGAAGACCTCCGCGGCTTTACATCCCGTCTGATTTCCGCCGCCGGCCTCCCTTATGGAAGGCGCGTCCCGCGTACACGGTCAGGTAGCTTCACGCAGAGCAAAATGAGATTTAAACTTTCGACAGTGAACCTACATGCGTCCACCTCTAGACGCAGTTTGGACTTCCAGGAAGAAGACGCCTGATGGCCACTACGTGGTGGTGCTGGGCCTCTATGCGCAGGAGCTGTTGAGGGTGGAGGGGGCAGAGCGCGTAGGTCGCTACTATATGTACCGGGCTAAGTCGTGGGAAGAGGTGGCGAGGATAATACGGCGGGCCCAGGCCCTGGGTCTCGACGTGAAGACCTAACGGCCGAGTAGCCTCCTAATCAGCTTAGAGGCCTCCGTCTTAGAGAGACATTCAGCGTCTTCTACGCCGAGGCTTTTAAGAAGCGCCACTTGTTTCTCAGCGGCTAGCCACTTGGCATACCTCCGTCTAGCCTCAGGTTGGGCCTTGAGGAAGTCGCAGTAGGCTTTCTTCGAGTAGTAATCGGCGCGGACGTTCTGCCCCCTCGGCACCCAGCCGATGGAGAACCTGCGGAACCTCCGCGAGAGCTCCACAGCCCTCTCGTAGAGCGGCTTTAGGTGTAGCGCCCTGACTTGATACAAGCCGAGCATCTGCCTCACCACCAGCTGACTATCGCCGTAAACCTCCACCTCCTGCGCCCCCGTCGCCAGTGCCCACTCCATGGCCTTAATCAGAGCTGTGTACTCAGCCACGTTGTTTGTGCAGTGTTTCCTGCCGACGCAAACTACACCACCTTCGCCGTATACTTCTCTGCCGTCTTCATAGGCCGCGAAGCCGTATGCCCCGACTCCGCCGGGGTTCACAGGTTCGCAAGCACCGTCAAAGAAGAGCTTGAGCGGCATAACATATGGAATGTATACTTATAAATAACTTATTTATTGTTATATATGAGGCTGGTAATAGTTCTCCTGGTCACGGCGATGTTTCTGGCGGCGCAACACGTTGTTTTCGTCTGGCACCTCCACCAGCCCCCCTACTACATACCGGAGAGCGCCGTGCCGACCGGCGTCGGCAAGGGGGCGGCGGAGGCGCCCTGGGTCAGGCTTTGGACAGGCAAGGCGTACTACCCAATGTTGCTTCTCGTCGAGAGGAGCGGGGTCAAGGTGACCTTCGACGTCACGCCGACCCTCCTTGAGCAGATCGAGATGTACGCCTCGGGCAGACTGATGGATAAATACCTCCAGGTGTCTCTAAGGAACGCAGGGAAGCTGACCAGCGCGGAGCAGGCGTTTATACTAGAGAGGTTTTTCGACATAAGCTGGGACGTGCAGATCCCGAAGTATCAGCGGTATAAATGCCTGCTGGATATGCGGAACGCCCTGCTTCGGACAGCCGCCTTTGAGGAGATCGTGGACTACTTCAGCGAGTCGGACTACCGCGACCTACAGACATTGTTTAACCTGGCCTGGATAAACGAGATGCTTCTGAAGGAGGATCCCGACCTGCGTCCCATATACCTAAAGGCCGTCGGTAGCGACTGCAACACTCACTTCACGGAGGAGGAAAAGGCTGTGGTGCTGGGGAAACAGATGCAGTATCCCAAGCTCTTCTTGGAAAAGCTGGCCCAGCTCTTCGAGAGGGGCCAGATAGACGTGGTGATGACGCCGTATTATTACCTCATCGCCCCGCTTGTTGAAAACACCGGTAACGCCCTCTACACAGACCCCGGGATAATAACGTTGCCCAAGCCCTTCGCATATCCCGAAGACGTCTACAGCCAGGTAGCCGCGTCCCAGCGGAAGTTCAAGTCCTTCTTCAAGAGCCAGCTACTCGGGATCTGGCCGCCGGAGCTTGCAGTGGACGACCAGTTCGTGAAGATACTCAGCGACAGCGGGATTCGGTACACGGTGGCAGACCAAGCGGCGCTTGAACGCTACCTCGGCAGAGCGCCTTCCCTGGAGGAGCTACACACGCCGTGGGCTAGATACGGCGTTTTGATCTTCTTCAGAGATGTCGAGCTCTCCAACTGGATAGGCTTCACGGGCTCTGCGAGGTCGAGGGCGGTGGGCGAGGAGCAGGCCGCCCAAGAGTTTCTGGCGTTGCTGAGTAGCAAACTGACCGGCTACGTGGTGGTGGCGCTAGACGGGGAGAACCCGTGGGAGTGGTACCTCAATGACGGCCACATTTTCCTATCCACAATATACAACGCTCTCCGCGACAAGACCCTCTCTCTAAGGGAGGCGGCGTCTGGGGCAACGCCTAGGGCCATGGAGAGGCCTCTGCCGACCTCCAGCTGGGACTGGGGAGGTAGCCTCGCCACGTGGATAGGGGAGTGGGAGGAGAACCTAGCCTGGCGCATACTCCAGGAGGCTAGGCAGACCGCCAAGAACAAGGCCTGGAGGGAGCTCCTGTACCCCGCGGAGGCCGGCGACTGGTTCTGGTGGTATGGCCGCGATAGAGAAAGCCCGCGTGAGGACGTGTTCGACGCGCTGTTCCGCGGAATCGTTAGGAAATACTACGTAAAGACAGGGCTTACCTACAACTACACGTGGCCCCTCGACGTGCCGATACACTTCCGGAGCAACTACGCGGTGGACTGGGCAGGCGCGCCTTATAGGAACTTGATATTAAGCGAGGTGGAGGACGCGACTTTAACGGTGGAGGTCTACTCGGCCTTGGCCAACACGGCGGCGCCCGGCCAGGCCAATGGCATAAGGGCTGTTGCCCACTGGGGCCCCGTGGACTTCTGGGGAGGCGCCTGGAGGGACCTCTACTTTGCGCCTATGCGCTACGCCGGCGACGTGGGCAACAACGACCTCTACGCCATATCTCTCAAGCTGAGGCCCGGCAGATACGAGTTCGTCTTCATAGCCCAGGGCTCTAACGACTACTTCGCAACCAGCATGGGTATGAACTACAGGGTGGAGGTCGCGCCTAGGACAGACGGCAACGTCTGCGGCGTCGAGCTGGAGAAGGTGGAGGTCTACGACGGCGAGGGCCGTCTGCTGGCTGTGTACACGGGCGATGGATCGGCGTATGTAGGCGACACATTGAGGGTGTATTACAAGGTGTGTAGCAACGGAGCGGTCTACGTAGCGTCGTCTATAGCATACATGCGCCCAGACGCCAACGCGCCGTGGGACGAGACCTACGTCTTCGCGGCGCCTATAGGCAACGGCGTGTACGTCGCCCAGTTTAAGCTGAACTACAGCGGCGTGTTTATGCTCAGGGCAAAAGCCATGGCCAGCAACGTCGCGTACTCAGCCCCAACTTATATCTACGTCGCAGGAGGCCCAGGCCCTAAGGCGGTAGACGGCAACCCGGAGGATTGGGTAGGCCAACCGCCGCCTGCGCCAGGCGCCGCGGTGAGCATGTACGAACTAACCATAACGGACCCAGCCGGCGACCACTACAGGTACTACAGGCCTGACTGGAACTGGCCGCCCACAGACGATCTAGACGCCGCGGAGCTTAGGCTCTACCTAGACGGGGACTATCTATATGGGCTGATTAAGTTGAACAAGCTCGGTAACATCTATGCGCCGTATATAATGATAGCGATAGGCCTCCCCGGCGACGGCTTCAACGAGTGGCTTCCCGATTGGAGCGACGCGAAGTTGCCATATGTGTGGAGCTACGTGATAGGTATTAATTACGGCAAGGAAAAGCCGTTGTTCGTCTTCGACCATGGCTGGAATCCCAAATACGTCGGCCAGATAGCCAGAAGCGGAAACGTGATAGAGTTCGCAATATCCCTAGACGACCTGCCCGGCCTCAAAACCGCCGCCGAGCTCCACGTAACGGCCGTGGTCTTTGCAAACAACTACGGAGGCATATGGGACCCGGGCAAAAACGGGGCGTACGACCCGGGCACCGGCACGTACATAACCGACGACTACTACGCCTCCAACGTATACGACGTATTTGGCCAAGCCCCAACTTGGGAGGAGGTGTATGGGGGCTGGAGCAACGGCGACTACGCAGTCAACCACTACGTCAAGATACGGCTACAGGGAGGGAGAATAGTGGGTGTGGAATAGTTTTTCTAAACGCGGAGGTGGGCCCGCCGGGATTTGAACCCGGGACCACCCGCGCGTGAGGCGGGCATCATACCGCTAGACTACGGGCCCCGTGTTTCTGTAAATATCGGGTTTTTAAGGTTTTTATTGAACTGGGGCCTGCACTTCTACTTCAACCTCGGGTGGGCTTTGGCTTGTGTCGATTTTTAGGTATACCTCTCTTGTGGGGCTTCCCAAGCTCTTCCCCTCCTTGAGGGCCCAGAAAAGGAGTGTGGCATAAGCGTTGTCTACCTTCTCGGCGTTTCCATTGAATTTTGTGACGGCCACCGTGGCGGGAGGTAGGGTCTTGTCGCCGTTGGGGTCCGGGGTAAAGATCTCGACCACCATCTCATGGCCCTCCTTGCCGTGGAAGATGAGGATCGCGTTGGGCTTGAGGTCTCCCTGTAGCGCCGCTCTGTTGGGGACTTTCTTCACTGTGCTGAAGCCTCTTATTTCGGGAATTTCTTTGATCTCTATCTTGGCCATGGCGTGGGGATTTGAGACACTATATTAACTTATTGTCTTTAAACTCTTGTGTAGGTTTTGGGGTGTATCTTGAGAAGCCCTCGGCGGAGGAGGCGGCGCGTGTGATAAACTCGGGAAAAAAGCGCGGCATAGTGGTGGTAGCCGGGGCGTGCGAGGTCTCGTACAGCGGGAGGGCGGCGGCTTCTCTCAAGCCGGGACGCCGCCTGTTGTTGATAAAGAAAGACGGGACTCTGCTCGTGCACGAGGCCGAGAAGGCCCAGCCGAAGATTTGGCAACCGCCGGGGTCCTCCACTGCGGCGTATGTGGAGGAGGGGAGGCTCGTGGTGAAGAGCGTAAGGTCTAGGCCGTTTGAGACCGTCAGGGCTGTTTTTCTCTCTGTGGATTTCGTGGGCGTTTTCGACGTGGGTGCTACCGAGCTGGAGTTCACGGGGTCTGAGAAAGACGTGGTGGAGGCCCTGGTGGCGGCCCCCTGGCTTATAGAGGAAGGCCTTGAGGTGGTCGGCGTCGAGGTGCCTATGGACGTGGGCCACGTGGACATACTTGCAAAAGACAAGGAGGGTAGGTACGTGGTTATAGAGGTTAAGCGCGACATCGCTACACATGAGGCGGTTTTCCAGCTGGCCAGGTATGTAGAGACGTATAAAAGAAAAGGTCACGAGGTGAGGGGGGTCCTCGTGGCCGGCGACATCTCCTCGTCGGCGCTTGAATATTTGAAGAGGTATGGTTTACATTTTGTAAAGATAAACCCAAGGGAGTTGACGGCTGTAACAAATAAAAATGCGTCAAAATTACTCTAAGCTGTCGGCTTTGTAACACGACGAGGGGTAGGTAGCTGTCTTCAGGTATATTATATATATTGTTATGTATAAATATTTTCTGCAAATACTAGTTTTTTAATTAACATCTTGTCCTTTTTATTAGAGGATTTTATGTGGTCATTATGGTAATATGTTAAAATTCTTGGGGGGTTTTTAAATATGTATACGTATACGTGCGTGTATAGAGTACTTGTGAGTAGGAGGGAGGGAAGGATTCTGGTGACGGGAAAGGAGAAGGATCTTGAACTTGTGGAGGAGGGCTGGGACCTGGTCTTTGAGTCCTTTGACTGGGAGGAGGCCTTTGAGTTCGCCATGGAGATCGCGGAGGACGAGATCGTGGAGTGGTACTACGACGAGGCTGTGAAAAAGAAGTTCGTAACCGGTCTATCTGTAGTTACGTAGGACATCCAGAATAATAGAGGCGCCTTTTAGGGCCATCTCGCGGGGTATCACAAGAGGCGGCGCTATTCTAATCGTAGAAAGACCTGCGCCTATGACGGCTACGCCGCGTTTAAACGCCTTCATAAGCACCTCGTCTAAATACTTGGCAGGTTTTTTCCTCTCGTCTAGCAACTCAACGCCGATCATAAGACCCAAGCCCCTCACGTGGTGGCGGTCGCCCACCTCCTCGGCGAACGCCTTCTTCAGCTCCTCGCCCAACGTCTCGGCGTAGTGCAAGAGTCCCTCTCCCTCTATCACCTCCATGGAGGCCAGCGCCGCGGCGGCCGCCACGGGGTTTCCGCCGAAGGTGTTGGCATGTGCGCCTTTTGGAAGCGACATGACCTCAGCCCTGCCGATTATGGCGCCTAGGGGTAGCCCCGCGGCTATGGCCTTTGCGGCGGCTATGAGGTCGGGCTCCACGCCGAAGTGCTCTATTGCGAACCACCTCCCGGTCCTGCCGAAGCCGGACTGGACCTCGTCCACAGCGAGGAGTATGCCGTGTTCCTGCGTGAGTTTTCTAAGCCCTTGTACGAAGTTTTTAGGCGGGACCACGTAGCCGCCCTCGCCTTGGATGGGCTCTATAAGCACAAGGGCGACCTCAGACGGGTCTACAAGCCTTTTGAAGATCCAGTCTTCTATAAACGCCAGCGCGTATTCGCCGCACTCCTCAGGCGTCGACGCCTTGAAGGGGCAGTGGACCGGATGCGGGTAGGGGACGTGGATCACGTTGGGGACAAGCGGGGAGAAGTGCCGCCTGTGGACGGGCTTAGACGCGGTGACGCTCATGGAGCCGTATGTCCTGCCGTGGAAAGCGCCGAGGAAGGCTATCACGTAGGGCCTCTGCCCCTTGAAGTAGCCCCTCGCTATTTTCAACACGCCCTCCACGGACTCGGTCCCGCTGTTTGTGAAGAAGACCTTCTTCCTGCCCGACATGGGGGCTATGGAGACCAGCCTCTCTGCGAGCTTCACCGCCATCTCGTAGTAGAAGTCGGTGAGGGAGTAGTGGAGAAACAGCTCAGCCTGTCTCTTTATGGCATCTACAACTTTCGGGTGTGCATGCCCCACGTTTGTGACCGCGATGCCAGCGTTGTAGTCGATGTAGAGGTTGCCGTCGACGTCTTCGACCACGGGGCCGTAGCCTCTCGCAATCACCAGGGGGTACCAACGGGCGAAGGACTGCATTATCAGCTCCTCATCTCGTCGGACCACCTCCAGGGCCTTGGGGCCCGGCGGCTCCACCACAATTCTCGGCACCTTGTCTGGGTCTATGGGCCAGTGCCATTTAGGCATAAGTAAACTAAATTGGTCTATATATAACTGTATAGGAGGTACGTTTTTAACTCCTCCCGCAGAGGGCCGAGGTGATGAGGGCTGGGTTGCAGATCGATGGTGACTTAGGAGCCAACTGACGTCAACCGGAGAATTACAGAGCTAGCTCCCTCTTTATCTCGGCGAAGTAGCTCTGGTATCCCACCTCCTCTATTTTCCTAATCACGCCCTCGTCACCCTCAAGCACAACTCTCCCCTCGGCCATGACGTAGACCTTAGTGGGTTTTATGAACTTAAGCACCCTGGCGTAGTGGGTGGACAGCAACACGCCGCTACCCGAGGCCACCAGCTGAGTCACGGCCTTGCCCACGGCGGCTATCCCGTCTATGTCGAGACCGCTGTCAGGTTCGTCCAGCACCACGAACTTAGGCCTTAGGAGCAACGCCTGGAGGACTTCGGCCCTCTTAAATTCGCCGCCGCTGAAGCCCGCGCCGATGCCCCGGTTAAACACCTCGGGGTTAAGCCCCAGCTCCGCGGCCGTCCTCTGGGCTTGCGCCAAGACTTGTGGGTTGGGCTCCGTGAGCTTCTTACCGGCGCGTATGTTCATCATGGCTTGTAGCAGGAAGGCGAACCTAACCTCCGGCACGGCGATCGGCGACTGGAAGCCGACGAAGATGCCTCTGGCGAACCGCTCCTCTGGGGTTAGGTCCTTTATCGATTGGCCGTCTAGCAGGATGTCCCCGCCGACGACCTCGTATCTCGGGTTGCCGGCTATCGCCTGAAACAGCGTGGACTTGCCGCTACCGTTGGGGCCCATCAAGACCGCCACCTCGCCGCTAGACACGGCTAGGGTCACGCCTTTTAAGATCTCTTTTCCGCCAACCACAACTCTGAGGTCTCTAGTTTCAAGCCTGTGCATGGCACCTCCCCGATTTGTAGTTTTAAAACGTGCATAGAGAAGGCTTATATCTGTCATTCGCGGAGAAGTCCATGCAAGAGTTGGAGCCTCTCCGGGCGACTATCAGCCACGTCGAGAGCGTGGAGGAGGTGCTGGGCCTCGAGAAGCAGTTCAGCTACCAGGCGGCGCTTAAGGGCCGCATAACCAGAGACATGATAGAGGAGATAAGCAGGCTCAAGGGGGAGCCGGACTGGATGAGGAGGCTGAGGCTTAGGATGCTGGAGCTCTTCGAGAGGCTGCCCATGCCGAAGTGGGTTAGGGCGGTGGAGGAGATAGACCTAGAGGCGCTTGTCCACTACGCGAAACCTCAGACCGAGGCCGTGTCCAGCTGGGACCAGGTGCCGAAGGAGATCCGCGAATACTACGAGAAGCTGGGCCTGCCGGAGATAGAGGCGAAGGCGCTTCTGGGGCTCGGCGCGCAGTTCGACAGCGAGATCATATATTTCAACCTCAAGAAGAAGCTACAGGAGAAGGGCGTCATCATGTTGCCCATGGAGGAGGCGGTGAAGAAATACCCAGACCTCGTGCAGAGGTACTTCATGAGGGTTTTCCCGCCTGAGCACAAATTCGCCGCGCTCCACGGCGCTTTGTGGTCCGGCGGCGTGTTCATCTACGTGCCCCCCGGCGTCAGGATAGAACAGCCCCTCGAGACCTTCTTCTTCATCGGCCAGTCCATGGAGAGCCAGATGGAGCATTCAATCGTGGCGGCGGATAAAGGCGCCTACGTCCACTGGATCGAGGGTTGCTCCGCCCCCCGTCTGCTTAAGTACTCCTTCCACAACGGCATGGTGGAGGGCTACGCCCACGAAGGCGCCACGCTTAAGATCACCACGGTGCAGAACTGGTCCCGCAACGTGATAAACTTCAACAACAAGAGGGCCATAGCCGAGGCCGGGGCCAAGGTTCACTGGGTAGAGGGCTCCATCGGCAGCAAGACCACGTACACGTTTCCCTCTACCGTGCTGAAGGGGGAGGGCGCCTCCACAGAGATAGTAGGCATAACGGCGGCCAAGGGCCCCTACTGGAAGGAAAACGGGGCGAAGGTCTGGCACCTCGCTCCGAGGACTAGCAGCAGGGTGGTGAACAAGAGCATATCCGCCGAGGGCGGCGTGGCGGTGTACAGAGGCCTGGTCCACGTCCAGAAGGGCGCGAGACACGCCAAGTCGCATGTACAGTGCGACTCTCTTGTGCTCGACAAGAAGTCGGCCACCTTGACGGTGCCCCACGACCAGGTGTTCGAGCCCACCGCCGTGGTGACGCACGAGGCCACCGCCTCAACGATCTCGGAGGAGAAGATAGCGTATCTCCGCGCCAGGGGCTTCACAGAAGACGACGCAAAAGCCGCGATCGTGCTGGGCTTCGTAGGCGACATATTGAAAGACCTGCCGTTTGAATACGCCGTGGTGCTGAGCAGAGTGATAGAGCTGGAGTTCGGCCGCCTCTCCAAGGTCGGATAACTTTAATACTAAGCATTCCTAAAGATGCATGCCGACCTGTATCTCGGACAAGTTTTCAAACTGCAACCCAGAGGTAGACAAGCAAGAGGTTCTGTCCCACATACTTAAGCTGGAAGAGGCGTTGTCGGCATCTCCATATGACCTAATCGGCGTGGCCGCGGCGTTCGGCGCAGACCCGGCGGAGGCGAAGAAGAAACTTGGGATAGAGATCTCCGGCTACGTCAGAAGGCCCGTGGGGGCCTTCCTCGCTAAATACGGCAAAATACATAGCTACGAGAAGGTGGAGCGCGAACTCCTCAAGCTCTACCAAGCGCTCCGCGGATCCTGCATATGCCCCGTGGGGCCCATAGCGCCTCTGGAGGACGGCCGCTACATAGTCCAGAGATCTGCTGGCATCTACATATGCGGCGGAGATGGGTGCAAAGAGGTGGCGCCTGAGCCGATAACGCTGTATGAACACCCCAGCGGTTGCATGTTGTACAACCCGCCGCTCGTCTTGGCCGACCAGCCAATCCAGGCGGTAGTAAACGCCTTGAAACAACTGAAGGTGGCTGAGCCGGAGCTCGTGGCGCGTTACCTCCTGCCCGGCCTCTGCAGAGACCTCTGGGGCGTCTTGATTTAATGGAAATCGGCATCGTTAGGCCATACGAGGTTGAGTACAACCCAGGCGATGTCGCCGACCTAGAAAACGCGATCAGGAGGAGAGGCCACACCCCTGTTAAGATATACGTCGACATGTTGGAGGTGCGTATTGAGCGAGACGGGTTGAGGATCCGCCAGTCGGTGGGCCGCGGGCCCCCGGCAGAGCTGTCGGTCCCCGGCGCTGTGTTGCGGCATCTAGGCATATTCCGCGACTTTGAGCAGTTTTTATACAGGGTGTGGGCGGCCAAGGCCCTGGAGGAGACCGGGGTCTACGTGATGAATCCAGTGATGCAGTGGGTCGTGGCGGGCGACAAGATGGCCGCGTTGATGAAGCTGGCCAAGGCGGGCCTCCCGGTGCCCCCTACCGTGGTCAGCGAGAACATGTTCGTGGGGTACAGGGCTGTGGCGGAGTTCAGCAGAGCCGTCGTTAAGCAGATGCGGGGCGCCATGGGATACGGCGCGTTTCTTGTGGACAACCCAGACGTGGCGTTTCACATATTCTCAACGCTGGTGAACATAAACAAGCCGATATACGTGCAGAAGTTCTTGGAGAAGGGGCCAGGCGACTACAGGGTGGTCATAGTGGGCGGCCGGGCAGTAGGCGCCGAATACAGAAGGGCTGAGGGCTGGAAGACAAACGTCGCCCAAGGCGCAATCCCCGAACCCGCGAGGATAACCCCAGAGATGGAGGAACTCGCCGTGAGGGCAGTGGAGGTGCTCGGGCTTGACTACGGAGGCGTCGACATAGCCGAGACCAGGGAGGGTTACTACATACTTGAGGTAAACCCCACCATGAGCTGGCAAGGCTTCAAAGCCGCCACAGGCATAAACCCCGCCGAACACATAATCGACTACCTGCTGGAGAAGACAAAGAGATAGTCAGTCCGTCGCGAGCCTATCACAAGGTCAGTACTTTGATACCCATCATCACACAGACACGTCCCGGCCCCCTAATTTATTTCTTATCGACGCCGCAACCGCCTTAGCCCTCTTCGCGGTCCCCGCGACCTTCACCGTGCGGCAGCCGTCTAGCAACGCCACCACGGCCCTTACGGCCCGCAGAGCCTCCCGGGGCACTCCCACCACCAACACGTCGTCGTATATGGCCACTAAACGCGGCGCGTGGACCAGCGAGAGGAAGCCGGCCAACATGTACCGCTCTAGAAGCTGGACATGGCAAGACGCTGGGTCTTCGCTCCGTATGAGGAGATACCGGTACTTAGTCATCTCTTCCCGCCACGAGCTCAGTCAACACGCCGAGGGAGCTCTTTATGGGGAGGACCCAGCCTTCGTCTCTGCTGACCTCAACCAGCAACGCTGCCACGTCTAGAGGCGACTTGACGTCGCGGACGTCCTCCACGGGAGTTGAGAAAATCGTCACCTCCGGCTCCAGAACCTCAAGCCATCTGGCCAGGAGCGGCAGGTCTCTCAGCAGAGGCCTCAGCGGAAGCTCCACGTATTTGCCGTACCTCCTGGCCGCCCTCACCTGGTCTCGCGTGAGGGGAGCGTGGGGGTTGACCCTGATTATCTGCACCTCCTCCCTGTAGACATAGACGTTGAACTTGTCCCTCCCCCTGGCCTCGGCCCAGCTCACGTCCACCCCCCTCACGAAGGGCGCCAGCAGAGCCGTTGCGGCCTCGGCGCGGAGCAGGGCGGCCCGCACCCCCACCTCCCATAGGGCCTTCTCAACCTCCGGCGTCATGACCGCCAGATCCCACTCGACGAAGCCGCGCCTAACTACAGAGGCCATCCTTCACCCGGATCTTCAGCCTAACTACGTCGTCTTGTTGCTCTGCCGCCTTGACGACGCCGCGGGCCAGCGCCTGTTTGTCTAGTCGTAAGTAGTAGAGGCCCTCGGACTCTCCCTTCGATGCCGGGATCTTTCCGCCGAAGCCGTCGCACAGCTTTTGTAATACGCCGTCGCATTCGTCTAAAAACGACGTAATTAAGTAGATCGGGTTGCCGTGGTGTCCCTCGTAAATCTCCACTACTAGCGGTATATCGCCGAAGAAACGCCGTAATGCGTTAAATACCTTTTCTAGGCTCTCAGTGGCGTGCGTCACGACGCTGATCTCCACAAAACGACACCGCACGTAGCCGCCTGGAGACCTGTATTAAACGTTTATGAGAAAATTTAAAAAGGTGGCAAAGAAGTGGGCCGTGGCACCTTCGGCGTATAGCTACATGGCCATGTGGT
>Ga0209393_1000982_pt1 | contig 12662 bp, 10 predicted proteins | sample SSWtaG_2_FD_184117 | JGI IMG/M metagenome (GOLD analysis project Ga0209393, IMG submission 184117) | Hot spring microbial communities from Sandy's Spring West, USA to study Microbial Dark Matter (Phase II) - SSWsed_130316 (SPAdes)... | ecosystem: Environmental > Aquatic > Thermal springs > Hot...
TTAGCCCATAGTTGATGACGCATTTCCTGAGCGCCGACTTTAGTCGGCGAAAATTTTTGTCGGAGGGTCGGGCTCCTGCCCGACCGAAAGATGCTTCAGCCTGTAAATGGGTTAAACTTTGCTGGGCACAAAAATTTTCGGAAAGGAGTGGCGAGATATGGCGCAAGCGTTGGAGATAGGCGGTGAAGTCCAAACTAAAAGTTGGTGGGTTCCGCTCGGCAACACAGGCATTGTCGTGCCAAGGCTTTCAATCGGGACTGGGACATACGGCTGGGGTGGTTCTTCGGCTCAAACTCGGTTGGGCTTCAAAGAGTGTGTTAAGTTGCTATTGACAGCATACGAACACGGTGTGGCTTGGTTTGACAGCGCCGACCAATACGGCTCACACCCACATGTCCGTGAAGCCCTAAAAAGCATTGACCGGGAGAAAGTCACCATCACAACGAAAACGGCGGCGCGAAGCAGTGAACAGGCAAGGCGAGATGTCCAACGCTTCCTGAAGGAACTCGGCACCGACTACATTGACATCGTGCTCATTCACTGCGTCTTTGATGCGAATTGGGCGATGACTTTGCGACCGGTGGTGGAAGCGTTGAGTGAAGCGAAGGAACGAGGTTTTGTCCGAGCCGTCGGCGTTTCCTGTCATAGCCTCGCAGCGTTAAAGGTCGCATCTGAACACCCTTGGGTTGATGTCATTCTCGCACGGTTGAACTACGACGGCATGCACATGGACGGCAAGCCTAACGAAGTTTTGCCTGTCTTGGAAACGGCAATGCGAAATGGCAAAGGAGTTTACGCCATGAAGGTCTTTGGACAAGGCGGGCTAAATAGGTCGCCGGAGAAGGCAATTCGGTTCGTTTTTGAATCAGGCGTCCCTGCAGCAACCATCGGGATGGTGAGCGAAGCGGAAGTCAAGCAGAATGTCCAAATTGCGCGCCAGTTGTTCCCGCAGGATTGAAAGTTCACTGCCACAACTGACCCGTTGACAGGAAATAAATCAGGCGAGCGATGAGATAAGTTGCCAGTAAGCCCAAAAGGGAAGCCAACCGAGAGAAGGCGAACTTGAGCCGAAGGGCGATGAAGATGTGAACGAATGTGGCGATGCCCATTGCGAGCCAAATGGCACCGCGCCACAAAACTGCCCATGCTAAGTTTGATGGGACGGGATGACCTTGAACCAAGTCAAGCAATCCAACAATCAAATCGGAGCGCCAGTTTGGCAACCAGACCCAACACGAAACGCTGATGGCTTGAAATAGCCGCCAAAGCATCAACCAGCCTGCGACTTCGCCGATTTGAAACCAAAGGGAAGTCACAAGCGACCGCTTGATTGCCAAAACTGTCAAGCCAATTGCCACCCACAAAGACAGCCAAGCCAAAAGGCTTTGCAAGGTTGCTTTCAAAAAGTTTGGCTTCGGTCGGTAAATTTCCGCTTGATAGCCGAGCCGTTTTTGAAGGGCAAGGGGCAGCAACTGAACTGCGTTGGGGTCAATGACTTCACCTGTCTCGCCATCGTAGAAAATCACTTGCACCGCAGCCTGACGGGCAGTGAAAGGTGAGGCGATTTCAACCCTTGCTGCCCCCGAAATGAGACCAGCAGCGATAACCACAGAAAACGCGAGGGCGAAGCGAAGCAAGCGATGTTTGGGCAAAATTTGTAAGTTAGCGGAATCAGGTTGGGCTTGAGCCTTCACCGATTTTGACCTCCTTCCAAAGTTGGTGGGGTTTGTTGTTTCTGTTGCTGCTGTTGGAATTTGCGGGCAGTGTTGTAAGCGTCAAGGATGCTCCATGTCCAAACACAAAAAGCAGTCAACCCTGCAAACAGAAGCAGCAAAATTTCGCCGACACTCGCTTGTTCCAATTGCTGTTGGACTTGCCCCAAGGTTGGAAAGACCGTCACTGCGCTTCGGATTTGGTGATAGAACTGCAGGAAGTAGCCGAGGGAAAACAAAGCGACCACGCACATGGCGATGCCTTTCAGCCACTGCTCATTGTAAACTTGACCTGCACCGGGCAGAAGCGCTGAAAGGATGACGGCGAAGGTCGGGTTTTTGGGCAGGAAGGGGACTTCATCCGAAACAGTGGGCGGATTGATTTCCAGCAATGTCGCAGCAAACTTCTCTTCCGCAGAACGACGCTTCGGGTCTAACTCGCGAGCCTTTCGGTAACACTCAAGGGCACTTTGCAAGTCCCCGACCGCCTTGTAGACATCGCCCAAAAGTTCGTGGACATCAGCGCGCTCTGGCGCTTTTTGGAGCGCTTGTTCAATCAACCTGCGAGCCGCCAGGAAATTTCCCCTCATCCGCTCAACATTGGCTTGCGTCAACAGCCGCTCCACCTCATCACCTGCCCGCATTTCATCTTCCCTCCCGATGCCCAATGGGTTGCTCCATAGCCTGCCTTATGGCAGCCATTTCCTCGTCGGAGAGCCTGTGGGGCGAATTGCCCTTAATGACCGGCTTCGCATAGCAACGGGATTCAGTCCGACCGAACAACGAAGTGATGACCACGCCGTTACCTCGGTTGTCCAATAGCGCAACGGAGAAACTTTGCTGACCGGCAATATCCTCAAAAGCGTCAAAGCGGACCAAACCGACCCGCTGAAGGCAACTTTGCAGGAGCAAGTTCAATTGCTCAGCGCGGTTCTCCAAAGAAGCCAGAAGGGTTCGGTTCTCCTCTTGCTTGACAAGCAACTGCTCAAGCAATTGTTCCAACGACCACTCCGAACCCTCAGGCAAAAGTCGGTTCATCAAGCGCGTCAATCGCTTCAATCTTAACGAAAGGACGAGAACCCAAACGGTCAAGAAGAGCGTCAAAGCAGCGCTGCCTGAAGCAATCGCAATTAGCCAACTTTGCTGCCACTCCATCTTTCGTCCCCTCTCTACAGGATTTCGCACCGTTAAATTTTTGGCGCAGAACGGTGGCAAAGGGCAAGATGGCTAAACCAAAAATGCCGCAAAATGTAGTTGTGTAGGAGTGGCATAAGCCACGAACTGTAGGAGCGGCGTCAGCCGCGAACAAGGGGAGATGGGTAGTGCCGTTGGCAGATTTGCACATACACCTTTTGCCCGGAGTGGACGACGGTCCACCCGATTGGGACACGACCGAACGGATGCTGAAGATTTTGGCAGAAAACGATGTCAAGTTGGTTGCTCCAACCCCACATGTCTATGAGTCCGATTGGCTGGACATTGAGGGAAGGTTCAAAGGCTTGACCGATTTAGCATCAAGGGCAGCAAAGTTTGGAATTCGTGTCTTCAGCGCTGCCGAAGTTAGGGCTCTCCCTGATATTCCTGAGAGATGGGAGAAAGTTTTGTCGCTGACATACGCTGGTGCAGGCAAGTATGTGCTCGTTGAGTTTGATGTCAACGAGATGCCCCTTTACGCTGAATGGCTTTTGTTCCAGTTGAAGGCACGCGGCGTCACGCCGATAATCGCCCACCCTGAACGATACTTCTGGGTTCAAGAGGACGAGCGGAACTTGTATCGGCTTCTGGCAAACGGGGCTCTGTTGCAAGTGAACGCTGAATTTTTGCTTCGCTCTGACAACCCCGTCAGCAAGACTGCTTGGTGGCTCATCCAAAATGGCTTGGTTGATTTATTGGCTTCCGACTGGCACGAACCTGACTCCCCTTACCCTTTGGCGCTTGCAGTGCAAAAATTAAAGGGCAACTTGAGCGATTTGGAGTTAGAAAGGCTGGTTTGGAGTGTGCCGTCCAAAATTACTGCTGGGCAAAATGTTCAACCTGCATGGCAAAGGAGTCCGCTTAGGTTGGACATCCAAGCCTTTATTGCAGGCGTTGAAAGGACTTCGCAGAAAAAACGGTGGTGGCAATTTTTGACTTTTTGGAAAACGCGGAAAAGGTGAGGGCGAAATGGTGGAAGCAATCCAGCGACCAGAAGCGATGGACGAAGAGTCTTTTGACCTACGACAAATTGTCCGAACCTTGCAACGAAGGTGGAAGGTCATCGTTGCTGTGCCCATATTGACAGCAATTGCAACTTTGGGCTACCTCCGCACGGCACCACGCATTTATGAAGCCGTTAGCATCTTGAGAGTTCAACCATCAACCCAACCCCTTATGCTGACTGGTTTGCCAATCCCCATGCCTCGCCAACCGCAACAAGTTGACCTGAAAACGATTGAACGGCTGATTACGACACGCCTGACCGCTCAGGAAGCCATCCGAGTTTTGAAAGGCAGAAGGCTTAACGCGATACAGAGGCTGATTTACGCGAACTCCACCATTCGTGATGCAATAAAAACTGTGCACGATAAGGTGGGCAACGAGAAGAGGCTTGAAGAATTGGCAGCGGAAGTTTTGGTGAAGGCTGTGAAGACGAAGACCATTGAACCTGATTTGGTTGAAATTCGCGTCAGACACTCAGACCCGGAGTTGGCAGCATTGGTTGCCAACAGCATCGCAGAAGCGATGGTTCAGCGCTTCACCCGAGAAGCGCAGCGGGATGCCACTCAAGAGCGCCGCTACATTGAACGCAGCCTGAAAACTTTGGAAGAGCAATTGAAAAACTTGGAAGCGCAAATAGCCCAAGAAAAGAAGCGCCTCGGGATAGTTGACATCCCTGAGGAGACGAAAGCGCTGTTGACATCTCTGAGAACCTACGAACTTGAGTGGCACGACGCTCAGGCACAAAGGGACGCAGCGGCAATGGAGGTTGAGAGGCTAAGGCTGCAAATTGAGCGAGAACAACCGATTGTTTCCGTTGATGTCCTAAAGGAAGACCCTGTCTTCAAGCAGATGAGGGACCAACTTGCCGCTTTGGAACTTGAGCGGGCGAAGTTGCTTGCCCTTTTCACCCTTGAGCACCCTGATGTCCAACAAGTTGAAGAGCGCATCAAGACCCTTCGGGAAGCCATCGCTAAACAGGCAAGGCAACTGGTCAAAGAACGAGAGGTCGCACCAAATCCAGCCTACCAACTGCTTTATCAGCAACTTGTGACAGCCGAGGCAAATCGCTTTGCAGCGGAAGCGAGGCTTCAAGCCCTAAGCAGGTTTTTGCCAGAGTTGCGAAAGCGACTGGAAGCGCTGCCAGAAAATCAACGCCGATTAAGCGCGCTCCTGAGGAAGGCTCAAGCATCAGAGCAGGTCTACACAAACCTTTTGATGAGGCTGGAAGAAGCGAGAATTCGGGAAGTGACAAAGACAGGCGATTTGGTGATTGCTGACCTCGCTGCCCCTCCACACGAACCTGTTTCACCGCGCTCGTTGCTCAGTTTGGCAATTGCTTTGGTCTTGGGCGTGATGCTCGGCGTTATGACGGCTTTTCTCATAGAAAATTTGAACGAAACTGTCACAACAGCGGAAGAAATTCAGGAGCGACTCGGCATCCCCGTTCTGGCAAGCATCCCAAAAACCCGCCCCGAACTAACTCACGAATATGTCCTTGACCTAATGGCTTCCCGCCGCTCTGCAGCAGAAGCAGTCAGGTCACTGCGAGCGAATCTGAAGTTTCTGAGCAGGGATAAGCCCATGAAAGTCATTTTGGTCACCAGCACGGCTCCAGGCGAAGGGAAAACTTTCTTGGCGACCTCACTGGCAATTGCTTGGGCTCAATCAGGGCACAAGACCGTCCTTGTTGACTTTGACCTTCGCCACCCACAAGTTCACGAATGCCTCGGTTTGGAAAACGAAAAAGGCTTGGGAAACTTTTTGGTAGATGCAGCCACGCTTGAGGAAGTTCTCCAGAGAACGCCGCTAAAGCACCTGCAAGCCATAACATCAGGTCCGCTGCCTCCTAACCCAGCGGAATTGCTGGACAGCGAACAAATTTCAAGGCTGATGAGACATTTGCGGGAACGAGCGGAAGTGGTCATTTTGGACACTCCACCAATCCTCGCCGTCTCAGATACTGCTTTGCTTGTCCCCCACGCTGACGGGGTAATTGCTCTCGTCGTTCCGGGTCAAACACTGAGACCGATGCTCAGGCAACTGAAGGAACAAGTAGCGATTGCGCAAGGGCACCTTATTGGCGCTGTCCTCAACAAGGTCACGCCGCCACACGGTGGCTACTACTATCGCTACTACCGTTACTACAGCCGCTACTACGGCGAATCCGAGTAGCGATGCAGGATGGCAGCGAAATCTCGGAAACCGGTGACTTTAGGGACGGATGAAACCTTGTCCGCTTGGGCGCACCAGTTGACATCCGACTGCAAACCCAACGCTATCAACTCTTGCCCATGAAGGCTCTCAAGGAATGCCTGCTCAAGCCTGCTTGAAAATCGCTGTGGCGCTTGAACGATTTGACCGCTTATTCGTTCCGCAATCGTCCACGCCGCTGCGATGTCTTCCGATGCCCATTCTTCCCCGCGACCGTAAACGCCGGAAGCGACGATGACAACGGGGAAGCAGTTTTGTTCCGCTAAAGCCTTTGCCGATTTAGCCACTGCGCTGGCGTTGACCGTCGTTCCCACTAAAACTGCCGTCGCATTTTTGCAAGCCAAAATTCGCTTTGCTCCAGTTGTTGATGTGAAAATTGCCCTTCGCCCTTCTAAACCTTGCGCTTGCAAAATTTCCGTTGGGCTGTTGCTGAAGTCAAAACCTTCAACCTTCAGGCTGTTTCGCTCACCGACGAGCAGTGCATCGGGCATCTGCCTTTTGAGTTCCCACGCTTGCTCCACTTCTGGGACAACCCAAACTTCGCAAACGCCTCGTTCAAAGAGGGTTGCCAAAGTGGCGCTTGCCCGCAGTGCATCAACGATAATCGCAATCGCTTTCAACTCGTTTGCCAGTTCACAACCTCGTTCGCCAACACCGATGTGAACTTCAAACATCACCAATCACCTACCGCTCCATCTTCGTAATGAACCAACGGGATTTCACGGAACCGCTTCGGGATTTGAGCGATTTTGTCCTCGTCTGGTTCCGCACACAAGCCAATTCCTTCAGGCACAGACACATATCCGTTAACTTGCTCAAAAGGTTGCTTCAAAAAGCCTTCGCCGAGGGTGATATACTCTTGGATGACGAAGTTCGGGATGCAAGCAGCCAATTGTAACGCTGCTGCCGTGTTGATGGGACCGTAGGGATTGTGGGGAGCGATGCCGACATAGTAAGTTTCAGCCATAGCGGCAATCTTACGCAACTCAAAAATGCCGCCGCAGATGCACGGGTCAGGTTGCAAAACGGCAGCGGCTCGCTTCTCCAAAACTTCACGGAACCGCCAGCGAGTGAAAAGTCGCTCGCCCGTTGCGATGGGAACAGGGGAACGATGAGCCACCTCCGCCAAAGCATCAACATTTAGCGGCTGACAAGGTTCCTCAATCCACATGGGCTTGTAAGGAGCAACTTCTTCGGCGAGCAAAATTGCCAAAGCAGGCGTCGTCCTTCCGTGCAAGTCTAACATCAAGTCGTTTTCCCAACCAAGCACTTCCCTCACTGCCTTTACTCTTTCAACCGCTTGACAGATGAGTTTTGGACCTTCCAGAGGTCGTGTTGGGTCAATGGGACAAAACTTTACAGCGGTGAACCCCTGTTTCAAACGCAATTCAGTGCTCCGTTTCAAGTCGTCCAAAGTTTCGCCACCGATGTGAGCGTAGAGCCTAATTCGGTCGCGGACTTTACCGCCTAAAAGTTCGTAAACGGGCACTCCCAGTGCTTTGCCTTTGATGTCCCAGAGAGCCATTTCAATTGCGCTTATGGCGGAACAGTGAACGAAACCTCCCTTCCAGAAGAAGCCGCGAAAGAGGGTTTGCCACAAGTGCTCAATTTGAAACGGGTTTTGCCCGATCAAGAACCGGCGACACTCTTCAACGAAGGTTGCTACAGACCGAAAGTTATCGGGCAAACCTTCACCCCAACCGACGATGCCTTCATCCGTCGTCACTTTTACGAACAAGTAAATCCCCGCTTGAACTGCCTCAACCTTTGAAATTCTCATCGCCTTCACTCCACATCAAAGTTGGGTTCGGGGTCAGAAGAGACTGAGGCTCAAAAGTCGTATTTGTCAATGTTGGCTTTGGTGAATTTCATTGGCGGTCCGAGTAGAACTTCGTCGCCCCTGACCTCGCGCTTGCCCAATCGCCCAGCGACAATGAACTTGCTGCCCCGCTTGAGCGTTCCATCGCACAATGCCCGCGCCGTGTAAACTGTGAGGTAACCCAAGTCAACGGGATTCCACAAGATGACTGTTCTGACCGTTCCGTCGTGGACATATTCCCTCATGCTCTTGGGTGTTGACAAACCCACGACAGCGACCTTCCCTTTCTTGCCCGCTTGTCTCACAGCCTCAGCAGCGCCGGGGAAGGCAACGGACGAGATTCCGAAAACGCCCCTAACTTGCGGGTATGCTTTCAGGATGTCCATCGTGACTTTGAAAGCGAGTTCAAGGCTTTCCTCGCTCGGCTTGACAGTTAAAAGTTTCATCTTCGGGTAGCGCTTCGCCATGTAGGCTTTCATCCGCTTGAGCCATTCGCTTTGGTTGGGCGCTGTGAATGAACTGGTGACGACGGCAACAGGTGCATCTTCTCCTGCTTGCTTTGCCATCTCGTCCACTAAGGCTTTTGCAATGTCGTCGTAAGTCGCTTGGTTAACGAAAAACTCGCGGGCATCCTGTTTCGCATCGGCATCCCAAGTTATGACCCAAATACCTCGCTTCATCGCTTTTTTGAGCGTTGGTGCGATGGCAGATGGGTCGTTGCAGGCAACGGCGATGACATCGGGTTTTCGGGCAATCCAAGCCTCAATCAACTCAACCTGCCTCTCAACAGACGCTTCCGTCGGACCTTCGTAAATCAACTTGACCGAGCCAAGTTCCTTAGCAGCCTCGCGTGCTCCTTTCTCGCAAGCGTTGAAGTAGTCAATGCCTTTGATTTTGGGCACCATCAAAAGGGTAATTGGCTTCCCGCTTCCTCGTCCCTCGCCCCTCGTCTCGCGCCCAGTCTGGGGAGCAGAGACAGCCAAAAGCCAAAATGCCAGCAATAGGACAACGACAAACCATGCTCTCTTCATGGCACTTCCCTCCTTCCACCCTTACGCATTACGAATTACGCATCACGCCTGCCACTAATAAATCTGCCACCTGCGCTCAACGAAGCCGTCACGGATTTGCTTCCAACTATCCAACACCTCATCAACAACTGCTTTCACTTCGCTTTCCACTTTCGCTGCGGGCACTCCCCAAATCTCCACGCTAACGACTTGCGGGTCTGTTATGGGCTTTCCAATCTGACTGACCATGTAACAGTAAACTTGTCTGGCTTCAGGGATTCTCTCAACGATGCGTTGAGCGATGATTTGGGTCATTATGCTATAGACCTTGCCGACATGGCTGACTGGATTTTTGCCAGCGATGGCTTCCAAAGTCATCGGTCGGTAAGGGGTGATGAGCCCGCTGGCTCTGTTGCCGCGACCGACTTGCCCGTCATCACCAGCCTCAGCACTTGTGCCAGTAACTGTCAAGTAAGCGCTGTCAGGGGTGTCGGCAGTGTTGACGAAAACTTCAACCCTTCGCTTGGTGAACCTCGGCGCGAACTCTTCCCTCACAAATCGGGCAACTTGCTCCTTGACGGACTCATATGTTTCTCGGTCGGGTGTAAGGGACGAGACGAAGGCTGCAGCGATTGTCAATCGGATAAAGTCACCGTCGCGGACACCCATGACCTTAATGTCCTCGCCGAGTTGAGGGAATCGTCGTTTGCCTTCCTCGCTGTTGAGGAATCGCTCCGTTTCCAGAACAAGCCGTTCCAGTTCGCTCAAAGGTGCGAAACCGACGGCGAAAGATGTATCGTTAGCGAGAGGTGGTTTATCTTCGTCAAGGAAGATTTTTTGTAAATCAACGCTGCCGGGGCGAACCTTGAATTCTACTTGCAAGTGTTCTGGCTTAAGGTGGCGGACTTGATTGCGAAGCCTTTGAACGATAAGATGACGGAAAAGTTCGTTAGGGTCAATTTGAGAACCATTCCATCCAAGTGTTGCCCTGCCAACGATGTAAATTTGGATTGGGACAATGACCTTACCTCCGCCGAAATTTGCTTCCGAGTTACCGCCAACCAAGACGGCTTTGTCAACATTGTGGTGCAGGATTCTGCCAACCTTTTCGCGGTAGAAATTGCAAAGGGCGATGGAAAGTTCTTCGGCAGCGCCGTCACAAAGCGAATCTGGATGCCCCATGCCCTTCCGTTCCACAATTTCAACGGGCATCTCTTCAACGAGAAGGTTTTTCCCGTCCACGACCTGAACGCGTGTCATAAAAGCCACCTCCAAAGGTTTCGGTTTTAGGTGCGGACGGGCGGGGACACAAGGAGGGGCTTTAAACGATAACACCCTCACAAGGTCACCGCTCCGTCGCTTTCTCTGGCGGGGCGCTCCCCGCAAACGAGAGGAGCGGGACCTTGCGGGCGAAGACCGCTTTCGCCCCACTCCTCTCATCTTTTGTCCTGCGGATTTTACTGCAGGACTCAACGCCTTTTGGCACCTTGCCCGCCTTTGATAGCAGGTAGGTTGCCGGGCTTCATCGGGCGCGTTGACCCTCCACCGCTCGTGATGAGAGGGTGGGAGCGCCGTCGCCGCATCAATTATAACCCATTTGCCCACCGAAAGACCGTGACGAAAAACAAAGCGACAGCGAATGGCGAATAGCGATTAGCGAATGGTAAAAGGCATCTTTTCCGGAGGGCAGTGCTCCTGCACCGCCGAAAAATTTCGGCACATCAGAAGATGTGCCCTTCAGTCTTTTCAGCCTGCTTTAGCAGGCTTTGTTACCTCAGACACCGACTTCGGTCGGTGGACAAATGGATGGCGAGTAGCGAATGGCAAACGATTTTGACCACCCACCCGAGATAGGTGGCTACGAAATCAAAGCAGGCTAAAGCCTGCTATGTTGGTTGAGCGTTAAGGGTTGAGAGTTGAGCGTTGAGAGTTTTTGGGTCAAAGATTTTTCCACAAATGCCCAACTCGCAACCTTTTCAGTCTAAGTTTTATTAGCCTGCTTTAGCAGGCTTTGTTTTGGTATCCACCAACTTCAGTTGGTGGATAGGTTGGAGTTTTTCTGGATGGCAGTGCTTCTGCACTGCCGAAAAATTTTTGGCGCTTAACAACTGCACCCAGCACCTCGCACCTTTTTCTGCATCCTCACACGCCTGCACGCTTGCACGCATATTGGCTAAAGCCAGTGTCATGAAGTTTTAGAACATTCTCAACTATCCCTTGACTTTTTGCACATCAAACTGGAAAATCGGGCGTTTGGTGCACAAAGTTTTCAGGTGTGGCAAATTTTTACTTGCGAGGTGAAGGTTGATGCGCCGCTTCATCTGGGTCATCGTCGTCATTCTCGCTCTCTTGTTCGTGTTCGCAAGGCAACTTGCGCATGTCTACTCCGATTGGCTCTGGTTCAGGGAACTTGGCTACACTGGAGTGTTCTGGATGCGGTTTTGGGCAAAACTTGTGGTCGGAGCAGTGATTGGAGTTTTGTTTTCGTTGCTGATCGGGCTCAACTTAGTCCTCGCCCAAAAGTTCATGACTTGGCGTCGTTGGAGGCATTTCCCCTCAGGTTGGTTGGGGCAGTTGATATTTTGGTTTGAAACGGGTTTCCGTTGGTTAGTGGTTCTCATCGCTATCGCCTTTGGCGTTTTCGCTGGAATTGCTGCAGCGAAACGATGGGATTTAGCACTGCTGTTTTGGTTCGCAGCGAAGATGGGCGAAAGCGACCCAGTGTTCGGCAAGGACCTCAGTTTCTTCCTGTTCGTTTTGCCCTTTTTGAGGTTCATCTACGGCTACATCTTGGGTGCATGGCTTTTGGCTTTGGGGTTGACAGTCGCTTACTATGCCTTCCATGCCCTTGCTGACTTGGCGGTTTCAGGTCGTTACCCACCGACCTTGCAGGCTCAAATCAGAGCCCTTATGAGTTACGCGACCCCGCTTATACGAGTCCACTTGCTCGTCTTAAGCGCTTTCCTGCTTTTCATCGTCGCAATTCACTTCAGGTTGAGCATGTTTGAGTTGCTCTATGGTAAAGTTGGGGACGAAGCAGTTTGGGGTGCAGGGTTCACTGACTTGAAAGTTCGGTTACCTGCACTTTGGGTTTTGATGCTGGTTTTCGTTGCAGGTGGATTTTTGGTCTTAGCCAACCTTTGGTGGAGACCCCCCGTGAGGGCAGGAGTCGTGTTGGTCTCCGTTTTCGCTGTCGCTTGGGTTGTCGGTAACTTGCTTCCCGGTTTGGTTCAGCGATACATTGTCAAGCCAAACGAGTTGACGATGGAAAAGCCTTACTTGCGCCACAACATAAACATGACGAGGCTCGCCTACGGCTTGCACCGCGTCAAAGATGTTCGCTATCCGTTTAGGAGCGACATAACGCCAGAAATTCTGGAGCGCAACAAAGATTTGCTTGCAAGTGTTAGGCTGTGGGACTACCGTCCCTTGCGGGACACACTCCAACAAATCCAGTCCATCCGAGCCTACTATCAGTTTGCCGATGTTGATGTTGACAGGTATTTTGTTGGCGGGATTTATCGGCAGGTCATGATTGCTGCGAGGGAACTGAACATAGAGGCATTGCGCCCTACATGGTATGCCCGCCACTTCCTTTGGACTCACGGCTTTGGTGTCGTCGTCATACCCGTAAACGAGATTGAAGAGGAAGGGATGCCCGTTTTGTGGGTTAGAGATATTCCGCCACAAACCAAGTTCACAGAACTTGAG
>Ga0209393_1000983_pt1 | contig 12661 bp, 13 predicted proteins | sample SSWtaG_2_FD_184117 | JGI IMG/M metagenome (GOLD analysis project Ga0209393, IMG submission 184117) | Hot spring microbial communities from Sandy's Spring West, USA to study Microbial Dark Matter (Phase II) - SSWsed_130316 (SPAdes)... | ecosystem: Environmental > Aquatic > Thermal springs > Hot...
CTATAACTCTGTGGTTCTTGTTTCAAAAGGTAGGTTCGTCGGCCTATATCGTAAGTTACATCTATTTGATAGAGAGAAGTTGTTGTTTAATAAAGGTAATTTGGAGCCTAAGGTGTATACGGTTGACGGTGCTAGAATAGGTATGTTGATTTGCTTTGACTGGCTCTTCCCAGAAGTGTGGCGTCTTCTAGCTTTAAAGGGTGCTGAGATCGTAGCCCACCCCTCAAATCTAGTGCTCCCGTATTATTGTCAAAGAGCTATGCTGGCTTGCTCATTTGAAAACCACATCTACACAATAACAGCAAATAGAGTTGGAGAGGAGAAAAGGGGTAGCTACCACCTAAAATATACAGGTAGAAGCCAGATCGTCAGCCCGAAGATGGAAGTTTTAGCATCAGCCTCAGAAGATCAGGTTGAATGCAAAGCCGTTCAAGTGGATCTTGAGCTAGCGCGGAACAAGAAGGTAACTGAATTAAATGATATCTTTAAAGATAGGCGCCCGAGGTTCTATAGGCTCTTAACTAGACCGTCTCACCTAGCTAAGCCCCTCCCCTAACTGAACCTAAGTTAGTTAACAGCTGGTTAGATCGAGGGAAGTTTTAGAGGCACCGTAAAGTTGTGGTGATAACTCCATCTTCTCCAGAAAATCAACCCCGAACCTAAATATCTTCTCAAGAGAGACGCTGTATTCGTCGCTTCTTTAGCTTCTCGCTAAGTGGTGCTTTGTAGATCTTGATGCTGAAGAGATGGATCTCTCCCTTCTCTACACCGTTTAGCAAGGCGGCATCCGGCACATCTAATGTGGCTATGTACTGCTATTCGGGAGCCTATCATAAAACTGCACATCTATCCTTCTATTAGCCAAGTCTATGTCCCTGGGGGTTAGCCAGTGTACTTAACAGTACCCCTTATAGGTGAACTCAGCTCTAGATATCTCTTCAGCAACCCACTTTGGGAAGCCAGCCACAGCTATTTCACCTATAGATTTCGGCGAGGGGTTGCTGGACTGTAGCAACCTCCTTCCTTATAACCCTCAGCCTAGCCTCTATCTTTTCAGCCTCTTGAGCTAGCGGGGTAATATCTAGTGAGACATCTGGCACTAGTTTACAGAAGGCTGTGAGTGCTTTGACCGCTGCTGTTGCATCAGCGATATGCTCCCTCGCCTTGACCACGATAGCGACTACATCAAAGTTCTCCCATCTCCCTTCGTTAAGGAGTGTGCCTGGTATGCCTGTGATCATCCCGAGCTTCATCTGCTCTAACCCTGCGCCTTCTATGAGCCTTCTAGCCCTCTCTGTGCTGCCTACAGCCATAACATCGTGCGCGCTAGAGGTTAAAGCAGCCTCTTCGACAGGTCTACCCACTATGGTAACGATCAGCCTACAGTAATGATCCTTTGACCACGAGAGTATCTTCTTAGCCAGCGCCCTATCTAAGGCTGGATTAGGTGTAAATTCGGCTGAGAAGACAGCCAACTTCGGCTTCTCTGAAGCGTGTATCCTTGCTGGAAACTTTGGCTTCCCGTCAAAGATCAGCGAGATCGGTGGGAAGTGAGGTGAATCTAGCACAGCGATCTGATCGAGCTGAAGCGCTGCGATAAGGTAGCTTGCTGAAATGCTGCTGACCAATCCGACTGAGGGGAAGCCGTCAACCACCACACCATCTCTGAGGTTGATATCCTTATACCTGCGAATCTCTATCTCCAAGCCCACCACAACATCCACATACTAAACAAGCAATTAAACATATACAAAATAAACCAGAGAAGACAGTGTCAAGATAAGATCCTCTTCAATCAGATGAAATACCTACTCCTCAAGCTTTCAAGAAACTCTACTTCTGGCTCTTATGACCACGGAAACAAGAATCTGTGGCAACTTTCATCCGCATATACTCCACCATACTGCCCAAAACCTTCCTCTTTCCAGAAGAACGCGGTTACAGAGCGACGCTACAATATTCGTCGTCAAGAACAACACTTTTTGCTCTTTTTACGAAGATCTCCATTTTAAATAGATCCTTAAACCCAGGCTTTGATTCAACACCCGTAGAGACATCTACTGCATACGGCTTGACGGTCTTCACAGCTTCACACACATTTGATGGGTTGAGACCACCAGCAAGTATCAGAGGCTTTGGGTAGATGATGTCCCTTATACGCCTACTTATATTCCAATCGTGGACAACCCCTGTCCCACCAAGCCGCTTCTCAGCAAACGAGTCTACAAGAATCCCATCAGCGAACCGAGCCTCACATACCACTCTCTCAACAACATTCTCTGAAGCAGGGAAGGCTCTAACAAGAAGTGCGGAAGGCAATTTTTCTCTAAGGACACTCAAATCCAAAAAACCTTCACAATGAAGCTGAATAATGTTCGGCTTCAAAAGCCTACAGGCCTCTAAAACCTCTTCCAAGCTGTTAGGTACAGTAACAAGCACACTCTTAACATCCTTGGGAATAAGTTTGATTAAGTGCTCAGCCTCCTCTAATTTTAAATTTCTTGGTGAAGATGGGACACCGACGACAAAGCCTATAAAGTCAGCACCTATTCTGCAAGCAGCCTCCAGATCCTCCTCTCTGGTTATGCCACAGATCTTCACTTTAACAGTTCTCATAACGCCATCACCAGCTCCCTCACTTTACCCTCAATGTCCTCGGCCAGCATTACTGCTGAGCCAACAAGGAAGGCCTTAGCACCATATCTTCGTAATCTACGTATATCCTCAGCCCCTTGAATACCGCTCTCACTCACCACAACTTTGTCGCCGAGGTCAACATTAGCCAAAACCCTCTCTGTTGTCGCCAGATCTACTTTAAGAGTCCCCAAGTCTCTGTTGTTAATACCTAACAGGTCTGCTTCAGTTTTAACCGCCTCCAACAATTCGTCTTTACTATGAACCTCGAGCAGAACCTCCAAACCATTTGAATGGGCGAGCTGGATGAAATCATCAATAGAATCTTCCGGGTACCCTCTTTTAAAAACAGAATAAATCAGCAAAATAGCGTCCGCACCTAGCCTAGCCGCAGCTTCTACTTGCAAAGGGTCGACGACAATATCTTTCATTAACACCGGCAAGCGAACGTACTCCTTTACCTCACTTAGCCAAACAAGAGAACCGCCAAAACGCTTGGGTTCAGTAATTACTGAGATACCTACAGCCCCTCCAGCCTCGATAGCTTTAGCTACCTCAGCAAGGCTTACAATTTGCCTTAGTTTTCCATGAGATGGTGAAGCTGGTTTAATCTCCGCTATTATAGGAGCATGTACGCAGTTAGTTATGGCTTCCTTTAAGCTTATTCTAGGAAAGAGATTCCTCTTTTCTATGTTGTAATATCCATTACGCAGAGATTCTTGCACGTCGTTGACTAATATATCCAGAAAATCAGCCATATCTTCTCTCTAGCTCCTCCAATTTTTCGACGCGGCTTCCATCATAGAACTTAACCAGCTCCTTAAGTTTTCTATACGAAGCGCCGCTCTCTATCGATTTCTGCGCTAACTCTACTGCATATTTGAAGTCATCCGCGATACCACCTACAATGGCTCCAGCTGCCGCGTTGACGGCTACGATGTCTCTTTTAGGATCGCCTGCTTTCAAGCAACCGTAGAGTATCTTGAAAGTTAGTTCAGCGTTCTCCTCCAGGCTTCCACCAAGAATGGATTCGACAGTAGTCTTTTCTACGCCAAAGTCAGTAGGGCTAACTTCAAAACACTTTATTTCATCTTCCCTAAGCCAAGCTATCAACGTTCTTCCTACAGTTGAGATTTCGTCTAAACCATCTAAGCCGTGTACTACCATAGCCTCTTGCAGACCCAATTTGCTAAGTACTTCCGCTATCCTCGCTACAAGTCCAGCTTCGTAAACGCCAATCACTTGGGCAGAGGGCGTCGCTGGATTTGTCAGCGGACCTAGAATGTTAAAGACGGTCCTTATTCCAATTTCCCTCCTAACACCTGCCACGTTTTTCATCGAAGGGTGTAATGCAGGGGCAAAGAGGAATCCTACCCCAATCTCCTTAATAGCTTTTTCTATGGTCTCTTTGGTGACGTTTAAGTTTAATCCCAGACATTCAAGCAAATCGGCACTCCCACTTTTACTCGTGACTGAGCGGTTTCCATGTTTGGCTACGGGGACTCCCATCCCTGCAACGACAAATGCTGCTGTGGTACTGATGTTAAAGGTCTTTATTCTGTCTCCTCCAGTTCCACAAGTATCCACAAGCCGCCTATCCACCTTTGGGTTTACTTTATAGCAGCAGCTCCTCATGGCTTCGGCGAAAGCCACAATCTCTTCAACGGTTTCACCCTTCATTCTCAAAGCAGTTAGAAAGGCAGCTATCTGTGAGGGTGTGGTTTCTCCACGAATCATTTCTTTCATTGCTTCGTATGCCTCTTGATAGGAGAGATTCATCTTTTCGACAAGCTTTACGATTGCTTCCCGTATCATTTTACCACCTATCAAGAAAATTCTTAAGAATCTTCTTACCCTCCTCGGTAATTACTGATTCTGGATGAAATTGCACACCCTCAATCGGGTAGAGTGTGTGACGTATACCCATAATTTCACCGTCATCAAGAGATATAGCAGAAATCTTAAAACAGGTTGGAAGAGTAGCAGCATCTACAACAAGTGAATGGTAACGTGCGGCTTGAATCGGATTCTTTACCCCCTTAAAGATACCCTCTCCATCATGCTTTATCTCACTCTTCTTCCCGTGCATTACTCGTTTAGCCCTTATAATGCGGGCGCCAAAAACCCAAGCTATGCCTTGATGCCCCAAGCAAACCCCAAGCGTTGGTATTTTTGGACTTATTTGCTTCAGGATCTGGGAGCAGATGCCGAAGTATCTTGTCTCCTCTGGTGTGCCAGGCCCTGGAGATATTACAATTCTTTCAGGCTTAAGCTGTAGAACCTTTTTAAGTGTTATTTGGTCGTTTCTGTAGACGAGTGGTTTTGCACCTAGTTCACCAAGATATTGGGCGAGGTTATAGACGAAAGAGTCGTAATTGTCTATAAGTAGGACTTTTATGGCCGATTTTCACCTCCTTCTGAAGCTATATATAGTGCCTTTAGAAGGGCTGAGGCCTTGTGTTCGGTTTCGAACCACTCTTTTTCTGGAACAGAGTCAGCAACTATACCAGCACCGGCTTGAATAAAGGCTCGGTTTCCACTAATAATCAGCGTTCTAATAGTTATAGCGAAGTCAGCATTACCATTGTAGGAGAAGTAGCCTACTGCCCCTGCGTATGGGCCTCTCCTAACAGGCTCAAGTTCCTCAATTATCTCCATAGCCCTAACCTTTGGTGCTCCAGTAACCGTTCCAGCTGGAAAAACAGCCCTCACAGCGTCGTAACAATCACAGCTAGATCTAAGCCTACCAACGACTCGTGAAACCAAGTGCTGCACATGGCTGTACTTATAAACCCTCATAAATTCGGGCACACTTATTGATCCAAACTCTGAGACCTTTCCGAGATCATTTCTCGCCAAATCAACTAGCATTACGTGCTCAGCGCATTCCTTCGGGTCACATAGAAGTTCTTGTGCTAACGCTTCATCTTCAATAGGATTGTCTTTAACACGCGGCCTTGTTCCAGCTATCGGGTATGTTTCAACGGTTTTACCTTCTACTCTTACAAGCATCTCAGGGCTTGAGCCCACAATATTACATCTTCTCATCTTCAGAAAATACATATATGGAGATGGGTTGATATTACGCAATACAGTATAGAATGGGATCAAACTTCCGTGAATGCTAAACTCAAAGCGCCTAGAAAGTACTATTTGGAAAGCGTCGCCGGAGGATATATACTCCTTTGACTTTCTAACAATTTCCTCAAACTCTTCCTTTTCAACATTTGACTTCGGATCTGAATAGGAAGGAGATTCGGGGCTAAACTTCCCTTTTAAAGCCTCTTCGACTTCCTTTAGGCGATTTTGACCAAAATGATAATAGAAGGCTTCACTTGTTTTGTGATCAAATACTATCCCATCGTCATATATACCCACTTCTAAGTCTGGAAGGTTGGAATCATCTACTGCGTATTCAGGCAGGTTCTCCCAGTATCTAATAACATCGTAGGAAAGATAACCTACGGCTCCTCCGATGAATCTGAAATCATTAGGAGCCTTATATCGCCTACTTACGACTTCTTTAACTAAGAGTAGGGGGTCACTAACAACCCACCTTTCCCCTCGGCTTTCATCTCTATCATAAACCTCTGCTAGGCCGTTTTTTACACTTATCACAGAAGTCGGTTCAAAGCCTACGAACGAATATTCTGCAATCTTCTCCGGTCCCTCAACGGACTCTAAAAGGTAGGCATAATCATAGTGTTCACATAAAGCGGTAAAGACCTCTAAGGGTGATTTACCCCACTTAATCTTAATAACGTTAGGTTTAACTAAACTCTTAACGGAGTAAGCAGTCCTTCTCATCTTTTATTTTCCCTCATCACATTTAGTGATGGAGACACTAATTTAAACTTTTATGCTCAAAAATGTTCATAAAGGAAGAAGGCTGACTAAACCGTTACTCTCAATGGCAGCTGTTGTGAGTCTTCACTTTAGTAATATGCCGGGGGCGGGTTTTGAACCCGCGGCCTCCAGATTATGAGTTACACCCTAACTTGTGGAGGCTGGCGCTCTAACCGGGCTGAGCTACCCCGGCTTACAGATTCTACCAACATTTACCCTTTTAAGAGTTACTTTGCCCCCTCTCCTCCCTCTAACTGGTTCTGCTAATGTGAGGAAAAGGTTATCTATGATTGACTTATAGCCAGATGTTGGCAAAAAGGATGGCAAAGACGCTATTTGAGAAGATCTGGGACGATCACGTGGTTTACCAAGAAGAAGGTGGACCTGCTCTACTCTACGTAGATAGACACTACATACATGAAGTCACCTCTCCGCAAGCGTTTGAGGGTCTAAGGTTGGCTAAGCGTAAGGTGAGAAGACCAGATCTCACATTCGCAACAATGGATCATAATGTCCCTACAACAAGCCGCCTACTACCAGTATCAGACCAGCTAGCTGCCTTACAAATAGCTGCATTAGAGAAGAATTGCGCAGAATTCGGGATTACACTCTTTGACCTCTCAAGCCCATACAACGGTATCGTGCACGTTATAGGACCGGAGCTCGGTTTAACCCTCCCCGGTTTGACGATCGTATGCGGAGACAGCCACACATCCACACACGGAGCCTTCGGCTCTATAGCGTTTGGTGTGGGCACAACCGAAGTGGAGCACGTGCTGGCAACACAGTGCATCTGGGTTGAGAAACCCAAGCTTATGGAGATAGTCATCGAAGGCTCCCTTCAGAGGGGTGTAACAGCAAAAGACCTAGCACTCTACATAATCAAAAAGATAGGTACGGGCGGCGGCACAGGATATGCAATAGAGTACAGAGGTAGCACCGTAGAGGGATTGAGTATGGATGAAAGGATGACCCTCTGCAATCTTAGCATAGAAGCTGGGGCTAGGTGTGGGCTAATTGCACCAGACGAGAAGACCATCAACTACCTAAGGGGAAGGAAGTATGCACCTAAGGACAGCGCATTCGAAGAAGCGGCAGAATACTGGAGAACCCTAAAGACAGACCAAGGGGCAGTATTCGATAAGAGCATCAAGATAGACGCTTCACCAATAGCGCCTCAAGTAACTTGGGGAACCACACCAGCAATGGTCACTGATGTTACCGGAGTTGTCCCTCATCCAGATGAATTCGAAGACCCTGTAGAGAGGAAGGCTGTTGAGAAAGCACTTGAATATATGGGGCTTAAACCCGGCACACCCATAACTGACATCAAGATCGATCGGGTCTTCATAGGCTCTTGTACAAATGGTAGGCTTAGCGACCTAGAAGCGGCCGCAAAGGTCGTCAAGGGCAGGAAGGTTGCACCCGGTGTTAGAGCGATGGTCGTCCCCGGCTCCCAGATGGTGAAGCGTGAAGCTGAGGAGAGAGGTTTAGCTAAGATCTTCAGGGAAGCTGGATTTGAATGGCGTGAACCGGGTTGCAGCATGTGCCTAGGCATGAATCAAGACATTTTGGCACCTGGAGAAAGATGCGCAAGCACATCTAACAGAAACTTTGAAGGTAGACAGGGTCCTGGTGGCAGAACTCATCTCGTGAGCCCAATTATGGCTGCTGCCGCTGCGATAGCCGGTAGGTTTGTTGATGTAAGGGAGTGGAGCTTTGAGTAGGGGTGGGGTGCTGATGCATCCTTTTAAGACCTTCACAGGCTTAGTTGTGCCTCTGGATAGAGATAACGTTGATACCGACCAGATCATACCGAAGCAGTTCCTTAAGCTGATAGAGCGTAAAGGGTTCGGCAACTACCTATTCTTTAACTGGAGGTTCGATGAACGAGGCGAACCCAGACCAGACTTCGTATTGAACCAACCAAAGTACAAGAAGGCGTCTATACTTGTCAGCAGAGCGAACTTCGGCTGCGGCAGCTCAAGAGAGCACGCAGTCTGGGCTCTAGTAGATTATGGCATAAAAGTGGTGATAGCAGAGAGCTTCGCCGACATCTTCTACAACAACGCATACAAGAATGGTCTTCTACTAATAACCTTAAAGCCCGAAGAGGTTGACGAAATCATAAGAAAAGCTACCGAAAGCACCCTATACCTAACAGTTAACCTAGAGGAGCAGAAGGTTTCAGAGCCGGATGGTGTAGAATATCGATTCGAAATCCCCAAGTTCATAAAAGAGCGGCTTCTACAAGGGTTAGACGACATAGGAATCACCCTAAAACACGAGTCTAAGATCACGGAGTATGAGTCTAGAATGAAGGTTATGCGACCTTGGGTGATACCTGCGAAGCCTACTAAGAAGGTTACTCAAAGCGGTTGAAGATCGAGCGGGTTGTAGCGGCTGGGGTTGCTCTAAGTATAGGTTTTGTAGTAGTATATTCGCTGCTCTTTGGTGTAAGATTTGAGGATTTAGCCTCCATAGGCTTTACAACATTCTTCGCAGCTTCTATCCTAATATTGCTCCGTCTCGTCGTCCAAGGATTACGTTTCCACTTACTGACACGCGGTTTAGGTGTTAGAAGTGGTGTTGCGGGCAGCGTGTTAGCTAGAATATCATCCGAGTTTGTGAGCTTATCTACACCTTCGTTTGTTGGAGGTGAAGCTGTTAGGCTTGCTTGGCTTAAGGCTCGTGGTGCAGAGCTCGGCAGGGCTACGTGGATAATCTTCTTGGAGATCTATCTTGATGTGCTTTCAACGGCGTTACTCGTCTATGCTTCAGCATCCTACCTACTTCTATACCATCAAGAATATCTGCTCGCATCCTTAGCTGTATTAGCCTCTACGGCAACTACCACTTTCTTCACACTCATATACCTCTTTTCAAAGAAGAAAGCCCTCCGTATACCCCATTGGTTGCAAAAGGTGATCCGATTTATCCTAGGCGAATCTAGAGGGGACAGAGTAATAACATCTATTAATAAGAGTCTGCTCTTATACCACAATTCTGCGACTAACACAAACGCTCTCTTTATCTACAAACGAACCATCGGCATTCTATTATGCACAGCTCTGATGATCCTCTTAAGCGGCACCATAACTCAACTTATCATAAGTGACACACACGATTTAAGGAAGCTTCTACTTTTTACAAGCGGCTTCTACCTAACCTTAGCGGTCAGCTCCCTACCTATTACTATAGGAGGCTCAGGTATATCTGAGCTCGTTCTAAACCACTTCACAACGAACATTCTTGGCTTCAGCAGCTGGGCTAAGGTGATCGCTTGGCGCATCACAACTTACCACATACCACTGATTATATCTGGACTCACCTTAGCTGTCTTAAGTTATAAGGAGCTCGTCCAACAGATCAAGCATACTACATAACACTCTGAAGCATTACATCTATTTGTGTTAGCCGCATGATTTTTCGCCTAGAAAGGAGGCAGCCGTGTAGAGGAGGAACTTGTGCTGGCTTAGCCTCTAACTTGCTCTACCTTTAACCAAATATCGTAATTGTTACTCATCTTTTCGTAAGTTAAGAAGATACCATTTCTCGAGATTATGCTCGAGATAGCCGTAGGGGCAGCTTATGTGGGAGTACCATAGACAGTAATTTTTGCCACTCGGGCATCTTACTATTACATCGTTATTATCATAGTAGAGTAGAAGAGCCTCAACCTCCTTTTCAAGGAATAGAGGGCATCTCATAACTCTTACTCTGGTGACAACTTTTTGATGTGGTAATATAGAAGCTCTTTCCTCTTGTAGCATTTTGTTTTGCTGCGGCTGTAGTGCTTCAGATAAAAGCGGAAGGACCTTGTATTCGGCAGCTGATTGAAGGAAGCCAGAAAACACTCTACGTCCCTTCACATAGGAGGCTGATTCTTTGATGAAAACTTCTGCAGGATACTTTGATCTAAGCAGTTCGATGGCTTTCTCTACACTCTGCCTTTCACCTTTTATAATTAACCCGAACCAAGTCTCCTTTACCTTAACATCTAGCATCGCCTCTTGGATTTCCTTAGAGAGTCTGTTAGGTCTCTGAGAGAATCTGAACCATAAAAAGACTTTCACAGACGTTCTTTCACAGCCGCCTAAAGACGCCTCCATCAATTAAATTATAATGTGCTTGCCTAAAATGTTTAAAAGAACCCTATCACAAGTGTTCAAGTAATGTTTAACTGCCAAGCGTGAAAACCCCCTCTTAGATGATACTCAAGGAAGCCTTTAATATTCTTATGGGCCGCTTTACAAATGGTATTGAAGTTAAGAGGTGGTGCGTTCTCGAGCGGTACGTTGTGCTTGAACTCTCATCAGGCGTGTGTGGAGTAGCGTATTACCCACACGATGTTACACCCAACGTGCCAAATTTTCAAGCAAAGGATCCTATTGCAGTAGCTAGACTAGCTATGAGTAGAGTTGCCGGGAGGAGAGCGATCGGAGTCGCTGCGTTAAATGCTCTAACTTGGGCGCTTAAACCTACCCCCGCCTTTAAGATTGGCGACCCTCTTGATACACTAGATGTTTATGGTAAGCGTGTTGCTATGGTAGGGTACTTTAAGCCGTTGTTACACCGCTTCGAACACGCCAAGAGCCTCAAGATTATTGAGAGGAAGAAGATAGAAGGTGTTTACCCACCTGAGAAGGCTAAGGAGGTGTTAAGTGAGGCTGATATAGTGTTGATTACAGGTTCTTGCCTAGTCTATGGTGGATTGGAGCGATACTTAAGACTCTCTAAGGGTGTTAGTAAGGTTATTGTGCTTGGGCCAACCTCAAGTATGACGCCCGAGCCCTTTTTCAAGAGAGGGGCTGACATAGTCGCCGGAGTTAAGATTGAGAGATGTGAACATCTCTTTAAGAGTAGGGGTAGGGCTGCAGATATTTTAGAGGCGGGCGTTAAGGTGTATTTTGAAAGGGTTAAATGACGTATTGTAGCGACTCGCTGTATCCAACTATTTCACCCTCCAAACTCAAGACTACAGCATCATAAACCGCTTTAACCGCCCTCCTTATGATCGGCGAGATTATCTTGCCCGATCTGCTAGCGAACCCTTCGAATGAGAGCTCTTGGTTAAACGGAGGTAGCACATAGAGTTCAATAACACCTTGTTGCTTAGTTAGAAGCGCTTCTCTCTTAACTTTCAGTAGTAGCCAAACGTGCTTACCAGCCATGATGCTCCCCTCTTTGAGGTAGGTTGGGTGAATATGCCCCATCACCACCTTACTTACGTTGCTCGGCAGCTCTGGTAATAGGGTGTGTCCGTGCAGCAAGCATAGATCACCAACTATCATGTGTGGTTCTGGGTGTAATGCGACCTCTCTTGGTAAAATGGTTAAGAGTGCACCGTCATGGTTCCCACATATAACAGTCGTTTTAGCTAACCTTGAAAGCTGCTCTAAGAAGATGGGGATCTCTCTACGCTCTACTGCGCTAACCCTACCTATCGTGAACTTTACATCACCAAGAATAATGATCTCGTCAACACTCCGCTTTGCACAGATTTCGGAAATTTCGCTTAACATATTTTGTGTTGATGTGTGAAGTTTGACACCGCTTGCCTTAAACTTCTCCTCAAACCCTATGTGCAGATCAGCCACTACAAGGTAGTGTTTGGTGCGGTCTTCGATAAGCAGGGCTGGGTGTGGATGTAGGAGTGTTAGTCTGCTCTTCGCCAACATTAAAAGCATGTGGTTTGGTAAATATTAAAGACTCGTTGGTTAGAAGAAGTAAAGTTGATGAGGTGGTTAGGGCGGGCAGAGTTAAGAGGCACATATTCAAACCTAGTGGCAGAGAGATCTGGACAGTAGTAGGCAGCAGAATCGACCACTATGTAGATTTAGAGCAACCCTACTGTAGCTGCAAAGACTTCTACTATCATCTGATAAGGGGGTTAGAGCAGACGTGCTACCATATAGAGGCTGCAAGGATTGCGAAGCAAACGAATACATACTGCGAAATAACCTTCACCGATGAAGAATACCAGCAGCTACTCGAAGCGGTATTAAACGATCTCACAGCCAAAAAGAAAAAGATATAGAGCAAAGATAGATATCCAAAATTGAGCCTCGGTAGCTCAGCCCGGCAGAGCACTTGCCTTGTAAGCAAGTCGCCGGGGGTTCAAATCCCCCCCGAGGCTTTTAACCTAAGGTATAAAAGCACCTTCTTCCTAACCTTAGAG
>Ga0209393_1000985_pt1 | contig 12622 bp, 13 predicted proteins | sample SSWtaG_2_FD_184117 | JGI IMG/M metagenome (GOLD analysis project Ga0209393, IMG submission 184117) | Hot spring microbial communities from Sandy's Spring West, USA to study Microbial Dark Matter (Phase II) - SSWsed_130316 (SPAdes)... | ecosystem: Environmental > Aquatic > Thermal springs > Hot...
AGCTTGTTATTAGTGTTAGCGTTTCCTTCAAGGATATGGGGGTTGTTTTGAGTTTAACTCTTATATCCCTGGTTTTGGTGTTAGCAACGTTCCTAGGCTATGTTACTGATAGGTTTAGATTATCCCCTCTCCTCGGCTTCTTTGCTGGTGGTTTTCTAGTGAAGCTTCTTATCCTCGAGTACGATCTTGGCGGTTTATTTGGTGTTAGCGAGAGCTTCTTCAGGGATGTAGGCCTCCTTCTCTTGACTTTAAGCGGTGTTCTCATAGCTTTTGAGATGGGTAGGGATGTTGGTATTGTTGGTTTTAACCCTAAGCTCGCCTACGTTGTGGTTGTTGAAGCCTCCATCATACTTGGGTTCTCGCTGCTCATTGCTAGGGCTTTAGGCTTCCCCCTCTTTGAGAGCCTTATAGTAGCTATTGTTTTCCTATCATCTAGTACTATAACGATATACAGGTTAACCGCTGGCTTAAAGCCTGAGGAGGTTAGGAGGGTTGCTTTAACCATAACTACCTTAGAGGATCTAGCTCTACTAACAGCTTTAAGCCTAGTGACGGGGCGTGAGAGCCCTTTGGTCGCCCTATCGCTCTCAATACTTTCAGCTCTAGTAGCTAGTTTCATATTCAGGACTGCGATATCCTTATTCGCTAAGAGTGCGGAGTTCCAGGTTATAGTAGCCATAACCCTTACACTAGGCTATGCTAGCTTAACGCAACTCTTCGCATCACCCTACTTGGGTGCTTTCGTGGCAGGCTACTTCCTCGGGAGGTTTGTAGGCCATAGGGTCTCCTTTGAGCCCTATGCTGGCATTATAGCCTTGCTCTACATGGTATCCGTGGGCTTCGTAACCCCGGTGACCGGGGGGTTTAGGGTTGAAATGATCCTCCTCCTAGCAATCCTAGTTGTCGTAGCTTTAGCTGTGAGAATGCTATCCGTATTCCTAGCAACCCTACTTATACTAAGGAGTGGTTTCCACGCTCTAACGCTGTCCGGCGTAGCAATATCTATAAGTGAGCTAGCCCCCCTGGCTGTTCTAACAGCTCATGCAGGCAACCTCATTGGAGATGACCTAGCTCTAGCTCTAACCCTACTCCCCCTAGCTACGATAGCTTTATCAAACGTGACATACGGGGTTTTCACAAGCTGGGCTAGCGTAGCTAGCAGGTACATTGTATTAGAGCCCCCAATCCTAGTCCCTGAGAGCGTCTACGAGCTCGGAGCTAAGATCATGGTAACATCTGCTAGGATAAGTGGTGTACTACTCCTAGCCGTGTTCGCCACCTTCGGTTTAAACATAGCAGGGCTAGGATTCCTCGGTATTGGGGTTCTAGCGTTAGCTGTTCTAGTAACCCTAAGGTTCTACAGGGAGCTCTGGGTTGAAACCTCTATCATAGGGGAGCTACCGGGCGTCGTAGCCAGGATGCTAGCTGTCCTAGTGGCTGGTGCTACCTCAGCTTACATAATCCATGAAACGCTTAAAGCGTTAAAGGGGTTCGAGGAGCTAGCCTGGATAGCTGTTGTATCTCTCTACGTGCTCGTAGCGTTTATAGTAGTAGAGGTTGTTAGAACCACCAGGAGGTATGCTGAGAAGCTCGCAGCTAAGATGAGGCCCCCCCTCTAACCCCGTAGAGCGGCCCGAGCCTAGCATCTTATAAGCCTAGGCCCCCACAGTAATACCATGGTGGTCTTTAAATGCTAAGATTCCACTTCAGGGATGCAAGGATATGGAGGTATATGGTAGCTAGTGTTGAGAAGATACTCGATGAGGGTGTTTTCGTTGCAACACATGAGGGTATATCTTTGAGGGCTCTCGACACAAGCCATATAGTCATGGTGGACCTTTTCTACCCGGCTAGCGCTTTCACAGAGTATACCGTTGAGAGGGATGCCGTAGAGGTGGGGGTATCCTTTGGTGTTTTAAGTAAGGTTCTAAGGAGAGCTGGCAAGGACGATGAGCTGGTGTTAGAGTTAGAGGGTAATAGCGTCCTGGTAGAGTTTAGAAGGAGGGGTGTTAGGAGGTTTAGGATACCATTAATACACCTAACATACGAGAAGCTACCGGAGCCTAGAATAGCTTTTACCGTTAAAGCTAAAATGCTGGGGAGCGTCTTCAGAGATGTTGTGAAAGCCCTTAAACCCGTAGCTGATATGGTTACCCTAAGGGCTTTCGAGGATGGGAGGATAGTCTTCCTAGGTAGAGGTGATATAGCTAGCGGGGAGGTGGAGCTCTCTCTCGATAAACAAACCCTCCTGGAGGCTAGCATAGAGAGCCCTGATGAGGCCTCCTACACTATGGAGTACTTGGATCACATAATGACGGCCTCCCAGGTAGCGGATACAATAACGATCCAGTACGCTCAGGAGGCCCCCATTAGGGTTGACCTCGAGTACGCTGATGGCGGTAGGCTGACATTCTATGTATCACCGAGAATCGACTAGGAGCTTCAAGGTGAAGAAGTGGGAGGGGGCGGGTAGCCTTAAAACACTCTATAAAGCCTACTACTCCATAACATCAAGGCTTAAGCCCCCTAGTGATATCCAGATGAGGGAGTTCGCCTTCCAGCTTTTCGATGTGGAAAGCTATGTTAGGCACATTTCATTCAAGGATTTCAACGAGTTGAGGAAGTACCTTAAAGCTAACGTTCCGAGGCATGCTTACCACTCAATAGCATTATACCAGCTCCCCGACGCCAGGAACATGGAAGAGAAGGGGTGGCTGGGGTCGGAGATCCTAGTGGATATTGATGTAGACCGTCTCAGGGGCTGTAGGGAGCTTAAGATCAAAGAGGAGGTCGGGCTTGTAGATGATAACTGTCTCGTAGAGGGGTTTAAGGCTGTATTGAGGGTTAAGAAGATGCTCTACAGAGATTTAGGTGTAAACTCTAGGGTATATTTTAGCGGAAGTCGCGGATTCCATGTGATTGGTTACTGTGAATACTGCTTAACGTTAGGAAGAGAGGAGAGGGGTGAGATAGCCTCCTACGTAGCAGGTCTTGATTTAAGCTTAAGGCACATAATACCTCTTAAGCCTAGAAAGGGGGCTCCCGCGACTCCAACGTCAGATGATCCTGGGTGGAGGGGTTTTATTGGAGAACAGTTAGAGCTGAAGGGTGCTGGTAGAGTATTAGATGTTGAGGAGGACGATCTAGAGGCTATAGTGGAGGAGCTTAAGGTGCCCGTCGACATGCAGGTTACCAGGGATCCATCGAGGCTCGCCAGGCTTATTGGCAGTATTAATGGGAAATCCTCCCTCCTCGTGGTTGAAGTCGAGGGCGGTAGCTTCAAGCCGTCTACGGAGCTATCACCGTTCAGAGGCGAGGTTACCGTGAAAGCCCGCTTTAACCTAGATGAGGTGGAGCTCCTAGGCTTGAAGGTCGGCTTTAAGGAGGGTGAGGTTTTAGATTTGGAAGCTCCAGTAGCTATCTTACTAGCTTCAAAGAATATTGTAACCCCGCTATCAGGTGAGATTTGGGTTGAGCACTAGGATAATAGAGGGGCCTTTTAGGGCCGCTATTAAGCTACACGACCCGATAGCTTTAGAGCATTTAAGAGAGTCTAGAAGGGCTTTAGCAACATACTGTTTAAAACCAGGGGTTACCTGTAAAGCTTACCTTAACCTAGCTGTTGACGTGGCCCACGCTGTAGCGACGCTTAGACTCTACGATCTTAGAGGCTCTAAGGAATACTCAGGCCTCGACGGCGGGGTCATTAGAGTCTTAGACTCCCTCATAGAAGTGTACGCTAAACTCCTAGCAGGGCTCATTGTAGTGGTCGGTGAGAACGCTATGGTAAGGTTTAAGACCACGATAGAAATGGAAGGGAGGGTCTACAGGAGAGGTGATATAGCTATGCTACCGCTAGATAAGCTTGCAACACTTACAATAGCGGGGCTTGTGGACCCTTTTGAGAGCATCGCAAGCCTAGGCTAGAACCCTCTCAATCCTACCTAGAATCTCCGCCTTGCCACCTCTCGGTTTAACTAGTTGAACACCACAGGATAGACATCTAACCGGGAACGTAGAGTGGCTAAATACAACCTGGCTGTTACCGCAGTTAGGGCATATAACTAGGAGGAACCTACTCCTAGGCTGCGGTATTAGAATCTTCCTCCTCCTAAACTCCATAGCCGGGGCGCTCATAGAAATCACCTTGAAACCTCTACGAGCTCCACCTTCTTAAGCCTCTGATTAAGAATATGCCGCTTATAACCGCACTTGCTACAAGCTATCCTCAACGTAACCCTCTTATTAACCTTAGCGAGCTCCTTCTGCTCAGGCTTCCTCTTACTACCATAACCCTCCTGCTTCCTCAAATACCTCCTCTGACCCTCAGCCATGGTCCTCCTCTGGCCAGACTTATATATGGATACGCTATGCTCCGTGTGAGTATTACACCTCGGACAGTAAGCTCTAATCCTCTTCGGGAACTTCAACCTAGGGGGACCTCCACCCTGTGATTCCAAGTGGAGCCTTAAAAACGTAGAGGTTTTACCCTTTCGGTAGAGGGGTTCGGGTTTCATGGAGGTTTACATAAAACAATGTAAACCTCCATGGCCCTTGGCTTAATTGCCCTCAGAGCCCCATTTCATCGGGGCTCATATCAACGGGCTCCGCCCATTCAGGGTGACCCCGGCCCGCAGCTCCACCCTCATTGTCTCCTCAGGTTCACCGCTACGGGGAAACCCCCACATCTTGGGTTTACCTTTTAGATACCTCCCTCTGATGTTCATTGCTGCTACGTTTTGTCTGTTCATTTTCAGGCCGCATCTTGGGCATTCGAATTCATGCCCCACTTGGGTCTTCACCCTAAACCCGCATCTGGGGCACTCTCGAGAAGTGAACTCGGGGCTTACGGAATCTGTTAGAGTAACCTCAGATACCCTTTTGTGAATCCTCCTCCAAGGTGTTCTAGCATTCCTCTTCCTCCTAACCCTGCGAACCCTCTCCTTTGATGTAAGACTCTCTTTATCCAGAGCCTCGAATACGTGGATAGAGTTTGGTAGTAGCCTCACTAAACCTGCTGAAAGCTTGTTTATAAAATCTCTAACCCTACTCCTCTCCCCTAACCTCATACTTTTCGTAGAGCTCCTTCTTGTTCTTAGCTTGTGCTACTGCCTTCTTCTTCTCGTACACTATCTTTATGCTTTGTAGTGGTCTTAGGTCTATGTGTATGAATCCTATGCTTGGCTCGTAGCCATCTAGTGAAAGCTCATTACTATCCCATCCTACAATCCTCTTAACCTCAACTATCTTAGAGTCCTTGAAGGGTATGATTATCCTATCATCCTTGACTGTGACCTCTCCAACAACCCAACCTCTAACCCTACGGTCGAACCACGTTCCCTTCCAGGATACGGTTAGATACTCCCACGGCTTCAAAGTTAACCTGATAGCCTTAGCACTGTAATCAATCTTCATTAGTGTCATCTTACATCTAGCAAACCTCCTCTTCACCTTGGGTTTAACCTTCTTAGCCCTCCTCTTTAGATATCTTTTCCTCTAAGACTCCATTATAGAGTATGCTGTTCTAATAACGAAGTCAACCCAGTGGCTAGCATAAGGACAATCCTTCAAAAGCTCGTTTCTAAGCCTTCTTTTAAAACCACTATCCTTTGGTATGATTGGTACCTTCAACTTAAACCCTATTACGGTAACAAGCTTTCCATTCTTCTCGTAGAGCCTTGGGAATTCATACCTCCACTCTAAACCACCCCATATAAAATCTACAGCTTTTTATAACGCTCTAGTATACCATGTTATAAGCTCACTAACCCTAGGATCTCTTAGCGGTATTGAGTATGCTCTAACAAGCTTAAGGATTTTCAAAAAGCCTCCTCACACCCTAAACAACCCTTCACAAACCCCCAGGTCTCAGCAATTCTTCTCCTCAACAAAGAAGACTACATAAACCTAGTAAATTTAAATGAAACCCAAATACAGCTTTCTAGGCTTCGCCCTTTAAGGGTGGAGAGGTGTTTTAGAGCCTGTAGGAGTGTGTTGCCTCAGCTGAGCACTTATATAAACCCCTCCTTGGGAATAATTGCTGTCTAGCTGAGTATGGGCGAACTTAGCCGGGCGGAGGGGCCCACGTCTCCCCCGGCTGGCGGAGGGGCCTGAAAGTGTGATGCCACACCCGTGGGGGGCACCGAGTTAATGAGGGTAGCCCTGGTGAGCGTAAAACCCTCTGCCATCCACGGCGGGGAGCTGTCAGCGGGCTAGATCTCTAAACCCTTCGGCTTCCTCTCCTCCTCAGCCCTTACCTTAACTATCCCGTAGAATACGGCACAGCTTACGCAGTAGCATTTCTGCATCGGGTACCTCATTATTATGGCCCCCTTCTTCTCCAGCTCGCTCGCTAGAGCCGGGTCTACGGGGCTGTACGTCTTGGTTACACATATTATTTTATCTGCTGGCGTTAGCCTACCACAGTTATCGCATGGAACAGCTCCACTCCTACCCTTACTCCCCTTCCTCCTACCTCTACTCTCCCTCTTCTTAGGCATTATGCTTTCCCTTCCAGCTTAATTATTCTCTTTAAGCTTAATATGTTTTGGCATACCTAACCCAGGTTACAGCGTGCCCTCCGCATACAGGGCATTGAAGGCCTTCGGCCTTCTCGAAAGGCCACACTACCCCTAGTGTTTTAACCTCAAGCTCCTCCTCCACCCTCCTAGCGCACTCCTCCCTAGAACACCATGGCATCTCGAGGACCCCGCGCTTCTCGCCAGCCCACTCCCTAGCTTCGTCCATCGTCTTAACCCTTCTAAGCGAGGACTCTAGGTAATCCCAGGCTCTCTTCTTAATATTAGCTGCTATCTCATCGAACAGTCTTAGCACGAAGCCTACAAGCTCCCCCCGGGCTATCTTATATCTTTCAAGAGTATCCCTCCTGACCACGGTTAAGACACCTGTTTTAACCTCCTCCAATCCAACGTCAACCCTCACCGGCACCCCTCGAGCCTCCCAGTAGTAGTATTTAGCTCCAGGCCTCAACTCCTCCCTCTCATCAACACTAACCCTAACGCCACTCCCTCTTAGAACCTCTGCTACCCACCTAGCCTCCCTTAACACAGCGTTTCTCTCCTCCTCGGAACCTACGGGTATAGGTATGACTACAACCTGTATGGGGGCTACTAGCGGTGGTAGCACAAGCCCCCTATCATCGCCGTGTACAGCTATTATAGTGGCTATAACCCTATCGCTCACCCCATAACTCGTCTGCCATGGGTAATCGAGAGTCCCGTCCGCAAGCTGTATCTTGAAGTCGAAGGCCTTCGTGAAGTTCTGACCTAGGTTGTGGGCTGTCCCTATCTGCATAACCCTACCATCAGGCATTATGGTATCGAATGCTATGGTGTAGAGAGCCCCGGCAAACTTATCCCACTCGGGCCTCCTAGATATAATGTAGGGGATGCCGAGGGAGTCGAAGAGCTCCCTATAAATCTCTATAGCCTCTAGAACCTGCCTCTCTGAATCCTCAAAGCTGTCATGAACTGTGTGAGCCTCCTTAAATGTGGTGACCTCCCTAAGCCTAATCATAGCCCTTGTAGCTTTAGTCTCATATCTAAAGACACTTACAATCTGATAGTACTTCTTTGGAAGCTGTTTGTAGCTCTTAATCCAGAGAGACTCATAGTATGTTATGTTAGTCTCGCTTGTAGGCCTAAGAGCAAGCTTAACATCGAGAGGTTCTAAACCACCATGGGTAACCCAGTAGACCTCATCCTCAAAACCCCTTATATGCTCGGATTCCTTCCTAAGAAGAGACTCGGGTATTAGGATTGGGAAGAGAACCTCCTCATGACCCCTCCTGTCGTGGAGATCCCTCACAAGGTCTAGAACCCTCCTCCTAATCTGGAAACCGTGAGGCATCCAAACACCCATACCCTTAACAGGATACCTACCATAATCGTATACCTCAGCCTCCTCTATAATCCAGTCAAACCACTCACTAAAATTACTCCTCCACCTATCCCTTGTAATAGCACTCAAAACCACAACACCTCTAACAATCTCTAAACCAGATACCTTAATAAAGACACACTCATCAATACACATAACCTAGGCTACCACAACCCCCATTAAACGTTAAAACGCCCTAGAGCACCTCTAAATACCGTGAGTCTAGAAACCACAGAACAGAAGCCCCTAACCTTAGACTCAACAGACAATCCGCGAGCCCACGAGGGCTCTAGAGTCCAGGATGGATGGTGGGGAGAGCCGGTTAAACTGGCCTCCTCCCCGCCCTTGAAGAGGCGAGGGTCCTCCAGGGCGGTTCATAAGTCCCCCCATCTATTTGGGGTTACAACTGGAAAGCCTCGCCTCTCCAGGGCTGAGGTGGGGGAATGTTTATAAGTTGTAGTGTTTCTTAAGGATGTGAGGCGCGCCTGGAGGCTAACATCTAGAGCCTCTCAGCACTAAACGCGACCATATCTCTACTCTACACCCTCCAGAGTGTGCCCTAGCGTGGGGTGTGAGGAGAGCTAGCGCTAGCAGTCAAGCTCTGGAACGAAGGGTTAAACGAGGTGTTTAACGCAGATCTTGTTGAAGCATACAACATACTCATAACCCCAAGCCCCGAAAGGAGGTAGGGGTAACGGGGCCGAAGACCCGGCCCGAAGCTACCCTCTCTTCGAAATAGGGGAAGGTAACCGCAAGCCTCCCAGCTCTAACAGGGGGAACACTCGCTCTTTAAAGGCGGGGAGGAGGTCAGTGTTACTCTCTACGTTTTTGATGGTTACTATTAAAGCTCCTCTCATCTCTTCTTTTAACGATTAGTGTTAACTTTGTGATCTCCTAGTGGGTAGCGTCTTCTCCGCGTTCAGCTTAGTAGTCGACCTCTTCTTAGGTGGTTCTAAAGAATTTAGGTAGTCTTACACCTCTCTGCTTCTGGTATTCTCCTGAGTATGGTTTGGCGGAGGGTGTTCCTAGCTTAACTAGGACTAGGTGTAGGAAGCGGTCTCCAGCGTATAGTTTGACTGGGAAGCTTGAGCCTATAACCTCTATTGTTAGTTGCCCCTCGAAGCCCGCGTCAACAGCTGTGGATGGAACGTATATACCTGTTCTAGCCCATGTGCTTCTAAGGTTAACGAGCCCCGCTATGTAGTCTGGGAGTCTAACGTACTCTAGGGTGTGTAATAGCAGGTGCTCCCGGGGTCTAACTACTATCTCGTCAGCCTCCCCGCACTCGTAGAACTCGCTCGCGTCACCCGGGCTGTGGGGATCCAGTAGTTTATCAGTGCTCTTAAACCTACAGTAACCCCTACCAAGCCTTAGATCAAGACCGTTCTCCCTTACGACCTCAGGGTCGAGGGGGTCTACTACGAGATCCCCTGCTCTTATCAACACTAGTATATCTCTATCACTTAATATCAAATACCAACCCCAGATCGCCTAAACAGCATGCTGAGCTTTTAAACGGTTAAAGGGCTTTATATTAAATTCTAAGCTTCCCCATGTTATATAGGTTCTTAGCCTTCCTCCTCCCTCCTGGTGTTAGAGTTGACGGTCTTAGTTGATCTAGGGTCGTGCCCTGATTTCAACGTGTTTAGGAGGGTTTTAGATGGGGAGAGCGTTCTTGTAGGAGAGGGTTTGGTTAAAGCCCTGGATACTGCCAGGTCTATTCTTGAATCTGAAGCTTCTAAACGTAGGGTGTACGGGTACTGCTCTGGGCTGGGAGCTTTAATGGATAGGAGTGGTCCTTGTAGCCCGGAGTGGGAGCATAGGGTTTTAGTTGAACACGCTGTGGGCGTAGGCCCTTGGGCTCCGCTCGAGGTTTCAAGACTCTTCCTTTTCACTAGGCTTCTCCAAATGTCCTCGGGCTTAGACCCTGTTAGGGGGCTTCTAGCTTTGAGGATAGCTGATGTTCTAAACTCTGGTATAACCCCGTTAATTCCGGTTAGGGGGAGTCTTGGTGCTAGTGGTGATCTCGTTCCCAGCGCTCACGCGTTCCTCTGCATAATAAGGGGTGTTGGTTCTGCCTTCTACAGGGGTTCTAGGGTTGAATGCTCTGAGGCTCTTAGATCTGAGGGTTTAGATGCTATAGATCTTAGACCTGGGGAGGCTCTAGCTTTAATAAATAATACCGCTTGGAGCACGGCTACGCTAGCCTACTCCATAGTGAGACTCGAGGATTTGATTTCCAGGTCGCTGAAGGCTACTAGGAGCTCCCTAGAGCTATGTAGATGTGTGGGGGAGCACTACGACAGTATAGTTTCTAGGATTAAGAGGCACTCAGGTCTAGGCGCAGCCCTTAAAATGCTAGGTGAGCTTAAATGCGGTAGCTCCAGTAGGCTCCAAGACCCATACAGCCTTAGATGCGCCCCCTTCATATACGGGGCTGTCCTGGATCTAATAGAGATCTCTAAGAACACCGTGGTAATGGAGGCTTGTAGCGCCTCCACAAACCCCGTAGTGGTTGATGGGAGGGTTGTACACTCCTGCGCGTTCAACGCCATAAACGTAGCCATTATAGCAGACCTGCTAGCAATCGTAATAGCCCATGTGGCTAACGCTATTGAAAGGAGGATAGCACAGCTTTTCAGAGGAGACATAACAGGGCTTCCAGACTTCCTTGCCGAGAGCACGCCAGTAGGCTCCATGATAGAGGGTTACGTAGCAACGGCCATAGTTACGAGGCTTAGAGCCCTAGCAACACCTCATAGCATACACTCACTACCAGTAAGCGGTTTACAGGAGGATGTAATACCGAACTCCGGGGAAGCAACACTAAGGATAGTTGAGGCGCTCGAGCTACTAGGGGAGCTTATAAGTATAGAGGAGAAGGTGGTAGCTAGAGCCTCAGCTCTTAAAACCAAGCACTAGGGGAGCTTGGTGTTTTAAGAGTCCCGGGTTCGAGCTTAAGTAAGGGGGCTGACGTGGTTAAGGTAACCCTTGATTTGAAGCCCGGTGACCTCGTTAGAATCTTTGGACCGGCTACGCTAAGGGTTTCAAGTGGAACTGCTAGCATTCTAGGAGCTGATCTTAGGGAGGGCGAGTCTTTCGTTATCGGGGAGTATAGATGTTATGTGGTTAAGGGGGTTTCGCATTCTAGTGTCGAAGTCGAGCTTGAGGGCGGTGCTAGGGTTGAGCTTGCATCCCCCGAGGAGGAGCCCTATGACGAGTGGGTTGAGGTGGCTGATTCAATTCTATCCACATGCCCCGCTCCCTGCACTGTCATAGTGCTAGGGGCTACGGATTCCGGGAAAACTAGCTTCTCAGCTCTTCTAGCTAATAGAGGCATTCTACGCGGTTTAAAAGTTGCTATTATCGATGCTGATGTAGGGCAAGCTGATATAGGGCCCCCAGGCTTCGTAGGCCTAGCTTACCCTAAAGGCTGGGTTTCATGGCTTAGATTTCTTGAGCCTGAAATGCTTAGATTCATAGGATCTATAGAGCCGTCCCCTCTGGTAGGTAGGATTATAGCGGCTTGCTTAGAACTTCAAGCCAGAGCCGTAGGTGACGGGGCCCAGCTGGTTGTAGTTGATAGTGATGGGTGGGTTGAAGGGTGGGCCGCCATTGAGTATAAGGTTGATATGATTAGAGCTCTAAAATCAAACTACATAGTCGTCATAGGAGACGATAGCCTAGCAGGCTACGTAGCTAAGATATTCCCGGGTAGAGTTTACAAGCTCGTTAAGCCCATGGTGCAAGCTACGAGAAGCGTGGAGGATAGAAGGAGGCTTAGACAGGAAAACTACAGGAGGTTTATTGAGGGAGGTTTAGTAGAGGTAGATCTAAGAGCGACCCCAGTATATGGAGCCTGCATATCAGGGCAGAGAGCCGGGGGGAAGGTGGTTGAAATCGTGGAGAAAACACTTGGGGGAGAAGTGGTTGAAACAGTAACAGAGTACCCTGGAGGCATATGCGTATACGTTAAAGACCAAGATCAAGTACTGCAACAAGCGCTTAAAGAGCTTCAGAGAAGGCTACAAGGGCTAGAGATCATGGTAATACCTATAAGCACAGCTAAGATGATACTATCAGCTCTAAGAGATGAAAAAGGCTTCGACTGCCCAGCACTACTAGTAGAACTAGATGTAGAAAGCGGGAAAGCAAAGTTTAAAACAAAATGTAAAGGCCCCTTCAAAGCAGTACTAGCTAGTAGAGTTAGGCTATCAGAGGATTATAGAGAGGTAGCTAGAGGCAGAATATGGATTTAAAAGCACACCAACAGCCTCGAGGAAAGGGGAGGGGTTAAACAGCAATATGGACTCTGTAGCTCGCGGGCTACCAGCGACCCTGCGAGGGTTCTATAACCTCTATGGCGTGATATATGAGACTCCTAACGCGATGAGCGGAAGAGCTAGGTGGAGCTTTTAGCTGGATTACTCAGCTAGCCGAGCTCCCCCCGCTATACATCGGGTTTCAGGCTTATCTCTTAAAGAGTTTAATGTGTAGGAGCCCCCTCCTTAAGGTGTTTTAGCCGTACTTAAATCCTAGTATGAACCCTGCCGTGAACGCCCCCGCAAACGGTATTGAGGCTATTATGAATGACTGCATAGAATAAGCTGATGCTTGAGCCCCGGAGATAGCCCTCTCCACTAGGAGTGCTAGTTTATCCCAGTTAACGGCTATGATGCCATAGTATGCTAGGATTAGAAGACCTACTGTAAACACCCCTAAT
>Ga0209393_1000986_pt1 | contig 12614 bp, 11 predicted proteins | sample SSWtaG_2_FD_184117 | JGI IMG/M metagenome (GOLD analysis project Ga0209393, IMG submission 184117) | Hot spring microbial communities from Sandy's Spring West, USA to study Microbial Dark Matter (Phase II) - SSWsed_130316 (SPAdes)... | ecosystem: Environmental > Aquatic > Thermal springs > Hot...
TTTTGGCAGTGGTAACACTACTTACGATTGGAGGCTTGGGTGTGGGGAACTTCGCTTCCTCATGGTAGACAATTTCCTCGTGAGGGCGAGTTGTGTAATAGACAGCCAATGCAATTAAAATGCCGAGCATGGAAACGCCAGCCAAAAGCCAAATCAGCCAAGCCTTATGCTTTCCCATCACAAATCGCCTCCACTCGTCAATTATGCTGCCGTTGTTTTGACGAATTTGGAAGGGCGAAAAGTTCCCGAAGACTTCTGAGGGACAAGGGACACGGGGCAAGGGACAAGGGATTTGATGACGAACTTCATGCGAGAGTGTTCTAAAACTACCCATGCCACTGACTTCAGCCAATATGCGTGCAAGCGTGCAGGCGTGTAAAGGTGAAATTTGGGAGGGCGAAACTACCGGTGAGCCAAAAAATCAAGTCTCACCAGTTGTCAATCGCTATTCGCCATTCACAGTCGTTTCACCATTCACCAGTCGCCAATCGCCATTCGCCGTCGTTTTGGCTCGGCAGGAGCCTCGCCCTCCCATAATTTCGCTGTCAAACTTTGCAAAGGTGAATGTTGATGAGAAGGCGAGAGTTTCTTCACGCATTAGCGGCTGGAGTGGGTGCAGTTTGGGTATCAAAGTTCGCTCAAAGTGGAGGTGTGAGACGAATGGCTGACCGAAGTGTCGTCGTTGACACGAGCAAAAGCCCTCACGCAAAGTTGCGCCCTATCCCGATTAGCGCTGTCAAGTTGCGAGACCGATTTTGGCAGCCGCGACTGATCGCCCTTCAAGAAGTCACCATCCCAACCCAATATGACCTGATGGAGCAAACGGGGCGAATTGACAACTTCCGAAGGGTCGCTGGCAAAGTGGGTGGCGAATTTCGCGGGCTTTATTTCAACGACAGCGATGTCTATAAGTGGCTGGAAGCAGCAGCGTGGTCTCTCGCTGTCCAACCGAACGAGAAAGTTGCTGAGTTGATGGACAAAGTGATTGCAGAAATTGAATCGGCTCAAGACGCTGACGGCTATTTGAACACCTTCTTCTCGCTGGAACGCAAAAACCAGCGCTGGACGAACCTGCGCGACATGCACGAACTCTATTGCGCAGGTCACTTGTTCCAAGCAGCCATAGCCCACCATCGGGTCACAGGCAACGACCGGTTGCTTAAAGTTGCTATCCGCTTTGCTGACCACATCGCTCAAGTTTTCGGTTGGGGCAAGAAGGAAGAACCCGACGGGCATCCGGAAATTGAGATGGCGTTGGTTGAACTCTTCCGAGAGACAGGCGAACGCCGTTATTTGGAATTGGCTCAGTTCTTCGTTGATGTTCGCGGTCACAAACGAATCGGGGGCTCGCCCTACCTTCAAGACCACAAACCGTTTCGTGAGTTGGACGAAGTGACAGGGCATGCTGTTCGGGCGCTTTACTTGAACGCAGGCGCTACAGACATCTACGCTGAAACGGGCGAAGATGCTTTGATGCAGGCGTTGCAACGAATGTGGCGGAACTTGACAGAGAAGCGGATGTATGTGACGGGAGGATGTGGGGCTCGCTATGAAGGCGAGGCTTTCGGGCGTGATTACGAGTTGCCCAACGAACGCGCTTACGCTGAAACTTGCGCTGCCATCGCCAACATCTTATGGCAGTGGCGAATGTTCTTGATAACGGGCGAAGCGCGCTTCATTGATGTCTTGGAGTTGGCTTTGTTCAACGGTGCGCTTTCGGGCATAGGTTTGGACGGTAAGTCCTACTTTTATGTCAACCCGCTCGCTGACCGAGGTCGCCACCGCCGCCAACCTTACTTTGAATGCGCTTGCTGTCCGCCAAACATCGCTCGCTTGCTCCCGATGATTCCGAGTTTCCTTTACGCCCTCAGCGACGATGGCGTTTTCGTCAACCTCTATGCCGAGAGCGAAGCGGAACTGACAGTCAACGGTGTGCCTGTGCGGTTGCGCCAGCGGACTGATTACCCTTGGGATGGTGAAGTGACACTGCAAATGGAACTGCCAAAACCGACAACCTTTACCCTTCACTTGCGCATCCCGTCTTGGTGCGAACGGGCGTCAGTGACGGTTAACGGGACGGAACGGCACGAAGGAAGGGGTGGCGAGTTTGTGACCGTAAAGCGGGAGTGGAGGAGTGGCGAAACGGTGGGGTTGTCACTGCCGATGTTTCCTGAATTCGCCGTTTGTCATCCCTTTGTGGAGGCGAACGGTGGGCGTGTCGCCCTTCGGCGCGGTCCAATCGTTTACTGTTTGGAACAAGTTGACAACCCTGACGCTGATGTTTGGTTCGTCGCTGCCAAAGTTGACAGTGACTTGACAATCGTTCCCGTGCAAATCGGCAACCTGCCCATCGTGGCAGTTCAAGGAGAAGGCGTTGCCGCTGAGCCGTCGGCTTGGAATGGGAAGTTGTATCAGCCGCTGAGAAAATTGTCAATCAAACCTCTTCGCTTCACTGCCATCCCTTATTTTGCGTGGGCGAACCGCGATGCTGGACCGATGACTGTTTGGGTAGCGAAGGGTTGACAGTTTAGTTCACTTTTGCTGCAGCACTGAGAGCAGATGAGTGCCCACGAGCAAAATGACGCCTGAAGAGAAAAAGGCACTTCCGACGGAAACGGCTGAATCTTGCCGACCCGGTGTGAAGTAAGCGTAGAGCCAAAGGACAATAGCAGCGACCAAACCGATGACGCCCAAGACCCGCCACAACATGGGGACATCTAACGCTCGCTTTGTCTCGCCCATCCTTGTTCCCTCCCTTTGAGGCTCAAGGTCTTCCTCAAGCCACAAAGATTTTTTCGCCACCGAAAAACTCAGCAACAAAGTTGCCCACAGACGACCTTGCGGAAAACCCATTGAAAATTTTGGCGTGCTAAAAACAAGTGTCAATCAGCCGCAAGTCAAAACAAATGACCGTCCAAGGGCAAGCCCCAACGCTGCCGTCATCATTTCGTTGTTGTCTCGCTCGTCTTACCAGTCACTAATCGTCAGTCGGTATTCGCTGCTGTTTCGGCTCAGCGAGGGACTCGCCTTCCCATGTCCGACTGTAAGATTTGGTGCGACTGGGGGATGACTGCTGCAGCGGCATTCTGCCTGTCAAACTTTCTCGCTTTGAAGCAAAATTGCTGTGGCTACCAGTGGCTATTTCGTTCTGCTTTTGAGGAGGCGAATGGGATGTTGCCTTTATGGTTTGCGCTGGTTTTGATAGGTGGTTGGCAGCAAAACCGAAACATTGCGCTCCATTGCCCATACACCCTCCAACCTGCTCCCAACTACCGCTACTGCACCGACCCAAATGACCGCATCCAACTCACGGACGGGCAGTATACTAAGGGCTATTTCTGGACGCAAAGGAGCACTGTGGGTTGGCGAAATGCCAGTCCAGTTTTCATCGTCGTGGACTTGAAACGAAATGCCCCAATTGCTGGCGCATCTTTCAACACAGCAGCGGGGGTCGCAGGTGTTGAGTTTCCGGCAGCCATTTGGGTTTTGGTCAGCGAGGATGGAAAGCGGTGGCGTGAGGTTGGAGATTTGGTCAAAGCCAGCAACGAGCAGAACGGTCCTCCACCTTCACAAGGCTACGCTGTCCACCGCTTTTGGACTGACCGATGGCAAACTCGTGGTCGCTTTGTCGCTTTCGTTGTCATCCCGCAAGGCAGTTTTTGTTTCGTGGACGAAATTGAGGTCTACGAAGGTGAAGCAAGTTGGACAGCACAACCGCTTGTTGGCGAGGAGGTCACTGACTTGAAAGTTTTCGTGCAGAAGAAGGAAATTGAGCGGTGTGCGTTAAGGCGACTCCGTTCCGACCTTGAAGCGCTGAAGCAGTTGGTTGAGCGGGCAAATTTGGATGAGGCGAAAAAGTCAGCACTCAAAAGCCAACTTGGCGAACTGGAGGCGACTTTTCCGAGAGATTTCCGCATCAACGATCCTACCTCCTTCCGAACGATTTTACCGCTGAACGAATGGCACGCTCGGTTGCTCAAGGTTCAGGCTCAACTTTGGAAGGCAAGACATGTCCCTAACTTCACTGCTTTTGTCGCCTCATCGCCTTACGACCCACTTCCCTACCTGACTGACGAACCTGTCCCGAAACTATCGCAACGGCGCACAAAACTCCTTTTGCCGGGGCTGATATTACTTCGCAACGAGACCAGACCGATAGCCATCAACATAGTCAATGCCCGCGACCATCCGGTAACGGTTCAAGTGAAGGTGACAGGTTTGCCAGACAGCATTGCTGTCAAAGTTTGCCACGCTGTTTGGACTGACACGAAGGAGGGCATCCCGATTGCTGCTGCCTTGCTTGAAGGTGATCAGTTCATCGTCCCCACAGGAATGGTTGGGCAAGCGTGGTTGAGCGTGAAAGCAACGAAAAAGGCATTGAAGGGCGAATACGAAGGAAAGGTTTTGGTGACAAGCGATGCTGGCGACCGAATGACGATTGCGATGAAAGTTATCGTGGTGCCGTTAACTTTACCTGACCATCCGTCCTTGCATGTCGGCGGTTGGGATTACACCGATGTTGACGAGCGTTATGGCGTTAACCCGAAAAACCGAGATGTCTTCATCGCTCACTTGCGGGAAAGGTTCGTTGACATCCCTTGGGCGAGCCGATTTGTTTTGCCAGCAGGAAAGTTTGATGAGTCGGGGCGGATGATTGAACCTCCTGATACTTCCGCCTTTGACCGTTGGCTTGAACGATGGAAAGGTGCGAGCCGATTCTATGTCTTCGTCAACGCTGGCGAAACTTTTGAAGGCTCAAAAGTCGGCACGCCAGAATTTGAGCGGAAGGTCGGTGAGTGGATTTCCTTCTGGTGGAAGCACGCTCAAAAGCGAGGCTTGAAGAAAGGTCAGTTTGGCGTTTTGCTGGTTGATGAACCCCACACGCCAGAACAAGATGCCTTGACAATTGCTTGGGCGAAAGCCATAAAGAAAGCGGCGCCCGATGTGGTCATTTGGGTTGACCCGACTTGGGGCGAACCGCAAAAGATGAACCCCCAACTCCCTGAAATCGTTGATGTCCTCTGCCCGCAGCGAGCAATTTGGTTGCGCAACCCTAAAGCACACGAGGAGTTTTATCTCGGGTGGCGTGACAAGGGCAAGAGGTTGGCTCTGTATTCGTGCAGCGGTCCGAGCAAACTCCTTGACCCTCACGCTTACTATCGCTTGCAAGCGTGGCATTGCTTTGCTATCGGCGCTGACGAAATGTTTTTCTGGGCGTTCGGCGATAATGCAGGCAACTCCTGTTGGAACGCTTACCTTGACCCGCGAAACTGCTACACGCCCCTTTTCCTTGCTCCAGATAGTGTCACCGCAGCGAAGCACATGGAAGCCATCAGGGACGGAGTGCAGGACTACGAGATTTTGAAGATGCTGCAGCGTTTCGCTAAGACCGAAAAGGGCGAACGGCGAGCCGAGGCAGAAAAATTGCTGACCGAAGGCTTGAGGAAGGTCTTGGAACCAATCAGTGTCAACGAATTGCGTTGGCATGTGGACAAGGACCGAACCTTAGCGGACAGGCTGAGGGAGCAGGCAATTCGGTTGATGGTTGTGGATGTGTTCAAAGACTACCCGATAATCCACTGAGCGAAGGAGGGTGAACCATGCGCAATGGGAAAGTCGGTGTAGGGCTTATCGGTTGCGGAGTGATGGGCAAAAGTTTGGCAACGCACTTGAGGACAATTGAGCAGGCGGAGTTGGTGGCTGCATGTGACGCCGTTGAAGAAGTTGCAAAGGCGTTCGGAAGCGAGTTCGGTGTTTGGACTACGACGAGTTTGGACGAGTTATTGTCGCGGGAAGATGTTGACGCTGTTTTGATTGCTACCCCTGCTTACCTTCATGCCGAGCAAACTGTTGCTGCAGCAGAGGCAGGCAAACATGTTTTCTGCGAGAAGCCAATGGCGCTGACATTGGAAGACTGCGACCGAATGATTGATGCTTGCCGCAAAAACGGTGTCAACTTGATGGTCGGGCAAGTTCTCCGCTATTTCCCCATCCACGCGAAAGTGAAGGAATTGGTGGACAGCGGAGAGTTGGGGCGATTGCTTTGCTTGACAATTTATCGGCTCGGCGGGGGCTTCACAGGCGTTTGGGCGAAAGAGTGGCGGAAAAGCAAAGCGCTGAGTGGCGGGATGCTCATGGAAGTCAACATCCACGAACTTGACTTTTTGCGTTGGGTCGGCGGAGAGGTTGAAAGCGTGTTCGCTGTGGGCGAGAATTTCCTGCACCCAGATTGCGATTACCCAGACTGCGTTATCGTCACCCTTCGCTTCCGCAACGGGGCAATTGGGATGTTACATGCCAGTCAAGTTTCAACTGCTGGCGATTATGGTGGTCGTGCCGATTGTGAGAGGGGCAGTTTACTCTTTCCCAAACTTTGGGGCGGCGAATTGGTCGTCCAAACCGAGAAAGGGCAGCAAGTCTTTAAGGCTGAAGAGTTATCGGCTGAAAACCCTGTCCGAAGGGAGTTGAGGGAGTTCGTTGAGTCAATCGTTGAGGGAAGGCAACCTGCAATCACGGGCGAGGACGGGCGAGCCGCTGTCGCTTTGGCTCTCGCCGTTTACCGCTCCATTGAAACGAAAAGCGTGGTTAAAATGTGAAAACCGCTGTTCGCAAAACTTGAGGCAGGTGAAAGGTGATGGAGAAGCAAACGCCAGACCTTTGGATTGACTGCCTCTACGAGAAGCACGAGTGCTGGACTTACGAGAAGTCCCGCAAGTCAATCTCCATAAAGTTGGGGCAAAGGCAGGTCCAACTTCACATGCCTTCCTACCTTGCCAACATTGAAATTCTGGTCGCTACCGAGCACGACGGGATTTTGTTCCTACTTGCCCGCAACCTCAGCAAGTGGGCGCAAGAGACTGGGTGCGATGGCGTGATCATGGTTGCCAAGAAACTTGACGATGAAAACTATGCCGTCGCAGTCTGGCACGAACTTTGGGGCTACGCCCTGAAATACTTGGGGCTGAGATGACCGATCAGAATTTCGGAATTCTTTGGTTCACGACAAAGGCTGCAAGGGTGCAACGGTCACATCGTGGAATCTCACTTTGCCATTGGCAGCATAGAGACCGAACCAACCTTTGGGCGGGTCATAAATTCGGCAAGCGAGCGATACTTTGTCGCCAACGAAAATCTCAACGATTGAACCATGCACGATTAGGTGGACTTTGAGAGGTTCGTTTTCGCTCCAACTTATCGGTCGCGACACCTTTGGCTCAACATCGCCCCACGAAACCCAACGCATCAACGCAATTTTGCTTTTGTCAACGACGAGTTTGTGACCTTTGCCGTCCTGCATCCTCAGCAGGAAGCCGAATTCAACTGCTTCTCCCTGAGGCTCAACTGTCGCGCTCAAAAAGAAATCGTTAGGGACACCACACCTCAAAACAGAAACGCCGCTAAGCGGTTCTGTCAATGCCGCCGTCCCCTCAACTATCCAAGTCCCACACAATGGTTCGCAATCTTTTAGTTGCAGTGGGGATGAGTTCTCCAGATGCCACTTGACAAACTCTTCGGGCAGCCTTACTGAAAGGCTTCCGTCAGGCTGAGGGACTAACTCCCTTGGCAGAGCCATGTGTCCACCCCATTGTCGGTGACCGAAATCGCTTTCGCCTTCCAATGTCCCGACCCAACCGAACAGGATTTGGCGCTTGCCGTCAAAAAGGGTTTTCGCCGCTGCAACGAACTCAGTGTCAAAAGTGTCTGGGAGCGAGGCAAGCCAAATGCCACCCAACTTTTCCGACCAACGGTATCGCGTGATGCCGTGACTGTAGACGAGATACCAACGGTTTTTAAGGCGAAACATATCTGGACATTCCGCTGCCCAGCAGATGCTTCCTGACCAAAGTGGCTCTTGGACTTGCCAATTTTGCAAATCCCTTGAAGTTGCTAATCCGACGCATCCGCGCCGCTCAAAAGCCACTCTTTTGTCGCGGGCACAAATGAGCATCCAAAACTCACCTGCTTCCGAGTTGAAAAACACGAACGGGTCGCGCCAATCCTGTGGCTCATACCAGCGTTCGTCGGGCACAACGATAGGGTTCGCTGGGTCTTTTCGCCAGTGAATCAAATCATCCGAAGTGGCATGGCAAATCGTTTGCGGATAGGGATTTCGCAGGTTGAAGCCTGTGTAGAAGCAGTGAAAAACCCCTTCGTGCTCAATGACTGAGCCTGTCCAACATCCGACAGCATCTGGAGCGTTTGGGTCATTACTTGGCTCAATCGCATCGGGCAACTCTTCCTAATCAAGCAAGTTGCGAGACACAATGTGTCCCCAAAAGTGCCTCCCTTCAGGAGCGCGGGGCAAGTAAAACAGATGATACTCCCCACGCCAAAAGAACGGAATCAAATCGCCGATCCACCTGCCTTGGGGGCGAAAGTGAAGCATCATCCCTTGCTCACTCCTTTGCCTTGAAGGTTTTTGCGGTGCGGCGTGAAATTCACGGGCGCTTGATGCGGTAAATGTGGACATCATAAGGTTTGAAGTCGTCTTCAAAGCGACCGTTAATGACGGGAATTCTCCGATTCTCCCCAATGACTTCCGCCACCGCTTTTCCGCTCAGACCATTCATACGGAAGATTGCCTTTGTCGGGGCATTGCGCATTCCTACAGCGAAGATGTAAACATCGCTGCCGTAGTGCTTGACCATTATGTGCACTGGCACTTCAGGGTTGGTTGAAGTGACCTCAACACCGTTGGGGATAGTTGGGCTATTCAGAACTGGGGCGAGTTGGTGGATTTGGCGATTGATTTGGGTGACGGCAGCGAGCATTTCTGGGTCTTCAAGCAACGCCGCTTCAATGAACTTCGGTTGGAACTGGTGGACGAAGTAAATGAGACCTTGCGAACCGTGAACGATTCCCATCCAAACTTCCGCTCGGACATGGTGAGGTGTGGGTTTCTTTTCAAGGTTGCTGATGCGGGTGCACTCAACGCAGTGCCAAACAATTTTCTCGCCATCAGTGGACTTGTTCCAGTTGACCCAAAAGACGAGCCTTGCAACTCCTTTTGCGACATACCAAAGTAAGTTCTCGTCGTTCAGCCCGGCGACGGGATAGACATCAAACGAGACGATGTCGCAGCCCTTGACATAAGTGAAGTAGTCATCTGGGTGAGCACCGACGCCTCGCCCTTTCCACAGGTCGTTAGCGACACCTTGTCCCAAGTTGAGCAACACAGGTCGTTCAGGGTCGTTGGCTTTCATGCGCTTATATCGCTCCACGATTTCCCGTGGCGGGACGGGACCGCCGTAAATTTTCCGACCCGTTGCAGGGTCTTCGCCGATGAGTTGGGCGTTGTCAGGTTCATCTTGGTGCATCCAACCGACAATAATTGGGTCGTTGCGATGCTTCAATCCGACCTCGTTTTGGTCGCAGATGGCAGGCATACCTGCTTCCCTGAGCAAATCCAATTGCTCTTCTGTCGGACCTTTCCACAAGCCAACATACAGGTTGATGCCTGCTTCTTTATAGCGTTTGGCGTTTTTGGGGTTTTGAAGCCAGACGGCGATAGGGAAGAAGTTTGGGTCTTTAGGCGGACCGAATTTCCAACGGGCATAAGGGCTTGACAAAATAGCAGGCTGCCCCACATTAGTTGAAGCGATGCTTGCGCCCAAAACCAACGCTATAGCCAAAGCGACGAAGCACCACCACTGCATTCCCGTCACCACCTTGCCGAGTTCAAAATGTCTGTGAACGCCCTATAAACTTTGCCATTCGGATTCACCCTCTTCCATCTTTGCACCGAGATGGCAGGATTTTGAAAAGAGCCGAAATTGCGGCATCATAGGAACGGGCTTCAAAAGACTGGACGGGGCAGGTGATTGGCTGTTCAGCGAGAAACGGCGTTGGTATTGCTCGGTGTCGGGCTTGTCCTTTTGCTTCTGATAGTTGGTGCAGCGCTTTATATGGCTTCACCAAATCAACCACAACCCGTTTCCGAAACTGAGAGGACACCGACGGTCACTCCTACAGTTCCTCCTGCTTTTCCGCCTCCACAAACGGTTTCGCCTATAAGTCCGCCTGCAATAGTCACACCTTCTTTGCCTCCGCCAACTCATGCAGCCACTCCGATGGTCGCTCCTGTTTCTGGAAAAGAGACATTCACTTCACTTCCTGCCCCTTTGCCATCCATGCCTTTGCCACAACTTCCAAGCACTTCTCACCTGCCACAAGCAAAGCCAGCCGCTATCACCCTTCCTGAAACCGAAGCACTTCGTTGGGCACAAGCGCTGGTGGCAACCTACCGACCTCGTTGGCGGATAAACTTGACGAGAGGCGTTGACCCAAGTTTGAAAGGTGAAGGTTACGCCGTGACCGTAGAGCCCAACAACCAAGTCACCATTGAAGCCAAAACGAATGTCGGTTGGCTTTACGGCTTGTTGGATTTGGCTGAAAGGTTGCAGTGGCGTGAACCCATTCCTGCCCAATGGCGTTGGTCACCTCCTTTGGCTGAGCGAGGGTTAATCGTTGAGAACCCAGAGTGGTTGATGAAAGCACCTCGCTCTCAAGAGGCATTGAAGAACTTGCTGCGGGAACGGTTGAAAGAACTGGCTTGGTGGCGGTTCAACACTTTGGTCATCAAATGCTACGGAAACGAAGCCAACTTGAGCAGGGTCTTGAACATCTTGAACCAAATGGCTCCCGATTACGGGGTCAAAGTCTCAGTTTGGGCGAAAGTGCTGAGCCCCGTCCTTCAAACTTGGCTGCAACAAGGCGGTCAAGTGGTAACTGAAATCCCTACTCAGGGCAACTTCATTACGGTCACAAATGACCTTGACCTTGTTGCCAACCAAATTGCACAAGGCAAAGTTGCTGGGTTTAAGTCCCAATTGGTTGCCCCCAGTATTCCGTCAACGGTGCTCCAGTTCAAGCGCAACCGTGAGAAGTTGGTGTTGGTCATTGGGCTTGACGAGGCATATCGTGAGGTCTTTTGGTTTGACCCTGCATGGGCTCACCAACTTGTTAGGTCAGTTGCTGATGCTGGTTTAAGTGGGCTTTGGGTGACCGTCGCTTCTGTTCCGTCCACATGGGCGATCTCCGCCTTCGCTAAAGCCTTCAAAACCCCAAACGCCGACGGCGAAGCGATATGGATTAACAGGTGGGCGAAGCAAGGTCATCAAGCGGACAAATGGCTTCTCCTGTTCCGGGAAGCGAGCCGAATTGTCCCAGAAATTCTGTGGTTGGGCGTTTTCCCTCAACCGCAATACGGCTCGTCCCTCAAGAGTTTCTTCGTCGCCCAACCTATTGACAGTTCTTGGGGCTTCAAGGTCTTGAGTGTTCCTGAAGCCCTGAAACTTGTTAGGCGACCTGATGACAGAACGACTTTGACCGCTGACGAAGTCGCCCGCAGGTTAGAACAGCGAGCGAGTTCGGTTTGGGCGTTGGCTGCTCAATTGCCTGAACCTGCAGCATCTGACTGGAAGATAGCGAAACGGTTGGCTCTACTTAACTCTTGGCTCGGTCAGTTTTACGCCAACAAAATTGACGCTGCACTTGCTTGGGGCAGGTTTGAGGAAGGGGATCAAACAGCGGGACAGGAATGCTTGCTTCACCTTGCAAAGTCCGTTAAGGCTTGGGAGCAAGTTGTCAACATAGCGAGCACGATTTACCGACCCAACAACAGGTGGGCACTTAGGTTGCCAGAATGGCGGCGTGAACTCGCTGAGTATCAAGCCATAATCGCAAGAGCAATGCCTTGACGAAAAGGTGGGGTGAAGGCGTGGGCAAAAACCAGCCGACCACCGACTGCCGCAAGCAGGTTACGCCTTCACCCCGCCTGAAACTCCTTAAGGTCGCACCAAGAACTCAAAGGCTTTGGGGTCTTCAAAGAAAGCCTTGTATGCGGGTATGCCCGTCGGGAGACCTCGTTTCTCCCACTCTGAGCCCTTAGCGATTTCTGGCTGAGGCGCATCGGGGTAAGTTGGGTTTCGCTCCCAAGCGTAACCTTTCCCGTCCTTGACAATGTAGTAAGCAGCGCCTTTCATCAACCTTATCGGCGTGTATTGGGAGTCAAAGGCTCTTGCTACCCAGTTTGATGTCACCATTGGCTCGTTGCCCGGGATGACAGCGATGTGGGCACAATTGGGTGGGATGACGACCAAATCACCTGCTTGAACTTCCAAGATAACGAACCGAGTCACTTTCGGTGGGATGGCAAAGACATCTTCAACGAACTGCAGAAGGAACATCCCGCGCCCGTAAACGACCTCGTATACTTCGGGGAAAGTGACGCCTGAACGGGCATAGGGATGGTAGTGTCCCGCTGCCTTGTTCCACTCGTCTCCGTCTTTTGCATTGCCGTCAACACACAGAACACCGGGATTGAAAACCGTCAAGTCGTAGCGCAGACCGCTTTCAGCAATTTGAGCCTCGTGCTCAGGAAGCCTGACATCGCGATACATCCAGTAGAGCCAGCGAGGCGTGTTAGCGTTCGGGTTCTTCATCACGGGTTTCAAATCGCTGACCAACCTAACGGCTGGTTTTTCGTGCAAAACTCCCTCCCCAATTTCCAACTGCCAACCCTCCTCCGCTGGCACGAGTTTGACAGGCAACCCAACCCGTTCGGTCAAGTCAACCATAGCCTTTACCTCCTTTCCGGTCTATCTTCAGTCAAG
>Ga0209393_1000987_pt1 | contig 12613 bp, 15 predicted proteins | sample SSWtaG_2_FD_184117 | JGI IMG/M metagenome (GOLD analysis project Ga0209393, IMG submission 184117) | Hot spring microbial communities from Sandy's Spring West, USA to study Microbial Dark Matter (Phase II) - SSWsed_130316 (SPAdes)... | ecosystem: Environmental > Aquatic > Thermal springs > Hot...
GCTTAGCAGCCAGGATGTTGTTACGCTGCGCAACTCTTCCTCTGGTCTCGGTACTGCCCTCCTTCAGTATGAGTACTGGTTGCCCGGTTTGTGTTACCGCAGGTATAGCTACTGCCGACATATACATCACCTGGTATACAACCTCAGGTAGTAAACTATTTAAACATTACTCTACCATACTCTAATTCGCTGATGAACCAGCAACTAGTGCTTGACAAAGTCCTGAACATAGTAGAGAACCCTATCAGAAGGAAGATAATAAGGAGACTAGCCCACGAACCCAGTTACCCGCTAGAGCTCGCTAGCGACCTCGGGATAAACCAGCAGCTTGTGACGAAGCATCTGAAGGTTATGGAGGCTGCTGAAATAGTTGAAGCGACAAGAACTTCAAGCCCATACGGTCCTGATAGGAGAGTTTACGAGCTGGTTAAAAGCGTATCCCTCACTATAGAATTCTCCCCAGATCTCTACACAGAGCAGATTACAACTTTCCAGAACATCCGCTACCCTAAGAAGAATGAGCTGCTTGAAGAGTTTGAGCAGCGCTTTGACACGCTTCTTGCGAAGAGAAGCCAGAGAGGTGAGATCAACGAATACGCTAAGTTAGTGGCAGATATAGATCGGAGGCTTGATGAATTAGAGAAGGAGAAGGCGGCTCTTCTTCAGCTGAGATGTAGTGTTATAAGAGTGGCTAAAGAGATAATACAAGGGAAACCCCTCTCCCTGAAGGAGAGGATCGTCGCTTACCACATTCTCAACAGTAACATATGGGCTGCGAAGGCTCTCTCAGATAGGCTTAATATGCGTGAGGAAACGGTGCAACAGATACTGCAAAGGCTTAAAGAGATGAATGTAATCAAGATATAGAGACCGCTCTAACATGAAATCGAATCAAGGTCTCCTCTGCATCAAGTAGATGAAGAAAGCAGCGAAGAAGCATATGCCAGCGATAAAGTAGAAGGCGTAAGAAATGGGTAGAAATTCGATAAAAGCGCCTGAAAGTATCGGTCCAATGATAAGCCCGATGTCGGAGAAGATTCTGTAGATCCCCATAGAGAGACCTCGATGCTTAGGGTGAGAGGATTCGACCGCTAAACTAACTTGAGCCGGCACAATAAGGCTTGTTGTGACACCAAACCCGCAGGCTATTACAAGGAGGATCGGTAGGTTGAAGGATAAGGGGTAGAGGGCTGTTGTTAAACCAGACAGTATGAAGCCGTAGATCATCGTAAGTTCTGCTCCGAGTTTGTCTGCTATTGAGCCAGATCTTCCCATCATAAGGAAATTCACTAACGCTATTAAGGTTAAGACCAATCCGATTTCGCCCTCACTTAAATTAAGAACCTTTGCTGAGTAGATCGGTAGGAGAGTAAATTTGATAGCCGTAGATAAAAAGAAGGTCGTCACAGCCGCTACATAAGAAACGACCATAGCTCTACTACGTAAGGTAGCGGTGATGATCGATAAGATGTTTTCTCGCTCATACACCTCTCCTTTTCTATAGGTGGGAGTAGGGGTCACTGATATATAGGTAGCTAAGGCGCTCACCAAAGATAGGGCTGAGAGAGTGATGAAAGGTAGTCTAAGCCCTCCTACGCTCGCCAATATGCCGCCGAGCGATGGTCCAAATACTGAGCCTAAGAAGAAGCTGCTCTGGTAGTACCCTATGTACCTTCCTTTTTGAGTTGGGGGTAGAATATCTGCTACATAAGCTAAAGCTGGGGTTGTGTATACGGCTGCACCTACACCTTGAAGGAACCTTGCTATAATAAGGTGTTCTATGCTTGTGGCGTAGGCTGCTACTAGCCCTGAGGCTACATATAAGGTGGTGCCGAGCAGTAGAGTAGATCTTCTACCCACTATGTCTGAAAGTGTTCCGGATGGGATATCTGTAATGATTCTAGCTAAGCCGAAGGCTGATATGGTAAAACCAACGTAGATATATGATGCTCCTAAGTTTTCAGCATACTTAGGTAAGATAGGGGTAATGATACCCGCACCTAGCATAATGATGAATGTTAATGCTGACATCATTAAGATTCTTTTATCTACCGAATCCTTGTCCGATACCAACGCTCACCGCTAATTCCCCTAGGGAGGGGGTGAGTCTACTTCTTCTTTGACAGCCACCATTCAAGGTATTCGTCTCTTTCCTGCTTCCTTCTCTTCTTCTCAGAGAGTTCTTCTCGCCGCTTCTCCTTAAGCTCCAGAAGCTCCTCCTTCGTCAGGTAAAGTCCGCAGCTTGTGCAGATATGCCTCTTAGTGGACACTTCGTATGTCATCAGTCCGCCACATTCAGGGCAGTAATTTTGTGACATTGTTCGCAGCTACTCTGCTTTTAAGATTAAAACCTTGCTATCATAATATTACGCAACCTTTGGTGTATCTACAACTAAAGTGCGTTCAGAAACACCTCTAATCTCAAAAACTGAAGATAACACCGACCAATCCATATATCTTAACTCTGGATGAGAGGGTTCTTAAACCAAAAGTATATCTACTTAAGGCTTGAATGGTTGGAGAAGGTGAGTATGTCTCAGATACAGCTACCAACATGCACCTCCTGCAATAAACCCATAACCCCTGGTGAAGAGGCGGTGAAGTTCTACTGTCCGGACTGCGGTGAAGTCTTGATCTGGCGCTGTGAGAAGTGTAGGGTCTTCTTCAGACCCTATAAATGCATAAAATGCGGCTTCGAGGGGCCGTAGAGGGGGTTAGTAGATTGGGTAGTGTGCTTGTCAGATTAAAGGTTCTTCCTGATGATGTCTCCGTATCCCTAGATGAGCTTGCTGAGCAGATCAGCCGCAAGCTTCCTCAAGGCTCTACTCTTCTAAGAAGAGCTCAGGAGCCCATCGCCTTCGGTCTCTCAGCGCTTATATTAGATGTCAAGGTGAGTGAGGAAGAGGGTATTCTGGATAAGCTTGAGTCATCGATTAGCGAGGTGGAGCACGTAAGCCAAGTTGATGTTATAGGTGTAAGCCGCTTCTCAACTTAACTCTAAGGAGAAGATAAAACTTAAGACCGCTGAGTGCAATATAGAGGTAATCTAAAGTTGGCTCGATCTAAGAGTGTAGACACCATAAGGCTCAAGGTCGTTGAAGCGAAGCATAGAGATGTGGCTAAATGTAGAGCTAGGCTACCATCTTTCGTCATGAATATGCTAGGCATAAAGGATGGCGACGTAGTGGAGATAGTGGGTAAGCAGAGCACCGCTGCTATAGCTTGGTCGCTTGATGAAGATGAACGGGACAAGCAGATAATCCGGCTGGATTGGTTAACAAGGAAAAATGCTGGGCTTTCGCTGAACGATTACGCTATAGTAAGAAGGGCTCAGACCAAAGTCGCTAGATCTGTTAAGCTTACTCCTACTGACGCCAAGCTTGTGGTCGATGATGCTTTTTCTGAATTCGTTAAGAACAGGCTTAAAGGTATGCCTTTGGTAGAGGGGCAGAATGTTAGCGTTATGATACTCGGTAACTCGGTCGGCTTCAAAGTTATAGAAACGAATCCTAAGGGGTTTGTTGTGCTCGATGATGCTTCAATCGTAGAGATATACCTCGACTCAACCAAGGCTGCAGGCGGGGTATCTGGTGTTACCTTCGATGATATAGGTGGCTTGAGCAAGGAGATCAAACGCCTAAGAGAGATTGTGGAGCTGCCCCTCAAACACCCTGAAGTCTTCAGACGCTTAGGCATCGAGCCTCCTTCAGGTGTGTTGCTGTATGGTCCACCAGGCTGTGGTAAGACTCTACTCGCTAGAGCGTTGGCTAATGAGTGTGAGGCTTGCTTCTTCAGCATAAGTGGGCCTGAGATTATGAATAAGTATTATGGTGAGAGTGAAGCTAGGCTGCGTGAGATCTTTAAGGAGGCTTCTGAGAACGCTCCGAGCATAATCTTCATCGACGAAATAGATGCTATAGCACCAAAGAGGGAGGAGGTTATAGGCGATGTGGAGAAGCGTGTTGTAGCTCAGCTTCTATCCCTTATGGACGGCATATCAGAGAGGCGCTCGGTGATCGTTATCGGCGCAACCAACCGGCCAGAATCACTAGACCCGGCTCTGCGCAGACCGGGTAGATTCGATAGGGAAATCGAGATAGGCGTGCCTAATCAAGAGGCGAGGCTTGAAATACTGCAGATTCACACGAGAGGCATGCCTCTAGCTGATGATGTGGATCTGGAGTCCCTTGCAGCCTCACTTCATGGATACACGGGTGCTGATATTCGTGCGCTCTGCCAAGAGGCTGCACTTATTGCGCTGCGTAGATATATCCCAGATATAGATCTTGAGAGTAAGAGGGTTCCGCCTGAGATTCTTGAAAAGATGGTTGTTACACTCTCTGATTTCAGAGAGGCGATGAACCAGATTGTCCCCAGCGCTATGAGGGAGTTTTATGTTGAGTCACCTAAGATCAGTTGGAGCGACATAGGTGGGCTGGATAAGGTAAAACAGACCTTAACCGAAAACGTAATCTGGGCTATCAAACAACCAGAGCGATTCAAGAAATTGGGGATAACCCCTGTATCAGGTGTATTGCTGTATGGCCCATCTGGTTGTGGGAAGACGATGCTGGCGCACGCCTTAGCCTATGAGAGCGGCGCCAACCTTATCACCATCCGAGGCCCTGAGATATTGTCAAAGTGGGTTGGTGAATCTGAGAAGGCTATTAGAGGTATCTTCCGTAAAGCCAAACTCTCCTCACCTTGCATAATCTTCTTCGATGAAATCGATTCTATCGCTAGGTCAAGGTCGTTTGCGGACGAATACAATACATCAGAGGGGATCTTGAGCCAGCTTCTTACAGAGATGGATAGTGTGAGAAATACTTTTGGTGTGTTTGTTGTTGCCGCTACTAATAGACCAGATCTTATAGATCCGGCGCTCTTAAGGCCGGGTAGGCTTGACCTCTTGGTCTACGTCCCTCCGCCAGATGAAGCAGGTAGATTGGAGGTGCTGCGCATACTCACAGCTAAGATGCCTCTAGCCGAGGATGTTAAGTTGGAGGAGATCGCTAAGCAGACACAAGGATATTCGGGTGCAGACCTACAGGCACTAGTTAGGGAGGCTGGTCTCCACGCCTTACAGAAAGGTGGCGATTCAACCGTGGTTAGGTTGGCCGACTTCCAGCACGCTTTAAGTAAGGTCAGACCCTCCATAACGAAGGAGGTCGAGTCTTGGTACAACTCCTTGAACCAGACACTTCACAGTAAGGTGGTGGGGGCTTCGAAGAGCTTCTACACTTAAATAGTGCTACTTCACTCTATCTTAAGCTGCTTAGAGGAGTCTAGGTTGAAACCTCCGCTCAAAAACGTCATTTATGAGAAGATCAAGCAGGCAAAGAATATCACTGATGCCGACCTACTGAACGATCTAAATAAGAATGGGTTTGATATAGCGATGTCCACGCTAAATAGGATACTGCTGAAGCTTGAGATACTAGGTCTGATAAGTGTAACTTGGGTCGGTAAGGATAAGAGGCGAATCGAAGTCATAGAGCAGCCTCAATCAGAGTAGTTTAGCGCTCAGCTGCTTCAACGAGTTCACGTAGCTTTGCAGCGCTTACACCAACATACCCTCTGATCTTTGAGTTCTTCTCTACTACCACCACCGCCCCTCCTAAGACCGCTAGGGCAGCATCATATTCTCTTACCATCTTCAAGTATCTTGCAGCTTCTTCTTTTGTTAGATACTCTTTTAGCTCGCCTCTGCTCTCGTCTTCAAGGAGTACGTGTATGCCTTCTTCTTTTAGCCTCCTCCTCTCCTCTTCGCTCTCATCCACTTTTAGCATCTTTAACCGTGAGAGTCTTCTTATGTAGTCGCCTAGGTTTGGATGCGGTATATCCTCACTAAATGGCTTAAGTCTTTTTGAGCCGCAGACAGGGCATCTTGAGGGTAAGCGCTCAGATATGCTGGTTGATATGTGGAGATAGTTGCAGTTTTCACACCGCCAGCCTACCAACTATACGCAACAACGTTAAAGCCAAAGATAAATCTATCCATAACTTATCTTATAGAAGAGGTATGGGAGTAGACTTAGGCGATATAGTGCCAAAAAAGAGGCTCAAGCTAGAGGAGCTACGAGGCTGCATACTTGCGGTAGACGCGTACAACGCCCTCTACCAGTTCTTGGCTGTGATACGTGGTGAGCAAGGCGAGCCGCTTAGAGATAGAAGTGGAAGGGTTACGAGCCACCTCAGCGGGCTCTTCTACCGAAACGTAAACCTACTATCCTTGGGGATCAAGCCGATTTACATCTTAGACGGTCAGCCCCCGAGCCTCAAGGCTGCTGAGATAGCGCGTAGGAGGCGTGTTAAGGAGGAGGCTGCTCTCAAGTATGCTGAGGCTGTTGCTAGGGGGGATTATGAGGCCGCTAAAAGGTATGCGCAGCTGACCTCGATCATCAAAGACTATATGGTTGAGGATACGAAGACGCTTCTTAGTCTGATGGGGATACCTTGGGTTGAAGCTCCCTCTGAAGGTGAGGCAACTGCAGCCCACCTAACCAAGATCGGTGTTGCTACACATACCGCTAGCCAAGATTACGACTCCCTCCTATTCGGTGCACCACGCCTTGTGAGGAACGTAACGATCTCTGGTAGGAGGAAGCTTCCGAACAAGCCGGTCTACATCGAAATCGAGCCTGAAGAGATTACGCTTCAGAGCGTTTTGAGCGAGCTCGGCATAACTAGGGAGCAGCTCGTAGACCTAGGCATACTAGTAGGCACCGACTTTAACCCAGACGGTTTCAAGGGTATCGGTCCGGTTAAGGCGCTGAAGTATATTAAGCAGTATGGTAGGCTTGAAAACATACCAGACATCAAAGATGCTTTAGCTAAGATAGATTACGAAGCGATTCGCTCAATCTTTCTGAACCCAAAGGTCACCTCAAAGGTCGAAGTTAAATGGGGTAAGGTTGATGAGGAGGGCATCATAGACTTCCTCTGCGGCGAACACAACTTCTCAGAGGAGCGTGTTAGATCGGCTTTAAACAAGCTGAGGGAAGCCGAAGAGAAGGCTTCTGAAACGCTTGAACGCTGGTTCAGCCCTTAACTCGGATGTGGATGAATTGGGTAGATTGAAGTCATTTGAGGAGCAGAGGCGGATACTCGTCAAAAACCTAAAGGAAGAGGGCCTAATAAGATCGCAAGAAGTTGAAGCCGCCTTCCTCAAGGTGCCTAGGGAGTTGTTCGTCTGGCCCGATCAAGTGGAGAATGCCTACCTAGACACACCTTTACCACTCGGTGAAACGATGCAGACCATCTCAGCACCACATATGGTCGCTATTATGCTTGAGGAGCTCGAGCTCAAAAGAGGCCTTAAGGTTCTAGAAGTGGGGTGTGGGAGCGGCTACTCTGCTGCCCTCATGGCTGAGATCGTAGGCCCAGAGGGGCTTGTAGTCTCGATAGAGCGCATCCCCGAGCTCGTCGAGTTCGCTTCACGTAACCTTCGGTCACTTGGTTACGATAACGTGGTGAAGGTTGTTTTGGGTGATGGGTGCCTAGGTTACCCACCTAGGTCAGAGGATGAAATCTACGATCGGGTTGTGGTGACAGCAGCAGCCACCACCATACCGAAATACCTTAAGAAGCAGACGAAGCAAGGCGGAATACTTCTAATACCTGTGGGTGGCAGGTGGTCACAGACACTTAAGAAGCTCGTCAAGATTTCAGCGGATAAGTTCGATGTTAAAGATATAACAGAATGTGCATTTGTGCCCTTGATCGAACCAGAGGACCTTTAGCACAGCGCTTAAGAGTGTCTTCTTCCATACTTAAGGGTTGAAGAGTATTGTCTTGCCGAGTTTGCGGAAAGGTTGAACCACTACCCTATAGATGTAGGTATTGTGGCGGCACCTTCTGCTCTGAGCATAGGCTTCCAGAAAACCATAACTGCCCTGAGATCTGGTTGGCTAAGCCCCCTACAGAGCGTTGGGGTGAAGCAAGGAAAGAAAGGAAAGTGGACTACATTCCAATTAAAACAGGGGGTTTACACCTAACCCGGCTAAGCTCTACCGAAGCCAAGCACTTCGCGTTGGCTTCGCTGCTCGTTCTGCTCGTGGGGTTATCTTTGGCTGGTTGGCGCAGCGACATAAGAATCACGTCTGGCACAGCTCTGATCTTCTTAGCCTCGTTTATGCTACACGAACTAGCACACCGTATAGTAGCTAGAAGGCGTGGTCTTTGGGCTGAGTTTAGGCTCGAGCCTTATGGTGCTCTCTTAACAGCGATAAGCGTCGTTTCACCGCTAAAGATTATAGCTCCGGGTGCTGTCTTTGTTGTAGGCTCAGCTACTCTTGATGTGATAGGTAGGGTTGCTTTAAGCGGTCCGCTGACTAACTTGATTCTCATAGGCATATTTTATCTTGCTCGGCTGCTAACACCACCCAACCTAATTTGGCTCGACCTTATTCTAGGGTACGGTATCTATGTTAACGCTATCATAGCGGTATTCAATCTTCTACCCTTCTCAGCCCTAGATGGTCGAAAAGTTCTCATGTGGTGTAAGAGGGTTTGGCTCTTGGTCTTCGCCCCTAGTCTTGCGATCTTGTTAGCCGCTTCGGGTGGTGTTCTGCCTTAGACGAGGAGCAGCCTCATAGGCTGCAGAGATCTTTTAAATGGGTTAAATAGCAGCCCCAATATTTCTAGTGTCACCACACCGAGTAGAGGCTGGTCGTCTGCTTCGCCTAAGATAACAGGTGTATGGCACTCGCCTTGCGGGAGGGATATGAAGCATTCTGACACGCTCCTTCTGATGACGGTCCCATCTGCTAATATAAAGTCGTGTTCTCTGATCGGCTCGAGCCCTATGCTTTTCCAAACCTTCTCAGGCAATAAGGTGTAGGTCACTCCGCTATCGACTAAAAAGCGAACCTCTTCTTCGCCTAAAGGTCCTTTAACCCTCCCTACGATGTAGGTTATACTCAACTGCTACCCATCCACTTAGTGTTGTAGGTGGTATTTAACCCTCTTTGTCTCAGCGGATACAACTACGGTTATAAGATAGTTGGATGTATAAGGTGGTGATCAGCGATGACCATTCACATCAAAGTCTGGGATAGGCCAGTACTTAAGGACCCTATACTGATCTGTGGTCTACCTGGGAGTGGGTATGTTGCCAAGATCGCGGTCGACTTTCTCGTGAGTGAGCTCAAATCTATCCCTCTTGCAACAATCTACTCATACAGCTTCCCACCTCAAGTCTTGATTAGACCAGACGGCTCTGCTGAGCTGAGTAAGCACGAAATATCTTATGTGAAGGGGCAGAATGGTGATCTACTCCTCTACACTGGGGATGCGCAGCCAATAAACCCACAGGCTGAATATGAGCTCTCCAATAAGGTTCTGGATCTCGCTGCCGAATTCGGTGTTAAGAGGGTCTTTACACTAGCAGCCTACATCACAGGTCAGTTTGTGAAGTCACCGAGGGTCTTTGGGACAGCTACTAACCAAGATCTGCTTAAGCTTCTCGTTCAGAACGGTGCGCTCGTTATGAGTGAGGGTACGATCACGGGGATGAATGGGCTAATTATCGGTTTGGCTGCGCTTAAGGGGATGGAGGGAGCATGCCTACTTGGAGAAACCTCAGGTTATGTTATGGATCCAAAGGCATCACACGCCGTACTCTCGCTACTTAAGAAGCTGATAAAGCTTGATATCGACCTCACACCCCTCGAGGAGCGGGCTAAGCAAGGTGAGGTTCTAAGAAGCATACTTGAGTCGATGAAGAAGGCTACAGAAACACAACCAGAGAAGGATCTTGGCTACATCAGCTAGAGTTTAGGCGAGACCTTTGAAAGGCATCTTAAAGGTTCTTTCGGCAGCTGGTAGGCTGAAGCAGATACCCCGCACCGGCTGGGTAACCAAAGTAGGTGTGAAGGACGCTGAGTCTGTAGCTGACCACACCTTTAGAGTCAGCCTAGCGACAATGATTCTAAGCGACCTACTAAATCTAAATACAGTTAAAGCTGTTAGAATAGCGCTCATACACGACCTAGCCGAATCCTATATAGGAGACCTCACACCTGAGCAAGTGAATGAAGGTTTGAATAAATCTTCCTTGGAAGAGGAGGCTATGCTACGCCTCTTAAAGAATCTACCGGAACCAATCCAGCACCTATACATCGAAGCTTGGCGAGAGTGGGTCAACGGTGAGAGTAGTGAAGCTACGCTTGTGCGTGAGGTTGATGCATTTGAGATGGCGCTGCAAGCTGAAGAGTACGCTCGCAGCGGCTTCGATCAAAGTAAGCTTGCTGAATTCAAGCGGTCTGCTTCGGAGCGTATTAAAAGCGGCTTGGTTAGGGGTCTGCTGGAAGTGTTGGGCTGATCGCCTTCTACTCTTTGTCTATGAACTCTTCTGCTCTAGGCGGCTCTTCAGACAGCCCCTTCCTCTTTCTGATCTCTCTTATCACATTCATCATCATGGAGCTTGGGACTGGAGACCAGCATTTGAAATGTGTGCTCCAGATGGCTTTCCCAGCGGTTGCTCCTCGCATAACTTCTGATAGGTCGAAGGTTTCGGCGGCTGGTATCTCACCCTCTATTATAGCCATCGTCTCCTTCTGCATTATATTCAAGGTCTTGCCCCGCTTAGAGGATATAATACTCGCAACCGTACCGATCATATCAACAGGGCACTTAACCTCTATACCAAGCATGGGCTCAAGTAGAACGGGATCTGCTAAGAGGATCGCACCTAAGATCGCCCTTCTGGTGGCTGGCATGAGCTGGGCATAGGTTCTGTGCGCAGGGTCTTCGTGTGGGATGAAGTGGTGGAGAATGACCTTGACGCCTCTTGTATATTCGTGGGCGAGTGCACCCGTCATCATCACATCCACAAACCCGGCTCTGATCGAGTCTAGAGACTCTTGGAGGAACTGCACACCCTTGGTCATGTCGAGTAGGAGGTTACCACGCTCATCTACAGCGACAACGCTTCTGGCCTCTTCAGCATCCCAGCCTTTTTCTCTAAGGATCTTCGCGATCTCTTTCCTATCTAGGTTCTCATTTATCCTCCCACTCCTTATGAGTTCAATAATCTCTTCCGTAAGAGGTTCTACTCTTATGAAGATCTTGTTGTGTTTATTTGGCGACTTAGCCATAACTGGACCTGCAGCTTTTCTTATCGTTTCCCTGTAGTTGATAAGTGGTTTAGATGTTATGATCTCTAATCCCTGCTCCTGAAGTAGTGTGGTAGCTATCTCAAGGTGTAGCACACCCATCCCAGACATAAGCATCTCACCCGTCTCCTCGTTTATCTTTACCACAAGGTTCGGATCCTCTATGCTGAGTCTATGGAGCGCTTCAACAAGCTTAGGCAGATCCTTCGGATGCTTAGGCTCTATAGCTACTGTTACCACAGGTTCAGAAACATACTTTATGGATTCGAAGGGGACGATGTCTTTTATAGAAGATACTGTTTCACCAGCCCTAGCGTGTTCAAGCCCGAGCAGCGCCGGTATGTTACCAGCAGCCAACTCCCCTACGATCTCCCTATAGGGCCCCATGAACATAGTGACAGATTGGATCCTCTCCTCCCTCTTAGCGCCTATAAGATAGACTTTATCACCATCCTTAACGGTGCCAGAGAAGAGCCTCCCAGTTGCCACTACACCTGCTTGAGGATCTACCACCACGTTTGTAACCATCATAACTGTTGGCCCGTTTTCATCGCAGTTTAAGAGAGCTTTTCCAACTTCTGAGTCTGGGTCGCCTCTCCATATTCTTGGAATACGATACTTCTGCGCTACATCTGGTGGTGGGTGATGCTTTATCACCATGCTTAAGATGGCTTCATGTAGCGGGTACTTCTCCGCCAGCTGAGATACTGCCCCTTTGGTATAGGCCTCGTAGATGTCGCTGAACCTCACACCCTTCTTCTGCGCTATCTCTAGATTGAAGCCCCACCTGTCCTTGGCTGAGCCGAAGGCTACGCTATTGTCTTGGATGCTCACCTTCCACTTCTCCTTATACTCTGGCTCAGCGTAGAGGGATATGAGGTGGTTAAAGTCGCTCACTATCCCAGCTAGCCACTGCTGCATCCGCTCAGGTGTAAGCCTCAGCTCCTTGACCAAGCGGTCTATCTTATTTATGTAGAGCACAGGCCTAACCCTCTCTTCAAGCGCCTGTCTAGTGACCGTCTCGGTCTGCGTCATAACTCCCTCAACAGCGTCTACAACAACTACTGCGCCGTCGATAGCCCTTAGGCTCCTCGTAACCTTGCCTGTGAAGTCTATGTGCCCCGGTGTATCGATCATGTTAAGCACGTAGGGTGTGTTGTTGTATTCGTAGTAGAGGGTTACGTTGGCAGCTTTGATCGTCATCTGCCTCTGCTGCTCAAGATCCATGTAGTCGAGGGCTAGGGCTTGACCAGCTACAGAAGGGCTTAGGAGCCCACAGGCAGCAAGTAGGCTATCGCTCATAGTGGTTTTACCGTGGTCTACGTGGGCAATAACACCAAAATCATTCGGGCTAGCCGGAGATCGGCTAAGCCTTTCGAATCTGGTTCTTATTGCCTATGATCTTTAGGACCTCTGCTGTCGTCTTGAACCTTGGCATCGCCCACCACCTTCTTCCAACCCAATCATCAGCCTATTACCACTACTATTTATAGATG
>Ga0209393_1000989_pt1 | contig 12592 bp, 15 predicted proteins | sample SSWtaG_2_FD_184117 | JGI IMG/M metagenome (GOLD analysis project Ga0209393, IMG submission 184117) | Hot spring microbial communities from Sandy's Spring West, USA to study Microbial Dark Matter (Phase II) - SSWsed_130316 (SPAdes)... | ecosystem: Environmental > Aquatic > Thermal springs > Hot...
ATATCCATCCTGGAGCCTTCTACTGATGTAAGCTATCCATAGATTTAGGGAGAGGTTATGGGGTTCTAGGAAGCTTACGGGAGATGTAGAGATGGATGAAGTATATGTTAAGGTAGGCTTAAAAGGAAGAGGCAACAATTGGAGGATACTATCTCTTGGAAGGAAGCTAGGTGTAGGGGTTTGAAGGCTGAGAGAGGAATGGGGTCATGGGATAAAGATATGCCTCGAATAATGATCCTTGTTGAACGTAGGGGTGTGGAGCGTTACATTCCATCTACCGATGTAGAGAAAAGAACCATTGAGATGATTGTCTCAAGACATGTAGAGCCTGGCTCCAGAATCTACACAGACAGCTTCACATCCTATACCATCCTCTAAACCCTAGGCTTCAAACATGAAAGAGTAAACCATTCAATAGGAGAATATGCTAGAGGAGACGTACATACCAATGACTGTGGGAGTAGGGCATCGATCCTGAAGCCATGGCTAGCCATACACAGAGGAGTATCCAAGGATAACCTTGACTTATACTTAAGCCTCCTCCATCTCCAGAGATCCGCAAGCAAGCTCCCAATCCTCCAGAAGATCAAGCTCATAGTAAAAGCTTAAACCTCCAACAACAAACTCCATGATTAAGAGCGATAAGCGTGAAAGAATTAAATAATCCAGAGACGAGTCGACTATGTATGAGTTCAGATAGACGGGTTGAGGTTCTATTATGGCAATATCGAGAATGTTTATCATTTATTAGAAGTTATGACTCATTGATCTGGCAGACACCGTCAATAACAATGGCGATAAACTCATTCCTTGGAATTCTCTACTTAGGGTATGCCAAAACATTCGAAGCTAAGATAATAGTGCTTATTGCATCATTCAGCTTTACATTTGTTGCAATGATTGCTTTACAAAAACATCGCTTTTTCCAAGAGGCAAGATATGAGGATCTTAATTGGATACAAAATGAATTAGAAAAAGAAGTTCGTAATATTAGGGTTCTGAAAATAACTACTAGAGAAATTTTTAATGACAGAGAAAATTATAGAAATGTAACCCGGAGCTTCATCACGTGTAGAAGAGCATACAGATGGTTATTATCAATAATGTATGCAACAATGATCATTATGTTTACACTAATAGTTATCGAAACACTCCAGAAAATCCTCACTTCTTGAGAATGAGGTGGTTTCAGCTACATCTATCTTTGAGCCCTTCTTATGCTTGAATCCATCATATCCTATGAGCTCCCCCTTTCTTAGCTTCAACAGTTGAGCTATCTACAGCAACTCTAACATATCTTCTCATAGATGCTAATGCCTTGAATATTCTATCCCAGACGCCTTCATCCTGCCAACGTTTAAGCCTCTTCCAAGCAGCCTTATACGAGCCATACTTTATATGCATATCCATCCACATACATCCAGTAACGAGAACATATAGTATACCGTTCAAGACAATCCTATCATCAGACCTAGGCCTACCAACCCTAGACCTAGGAGGAAGAAGAGACTTAATCATCTCCTACCTAAAGTCACTAAGCACACGAAACTCCTAAAGAAAACCGAGAAGAAGCTTAAATAGTTTAGAGAGGAGCTCATCGTTAAATTGTTTGGTTGATAGAAGACTATGCATCAACAATAGGAAACATACTCACAATGATAAAAACTTAAGGAGAAGGTATTACCTAGTTGACAGGATCGCTCACCAAACATTAAGCTTATATCAATCTATTTTGAAAAATTTAGGTGACGGCTTTGAGAAATGGTAACGTGTCTTATTTGGTCTCTGCCACTCTAGTCTTCATTATTATATTGGGGATTGTATCGGTAAGTTCAGGCCAGCAACAAGTAGTGGTGAACCCAGACTTTGAGTATGGGCTGTTAGGCTGGAATGTTAGTGTAGTCAAAAGTTTTAGAGACCCACTACGTCCTGATTATTCTTACCCTCGCATTGAGCCTATTGCTTCTTGTAAAGATTACATGCCATCTTATGATGGGTATTGCGTTTTCTTTAATGTAATATATAGCGAAGTTTACGTATGGCAAACTCTCTACATCCCTGACGGCAAAGCCGATTTAGAGGTAAAGTACAAAAAAGAAAAAGATGATATAGTAATATACATCGAACTTATTGAGCTAACTACAGGCAAGGTCGAAAGGTACTGGTTAGACCCATACATAGCGAAAGATGTGCGGAGATTATCAATATCACATCTTTCAGGTAAGAATATAGAACTACGTTTTGGAGTAGATGGGAAAAAATGTTATAATTTTTGCCCGGTATATGCTGACTATGTAAGGATACTAGTCTATCCTACCCCTACTACTACTCAGACTGTTTTTGCGGTCACTACGACAACTTTAACTCATGTAAAGACCTACACATATAGTACTACCACCCACACTACTGTGACTACCAGTATTACGGAGGCTAACACGTATACTCATATATTATCTGTTACTGAAGAAAAAACCGAAACCATCATACTAACGACTACAATTAAGTTAACAAAGGCTATGGCTCAATTAGATGGTACTCTTAGCGTTGAAGAACTGCAATATATTTCTATTATTGGAGCTCTTACAGTAGCTATTGGTTTTTTTATGTTAATCTATGAGGGTCTACGACTACTGAATGAGAGAAAAACATGGCGTATAGCATTAGGGTTTGCTTTACCGTACGCGTTTTTCGCAGGTATTATTGTATGGCAGATAATTCCTCTGTTCTTCAGACCGGCTTCACTAATCTCGATACTCGTCGATTATGTGAACTTCCTGCTTATGCTAGCCTTTTTAGTAGTATTTATCATACCTACTGTTATAGTTCTATATTATATTAGGATGTTAAGGCACCGCAGCAAAAGAGGTGCCTCGAATTAACCAAAGCTCAGTAGAATTGTCTAGCTCACTGTGAATCGTTAGACTTTATGATAAAGCTAGCTTTCTTTCTCCCCCATTCTTCATATTTTAAGATGAGTTTTCGGTCTATATCTGGCGGCACCTTTAAGAGGCTGACCATGAAGTAACTCATATCTATCTTGATATCATGATTATTGTTTAATCTTTCTTTGAAAGCCTCCTCCCTGACTGTTCTACATATTTCTTTTATTGCTGCTGAGGAATAGTACCCTCTTTCACTTGGCTCGGTTAGTTTACCAAGCTCTTCAAAATCTACTTCCATGGTAACATTCTTTGATATTTTTGACATAAAATGCTTGAATAAAGCCACTCTTGTTTCATAATCTGGTGGTGGTATATAGATTATTCGATCTATTCTTCCTCTCCTTAGGATTGCATCATGGAGTCTCCAAGGCTCATTTGTCAGTAGTATTATCACAGTTTGAGATTCTTCAGTCAATAGACCATCCATGTTTTGTAGTAACTCGCTGATAAGTCTAGGGTGTACGCTACTGCTAGAACTTCTAGGAAAGATTTTATCTGCTTCATCTATAGCTATCATGGATGGGGTGTTAGACCAAGCCTCTTTAAAGACTCTTCTAATTCTTTTTTCTGGCTGACCATACCATACTGAACCTATGTTACTTGGTGTAACTATGTAGAGGTTGGCTCCAAATTCCCCAGCTGCACATCTTACGAAATGAGTTTTCCCACAGCCTGGCGGTCCGAAGAGGCATAAACCATTTATTGGCTCTAGGTCATAAAGTTTCATGAGTTGCCTGTGTTTCAGAGGCCATTCAAGAACGCTCTTTAACTCATTCTTAACATTATCAAACCCTATGATCTCTTTAAACGTGGCCTGGCTCTTCTCCATTACATGAAAACTCGTCTTATTTTCTCTTCGTTTAATAAGTGATTCTCCAGTATTATTATGAAGTAATCTGTAGATTTTGAATAATGTTTCTGAAAGCTCTATAGCAGTTAATGATATAAGAGCTATTTTTAATATTTTATTTGTAGATTTGCTTTCATAGTTCATGTTTTACCCCCTCTAAGCACCCAAGTATGTACTCAAGAATGGAGAGTGTGATGATTAATTTTCTCTCATTTTCATCAAGATTATCTATCAGTTTATACAGCTTTCTAATAAAGCTCTTTCCAGATCTATATGCAGAGTCAAGTATGTGAGCATATGTTAGATCATGTTTAGGATCCCTACTCCACGTTTTGATTATACGATTTAATTTCTTAATAACCTCAATTGTAAAATCTTCCTCGGGATTAATGGATGATATTAGCTTTGCTATGCTATGCAAAACAGTTAATGGATTCGCTTCAGGCTTATTTCTCATCTCTAACCACCTTAGTTATCCGACCACTTTTATCTACTGAAACAGTATATCCATCGAAAGTTATTATGAAGTTATCTCTGCTCTCTATGGATGAGAGAGGTTTAGGCTTTACACCATATAGTTTCTCTAAACATTTAGAAGCAATATCTAATGCTCTCTCCTTTTCTAATCGTTGTTTTGGAAATATATGATATCTTTTCATATAAGATTTAGATAACAGATAAGCTAAGGCGACGCCTGCTGCTACTATTATCCACGACCACCAATCAAAGCCCTTCTTCTCCGTCAATTCTAATTTGGGTAGTCTAAGGTTTTTGACGTCTGTAATTTTGCCGAGTGAACGAGTTTGAGGAGTAACCTTTAGTATCTTGAAGTTGCCAGTGTTTTGCGAAGTATAGATATCAAGATATCTCTGCAGTCTCTTAACGAATTCTTCTACAATAGATTTCTTGCCTACGACCTCGAGTTCATAAAGATTTCTTTCTTGTTCCAGTAGATAGGATGCTTGACTTTTTAACTTATGAAGCTTTATCCATAGAGGTAGGAAGCTATCTCTACCTATAGTATTTAGTATCTCATTAATGATCTTCTTGAGGGTGTTAGGGTATTCTTGAACGAAATATGTAGCATCGAATTTCCAGACCTCGTTAAGCTTAACCTTCTTCTGAGGTGTAAATACATAGACTTCCCAACCTCTGCTGAACATTAGCTTACGGATCAGTGTTGTGGCTGCAGACGCGATAATTATCGTCGCAATTATCGGTATGTACTGGTGGGCGTTTGAAGTAAAGGCTGAAGCTAAGTATTCTAGGCTTTCAGCAAAATCGGTAAATAGTGTCATAGCGTCATAGGAGAGAATATAAGCTATGAGCGGGGCTAGGAATAATAATGATAACATTAAACTTTTGAGAGCCTTTCCCATCCTATAACATCTCCGGAGGAGGCTTCTACTCTATACTCTAAATCGCCGATACGAATCAACCAAGTGTTATCGCTTGGCTGAAGCTCCGCCTCTACGATCTCAACCGATGGGGATCCTGTCAATTTTATATGAAGAGGCTTAACTCTCTCAACTGCTTCTTCTAACGATATGTAGTTCTTAGCTGAGCCTATATGTGAAGAAATGACTCGTAATGCGACCCAAAGTATTGCAACGGCTACAAATATTGGGATTACAGGTATTTTTATTAGTACAGAGATTAAACCTGCAAGAGTGAAAGTTATCATTCCAAGGAGGAAAGCTATGAAGAGTTTAAGTGGCAACGCTATCTGCTTTCTATGCTTCCAGCCTGTGAAAACTAGGTAGCCTATCCCAAAGATGACGAGAAACATTACTATGATGATTATCGTAATCAGCGTTAATAGTCCTCCTAAAGTCTCTGGGACGTTCTGGATTAGAGGTGATAGATTTATGTTGAGATAAGTTAGGAGTGGTGCTAAGCCTAGTTGAGAGAGTATATAAGATATGAACAGGATCGTTGCAATAGTACTAAGACGTTGTAGAATTTTTATAAAATTCAACTACTTCACCTCACGTCTTTCTCCTCTTCTCCAGATAAGTTGCTGTAGCCCAGCCAAGCACATATCCTAAGATACCTGCACATACGACCTGAACCTCTTTACGATTGAAGAATTCTACTATTTTTCTCACGGGCCTCACCTCCTATCCACGTATAATACATATATCATCCAGTATTTAACTATATCGTTTGTGTACAATATGAGTATTATATTCAATAATACTCTCATTAATCAGAGACAATAATGGATATATACTCCATGATCCAATCTTATATTGGTGAGCCGTGAGTATGGTGGAGGAAAAACTCCTAGAAGAGGTCTTAAGACGATTGCAAGACTTGGAAAAGAGACTAGACAAGATTGAAAAAAGAGAAGAACCACATATGAACGAGTCTAGACGTGGTCTTACACCTGCATTGCTGCGAACGCTGGCGACGGTGAAAGATTTAGGTGGTTATGGCACTCCAGAAAGCGTGGCTTCTCGACTTGGAATACCTAGGAATATAGCATCACTATACTTAAACCGCCTCTCTAAGATGGGCTACTTAGGAAAAGACATGAATCCTGATCCAAGAATTAGGGCTAGATATCTCTTCAGATTGAAGGAGGAGGCTATAGATCCTCATCTAGAGAGACTTATAAACGAGATAAGAAATACGTATCAGAAGAGTTTAAGGGGTCCACCATGATGGACCAGCTAAAGCATAGAAACCAGGAGGAGACTTTAATATCGGTAGATAATTACTTTATGCTAATCTTCAAAGTATGCCAATATGAGAGGTGAAGGAATATCAAGAGAATTTGTAAAGTTAATTTGGAGGGGAAGGTATATGGATGACTCGGCTGAGTCTAACTCTCTAAGAGAAGAAGATATAGTAAAATATCTAGTCTCCGTTAAAAATGAAGTTTCAAATTATTTAGAGAAATGTTTGAAGGGGCGTGCCATACCTTTAGAAGTATATGAGAGGGTCAGATTATTGAATGAGGAAGTAGCCAAAAAACTGTTGAAAGATTTAGGTGAGATCAAGCCTAATGAAGTCCACATTCTTGAGCCAGATCGAGTAAGTGTGTGGGAGTTTGCAAGAATCGTAATAGAGCTAATAAAAGCATCATCTCATGAAAGAGAGATTATAGACCTTGCTCACAAAATACGCAGGGATTATTCTCTAGCTAGAGGTTTCCCTTTAGATTGGTCACCTGAAAATTTCTATTATAACTTTTTTGAAGTCTTTAGAGAACCTGCCAAGATGAAGGATTCGGAGATAGAAGTAGTATTAAGAATGCTTGACCATTATACTGGTGTAGCTAAGGCTGTTGAAGAAAAGATTCGAACATTAATAAAATATGTCGAAGAACCCGATGATATAGTTAGGATGGCGGGTAGAACGTTAGAAATTGGTCTCGGAGATTGTGACGACTTCACCGTCCTTATAGGCAGTATTTGGAGAGCTTTAGGATTTCTGGTATGCATCGGAGTTGGCCCAAACCATGTCTTTCCGGCAGTAATATTGCCTAGTCTTGAAATGGTCGAAGAACCAGAAGAAGAGGTAAACCAGGAGAAAATAGGCAGCTCTGCTAGATTCATGGCAATGCCTACAATCATTCCAGCGGATGGCGTTAAACTAAATCTCTCTGGTAAAATATTTAGTTACTATGATCTATTAAATTTTAATTCATCTTTTAGACGAAACATCTATACCTTCCTGGTCCAAACTTTTGGATCTAAAAAAATAGAAAACCTACTTAGCATAGAAAATAATGAGAAGCTGGAAGGAGACAAACAGATTAAAGAGCTGTATAACTTTCTCAGGAGGCTTCAACACACATCTGAGTGGTATACTTACTATCCAGTGCCACCTGTTAGTGACTCCATGTTGGGGCAATGCCGCCATTTGATAACTCTCCTTCTGGAGGTGTTTAAGGAGTGAGCTGTAGATACTTTGAAAGAATACTAATAAACTTGCTTTACAAGCAGGAGTATCTTGGTCAAATCAGTCTTCTTAAGCTTAGGTTTCTTTTTAGTCATATGGATCAAGGAGGTGAGCTGGAGAAATGTCTTGAGGAGCTAGTAAAAAGCGGTAGAGGATGGGAGGTTAGAAATGGTTACCTCATAAACAAGTTTATAGTGAGAGAGATAGTGAACGATAAGAAAAGACGCATAGAGGATGAGATAAAGAAGGTAGAGGAAGATCTTAACATTCTTAGACAGGAAGCCGAGATCATAGAGAAGGTACGGCAACTATGGATAGAAAACCATCTATTGAAAGGAGAATGGTCTTCGAAAGTAAAGCTCTACATATATGCTATCTGGTCAGAGGAATTAAACTCGATCCTGAATAAGGTAAAGGACAAAGAAAAAGAACTTAATCATCTCAGAGGCATTTTAAAAGAAATAAATACTAAGATAGAAGGTTCTTTTGTAGAGCGATGATTATGATTGTAGAGATAATGGTTGCTCTCATCATATTTTTAGTATCACTTGCAGGCATCTGTTTTCTTAGAGGACCTGTTGATATTGATTATCACAAGAAAATAGCTGATGAACTTGAGACTTCGTTAGTTATCTCCTTTATTATTGGCATAGTAGGAAGCTTCATTGTGTCTGTTTGGATGAGAGTGCCGGCTATCGTTATAGCGGTATTAGTTGGATTATGTTTAGGTGCCGGCTTACATCCACTATGCCTTCTGTATTCTTCTCGCCTCATAAGTAAAAAGAAAGAGTATTCCCGCTTACAGCAACAAGTAATAGATCTAGCCAAAAAATACGCAGGCATACTTTCCACTTTACACTTAATAATTGAATTAGGAATTGAATTGAAATTGGCCTGCAAGATACTTGAGGAATTTGTAAAACATGGTTTGGCTAAAAGATTTTCTCATCCTCAGCTAGGTGTTTTTTATGATTTTCCAATGGTTAGGTCCCATATGTTAGAAATTGAGAGAGATATAATAAAGAAGCTCAAAGAAAATCCTGAAGGGCTTACGTTCCAACAGATATTTCTCGATATGAAGGATTTATCTATTGAGGCACTCAAATATTCCTTAAATAGGTTGGAGTCTGATAGTTCTGTGGTTCACGACTACATGCAAGATAAATATATGTTAAGAAGCTTTTATAACGCGAGGCAATACCACGAACTCGTGAAAACTAGGAAAGACACGAGCAGAAAAGAGCCGAATATGGAAGTTCCCTAGGTTGATGTATTTGTATGTAGAATATCTCTCTCTACAGGCATCCATCATTTTAGGTAGACAGACGTAAGTTATCTCTCATAACTTAGTCTTAGAGAAGGCTGAATTATGTCTCTGTTTTTTCAAGTGATCACCTAAACTCAAGGATAAGCTTAGGCTTTAACCCCTTAAGTTGGTGCAGGTTAAGTCTTTACTATGTATGATTTTGATCTTCTGAATGATTAGAAGCACAGCAGCTGAGGCCTTACATCCGAACAAAGTAGGAGGCTCCACCGATATATGGCAAGGTCAGGTAAGCTCGAAATAAATAAATAAATTCTACAACCACTAACAAACCTATAACTAAGAGCGTCTTGACTATTTTTGACTATTTTCGACCCATAGCCTTCAAATAATATATAATTAAGTAAATAGTGGGTATCGCAATCATAAATATAAATGCTATTGTAAACAAATAGTCTATGTATTCGAGAGCTACTGGATTTAGTGTAGCTCGTAAGAAGATAGGCACCACACGTGGTGCAAAGAGCCCCCCAAAAAATGAGTATAATATTGCAAGTCCTAATGCTGGAAGACTAGGTATTATTGTACGTAGACTATAGTAGCTTGTCAAGAAAAAACACATAGTCGTTACAATGGATGCAATAAAAGTAATGTATCGAAGTTCTTCAATGCTAATAACAAAATCGCCCAACTGAACCATTGGCTTTGTTAATGTAATCGTGGTTGCTAACACAAATGTATCTGTTTTTGTTGATGTAATAGCTGTATAGGTGGTTTCGGTCTTTTCCTCAGTAATAGTTTTCACATACGTCTTTGTAGTATCAGTAGTCACGGTAACTGGGACGGTTAAGGTTACCATGTGTGTTTCCCTAACAGTCTCAGTTACGGGGACAGTAGTAACACTAGTAACATAGATAAAAGAGGTTACTGTGCGTGTTTCCGTACCCGTTAAAGTTGTCGTATAAATGATGGAAGTGGTAGGAATGGATATGTTTATGATAGAATTTCTAGGATAGAGTAATATTCTGATGTAGTCAACATATGTGTAACATTCAGATTCACAGTATTTTCCTTCCACCCCAAAACGCAGCTCTACATTCTTACCCGATAAATGTGATATTGGTGCTCTCCATATCGTTGTCCTATCTCTTGGTTCTAGAATAAAGTCAGTAATCTTATTTGTATCTAATTCAACAAGTTGAACATATATTCTTATTCTTTCCCCTAGATAAAGTGATGGTCTTCTTTTATACTTTATCTCCAATTGAGCTGAGTCATTTGGAATGTATAGAGACTGCTTTATATAACCATTAGTATAATACGGCGTATCAAAAGAAATGCAGAACCCATCTTCAGACTCCATATAATCGTTGCAAGAGGCGGTAGGTTCAATTCGAGGGTAAGGCACTCTCGGCCCACAAGAAGAACTTGTACAATCATTAACCACGACAACATCCCAACCAAGTAGTCCATCTTCAAAGTCAGAGTTTATCACCAACTGCTGTTGAGCAAGAACAGCTGACACACCTCCCAATATAACAACAAGAATTGTAATAGCAGGAGCCAGATAGGATAAGTTATCCTTTCTCAAAGCCATCCATATAAATTTTTTCATATAGATAGATATAAACTTGAGGAAATACTATCATAGCTTAAGAGCCTTCTTTAGGAGTATGAAACTTTTATTATATAATGCTTGCTTCTATAGGTATTACTAGTACGTTTGTTGAGCTTCTTCCAGGCGATTCTTTCCAGAGCTCGGATTATAGATAGAGTATTTATGTGTGATATTGGTAATAGCATCTTTTAGAGAAAGCTATGCCTTATCCATCTCTCTTTTGTTCTCGGCTTATACGTTGGGAAGCATATGTTGAATCGTCTTATCCTTTTCTTCAGCTTAGAGAACCACTCTTCTATCGAATTTCTTATACTGAACGTCTTCATCCTATGCCTTATTCCTAGAACCTTCATAGACCATATGTACCATGGCCCTATCCATATAGACTGTTAGTCTGCCCGTATATCCCACTTTGCTGTATCTATTCTTGTTGAGTATTTCAACTGTATCTTCAATCTCGTCCAAGCTATTATATAATCTTTAAAAACCTCTGAGCTCATAGATTTTACTGCGTATCCTTTTATTTTTAAGGTTATTTCATTAATGTCCCACTTAACTTTTCTTTCTTCGATATAGTGTTAATAATATCTTTGACATTCTTCATCTAGTCATTCTCCTTCCTCGTAAATTGTGCCTCTCCCACCGCAAATTCTGCAAGGAACATATTCAGGTATACCTACTCTTATTCTTTCCGTGCCATTGCATACTGGGACAAACTTCCTGCATTCTTCCTGCAAAGTGGAACTTTTAAAGTGGGACTTTACTTGTCCCCTAACATGAAAAACATTTTACTGTTTTATATCTTGCCACAGTCCCATGTCCTTTGCACTCAGGACATATTATTCTTCTGACACTTATAATATCTGTACTACAATATGTGTGTAAAGTGCTTCTTATAATTTGCTGCTTAAGTAGTAGATGGTGTCCGGATAAGCACTCTAAACATCTCCCATCTTTATAGTCTGATAACATAGTGTGAATAGTTTTAGGAATAAAACTTTTGGCTCTCTATCCCATGAATATTGTTTTTAGCGCTCATTTTGTGATAGAATATAGCTGTTCTCTCCTTAAGATATCTGAAGAATCTATCAACAATATCCCTTACACTGAATCTTTAATATTGATACTTAAGCCTAGCCTTTTTAGATGGTAATTAATAGGAAAGTTTTGAGAAACATCTTACTTTAGATTATCCCTAGCATGTTTGTTGTGTTTCTTCTTAGCAGGCTCTTTCCAAGGCCTGGATTATAATTAGAGTCGCTTCAGCTCAGGGAGTATCTACTCTGATAAAAATATGTTTGTTTCTGTTTGCATATCTCACTATCGTAGAGTTGAAGAAATTTGAGAAGACAGCTAAGTGCCCTAGGTCTGAAATAATCATATTAATACCTGTTAGCTTGCCTATTGTTAGGTGATTATCCCAGCTATGCTTTAGTAGACGTTCTGCTTGAGATAACGTTTTACCCGAGGACGGTTACTACTAGTTGGAAGACATAGTATTTAGTTTCTTAACTCACTATTTTTTGGTTTAAGTTCTTCCATGATCTCTTTTAGTACTTTCTTCACTATTCTGCCGAGTGGTGTCCTCTTTCTTTTCCTGCCAACTAATCCGTATGAGATTAGTTTTTCAAGTTCTTCATTACTTATCGGTTCTATCCTATAGACGAATTTTTCGATAAAGATTCTTATGATTTCCAGAGGGATTGACTCTAGCTTAACTCTAACATCATCTCTGAGAAACTGGGCTGCTTTAGAAACAACTTTTCTTAAGAGCTCCTCGTCAATAAGCTCTACAATTTTCTTCTCCTCACTTTTTCTTTCAGTAGTACTATCCGGTGAAGTTTCTTCCTTCTTAGATTTCTCGAATTGCTGAACGGTCTGTGTGGAAGCCGCTGCTTTCGCTTCTTCAAGGATCTGCCCCCATGCGATCATTTTGAAGATTTTTCTAGGTACGGCTTCAGCGTATATAATAGCTTCACAATCTCTGACCAGCTGCGCATATATTTTTC
>Ga0209393_1000990_pt1 | contig 12590 bp, 7 predicted proteins | sample SSWtaG_2_FD_184117 | JGI IMG/M metagenome (GOLD analysis project Ga0209393, IMG submission 184117) | Hot spring microbial communities from Sandy's Spring West, USA to study Microbial Dark Matter (Phase II) - SSWsed_130316 (SPAdes)... | ecosystem: Environmental > Aquatic > Thermal springs > Hot...
ATCTACCCCCATCGGGCTCATCCCCATTGGGACTGGCAATGTCTTCGCTGCCAACATGGGCATATTTTCTCATCCCATTGAGGCTCTTGAGCAGTTGCTTAACGGGCAAGTCCGATGGCTTGATGTGGGTGAAGCGCATGACCAGATTTTCCACTGCAGTTTGGGCATCGGCTTTGACGCCTATGTCGTCGCACAAATGGAAACAGTCAGCAAGCCTCAAAAAAGGATTCTCGGCAAACTCGTCTACTTCCTGCAAGCGCTCCGGCACAGTTTCCGATACAGGTGGTCATCGCTGCGAGTGGAAGCGGAACTGGCTGATGGAACAAAGCAGGTTTGGGAAAAGGATGCTTGGCTCGTCCTGATAAGCAACTTGCCCGATTATGGCGGAGTCAAAATTACGCCCGACGCAAAGCCAGATGACGGTTTGTTGGACATTTGCATTTTGCCTTCCCGCAGCAAAATTGACTACTACCGTTTTGCCATGATGGGACTTATCGGTTGGCACTTGCATCACCCAGAAGTTGTGATTGCTCAAATTCGTTCTGCCCACATTGTTTCCGAGCCTCCAGTCCCAACTCAAATGGACGGAGAATTGACGCCACTGACCCCAGTGACTGTCAAGGTCATCCCAAACGCAATCCCTGTCCTGCTGCCATCAACTTCTTGAAAACCTGCTCGGTGACTTATCACGCATCGTTTCGGTGAGCGCTAAAATCGCTGAGGTGCTCGCAAAAATCTTCTGCGGTAAGGCAGGCTTGAGAGGGTGAGGGCAATGAAGGCGATTTTGTATTCGGACTGGGAGAAGTTGGAGTTGGTTGAAGTCCCGAAACCTGAACCGGCAGAGGGCGAAGTGCTTATAAGGGTAGGTCATGTCGGCATCTGTGGCTCGGAAATTGAGTGCGTAGTCCAAAGGCATCCTCGCCGAAAACCACCACTCATCATGGGACACGAATTTGCTGGGACGATTGAGGCATTAGGTGAAGGTGTGACCAACTTAACGGTCGGACAAAAAGTTGCGGTCAACCCAATTGTTGCTTGTTGGAAATGTCGGTGGTGCAGGCAAGGGAAACCAAACTTGTGTGAGAGGCGACAATTGCTCAGCATGAACCGACCAGGAGCGTTCGCTGAGTTCGTCACTGCCCCAGCCGAAAACTGCTACTTGCTCCCAGAAGGTATGACCACCCGTGAAGGAGCGGTCGTTGAACCTGTTGCAAATGCAGTCCATGCTGTCAGGTTGGCTCAAACGGTTTTGCCGGAAAAAGTCATTGTGTTCGGTGCAGGTCCAATTGGCTTGGTCTGCGCTCAAGTAGCAAAAGCCTTTGGGGCAACTTTCGTGGTGGTTGTTGAAATTGTCCAAGAGCGGATTACCATCGCAAAAAATTTCGCCGACGCAGTGATCAACCCCACAGCGGAAGATGTTCTCGCCAAAGCCAGAGAGTTGACAAACGGTCAGGGTTTTGACTTGGCTTTGGACGCCGTTGGTCGCTCCGTCACCCGAAGGCTCGCCGTTGAATCGGTTCACCCAACAGGCGTAATCGTTTGGGTCGGGTTGCACGAGGATGAAACAAATGTTCCCGGCATGCAAATCATCTACGGCGAGAAGGTCATTCGCGGCAGCAGTGCTTACACCGACGCTGATTTCGCCACAGCACTTCAACTCATCGCTTCAGGCAAAGTTGAAGTCAAATCTTGGGTTCACGAGTTCCCGCTTGACGAAGGGATTGAGATTTTCTGGAAACTGGCTCGAGGGGAAGCACCAAACATTGTCAAGGCTCTGTTGCACCCATAGGTTTCAAAGTCACAAGCAAGTTGCCTTCGTGGTCGTAAAATTCGGTTCGTCCGTCAGCAAAGGCTCGCTTGATCGCCCAGCGTTCCAAATAGTTGAGTGTCGGTTCAACGATGTGTAAGTTGTTCAGGAGCGGTTCGGTGTATCGGATTGCCCCAAATTGCGCTCCGCCAATGTGATGCTGGCTTCCCACCACATTGTCCCAATCAACACCTTCAGTTAAAAAGCCCTTGTCGCCATAGTGGTGTTTCGCAGCCCCTCTCAAAATAGTCAAGGCATCGCGCAAAAATTCATCATTGCCTGTGTCGGCGAAGGCATCAAGGAAAGCACAAGCCGCTTCAGCATTCTCCCACAAGTATGCGGTGTTCCAACTCTCCTCCATGAAGAGCAGTCCCTTCGTTGCCACCCCGTTTCTGTCCTCACTCATTTTGAACCTGTCAAGCCCTCGCAGGCAGACATTATAGGCGAAGTCCCGTATACTTGGGTCTTCAAGGAGCAACGAAGCCTTCAGCAAAGTTCGGAACGCTAAAGCGTAAGCGACATTTTCGTGGCGGTCGTAAGTGTCGTGGTTGACGCTGCCGAAGAAGCCTCCAGCGTCCATGAATACTTTGACGACCTCGGCAATAGTCCCGTAAGTTCCGATAAGCCCACGAAGCCCCAGTTCAGCCCAGAGTTGAAGCAACTGAATTCCATCACCCGAACAGTCAAAAATTGGGTCGGGAGAACGGTTTTCGGCTGTGTATGGGTAAGGCTCACCAGAGGGTGTAACCCGACGAGGAAACCAACCGTTGTGCAAACGCTGGACATGCTGAGCCAACCAAGTCGCGCACCAAATTGCCCGTTCCGTTAAGAGTTTCGTAAGCACATCATCTGTCAACTCGTCAGCGAACAGGAGCATCTGGTAGCCAACCCTGGCGATGCTTCCTGGGCAAAACCAATCGTTGTTGTGCTTGAAGTTGAGGACGAAGTTGCCAGTTGTGGTTTCTCGGTAAGGGACGATGAAGCCGTCTTCGCGCAAGAAGTTGCATTCAAGCACATGCCACAACAAGCCCAGTGCAGTTTCCGTGAGCGATTTATCACCGACAAATTTGCCGAACCTGTAAAGTTCCAGAGAGCCGCCAACTGCGTTTGCAGCCCAACCAGGTCCTTCAAGGGTTCCGAAGTCATGCCAAGTCTGGGGGATTCCTTCAACATCAACGAAACTGCTCTTCGCCCGCCAATGGTCACCACAAGGTTCAAGGCAATTCAAAGCGAACCGAACAGAATCGTAAGCGCTGTCAAAAATCGTGTAGTCCGGATTTTCCGGCACATAAAAGTCGCTGCTTGACCACTCACTTGACTTGCCCGTTGACTTCATTTCACTCCCACCTGCTTAGAGTTTCAAGAGGTGTCAAAGACCGAACGCTTCTCTTAGCATCGCAACGCTTTTCGGAACTCCAGTGAGAGGGTCTTCCTTCCCTTCATATTCCAACGAGATGTAGCCTCGGAAACTGGCTTGGCGCAAAATTTGAGCCACGCGATTGTAGTCAATGTCAAGGGTATACCATTCGCCACCACCGAGGTAAGTTTTTGCGTGGACGAGGATGGCGTAAGGCGCTAACAAAGCCATACCCTCGTAATCTGGCTCCCAAATAACTTGCCCGTCCTCGTATCGGAGCAAATTGCCGGTGTCAAGGCAAACTTTGAGCCAATCCGAGTTAATGGCGGTAACAATCTTCAGCGTCCCATGAGCAGTTGCCGTCAAGCCCCAGTGGTTTTCCAAAGCGAAGACGACTCCATATCGCTCTGCAGCAGGCAAACAGGCTTCAATGGCACTAATCACCCAACCGAAGGCGTCTGACTCGGAGTAGCCTTCAACAGGAGGTTCTATGCCTCCTCGTTGCATTAATTCGTCAAAACTTGCAATGGTCTTCCAGCGTCCCGAGTTGAGCCTAATTGCTGGAATGCCCAATTCATGGGCGAGTTGAAGGCAATGCTTCGTGTGGTCAATGTGCCGTTGTCGCTCTTCGTCATTGGGCTGAACGAAGTCTTGATGAATCGCTAAGCAGTAAATGTCAAGTCCAAGGGAAAACGCTGTCCGCTTCAACTTCATCAGGTAGGAAAGTTCCTCGCTTTCCATCTGCCTGTGCAAAATCTCCACGCCTGCCAATCCCAACTCGGCAGCATGCTCCATGACTTTCTCAATCGGGTAGCGGTCACCGCGAAAGTGCCAGTAGGAATAAGTTGAAACTCCAAGCCTCATACTTCCCAACCTCCTTTACCGCTTCGTCTCTTTGAGCGGGTCAACTTGACTCCACCCTCTGCTTCAAGCAATTGAGGCGATAGACGCTGTTGACATTACTCGTTTGTGCTCGCGGCAACATTATAGCGTCTCAGTCCAAGAGAGTAAGTGAACGGGAAGTGTGTTCAAAAACTACCCATGCCACTGGCTTTAGCCAGTGGTTGATGACGAATTTTTAAAGCGCCGAATTCATTCGGCAATTGGGAGGGCGAACCTCCGAAATCGGGTGCGATGTGCTGAGTGCGGGGTGCAATTGTTAAGCACGAAAAATTTCTCGGCAGTGCAGGAATACTGCCCTACAAAAAACTCCAATTTGTCCACCGACTGAAATCGGTGGCTACGAAAACGAAGCCCGCTAAAGCAGGCTAACCGAAAAAGTTGCGGGTTGAGCGTTCGGAGAAAAAATCCTTTACGCAATTCTCAACGCTCAACTCTCAACCCGCAACCCTCAACCTTAATAGCAGGCTTTAGCCTGCTTTGAACTCATAGACACCCACCTCGGGTGGGTGGTCAAAGCCGTTTGCCACTCGCTACTCACTATTCGCTGTCGTCTTTGGCTTGGCAGAAACCTCGTCCTCCCAAATTTTCGCCGACTAAAGTCGGCGCTCAGCGAAATCGTCAACAACTACGGGTTAAAACCCGTAGCATGGATTGTCTGTGGTTTCGTCATCAACTACGGACTGAAGTCCGTAGCATGGCTTGCTTTAGGGTGCGTTAACAACTACAGGCTAAAGCCCGCAGCATGGGAAGGAAATTTTGGACTTTTAGAACACACTCCAAACGAAAAGCAACTGTGTCAGACTTTTTCTGGCGATAAACGACGAGGAAGGAGGGTTTGAGGATGAAGTTGGCATGCCAAGAAGGGTTAGTGCCGGGCGCATCTTTGGAGGAGAAGTTGGAAAAACTCGCTGCGTGGGGTTATGAAGGGATTGAGTTTTGGGGCAGTGAATGGTTGCTGCAAAACACATCTTATGTCCGAAGTGCCGTTGAAAAGGCTGGACTGAAGGTCAGCACAATTTGCGCAGGCTATCGTGGCTCAGTTCTTGACCCCGACCCAAGCACGCGCAAACAAGCCGTTGAGGAAATCAAAGCGCGCTTGACTGCTGCAGCGGAGTTGGGTGCTGTCGGTTTGATCTTCGTCCCCATCTTCGGCGGTCCACGCATTCCCGACCTTTCACCCTACAAAAGTGCTGTTGAGTTGGAGATGGATTTGTTGCTGGTCGTGCTTGAAGATTTAGGGAAACACGCCGAGCAAGTTGGGACAATTTTGTTGCTTGAACCCCTCAACCGTTACGAAACCCATTTCCTTCGCCGAGTTGAACAAGCCGTTGAGATTTGCGAAAAAATGGGCAACCCTCACATCGGGATCATGGCTGACTTCTTCCACATGAACATTGAAGAGGCATCAATCCCAGATGCTATCCGAAAAGGTGGCAAATGGCTCAAACATATCCACTTGGCTGACAGCAACCGCTTGCTTCCCGGTTGGGGACACACTGACTTCAAGAGCGGTTTCGCTGCTTTGAAGGAAATTGGCTTTGAAGGTTTCATGGCGTTAGAGTGCGGAGTCCCCGGCGACCCTAACGAAACTTTGCCTAAATCCGCTCAATACTTGCGAGAGTGTATGGCGTGATAATGGGTTGAGGGTTCAGAGTTGCGCGTTGAGGGTTGCAAGGGAAGGATTTTTACCCGAACATACATTCCGAAATTTGCAACTTTATCAGTTAGCCTGCTTTAGCAGGCTTTGTCTTTGCAGCCACCGATTTAAATGGGACATGGAACAAGGGACATGGGACAAAACGACAGCGAATGGCGACTGGCGATTAGTGACTTGTGAATGGCTTTTCTGAATCAACCCCAAATCAGCACTCTCCACTGAACACCGCACTTCGCACTCAGCACTCCGCACCATTTTTGTGCACGCCTGCACGCTTGCACACATGTAGTTTTAGAATGCACTCAAAAGGTATTGACAAGCAGGCGAGTTTTGGATAGCATTTAAAGCGGCACATCAAACCACAGCCTACAAGGCAATAGGAAATTGTTCAGAAGGAAACTGGGTCGCTTGCTGTCGGCTAAAGATTTGACAGCGGGAACTCAACACAATTCAAAATTGGTGACCGACTATGGCAGAGAAACGAATTGACAATTTAGCCGCTGAAACAGATGCAACCGATAATGGTCAGGGGGATGGTAGTGGAGCGAGAGAGGTTCGCCTTGTTAAATTTGAACAACGAAAGCAAATTGAGTGTAAGAGAAACGATAACGGTCATTCTGTTTCTGCCACCGAAAATCAGCAAAGTCAGATAAACTCACGAAAGGCATGGTATCGCTGCCAACTTGGTCGCGCCTTTTGGGCTTTAGGAAAGGTGAAAGAAGCATTAGAGCACTTTGAAAAAGCATGTGAATTGATGCCCCACGAACCCTATTACCGACTTGAACTTGCCGAAGCATACATGGCACTTAGACGATTTGACGAAGCCATAAACCAGTTGGAGCAAACAATCCTTTGGGCGCCTTACGACGATTATTATCATATCCGATTGGCTGCTGCTTACTTGCAAGTTGGCAGACTGGACGATGCAATTGCAGCGATGGAGAGAGCAGTCAAATTGGACCCACGAAACGCTTCTTATCATTGCCTTCTGGGGCTGTTTTACTTGATGAGGGGTAACGAGGACAGAGCCTCTTTTCACCTGAAGTTTCGCTGGCAGTTAGACCAATACGACCTGAGTTTCCTTAGACGCTTCCAGAAATTGTGTGGTGATTCGCTGCGACTGCCTCCCTTCCATTGATGGCATCAAATTTGCAAGCATAGAAGGGTGATAGATGGCGGGCATGAATGGTCAGGAACAAAAGTCGTTGTGGGCTATGGCACAGCAGCAGTTAGATGAAGTCGCTGAACTCATGCACCTTGACCCCCGCATCCATGCTATACTTCGCCATTGCAAGCGGACAATGGAAGTGTCAATCCCTGTGAAAATGGATGACGACTCTTTGCAAGTATTCACAGGCTGGAGAGTTCACCACAACTTGGCACGAGGTCCCGCAAAGGGCGGTGTCCGCTACTCGCCCACTTTGACCCTTGAAGAAGTCAAGGGCATGGCGATGTTGATGACTTGGAAGTGTGCTGTCGTTGATATACCCTACGGTGGAGCAAAGGGAGGCATTGTCTGCAATCCGTCTGAACTTTCTGATGGAGAATTGGAAAGGCTAACACGCCGCTACACATCTGAACTCATCTTGCTCCTCGGACCGGAGAGAGACATCCCTGCTCCTGACTTGGGCACTGATGAACGAATCATGGCATGGATGATGGATACTTACAGCATGAATGTCGGCTACTCGGTTCCCGGAGTCGTAACTGGCAAACCAGTCAATATCGGAGGTTCGAGGGGAAGAAGGGAAGCACCTGGGCGAAGCGTAGCAATTTGCGTTGAGGAAGCAGCAGCAAGGTTGGGTCTCAGGCTTGAAGATGCCCAAGTGATTTTGCAAGGGTTCGGGAAAGTCGGAAGCGTCGTCGCTTTATTGCTTCACTCTATCGGCTGCAAAATTGTGGCGGTCAGCGATGTCAAAGGTGGAATTTATAACCCACAAGGTTTGAACCCAGTAAAATTGATGTCCCACAAGCGACAGACAAAAACAGTCTCTGATTATAGGGAAGGCGATTATGTGACCAACGAGGAACTGCTTGAACTTCCTTGCGACATTTTAGTCCCAGCCGCCATTGAAAGTGTAATCACCGAAAGGAACGCCGATAAAATTCGGGCTCGCTTGATTGTTGAAGCAGCCAATGGACCGATAACGCCGAAAGCGGATGCCATTCTTCGGGACAGAGGAATTTTCATCGTCCCCGACATTTTAGCAAACGCAGGAGGAGTCGTCGTCAGTTACTTTGAATGGGTCCAGGACATCCAGCAGTTTTTCTGGACGGAACAGGAAGTCAATGAACGACTCCGACAAGTTATTAGGCGAGCCTTCGGCGAAGTTTGGGGAATTATGAGGGAACGAAGTGTTGACATGAGAACTGCAGCCTACATCCTCGCTATCAGCAGGGTCGCTGAGGCAATCAAGATGAGAGGAATTTATCCGTGAGGTGTGAAGCGTAACAAGTGAAGCGTAAAGTCAGCGGAGGTTGAAACTCGTTGGGTCAGAAGTTGTGCATTGTTGCTATTGGCGCTCATGCAGCGGATATGGAATTCACTGCCGGGGCGACATTGCTTAAACATGCCCGCAGCGGTTGGGAAGCCCACATCGTTCATTTGACTTTGGGCGAAAAGGGCAACCCTCGGCTCTCACCAGATGAATATGGTGCTCAAAAGCGAAGGGAAGCAAAAGAGGCTGCAAAAATTTTGCAAGCAACGCCTCATTTCCTTCCCTACCCAGATGGCGAGTTGACTGTCTCCGACGAAATCGCTTGTGAACTGGCAAAATTGCTCCGAAAACTTCAACCTCAGGTGGTCATAACCCACTGGAGGGAAAGCATCCACAGCGATCACACGGCGACCTATTATCTGACTCGCCGAGCCATCTTCATAGCAGCGAATCCGCATTTTGATTTAGAAGGCTTACCTCCTATTCGTGGCGTTCGGCTTTACTATGCCGAGAACTGGGAGGACGCAGAAAACTTCCGCCCTTTCGTCTATGTGGACATCAGCGATGTGTTCGCTGATTGGGAACGAGCCTTCAAGTGTTTTGCTATTGGTCGTGGTGAAGGCGGTTTCCCCTATTGGGACTGGTATCAAGCCCAAACGAGGATTCGTGGCATTGAAATTGGCACCCAATATGCCCAAGCCTTCGCTGTTGACGAATGGCGAATGAGACAGAAACGAGATTTCCTGTGATTGATAGCCTAACCCATGCATTGCCGAAATTTTAGGCGCATTATGAGCGATTTGGAGGGTCAGGCTCCCGCCTGACCAAAAGTGAACAAACTGGGAGGGCGAGGCTCCCGCCGAGCCGATAACGGCGGCGAATGGCGAATAGCAAGTGGTGAATAGCGAGTGGCGAGTAGCGAATGGCAAATGGTTTTTTGGAGGGCAGTGCTCCTGCATCGCCGAAAATTTTCGGCACATCAGGAGATGCACCCTTCAGTTTCTTCAGCCTGCTTTAGTGGGCTCCGTTTTCTCAGACACCGACTTGAAACGGGACATGGGACAAGGGGCACGGGACATGGGAAATGGGAGCGAGGCTCCTGCCGAGCCGAAAACGGCAGCGAATAGATAACGGCGGCGAATAGCGATTAGCGAATGGCGAGTGGTAAGTGGCGAATAGCAAGTGGTGAATAGCGAATGGCGAGTGGCAAATAGCGAATAGTGAAATCTTACTGCCTACCCAAAGTGAGTGGCTGCGAACTCAAAGCAGGCTAAAGCCTGCTATGTGAGTTGAGGGTTCAGGATTGTGAGTTGAGCGTTGAAGGTTGAGCATTGAGAGTTTTTAGGCAGGATTTTTCCCAAAACTCTCAACCCACAACTTTTTTGGTCAGCCTGCTTTAGCAGGCTTAGTTACCTTAGACACCAACTTAGAGTCAGTGGGCAAAATGAGAGGGCAAGGTTCTTAACGAACCTAAAAGGACAGCGAATGGCGAGTAGCGATTGGTGAATGGTGAAAGGCAGTTTTTCTAAAGTGCAATGCTCTTGCACTGCCGAAAAAAAATCTCAGCGCTTAACAATTGCACCTTACACTCAGCACTTAAATTTTGGCTCACCTTTAGTTTGCCCTCTCAAACAAATTTTTCTGAACCCTTGCACGCACATTGGCTAAAGCCAGTGGCATGAATGTTTAACGATGCAGCAAAGCAAACCATGCTACGGATTTCAGTCCGTAGTTGATGACGCAATCCAAAGCCGTTCATGCTACGGGTTTTAACCCGTAGTTGATGACGGAAAACCTGAGCGCCGACTTTAGTCGGCGAATTTTCTTAGGGGATCGGGCTCCCGTCCGACAGAAATAAATGGTCTGCCAGAGGCAGACCCTACAAAGTCGGGCTAAGGTAGTGGTAAAGGGCAGTCAGCAACTGAAGGTTATCAAAAGCGGGTGGAAGTCGTAATTATATGTTGGGGCGTTCAAACGGAGGGGAAGGCTTTATAGCAGAGGTCGGCAGGTCGGGAAAGATTGCTCATCAGGAAAGGTTCAACATAATGAAGGTGTTTCGGTTGGGACAGAAAAATAACTTTAAAAGTTGAGTAATTGGTGTGAAAGTGTTCTAAAATCACCCATGCCACTGGCTTCAGCCAGTGGTTGATGACGGATTTTTAAAGCGCCGAATTCATTCAGCGTTTGTTTGCAGGAACGAACCTTAGCAACAAAGGTGTTGAGGGGACAGAAAAATAACCTTGAAAGGTTAGTAATTGGTGTTGACGCAGAGGCTGATTTGTGTTATTTGTGAAGCGACCATGTTGACCGAAGGTTCAAAGGGCAAGTGCAAGTTGGCAAGTTACGGGCTTACAAAAATAAGTTGGCAAGGCAGAAAAGAACACTCATTTTGAGGGTTGGGTCTTGCCCGACTGATTAATAATCGGTGTGGTGAGAACCTTAAGGCAATATGGCAGCGATTTCGGCAATATAATAAATGGGTGAAGAAAATTGCAGGTGTGGTTGCTGAGCCAAAATAAGTATGGGAGGCGAGTAAAATGAAGGCAAAGAGGTTGGTCGTTCTGCTGGCTGGCTTAGTAGGAATTGTGGGCGTGTGGATGGGTTTGGTGGCTCAATCTCGTGAGACCACTTACATTGTGCTCCTGCGTGAAAAAGTTAGTCCTTCGGCACTGAGCGCAATGAAAGGGAATCGCGTGGCTATAAAGCGAATATTGATGGAAACAGCAAAGCGAACACAACCACCGCTACTTGCCCGCTTGCAGCAATGGCAACAAGAAGGAAAAGTTCAACATTTTCGTTCCTTGTGGATTGTCAATGCTATTTCTGTTAGGGCTACTCCAGAAGTGATAGAAGCCTTAAAGCAAGACCCATTGGTGGAAAAAATTGTCCAAGCCCGTCCCGTTCGCCTCGTTCAGCCAATCCGCCGTCAAGGCGGAATTCGCCCCAAACAGGCTTTCACATGGGGTTTGGAGAAAATTCGTGTCCCAGAAGTTTGGAGCACCTTCGGTGTTCAAGGGGCTAATGTGACCGTTGGAGTCATTGATACAGGGATTGCCGCCGACCATCCTGACTTGGTAGGGAAACTGCGACCAGTCAATGGATGGTTTGATCCCTACGGAAATACACCTTCACCTTCGGACTGGGATGGGCATGGAACTCATGTTTCAGGGACAATCGCTGGTGGAAACGCCAGTGGCATACATATCGGAGTTGCTCCGCAAGCGACATTGATTGTCGCACAATTATTCGACGAGTGGTATTGGCCTACTGAGGACACCCTTCTTGCTTGCATGCAGTGGATGATGGACCCAGATGGTGACCCAAACACCAACGATGGTGCCGATGTTGTTAATAATTCTTGGGGCTGGTCATCCGATGCACCCAACATGTATGAACCTGTAAAGGATGCGTTAAATGCTTGGATTGCCGCTAACATCGTTCCTGTTTTCGCTATAGGCAACGATGGTCCTTCCCCACGCACAACAGGCTCTCCGGGCGATTATCCCATGGCGTTAGGTGTCGGTGCGACTGATAGTAACGACAGTATTGCATGGTTTAGTAGTCGTGGTCCAGTCTTTTGGGAAGGGATAGGTGAGATCATTAAGCCAGATGTCTCCGCACCGGGCGTTTCAGTTTACTCCTCCGTGCCTTGGGGATATGAATACTGGAGTGGGACTTCAATGGCTTCGCCTCATGTGGCGGGAATAGTTGCACTGATGATTTCATATGCCAGAAGTCAAGGGATTTCCCTCTCGGTTGACACAATTAAGCAACTTATAAAAGCAACTGCAGTTGATTTGGGACAAAGTGGACCTGACAACGATTACGGTTGGGGACGAATTGACGCTTTTGCTGCTTTGATGCCATTGGCACCCGATGCGAACGAACCGAACGATGACTCACTACAAGCAACTCCTGTTGCTTTTGGGGAAACAAAATTTGGAAAGATAGAGCCAGACACTGACGAAGACTTCTTCAAATTCACTGGCACCCAAAATACGGTCGTCACAGTAAAAGTTGATGCTCAATCCCTTGGCTCAGGGATTGACGCTGTGCTTCAAATTCTTGACAGCGACGGGGCAACGGTTCTGGCTGAAAGCGATGATTCAAATGGGAGCAAAGACCCATATATCGTTAAATTTGTCCTTCCACATGCGGGAGATTTCTACATCCGAGTAACCAGCAAAGATTTTGCTAATGAATTGAGGCACTATGCTCTGACCTTGAAGTTGCGCTCTGTGCCCAATTTGATTGCCACTTATAACCCTCAAGACAACTCTGTGACGCTCCAATGGGGCAGTGTGTTCAATAGCCTTAGGTTAGCATCTAATCGACCTATAATTCGCCCGCTTGACTTGCAAGGGTATCGGGTTTATAGAGCCATACAAGCACAAGGACCTTATGACCTGATTGCCAGTCTCTCACCCG
>Ga0209393_1000991_pt1 | contig 12588 bp, 9 predicted proteins | sample SSWtaG_2_FD_184117 | JGI IMG/M metagenome (GOLD analysis project Ga0209393, IMG submission 184117) | Hot spring microbial communities from Sandy's Spring West, USA to study Microbial Dark Matter (Phase II) - SSWsed_130316 (SPAdes)... | ecosystem: Environmental > Aquatic > Thermal springs > Hot...
AGATGCAAGCCAGCCAAAAGGTTTTCCTCGTGAAGGTAGAGTGGCAAGTGGGTCGTTACAAAGAGCAACTTTGGGCGCAATTGGACACCGGTTTTAGCGGCGCACTTGTCCTTCCTATTACTCGCCTCGGCGAACTTACATCCCGTCTGGGGATTCACGATGGTTACAAGTGGTTTGAAATGACAGATGGTTCGCATGTGCGAGCACCTTATTACATCGGCTCTGTTAGCATCACCGGTTTGGGTTGCCATTCCCCTTGCCACATCTGTTTGATGGGTAACAAAGAACTCGTGGGTTTGGAACTCTTGGAATCACTCAATATCGTGCCTGACATATTGCAGGCGCTAAGAAGCAAAGGCATCGTAGCAGAATGGACAGTTGACCCATAATGACAGGTGTGACGGCGATTGTCCAGCCGGGAGGTAGCAAGCGAGATTCCGATGTCATTGCCACCTGCAACCGTTACGGCGTTGCGATGGTGTTCACGGGCATAAGGCATTTCAGGCACTAATTGGAAAAAGGTTGTAGCCTTCTTCCAGCAGCAAGCCATTGGCTAAAGGGCTTATCTTTGGTCTGGGGGTTTGCGTCCGTTAAGGCTGATAAGCCAACCTTTGCCCACTTCCCAATACATCCCAGCCCTTGCCCTTATCGCTTTCAAAAAGCCCAATTTCTCTTCCTTCATCACATGGCTGACACCGTAAAGGACGACGGTTCTGACAATCCAACCATGTTCTTTAGCGAACTTGTTTAGAGCAGCCTCAAGCCCGTAGCCTAAATCGGAAAAGTCAGGCAACTCACGGACTCGCTCAAAGGGCATCGCTCTTTGACCAGAAACCCAAGGTGCGATGAGATGGGACAAATCCGTCCAAAACCGTCCTCCTCGGAAGATCCCTAAAGTCATGTCAACACCGTCATTAGCGATGGGTTGGGCGAGCGCTTCTATGTGGGACGGCTTCAATCCCTTCAGGTCAGCATCAAGCAAGACAACAATAGGTTCACTGACTTCCTGTAAGCCTACCCAAACTGCTCCAGCCTTCCCCAAGTTTCGCTCAAGTCCGATTACCTTGACGCCAAATTTTTGGGCAACCTTTGCCGTTCCGTCTTCAGACCCATCATCCACGACTATGACCTGCCTCACAAACGGGCACGAAGTCACGGCTTCCAAAACTCCCGGCAACCGCTCCTCTTCATTGAAAGCCGGAATGACCACCGCTATGTGCATCTCTCATCACCTACTCGGCTTCAAATGCCTGTCAAGATAGTAACCCACAATCCCTGAAAGCGCAACCCCTTTTGGGGTGCAAGGTGAGAAGTGCAGGGTGCTGAATCAGGAATAATGACGAAGCGCTGAACTGTGTAGGGGAAACTTTGACCTTTCGCCTAAAACTTAGGAAAGAGGCAGTGCTGGTGCTAAAATCGTTATGCCTTGTGTAAACGCTGTTCGGTGAGAAGGAGGGACTTGGAAAATGGACACGGTCAGTTCAACAGTAGCAACTCTTGCCCCTTTACTTGGCATTGTGGGCGTAGCCATTGCAGGTTACAACTACTGGTCTGTTCTCAAGTATCCGAGCGGAACTGAGCGAATGAGATGGTATGCCGAGGCAATTCACGATGGGGCAATGACCTTCCTCAGGCGAGAGTATCAAGCAATTGCCGTGTTCGTTGCGGTGATGTTCGTGGTTCTGACCCTCGCTTTCTGGCAGAAAGCACCTCTTATCGGGCTTGCCTATGTCTTTGGTGCCGCTTGTTCTTTGGTGGCGGGATTTTGGGGAATGAAAGCATCAACAAGGAGTGGCGTTAGGACGACTGAGGCAGCACGAACTAATGGTATGGGTGAAGCACTTGTCGTCGCTTTCACTGGTGGCTCGGTTATGGGACTTGCTGTCGCTGCATTGGGGCTTTTGGGGCTTGGTTTTGTCCTCTTCGTCGGGCGAAACCTTGACTTCCCTACACTGCTCCAGTATTTGACAGGCTTTTCCATGGGTGCATCCTCAGTCGCTCTCTTTGCCCGTGTCGGTGGTGGGATTTACACAAAGAGTGCTGATGTCGGTGCCGACTTGGTTGGAAAAGTTGAGGCAGGCATACCTGAAGACGACCCAAGGAACCCTGCAGTCCTCGCCGACAATGTGGGCGACAATGTGGGCGATACTGCAGGAATGGGCGCCGACTTGTTTGAAAGTTATGTTGGTTCGGTCGTCGCTGCTATCGTCGTCGGTGCTGCTCTGGGGGCTGCTCGTGAAGAAGCGTGGAAGTGGATGATTCTGCCTGTTGGGTTGATCACCATCGGTCTGATAACTTCTGTCATCGGAGTCCTTTCAATTCGCATGTTTCGCAGACTTGACCCGCAGTGGGCGCTCAACTCCGCTGTCGGCGTCGCTGTCGTCGCTTTCATTGTTCTCGCAGCAGTGTTCATTAATGCTCTCGTCGGGACGATGAACCCATTCTGGGCAACACTTGCAGGATTGTTTGCAGGATTGTTTGTTGGTGGTGTGAGCCAATACTACACCAGCGGTCAACCTATCCGTGAAATCGCCAAATCGGCTCAATACGGTGCGGCAACAAATATCTTGTCTGGCGTTGCAGTCGGTTACTTAAGCACCGTGCTTCCACTCTTGGGTATTGCCTTCGCAATTTGGGTAGCGTATGCCACAAATGGGCTTTACGGAATTGCCTTGGCTGGAGTTGGAATGTTGGCGACTATTGGCATCGTCATGAGCACCGACAGTTACGGTCCTATCGCTGACAATGCAGGTGGAATTGCTGAAGTCGCAGGCTTTGGAGAAAATGTCCGACGAATCACAGACAAATTGGATGCTCTCGGAAACACAACGGCTGCTGTCGGCAAAGGTTTCGCCATCGGCAGCGCAGCGTTGACTGCGTTGGCGCTGTTCGCTGCTTATCAGCAGCAGGCAAAACTTAAGACAATCAACCTGACTGACCCAGCAACTTTGGTTGGTTTGTTCATTGGGGTTGCAATGCCCTGTCTATTTGCTGCTTTGACCCTCAGGGCTGTCAGCAGGGCTGCTGACCAAATGGTTGAGGAAGTGAGAAGGCAGTTCCGAGAATACGGCATCTTGGAAGGCAAAGGTCAACCCGATTACAATCGGTGCATTGACATCGTGACAAGGTCTGCCCTGAGGGAGATGATTCTTCCCGGTGTCTCGGCTGTTATTGCCCCGTTGCTCGTAGGCTTCCTGCTTGGAAGGGAAGCGTTGGGAGGTTTCCTTGCAGGGGCATTGTCAATGGGCGTAGTGATTGGTCTGATGATGGCTAATGCTGGCGGTGCATGGGACAACGCCAAGAAGTGGATTGAGGCAGGGAATCTTGGAGGTAAAGGGAGCGATGCCCATAAGGCAGCAGTCGTCGGCGATACCGTCGGCGACCCGTTCAAAGACACAACCGGTCCCAGCATGAACATCCTCATCAAGTTGATGAGCATCGTCGCCTTGGTCTTCGCACCGCTCTTCTTCAAGTAAACCAAACTGATCAGAGCAAATGGCGAGTGGCGAATAGCGATTGGCAAATGGTTTTCTGGAGGGTAGTGCTCCCGCACTGCCGAAAAAATCAGCGCATTAAAGATGTGCCCTTCAGTTTCATAGCCTGCTTTAGCAGGCTTCGTCTTTGTAGACACCGACTTAGAGTCGGTGGGAAAATTGGGAGGGCAAGGCTCCTGCCGAGCCTAAAGCGGTAGCGAATAGCGACTGGCGATTAGCGACTGGTTAGGGCGGCAACGAAATGACGACGATAGCGTTGAGGCTTATCCAAACGGCAATTAAACGACCGTCACCTAAAGGGCGACTCTACCAAATTTGCCATCAACCACTGGCTGAAGCCAGTGACATGAGTAGTTTCAAGAAACCTCTCACTTCATTGAAACTTCCAACCCTTCGCCATCAATCACCACATTCACGCTTGCTCGGCAATTCTGCGGGTTTCTGACGAACTCAAGGTAGTGCTTCAACTGATGAGCCAAATTCACACTGTTGTGGGCGAGGATAACGCTGCCTGAACGCAATTTGTCCCAAGCAGCCAAAAGGATGTCCAGATACACTCCTTTGCCGCTCCTTCCTGCCCCATCGGCGTCAAGGTAGAGCAAATCAATGGTGTCGCCAAAATTCGCCAACACTTCCACCGCATCGGCAGCGACAATTTCAACTGGAGGGTCATCTGTCAAACTCCTGACATTCCTTTCAGCCCTTGCCGCTTCTTCGGGTTTGATTTCAATGCCGACCAACCTCTTGGCTTCATAGCACTTTCCTTGCCCCACAGCAGCACCAGCGTTGCAAATGAAAGTGAAACCGCAAAAGATGCCTGCTGCAACCATGACTTTCGGCTGAAGGATTGCGTTGATTGCGTAAATTAGCCTGTACATTCGTGGTGTAATTGCTGTCCAAGGGATTTCAAACTTTTCGGCAACTTCCCTTCGGTGCGCCAAAAACTTCTCATGGTCATAGTCAGTGTGGGGCAAGATGCCAACATGCTTCAAAACGGTGAGTGCCTCATCAACGATCCGAACCTCGTGTTCCAGTGGCTCAATTTGCTTGAACGGTTCTCGGTAGTTCATCACATAACTGTCCCAGTCAGGGCTGCGATACTCAAGAACCATCTTTCGTGCCTCCTCACAAACCCAGTATTTTCGCACCGCAGGAAAAATTTAATGCTTTGGCGGGGGAAGATCTACGGTGTGCGGAACTTTAAAAGGTCACTTTCCACCTCGCAAAACTTCATGCCAGCGTTGAAGGAGCGTTTGAAGGCGTTGGTGAGCCACATCGGAAACGCCACGAACCGCAGGCTTCAAGTTCTTTCGCCATCGCCCTTGAAATTCTTTCAGCACCGCCACGACCTCTGGCTGCTTGTCTGGGTAGACAGACGGTTCGTGGAGTGGCTCGCAATAATCTTCCCAAGCCCAAATCAACGCTATTGGCACATCTAACGCTTCCATCATCTCCAGCACACACCTCAAACCTTCCTGTCCTGTGGGATGCGAATATCCTTGTGGCACCGCCTTTGTTGAAACGCCCAGTTCGCCAGCGTAAACAGGCTTGTCCAGTTCATCAGCGACCCGCTTCAGCACTACAATTTGGTCAAGGGCTTCCTCGCCTCCAAGGTAGAAGTGGAAACTAACAAGGTCAACGGGTTCGGGATTGATTAGGCGGATGAAGTTGGCTTGCTCTTCTTCGCTGTCCTTCGTCCAGTCCATTTCCTTTGCCCGACGCAACGAAACAAGCCACAAATGCCAAGCAGCAGGTCTCGGCAGCGAAAACCCTGTCCCGACAAGATGATTTGGGTCAAGGGACTTAATAAGGAGAGTTGTCTCGCGAACAAATGCTGCCAATTCGTCAGCACTCCAGTTGTTGCGCTCATTGCGGGGTCCAGGGTTGCGAACGAGATGCTTGTAGGGCTTAGTCAAGTCACGAGGCATTATAACTCCTTGCGGGAACATGGGCTTCAAGTCAACGGTCAAGTCCGCTTCGTTGGTCAGTTCCCAAAACAGAATTGTCGGGTCGTCTTTGTAGTGGGTAACGATGTCCTCAACCCAAGCCTCAAAAAGCCTACGACTATTTGAGCGTGGATGGTTGACAAAGTCTTGCAAACTCTCGTTGGCAAGGTCAGGGAAAGCGATGTGCCACATCAAAACGGGAATTAGTCTCAAGCCTCGCTGACGGCAATCTGAAACCATCTCATCAAAGCGCTTCCAGAAAACATCACGGGCTTCAATGTAAGTGCGCTCAATCTCTGCTGGCCAGAAAGGCAAAGCGTTCACCCGAAGGGCAACCATGCCCGTTTGAGCCAAAGCGTCAAGAGACTTTCGCACTGATGTGAGTGCTTCATTGCGGTCACGACCGAGCAAGTCGGAAAGGTAAAGGGAGAGCAATTCATGTTTGTTGACGCCCAATGTCCTAAACGGCTGACCGTCAAGGAGCAACTGAATGCCTTCGCGACGAAGGAAAGGAGAAGGTTGCTGTGCCACTTTTGCCCCTACCTTCATCCCAACTGCCGTTCCCAACACAACTGACGCTTGAAGAAACTGCCTTCTTGTCATCACCCATCACCTCATAAGTGTGCTGAAAGTCTACCCTATCCATGCTGTTGATGACGAAGAAGCATGAGCGCCGATTTAGAGCGGGACAAGGGACAAGACAAAATGGGAGGGCGAGGCTCCTGCCGAGCCAAAAACGACAGCGAATAGCGACTGGCGATTAGCAATTCGGAGGGTCGGGCTCCTGCCCGACCGCAAAATTTCGGCACGGCGGGAGCCGTGCCCTCCGAATTTTCGCCGAATGAATTCGGCGCTCAGAAATTTCGTCATCAACCACTGGCTGAAGCCAGTGGCATGGTTAGTTTTAGAACACTCTCCCCTTACTATCCTTGCACCAACTTCCTCAGCACATAAGGCAGTATGCCGCCGTGACGGTAGTAGTCAACTTCAATGGGAGTGTCAAGTCGGGCGATGACGGTGAAAGTGACTTCGCTGCCGTCGGGTCGTTTCGCCCTAACGGTCAATTCTTTGCGTGGATGCAACCCTTCAGCGATGCCCTCAATGTCAAAGACTTCCCTGCCTGTCAAGCCCAAAGTTTCTCGGTTCTCGCCGGGCTTGAATTGCAAAGGTAATATGCCCATGCCGACCAAGTTGCTGCGATGGATGCGTTCAAAGGTTTCGGCAATCACCGCTTTCACTCCCAACAAAGCCGGTCCTTTCGCCGCCCAATCTCGGGAACTGCCGCTTCCGTATTCCTTGCCTGCAATGACCAACAACGGAATGCACCGTTCTTTGTAGCGCATCGCCGCTTCGTAAATCGTCATCACTTCCCCGTCCTCTGTCCCTCGTCCCTCGTCCCCGAAGTAAACTGTCCAACCGCCTTCACGATCTGGCGTCAACAAGTTGCGCAGTCGGACATTGGCGAAAGTGCCACGCATCATGACCTCATGGTTTCCGCGCCTTGACCCGTAGGTGTTGAAGTCCTTCGGCTCAACTTTGCGCTCAATCAAGTAACGACCTGCAGGGCTATCAACTGAGATGCTGCCGGCAGGTGAGATATGGTCGGTTGTGATGCTGTCGCCCAAAACAGCCAAAACCCTTGCTCCCTTAATGTCTTGCAATGGTGGCGGCTCAAGGGAGAAGTCGGCAAAGTATGGTGGCTCTTTGATGTAAGTTGAAGCGGGGTCAAATTTGAACAGGTCACCTTTGGGAACGGGCAACTTGCGCCACCTTTCATCGCCCCTGAAAACTTTCCCGTAGCGCCTCTTGAACATTTGAGCCTTAAGGGCTTTGTGAATGGCTTGGCGAATTTCTTCCATGCTCGGCCATATGTCACGCAGATAGACAGGCTCTCCGTTCGGAGTGTAGCCGATGGGTTCGGTCTCAAAGTCAATATCAATGCGTCCTGCCAAAGCATAGGCAACGACCAACATCGGCGAAGCCAAATAGTTTGCCCGAACCAATGGGTGAACTCGTGCCTCAAAATTGCGGTTACCGCTGAGCACGGCGACAGTTACCAGCCCGTGTTCCTTGATGGCATTTGCGACTGGTTCGGGCAATGGACCACTGTTGCCGATACAAGTCATGCAACCGAAACCGACAAGGTGGAACCTGAGCGCTTCAAGGTATGGCATCAGACCAGCACTTTCAAGGTAGTCAACGACGACAGGAGAACCGGGCGCCAAACTCGTCTTCACCCAAGGTTTAACTTGTAGCCCTTTCTTAACAGCATTGCGGGCAAGTAAACCAGCACCGATCATGACTGTCGGGTTGGAGGTGTTGGTGCAACTGGTGATGGAAGCAATCACGACGCTTCCGTGCTGCAAAGCAAATTGTTGACTGTCAAGGCTAAGCCATACTTGGGGAATAGGGACTTGGGACTGGGGACTGGCGGTTTCAGTGGCGACAAAGCCACCATCCGTCTCCAGACGCTGAAGGGCTTTTTCTTGATTTGCTTGTGGGGCAGGAGTTTGAGAGCCTTTTGGCAGCATCGTTGGCAAAACTTCCCAAAACTGCCGCTTTACTTCCTTAAGGCGAACCATGTCGTGAGGTCGGCGTGGTCCAGCCATCGTGGGTTCAAGTTGCGAAAGGTCAACTTCAAGGACATCGCTGTAAGTCGGCTCAACGCTCTCATCGTAGAACAAACCTTGCTCCTTACAGTAGCGTTCCACCAAGTCAACGAGTTCTTCAGGGCGACCGGTCAAACGCAGGTAGGCAAGAGTTTCCTCGTCAACTGGGAAGAAGCCGCATGTCGCACCGTATTCGGGAGCCATGTTAGCGACAGTTGCCCTGTCGGGCAAACTCAGCAACTTCAAACTCGGTCCGAAAAACTCAACGAACTTGTCCACGACGCCTTTCTTGCGGAGCAGATGCGTCACAGTCAACACCAAATCCGTTGCCGTCACGCCTTCAAGGAATTCTCCGACCAACCGCACACCAACGACTTCGGGGATGCGCATGTAATAAGGTTGACCAAGCATAACTGCTTCCGCTTCAATTCCACCGACACCCCAACCCAAAACGCCCAAACCGTTAATCATTGTCGTGTGCGAATCAGTGCCGACAAGGGTGTCTGGGAAGGCTACCAACTCGTCCCCCGTCCCTCGCCCCTCGTCCCTTGCCGTTTGAACAACTTTAGCGAGATACTCAAGGTTGACTTGGTGAATGATTCCTGTCCCCGGAGGGACGACACGGAAGTTTTGAAAGGCTTGCTGTGCCCAGCGAAGCAGAGTGTATCGCTCAGCGTTGCGCTCGTATTCCTTCTCCACATTGAGGGTAAAGGCTTCGGATGTCCCAAAGTAATCAACTTGCACCGAGTGGTCAATGACCAAATCAACGGGCACAAGTGGGTTGACTTTCTTCGGGTCGCCACTGAGTTTGGCAACTGCCGACCTCATCGCCGCTAAGTCCACGACACACGGCACACCTGTGAAGTCCTGAAGCAAGACACGAGCAGGCATGAAAGCAATTTCACGCTCTTCAGGCTTCGGTTGCCAGTTCGCCAAAGCCTTGACATCATCCTCGGTAACGATGTAGCCATCGCAATGTCGCAATAAGTTCTCCAGCAAAACTCGGATGGAATAAGGCAAACGGGCGATGTCAGTGATGCCTAACTCCTGCAACCGCTGAAGTCGGTAAATCGTCACACTTCCGTCACGAAGTTGGAGCGTCGCTTTCGCCCCAAAAATGTCCTGCCTAACAGCCATGCTTTACCGCCTCCCCTCGTATAGTTTCATCCCGAACAAAAATGTAGCACAAGGTGACAAACTTTTGGACAGACCGAGCAAAGGAGGTGCGAAAGCGATGGCAGTCACTTACGAAGTCGTCACCCAAGTGGTTGAAGTTGAGGAGGTGCCTGAGAAAATGCCAGAAAGCCCTTGGCATAACAAAAATGTTCGGCAGTTGGAAGACTTACTGAACGAAGCAATTTCGTCTTTGAAAGGTGCGGTTGTCTTCCGAGACATTTACTTTCAGCACGGTGACCGAAGATACGCTCCTGATTTAGCAGTTGTCCTTCAAGGTTCGCCTCCCATTGAGAAGTTGGGGATGATTTACAAAGTGCCTGAAGATGGACCTGCACCTGATGTCATCTTTGAAGTAGCCGTAAGCGCTAAAGCGCTCGGAGAAGCGCTGGGGGAAAAAGCAAGGTTTTATGCAGAACTTGGCCTCAAAGACTACTTGGTCGTTGAAGCCCCACCCAATGCCCCCTTGCAACTTTGGTTCAGCAAACCCGCTTCGGGCGAGAGACCTAAGGCTGTTACCGAAGCAACTTTGGAAAGTTTGGGCGTAACCATTCGTGCAGAAGGGATGACGCTGAAGATGTTTGACAAAGATGGCAAAGAAATCCTGTCGCCGAAACTTCAAGTCTCTCTGCTGCGTGAGGAATTAAGACAAGTTCTTGACCAACTGGCTCAAGAGCATGCTAAGCGCGAAGAACTTGAACGAAGGGTCGCTAAGTTGGAGCAAAAGTTGCAACAGGGTGGCAAAGTTTGAAAGCCCTCGCAGGAGGGGTGACCTCGTAAAGGGGTGAGCCGAGATGAAGCGATGGATAATTTGGCTGATACCCACTGCGTTGATGCTACTCTTCTTTGTCTTGGATGGATGCAGTGTGGGTGATCGTCCACCTGCCGGCGAATTGAGCCTTGATGAGAAGGCACAAAATCGCGCCATTTCTTAAGAGCGGATCGGTGTGGAACATAGAATCTGTAAGGTGAAAATCTTCCAGATTGTCTTGGAGCCGTATTGGAATCATCGGTCTTCCTTTGAAGACATGGTTATGGAGACGGTGTGTGGCTTGGTCAATTTGCTTTTGGCTTGTCGGTTGGCAAAGGTCGCCCAATGGATCGCCCTTTTCCCCAGACCCCGAAGACAACTTATTTCTGATGAACTTTATACTTTTAGCCCTTCTTCTCGCCGCCTCCCAACAATATGCGGGTGAAGCAGTAGATGAACAACGCTATTGTTATGCCCCAACCAAAGACAAGAAATGCCCAACCTTCTGGCTTCATCGCTTTTCCTCACCCCTTGCAGCCTCTGCGTTTCCCCACTTTTTGCTGGCTAAGCGAATGAGATAGCACTGCACAGCCAAAAGTGCAATCATCAAAAGCCGCGCCATCCATGCCGCAGGTAAGGCACTTAGTGACACCCCTTCAATTGTCTTGTCCCTTGCCATTCCAATGAAAGGCTGCAAAGCAAAACCTACAAAAACTCCAAGAAGCAACAGTGGCGTCAGATACTTGGCAGCATAGTAGAAAAAGCGTGGTGCTTGCAGTTGTGCTCCTCGGTGCATTTCCTCCCACATCCTGTCAGCACCGAAAATCCACATCATCACGATGACCTCAATTAGCGCAAACAAGGGAGCACCAAACGAACCAGACCAGAAGTCAAGCACATCAATTGCAGCGTTGGCGAAAATGCAAAGGTGCATAGACACGAACCAAAAGATTCCCAACACCGCAACCGCCTTCTGGCGCGTCCAACCTAACTCGTCTTGCAGAAACGCTAACATTGGTTGAGCCATCGCAACCGAGGAAGTGAAGCCAGCAAAGAAAAGCAACAAGAACCAAACGAAACTGAGCAAAGCACCCACAGGCAAGAAACTGAAGATAGCAGGAAGCGAGGTGAAGCCTAAGAAAAATATGCCCCTCTCAACGATTTGTTGAGTTTGCTTCAAGCCGAAGAATGTCACTGCTGCTGGAATAGCGATGGAACTACCCAGCACTACCTCAGCGAATTCGTTAGCAGCCGTTGTTGACAATCCAGTAAGCAAAACATCATCATCAGGTCTAAGGTAACTGGCATAGCATTGGATTGCTCCCATTCCGAGACTGAGGCTGAAGAAGATTTGCCCGAAGGCTTCAAGCCAAACCCTTGGTCCAGTTTGGATGCTGAAAGCCTGTTGGAAGTTGGGGTTCCATAGAAAGCCCAAGCCTTCAAGAGGCGAACCTCCCTCATGCTGTCCTAAAGTCAGCGTCCGAACCATCAACACGATGGCGAAAAGGAACAAAAGTGGCATTGCCACTTTCGCCAGAGCCTCAATCCCGCGAGCGACTCCTCTCCATAGAACCCAGATGTTGAGCCCAAAGGTGATGAGGAAGAAGAAATAAGCCCGCAGGCTCGGAACTGTCCAAAAGCCAATTTCTTTTGCGACGATGTAACTTCCTCGGAAGGTCTCAAAGGGGCGCAAAACTTCTTCAACGGAAATGCCACGCTGCACAACCAGTTCGCCTGTCAAGATTTTGTAAGGCACGAGGAACGCAAAACCGAGCGACCAACTTTCCACATAGGTGTAGTAGATGGCAATCACCGTCGGGATGAAAATGCCCAAAACGCCTAAGTATTTGCTGATAGGGTGAGACCACATGCGTTGAAACATGCCGGGAGTTGTCCCATGTCCATAACGACCGCCGAACCTTCCCTGAGCCCACTCCAACCACATCACAGGTATTCCCATGAACAGGTAAGCGATGAAGTAGGGTATCATGAAGGCGCCGCCGCCGTTTCTAACGGCGCGTCCGGGAAAGCGAAGGAAATTCCCAAGTCCAATTGCATTGCCTGCCATCGCCAAAACTAAACCAATCCTCGTTGCCCATCTTTCCCTTTGGCGCGGTTCAGCCACTCATCTTCCCCCCTTGCTTCACTTGAACTCGTAGCCATGTTTGACAGTTCGTTCCAATTATGACGCACATCACTTTTAGACGAAAAACTGCGTTACCCTTCCATAAGGTGATGGACATGAAACTGCATGGTAAAGTTGCGCTTGTAACTGGGTCAGCGAAAAGGTTGGGGCGTTTCATCGCTTTGGAACTGGGCAGGCAAGGTTGCCATGTAGCCGTCCACTACCGAGAATCCGAGAAAGAAGCCCATGAGACAGTAGAAGCGCTGAGAAGACTGGGCGTGAAGGCGGAAACCTTCAAGGCTGATTTGACCGACGAAGGGCAAGTTAAAGCGATGATGGATGCCGTTGCCCAAACTTTTGGTCAGTTGGACATATTGGTCAACAATGCCGCTATATTTTTGCGCACCCCTTTCCACCAAACAGATGCAGCAACCTGGCGCAGCATTATGGATGCGAACTTGACAAGCGTTTTCCTTTGCTCACGCTACGC
>Ga0209393_1000992_pt1 | contig 12587 bp, 14 predicted proteins | sample SSWtaG_2_FD_184117 | JGI IMG/M metagenome (GOLD analysis project Ga0209393, IMG submission 184117) | Hot spring microbial communities from Sandy's Spring West, USA to study Microbial Dark Matter (Phase II) - SSWsed_130316 (SPAdes)... | ecosystem: Environmental > Aquatic > Thermal springs > Hot...
GATAAAAGTTTATGCGCCCTACCGCCTCTGTTCCTTAAGCTTGATGGAAGGTGTTAAAAGCACTATTATCATCGCCAGTGTAGCGGCTCCCGCTGCCACGGCCATAGAGACGGTGAGGCCGTTGGTGAAGGCAAGCTTCTCGGCTGCTGTCAGAGAGCTTGAAAAGTCGGGTGCTACTTCAACCCTTCTGAAGGTTACCCCCAACGGTATCCACATGACCGCCGCCGCAATAGCCCCACCTATCAGCCGTAAAAAGCTTAGAATCGAGGTCGCGACCCCGAGAATGTTACGGGAGACGAGCGTCTGTGTTGTTATCAGAAATGTTGAGACGGTGAAGCCCATCCCAACACCCACCAGTCCAAAGGCCGGGAGCAGTACGGACTCCCCCAGCCTTAACTGAGTCAGGAGAGCTGTGCCAGCCAGGAGTGAGACACCGCTTATCACGGCAGGTATTCTGACGCTTGTTTTAATCACCAGGCGGGCGGCTACGTTGGAGGCCAGAACCCATCCAACCACTAGGGGTAGGACAGCGGTCCCCGAGGCCGTAGCGGAGAGGCCGAGAACCGACTGCAAGTAGAGGGGCATGTAGGCTATCACGCCGAAGAAGATGAAACCGGCCAGAAAGTTGCTGAGAAAACCAGCCCTCAACACCTTGTCTCTGAAGAGGTGTAGCGGCAGAAGGGGTGTGCTGCTCCTCCTCTCGCTGTAAAGGAAGACGCCGAACAGAAGCACGGAGGAGACGATGAACACGGGCGCCCCGCTCAACCTGTCAAACTCGTTGAGATACAGCAGCAGCGTTGTCGCCGCGGCCATAAACAGCAAGGCCCCGCGAAAATCTACGCCTTCACCGCCTCTCCTGATGTTCGAGAGCTTGCGCAACGCTATCGCGACGCATAAAGCCCCCACAGGCAGGTTGATGTAGAATATCCACCTCCAGCCCAAGCTGTCGACGATCAGCCCGCCCAGTGGTGGGCCGACTATGCTGGCCAAAGCCCAGACGGATGAGGTGTATCCAGCGGCCTTAGCCCTCTCCTTCAGGCTGAAGAGCTCGCCAACCAGCGTGAATGTGAGAACCAGTAAAGCCCCGCCGCCGAGGCCCTGGACGGCCCTGAAAACGATTAACTGCACCATGTCGGAAGCAACACCGCAGAGAAAACTCCCGGCGAGAAAGATCAGAACACCTAACAGGTAGATTGTTTTTCGGCCGTAGACATCGCTCACCCTGCCCCACAGGGGGCCCGAGACGGTTGAGGTCAGGATGTATGCCGTGAAGGTCCAGCTGTACATCTCGAGGCCCCTAAGCGAGGCCGCTATCGTAGGCATCGCGACAGAGACAACAGTTGAGTCAATTGCCGCTAGAAAAATGCCTGCTAAAAGCCCTGCTATCAATAGGTTTGAACGGCCAGCGCTATCCAATTCGAAGCTGTTGCCGGGATGTCAAATTTATGGGTTTTACTTCTTCAAACTTTCTGCGTTAGACCACAGCTCCTTCCTCAACAGGTCGCGCACAGCCGTCCTCATCAAAGCACTCCTACTCGGGTAAACACCCTTCTTTATCAGCTCATCCATACCATCAATCAAGGCCTCAGGCATTTTCACAGATATCAGCTTCATGGCGTCTTCGGTATTACCTGAATCGAAAATAAAGGTTTTTCTCCCATGCAAAACCCCATCAAACAGCTCGGCAGCGACACCGTTGAGCTGTTCGGGTTTCTGCCCGACCCGTTCTATGGTTTAGATTTATTGAAAACAATAACTATTTCTGGGATATGAAAACGGCTACGCTGATTGCAGCGGTCGCTACGGCCGCGCTGGTTCTATCGGTTGTGTCTTTCCAGATGGTGCTGTATAATGTTTACGACAGGACGACATACACCACAACTGTGACAAAAACAGTCACAGCCACCGTCTACGGTGGAGAAACCGACGTACATATCCTTGAAAGCATAGGGAGGTGCGGCAACCTAGAGAGGCCTTCGCTGGAGGTTGTTAAGAAGGTTCCAAAAGGCGACGGATTTACCGTGACCCTTGTGTACCGTGAAGGCGCCGCGAACCCATGCCACAGACATTACGTGGTTGAGTCCCGCATGGAGGAAAGTTACCCGCCCCGGCTATATGTGGCTCTGGGTTTGAAAGCCATGTCGGAGGTGTGTGTAACCTGTGTTGGCGTGGTTGAGACAGTAATCCGCACAGATGTCCTGCCGGCGGGGACGGTTATAGTGGTAAACGGGTTAAGTGTAGTGGTTTAAGTCTATTGCGGCGCTTAGGGCTCCTCGGCGGCGTCCACCGGTCTGTAAAGGTTTTTAGCGTGGGTTTGTGTGGTAACGGGCTAGGCCATGGTGCAGATGGTGCGGATCAAAATCACGTCCACAAACCTCGTCAAGCTAGAGCAGGTATGCAGGGAAATCAAGGACATCGCTGAGAAGACGGGAACCAAGATAGCGGGGCCCGTGCCTCTCCCCGTTAAACGCCTAGTCCTCCCCACGCGGAAGTCTCCCTGCGGGGAGGGGACGAAGACTTGGCGTAAGCATGAGATGCGTATACATAGAAGGTTGATAGATTTGGGGATAACCGACCAGAGGGTTATGAGGCAAATAATGAGGATTCAGATACCTGACGACGTGGCCATAGAGATGCAGATGACGAGCCGTTAGCCGTGTTCCGTGATCTCTATTACGACGCCCGCAGCGACCGTGACGCCGCTGTCCCTTATCGCGAATCTTCCGAGCTCGGGGGAGACGCTGGCCGGCTCGAGGGCAACAGGGTTTAGAGGCCTCAGCTTAACCACCGCAACGTCCCCGGTTTTGATGAATGAGGGGTTCTTTTCCGTAACTTGGCCTGTTCTCGGGTCCATTTTCTGCTGCAGTTCAACAAACTTGACGGCCGTCTGTGCTGTGTGTATGTGGAGGACTGGTGTGTATCCGACGGCTATGGCTGTGGGGTGGTAAATGACGTATATGCGGGCTAGGAATTCCTTGGCTACGGGTATCGGTGTGTCAGGCTTTGTCACAACCATGCCTCTGGCCAGTTGGGACTTCTCTACGCCTTTAAGGGCGAATCCGATGTTGTCACCCGGTATGGCCTGCGGAAGCGCTTGGTGATGCATCTCAATCGACTTAACCTCTGCCTTCAACCCTCCGGGATAGATGGCGACGATGTCGCCGGGCTTAAGGACGCCCTGCTCAACCCTGCCGACGGGAACCGTCCCCACACCCTTGATGGAGTAGACAGCCTGTATGGGTATGCGGAGCGGTTTGTCTATCGGTTTGGGCGGCTCCTGCAACATGTCCAATGCCTCTACGAGGGTTGGCCCAGTGTACCATGGCATGTTCTTGCTTTTCTCCGTCAAGTTGTCCCCCAGCCAGCCTGAGACAGGGATGAAGTTTATCTTCGAAACGTCGTAGCCTATTGTCTTCAACAGGTCGGCCGACATCTGTTTAACCTCGTCATACCTCTCTTTGGACCAGTTAACCGACGCGTCATCCATCTTGTTTATCAAAACAATGAGCTGCCTTATACCGAGGACAAAGGACAGATATGCATGCTCCCTTGTCTGGCCTCCGGGCGATATACCGACCTCGGCCTCACCCTTCTTAGCTGACACCACAAGGATGGCTGCATCGGCTTGGCTGGCGCCGGTTATCATGTTTTTGACGAAGTCCCTGTGTCCGGGGGCGTCTATGAGCGTGAAGTAGTATTTCTTTGTCTCGAATTTCTGAAAAGCAAGGTCTATGGTAAGCCCTCTCTCCCTCTCCTCCTTAACCCTGTCAAGAATCCATGCATACTTGAAGCTCTCCTTACCCAGCTTCTTGGCCTCCTCCTCGAATGTCTTGATCGTCCTCTCATCAACCACCCCCATGTTGTAGAGGAAGTGTCCAAGGGTTGTGGATTTACCGTGGTCGACGTGTCCAATGACAACAAGGTTCATATGGGGCTTAGCAGACATAGCGCATCATTCCCTCATCGTTCTATTAAAATTAAGGCCTTATATAAGGATAGAAAATAAGTTCCCTACCCTTACGAAGGTCTCCGCTCATACACTTTTGTGTCCCTTTACAGCCAAGTATTAATGCCCTAATACAATGGCCTAGACATCCATTTCAACCCAACACCCTACATGACCCATGATCTAATCCAAGCGTTAACCACAGGTTATGTTAGAGTCATAACGCAAGTTTTTAATGCCCTAGCCCGACCGTTACCGATGGACATTTAAATGTACCCGCCCTCACAGACCTGTGGTTGCTTATATGTTTACTCGCTAAATTATGGTTGAAAGTATTGCAGCCTCGGTCCAAAGCCTGTTCTCTGCTTGATCAAAAACGACCGACCACTTTCCCTCTATAACGTCATCCGTCATCTCATTTCCTCTATAAGCTGGCAAACAATGCATAAACAGGGCATTTTCCTTTGCCAAACTCATTATTTCGCGGGTAACGGTAAACTTCGCAAAATCCTCTTTTCGTTTCTCCTTTGTTTCTTCAGGCTTTCCCATGCTCCACCATGTGTTAGCATATATTATATCCGCCCCTCTCACCGCTTCTCTTAACTCATGCATTATCTCTAGCTTTGTTCCTTTGCGTGCTGCCTCTCTCTCACCAAACTTCCATATCTCTTCAATCGGAGAGTAACCCCTTGGAACCGCCAATACTAGGTCTATACCAAAAAGTGGTGCTGTTAAAATGAGAGAGTGGGCAACATTCCAAATATCTCCTGTATAAACCATCTTCAACCCGTCAAAAATACCTAATTTTTCTTTTATGGTCATAAAATCCGCCAAAACTTGACAGGGATGTTCTTCATCGGAAAGAGCATTTACCACAGGGTTTTTCATGTAATTAGCATATTCAACTATCTCATCCTGTCCGAAAGTTCTGATAACCAAGGCATCGTAGTATCTATCTAAAACCCTCGCCGTATCTTTTACAGGCTCGCCTCTTTGAAGTTGAAGCTCATCCGACCTCAAGTAAACAGAGAAACCACCTAGTCTGAAAATAGCGACTTGGAACGAATTTCTAGTTCTTGTTGATGGCTTCTTAAAAAGAAGTGCAACAGACTTTCCCTCGAGAGGCTTAAAACGTAAGCCCGCGTACCACATCCTTTTAAAGTCTGAGGCTAGCTGAATAAGGTACTCCAGCTCCTCCCTAGAATAGTCCCTGGTTGTTATATAATCCCGCCCTTTAAGCGTAGAGATGGTCATACAACACATCCTGCCTTGAAAAATATTTAAACTTTAATGGAGAGTTAGGAAAAAGCTTTTAAATAAGTATCAAAAAATAAAATCCATGAAAAGAAACGTTTTACTTAGCATGCTAGCCGCGGTTGTAATAATTCTGGGTGCTACGATTTTCTTTCTGACGTCACAACCTACTACTGCAGGTGAACCGATTAAAATCGGGTTTATCGCCCCACTTACTGGCAGTTTGGCCGAACATGGCCTAGATATGAAACAAGCGGCATTACTTGCAGTTGAAGAAATAAACTCGAAGGGAGGGATTTTGGGAAGAAAGATAGACCTAGTCATCGAAGATACCGCATGTAAAGCAGATTTAGCTGTCGCCGCTGTTCAAAAGATGATTACACAAGACAATGTCTACGCCGTCATAGGCGAATATTGTTCAACTGTTACCTTAGCTGTTCAACCGACCATAATGGAAAGTAAGAAAATTCTTTTAGTGCCTGTGTCTGTGGCGACAAAGATTACCGAGCAAGGATACAAATACACATTTAGAACTGCCGCTAACCAATGGATGCAGACTACCCAACACGCTGATTGGATAGCTACGAATCTAAAGCCTAAGACAGCTGCAATGCTGGGCGTTAACGATGATTATGGAAGAGAAGGTCTTAAAATTTGGAGTACGAGAATAAAGGAGAAAGGCGTAAGTATTGTGGCTGAAGAATATTTTGATGCTGGGAGTATTGATTTCACACCACAACTATCGAAAATCAAGGCTGCTAACCCAGATGTCATATTTGTTGTAGCAAACATAAGAGACGCGGCGAATATATTGAAACAGGCCCATGAGATTGGGCTTAACAAACAGTTCAGCATGCTAGGCGGGGTTACAAGTGAGGAGTTTCTGCAACTGAGCGGTAAAGACGCCATAGGCTTAGTTCATGTAAGCTATTTTGAACCTACATCTAAAAGACCTGCAGCACAGGACTTTGTTCAAAAGTTTACAAAGGCGTGGAATAGAATGCCTGCAATGTATGCAGCCGGAGTCTGGGACGCGTTCATGAGCTTAAAATATGGTGTCGAAAAGGCCGGCTCCTGGGATGTCGACAAAGTTGCTGAAGCAATCCGAACAATACAGTTTGATGGGGCGCAAGGAACTATCCGTTTCGATGAAAAAGGACAGGCACAAAATAAGGTTCTCATTGTGCAGGTTCAGATGGTGTCTGGTAAACTAAAGAGGGTAATACTATACCCCGAATCTGATAAAGAAGGAGATTACATCCCAATATCATAAAAAATTAAAAACCTTAAATTTTTGGAATAAATAATCGATCGGTGGTGACGGATTGTTTTCTTATTCTTTGATAGTTGAGCAGATTCTTTTAGGGCTGATGAATGGTGGTATCTATGCCGCTGTAGGGGTGGGGCTGACTATGATTTTTGGAGTGATGAAGTTAAGTAACTTCGCCCACGGCGAGTTTTACATGCTCGGGGCATATTTCACATTCGCGCTTGTTAACAGTTTAGGTAGCGACCCTTTTCTAATGGGACCACTCTCTGCGTTGGGTGTAGGACTAGTTAGTGTAATTTTAAACAAACTAGTTTTTTCTTCGCTCTATAAAGAGCTAAGGGAAGTTAAAGGTTCAGCAGCTTTTTTCTTTCAAGATCTTAGGTTTATTATGCTGACAATAGGACTTTCAATACTTTTAGTTGATCTCGCACTAGTAGTTTGGGGACCGATACCAATCAACATGTCCAGCGCGCTCACATCAATTATAATAAAACTTCCAGGCGATTTTTCTTTCTCACTAGCAAGGATAGTAACATTTTTTCTTGCCCTTACTTCGCTCATTGCACTATATCTCTTCTTAAAAATAACTAAAACGGGCAAGGCAATACGGGCTACTGCCCAAAATCCCGCCGCTGCAGCTCTGTCGGGCATAAACACAAACAGAATATATGATATCACTATGTTTATCTCGACAACACTAGCGGCTTTGGCGGGAGGTTTTCTAGGTGCAATTTATAGCTTATATCCTACAATGGGGCTAGATGTTGTAGTTAAAGCCTTTGTGGTCGTTATAGTAGGTGGGATGGGGAACCTGGTAGGTAGCATATTTGCAGGATTCCTTATAGGGTTTGCAGAAGGGCTTGGTGGGGTTTATTTTGGAACAGAGTACCGACAGGTAGTAGCATTCGTAATCATGATATTGGTCCTCTGGTTTAGACCAAAAGGTATCTTAGGGAGGGGAGGTTAATGCTGGGGATAACTAGACAAACAATAACAAAAGATGGTAAGTATTACATTTTATTATTTATCGCATTGCTTCCACTTCCGCTGGCCGGTGATTATGTCACACATATAGCTATTATGATAATGATATATTCGGTTACATCAGCTAGCCTTAACATCCTAGTTGGTTATACAGGACGACTCTCACTAGGTCACGCTGCCTTTTTTGCCATCGGTTCCTACACATCAACCCTGCTTAGCATGAATCTTGCCCTAAACCCTTGGCTAGGAATAATAGTAGGTGGACTACTTGCAGCTCTATTTGGGTTAGTGCTCGGCATCCCTTCTTTGAGGCTAAAAGGCCCTTACCTTGCTATTTCTACGCTGGGCTTTGGGATTATAGTCCAGTTGTTATTAATCAACCTTGACTGGCTTACAAGAGGCCCCATAGGAATCCCTAACATTCCACCACTTCCCGGTGGAATGATAGATCTAAAAATCAAGTCAAATTTCTTTTATGTCGCTTTGACGGTGTTCATATTAATTATATTTCTACTTGGCTTGTTGATAAAATCGCGGGTAGGAAAAATATTAATAGCCATAAGAGAGGACGAGGATGCTGCACTCTCAATAGGCATCAATGTTTCACTATTCAAAATTTTTGCCTTCATTGTATCTACTTTCTTCGCAGGAGTGTCTGGTGGACTCTACGCTCATTATTTGAGGTACATTAGTCCAGCCATGTCCGCCCTGTCTGAATCTATACACATACTTTCCATGACAATAATTGGTGGGATCGGCACTACAATAGGTCCGTTGCTGGGTGCTACTTTAATAACTATACTACAAGAGGTGTTAAGGCCGTACTTGGAATATAGGTATCTAATATACGGTAGTTTAATAATCGTTGTAATGAAGTACTTTCCATCTGGCATGCACGCTCTCCTCCAAGTGATTATCAAAGGTGTAAGAAAGTGATACTAGAATTGAGTAATATAACTAAAAAGTTTGGAGGACTAACCGCAGTGAATGATGTATCATTAAATGTAAAAGAACACGATATATTTGGTATTATAGGTCCAAACGGGGCTGGAAAAACAACGTTGTTCAACATAATAACGGGTTTTTATAAGCCAGACAGTGGTAGAATTTTATTTAATGGTGTAGATATTACAGGGAAGAAACCTAATGAAATCGCAAAGCTGGGTATAACAAGGACTTGGCAAATAGTAAAACCTTTTCTGGGAATGACTGTTCTTGATAACGTTCTAGTAGCAATTTATGTAAAAAAGGGTATATTGAGGGGATTAAGCGAACATACTGCCATAGAAAAAGCGGAAGAAATTTTAGAATTTGTAGGTTTGTCACATCGTAAGCATGTATTATCTGAAGCCTTGCCTCAAGGTGAGAGGAAAAGACTTGAAATAGCTCGAGCATTAGCTACGGAACCTAGGGTCTTAATGCTAGATGAACCCGCTGGAGGACTTACCAACATCGAGATGGATGAGATAATTGAAGTGGTAAAGAAAGTGAGGGAATCTAAGGTAACTGTGGTTTTGATAGAGCATAACATGAAGGTGGTGATGGGGTTGTGTGATAGAGTAATAGCGCTTAACTATGGGAAAAAGATCGCAGAAGGTACACCTGAAGAAGTCGCAAAGAACGAGGAAGTTATAAAAGCATATTTAGGTGAAAGGTTTTATGTTGAAAGTTAATAATGTTTCTGCGTCCTACGGTAAGGCCGTTGCTTTAAAAAACGCGAGCCTAAAGGTTGAAAAGGGTGAAATCGTCGCAGTAATAGGGGCTAATGGTGCAGGTAAAACAACTTTGCTACGGGTTATCTCAGGACTTCTGAAACCTGATAATGGGGAGGTAATATTGGACGGTGTAAGCATTGTTGGAAAAGAACCGTTTGAAATTGCATCACTTGGTTTGATACATGTCCCCGAGGGAAGAGGACTTTTTAGTGAGATGACAGTTAAGGAAAACCTTGAGATGGGAGCTTATTTGCAAAAGGATGATGCAGAACTAAAAAACTCTCTTCAATTTGTCTATTCTCTCTTTCCAATCCTTAAGGAAAGAGAAAATCAGTTGGCGGGAACCTTAAGTGGCGGTGAGCAGCAAATGCTGGCAATTGCGAAAGGTTTGATGGGTGTTCCTAAGGTGCTGTTACTTGACGAGCCCTCTTTGGGCCTCTCACCTTTAATGGTCGCTAGAATATTTAATGCGATAAAAGAGATAAACCGCGAAAAGGGGATATCTATATTGATAGCTGAACAGAATGCTTATATGGCGTTAAACTTAAGCCACAGGGCATATTTGCTCGAGAATGGGGTGACTGTCATTGAAGACAGTGGTAAAGGGCTTTTGGCAAATAATTACGTGAAGAGAGCATATTTAGGAATTTAATAAGTGTTTTTGCTCCTTTCTAATCATTTCATCAACCCTTCTAGGTACGTCGGAGGGCCTCGTTTTGTATTACCAGACCGTGATATTAGATGGGGGATAACATTTAGTATTAGAATTTTGTAGTCATTAACGGTTTGAGGCTGGCTCTTGTCGGGCTGGGGGTTGTCGGGCGAAGCCTACTCAGGCTTGTTTCTCAGAACAGAGAGGCGTTGCTCAACCGTTACGGGCTGGGTTTGAGGTTTGTTTTGGCCGCCGACAGGTCGGGCGCCGTATACTCACCCAGCGGGCTTAACCCGGAGACGATTCTGGCTAAAAAGGACGGAGGCGGGATAATGTCTCTTGAGGGTGTTGCGCGTTCGAGCAACGTCATGGATTTTCTTGAGGAGGTGGAGGCCGATGTTCTGGTTGACGCGACCCCGACCAACATAGTGGACGGCGAGCCAAGCTACAGCTTAATCAGGAGGGCCTTCCTCCAAGGGATGGATGTGGTGACGGTTAGCAAAGGCGCCCTAGCCCTCTACATGCCTGCGTTAAAGGAGCAGGCCGCCAGCAGGGGTGTCTACCTGATGTTCAGCGGAACGGTGGGGGGCGGGCTGCCTGTCTTGGCCTTTGCACGTGAATGCAGCAAAGCTGACAGGGTTGAAGCCATCGAGGGTATTCTAAACGGCACAACAAACTACATACTGACCCGCATGGAGGAGGACGGCCTAGACTTTCGTCAGGCGTTGGCTGAGGCCCAGCTCCTGGGTTACGCGGAGGCGGACCCAACCCTCGACATCAAAGGGTTTGATACGGCTTGCAAAATAACCATTCTGGCGAACGAGATACTTGGTAGAAAGGCAACAGTGCACGACATAGAGGTTAGGGGGATAGACACGGTTACGTTGGAAGAGGTAAATAACGCTAAAAAGTCCGGTAAGGTTGTGAGGCTTGTGGCTGTTGCGGGGAAGGACATCCTTGAGGTAAGCCCGAAGGCATTAGACCACCACGACCCACTAGCCGTAAAGATGGCTATGAACGCCGTGCGTTTTCGGACAGCTTTCTCCGGAAACCATGTGATAACGGGGAAGGGCGCTGGGGGAATGGAGACAGCGACAGCGATAGTAAGGGACCTTGTCGCAATCAAGAGTATGAGGATGGAGGCGGTGAAGACAATATGAGGATTGTGATGAAATTCGGCGGCTCCTCACTGGCTTCGGCAGACCTCGTGAAACATGTTTCATTGCTTGTGAAAAAACATGCAGAGCAGCATGAGGTGGTTGTGGTGTGCTCGGCCTCGGGTGAAACAACCGACGAATTACTCACGCTTGTCGAGATAGCTCGGAGGGGTAGGGGGGAGGAGGTGGAGAAGAAGCTGGGCCAAATAGAGCAGCACCACCTAAACCTGCTTGAAGCCATAACGGACGACCGTGTTAGAGAGGAGACAGGGGAGACGTTGAAGCAGTGGCTTAGGGAGCTTCGCAGAGCCGTCCTCGGAATACTCTACCTCCGTGAAGCCACACCCCGAAGCACCGACTATGTTCTCTCCTTCGGTGAGAAGTTCTCAACCCTGATAACTGCGGGTGCGATTTCATCGACCGGTCTGAAGGCCCAATACCTAGATGGAGGCGAGGCAGGCATAGTGACGGATTCAAACTTCGGTGAGGCCATGCCGCTCTTCGAGGTTACCCGGCTTAACGTCAGGAGAAGGCTTGGGAGGATGCTGGATGAAGGTGTAACACCTGTTGTCACAGGCTTTATCGCGACAAATGAGGAAGGCGTGGTCACAACGCTCGGCAGAGGCGGCTCCGACTACACCGCGACAATTCTCGCCAGCAGCCTGCCCGCTGACGAGGTCTGGCTGTGGACAGATGTCGACGGGCTTATGACGGCAAACCCGCGTCTGGTGCCTGAGGCAGTGGTTCTGCGGAGAATATCCTACAACGAGGCTGTTGAGATGGCTTTGTTCGGCGCCAAAGGCCTTCACCCAAGGGCTTTGGAGCCTGTGATGGAGGCCCAGATACCTGTGAAGATAAAGAACACCTTCAACCCCTCAGCGGAGGGAACCCTTATAACAAATACCTCAGAGAAAACAGACAACCCCGTCAAAGCAGTTCTGCTGGTCGACAACACAGCCATGCTGACCGTCAAGGGCCCGAGCATGGTTGGACAGCCCGGAACAGCGGCAAAGATACTTGACACACTCTACCGTGCAGGGGTAAACGTAATGATGATCTCCCAGAGCATATCGGAGTCGAGCATATCGCTGATTGTTCGGCGGAACCAGCTGAACAAGGCTGTGACTGCAATAGAGAAGGCTTTGCTTGGGACGAGGATTGTTGCCGCGGTGGAGCCTGAGGAGGATGTTGTTGTGGTGGCTGTGGTGGGTGAGGGGATGAAGGGTACCCCTGGGGTTGCGAGCAGGGTCTTTGGGGCGGTTGCCTCTCGAGGCGTCAACGTTAGGATGATAGCGCAGGGGAGCTCAGAGCTTAACATTAGCTTCGTCGTCAAGGGAGAGGACGGCGTGGAGGCGGTCAGGGCGATTCACGAAGAATACGGGCTTGGGAAGAGCCTCCAAACACGGTGACGGCTTATTTGAGGGCTGGTGCTTGAAAAGAGAAGAGGAGGAACAGCTACTTGAATCACTGGGCAAGGTCGAGGCCTACAAACCAATCTTCCAACAGTATGCGGGTTACGAGAACAGGGTGATGCCGGGCACGATAACAGCCCTCGGCGAAGTTGACCCATCCAAGGTCATAGGCCTGCCCAGCAAAAACATTTTGATGG
>Ga0209393_1000994_pt1 | contig 12580 bp, 8 predicted proteins | sample SSWtaG_2_FD_184117 | JGI IMG/M metagenome (GOLD analysis project Ga0209393, IMG submission 184117) | Hot spring microbial communities from Sandy's Spring West, USA to study Microbial Dark Matter (Phase II) - SSWsed_130316 (SPAdes)... | ecosystem: Environmental > Aquatic > Thermal springs > Hot...
GGGATCGAAGGCATGGGCCAAGCGCATGCGAAGCGCTTCCGCGAAGAGCAAGAAAACATCGCGGGGGATGGCTCTGGAGGCGAAGTCCTCCCAGAGGGTGGGGATCCGTTGCACCCGACGGGCCAGCTCCTCTCGGCCCAGGACCAGCATCTCCGCCCGCTTGGAAGGGTAGAAGATGACCCCCACCACCAGGCGGGCCCCTTCGTCTTCGAGCTTGAAGATCTCGGCCTCTTCGGGGAAAGGCTCGATCCGCACGCGATCGCCAATGCGAAGCTCCATGGTCCCTCCTGGCCATCGAAGCGCTCCGACGGGGCTTGTGGGGGATCCAGTGCGGCTCCTGCCGCCGGCGCCCTTTCGAGATCCAGAGGTGAGCAGTGCCCCTCTTTTCAGACGCCTCGCCCGCCCTGCGCCTCGCCGGTCCGGCCACCAGGTGAGGCGCTTTTTGGTTGGAAGCCATGTTAGATTCAGTAAGACCGGGAGGCAAGGGCCCCGCTCATCCCGGAAGGCCCCTGCCATAGGACTCCTGGGCTTCCCGGATCAGCGTCTCCAGGCGGGCATCGTCGTAGGCCCGATTCCCCGGCATCGGGGGCAGGCGAAGGAGAGGAGGCTGCGACTCCACTTCCCAGGCAGCCTGCTGAGGATCCTTATCCTCCCAGGGCCAGGGGATGGGAGTGAAAACGCGGGCCAGCTCCTCTGGGGGCTTCATCCCCTGGCGGCGCATCTCAGCAGCCAGGCAGCGGGCCAGATGGACCAGCTAGAGATCAAGACGCAGATAGAGATCGTGCAGGCTCTGGACCTCCCCTACGCTTCCCCCGATCTTCGGGTTTTCCTTCAAGACGCCCCACCGCTGCTCCACCCAGTGCGCCACGGCAATCATGCGGTCCCAGAGCCCTGTGTGGATCCATTCGGCGCTTAGAGCCTCCCGAAAGCGCTCCAGGCGCAGGTCCCGAGATGGCCAATCCAGATAAGGTTTGCCTCCGAAACGAGGATTCCAGCTGCGGAGATGGCGGAGATCCTCGGCCTCGGCCTCGGCCAGCAGCTTCGTGTCAATGCGGAGGGTCACCTCCCCGTTGCGCTCGTTGTTTGCCAGATCTTCTAGCACGTTCCCTGCAGCGATATGCTCATGCACCACCTTCGCCAGATCGGTGTTGTCACAGACCACAACCATAACGGGCGGCACGGGGGAGCCGGCCCTTTGAAACTCCTCGAAGGTCTTCTGCCATTCCGAGGCCAGGGTTTTCAACGCGCCGTTCACCTCCCGCAGCACCGCCTCGGGCTTGGCGCGGCGGCGGGCCGTCTGGCGCTCAGAGGCCGGGAGCCGGCGGTTGATCCATTCCCAGAGCCGGAAGAACCGGGGGATGAGGTCTCCTGTGTTGTCATCTACTGGCACCCGTGGGATCTTCACGATGCCCGACTCAATGGCCTCCACCAGACCGAAGTCCGAGACGATCCAAGGGAAGGGGGTTCCCTCCTCGTAGCCGCTGCCCTGGATGTAAAAAGGCGTGGCCGAGAAGTCGGCACAGAAGTTGATCCCCCGTTCCCGTTGGATACGGTCCAGCCCGCTTATCCAGATGGTGGCCTTCTCTCGCTCCTCGATCTCCTCCGGGGTGAGCCCCTTCCGATCCTTCTCCGACAGCGGGGCCGGCCGATAGGCGTGGTGGGCCTCATCGTTGATCACCAGGATGTGGCCTTTGCGACCCAGGTCCCAGAGCACCCGCCGGCAGAAGGCGGCGTCGCTTTCGGCGCCCCGCTGCACAACGCTCCGGGAGCGGCGGTCATCTTTCGGCTGGAAGAGATGCCAGTTCGTGATCTGGAAGCGTCCCTGCTGCAACCGCTCCAGCATCCCGAGGGGCACCAGGTCAAACTTCTCGTAGTAGTTGCCCGGCATCCAGGGAAGGAGCACCCGGAGGCGCTCCCGGATGGTGAGGTTGGGACATATGATCAGCACCGCGTCGGAGAAGCGCCGGTCCCGGGGGTTGGCCAGTTTGTTCAGCACCTGCCAGGCGATGACCATGCCCATGACCACAGTCTTGCCAGAGCCGGTAGCCATCTTGCAGGCGTATCGGGTGAGGCCGTTATCGTCGGGAACATGGATACCCTGCTTCTCCGCCGGAGAGGCCTCCACCAGCCAGATGAGCGTCTCGGCAGCTTCCCGTTGGCAGAAGAAGAGGCGGCGCTCGCGATCCGGACGGTTCCAATGGGCCAGCAGCTGCCGGGTGATGGGGGTGACCCCCGGATAGCCCTGCTCCCGCCAGGCCTTGACCCGTTCCCGGATGGCGTTCACCAGATCCAGAGGGATGAACTCCTCCTCCAGCAGGGCCATCTGCGCCCCGCGCGTCCGGGGCCTGAGGTAATATCCCGCCGGCCGCCGGCCTTCCCGGATCACCGGCTGTCCTTGCTCGTAAGCCCAGTAGCGTGTGGGCTCCTCAAAGGGAGAGTTGAGGATGGGGTTGTCAACGAGAAGAGACATGGTTATACCTTACCCCCATGCTCCGAGCTAAGTCGCTCTATCGGAGCCGCAAAGTAAAACAGTTGACCAGCTTTGTCTGGTACTGCATCAAGGAATCTTCCGCTTGGGTCTTGCACTAGTCTGCGCTGCCCGGTATCCAGACCTAGCTGCTGACAAAGCTTGCCGTAGGCATCGTAGTAGTCCAGCCCCTCCGTAAACACAAAGGGGTCATCCATAGTTCCGCTCCCAGTGTAGTGCCTTCCTGGGCTCAATTTATCCTTTGCGGTTGCAACTGCTTTCAGAATCTTTGCCCGATCAGCATTTGGCTGGTCAAGGGCCTTGGCCAGGGTTTCCATTCTATTCAGAACTGATGCTCCATCTCGTATAAGGCTTAGTGTAGATTCGATAGAGGTAAGCAGATCTAAGGCGAGCAACGCCCTAGACAAGTTGGCCATACGATACGTCCTGTCTGTAGGCGGACACAACTCCACTCCTCTTGCTCGCGTCCCGTGGATAACGCGAGAGCCGAAGTCATACAAGAAGCCCAGCACACTTTCCGCTAACCCCTCTTCGGTCGCGCTACGCAAGTTTATTGCTTTATCCAAGCCTAACTTTGACCACTCTTCTTTCCATGCAGTAGTCCACTCTTCTGTGCCTTTTGTTCCGGCAAGGAAGCGTGCCACTTCACCCTCCATCCTTGTCAGAACATCAAGCGGCAGTTTGCCAGTCGCGGCCCGTTTCAAGAATTCTTCCCACGTCCTCTGTAAACGGACACCCAAATATATAGCGACGGCATAGCGTTCCAATACCGATCGGGAAGCAAGGATAGCTCCGATTGGATTCTGATCATTTAATTGACGGATGGTTGACCAAGTCATCAAGCTCATCTCGTATTGAGTGGTCGTTAGCATTAACTCCAGTGCTTCAACGAAGAATCTGAACCACAAGATGGAATCCTCATCTGGAGACGGGCGCCCATTCAGAAAACGCTCCTCCAGCTCCTTAGCTAGCCGTCTGGCTCCCTCGAGTTGCAGCAGTTCGCCTGACCTCATCGGTAGACCCAACCTCTTGGATGTCATGAGAGCATTGCAGAGTTCCTGCTCAGGCTTCAAGGAACCTCCAGTAACGAATTCCGCCAAAGACCTTAAGGGGTCGAACCAAGCCTGGTCAATATGCCAAATGAGTTCCAAATCGGGTTCTCCAGGTCGGGCAAGCCAGTTTCTTAGGTGGGGAGCTGGATCAGCATCTTCCGGCGCTAAACTTCGTTCAGCGCGATGACGTTGTATGGCAGGATAGACATTCTCCAAAAGAAAGCGGCCTTCTTCCTCCCATGAGCGCAGTTCGATTGAGGGAAACTCTAAGGACGGCCCTTCTATTGGCTCATATGTCCAAGGGACTTGTAAGAAGCGCTCATAGACGGTGATATAAGCATCCATGAGAACCGTCAGTGCCTTTACACGCTCAGGGAACAAGGCGAGTAAATGGCTACCATAGTTGGGGTGGACATAATCGTTCAACGCCTGGAAGGAGTGTCTCAAATCTTCGTACTTGCCGAAGGGCTTTGGTGTATCGCTGTTCGGCAGGGAGTCAACGCCAGGCAAAGGAGGAAGAAACCTTTCAAACAACAGATCCCCATGACGACGTATGCGTGCGCAGTCATCTAAGGTCAGCGTAGATTTTCTTTCTTTTAGGTGGTTTTCGTAATCCGCAAGTTCCAGTAGAGCCCAGACATCTTCAGCAAGGGTCCGCAAAGAAATTGCGCCGAAGAGGAGGTCACCGGACAGAGATGCAAGCTCAAACGCCCGCTCCAAGTAAAGCCAGCGTGCCCAAAATGTCCTATGAACTAACGGCGTAAAGATCGAAATGCATTTAGCATGAGCTTGGTAAGCTTGTTCTATCGGCAAGTCGCTTCGCCCTTCTTCCAAGCGGCGCATTTCTATATAGAGCTTGTATTGGTCCCAGAAGCCAGGGTCTAGTTGAACATATGGGATTGAAAAGTTAAGCCTTGAGCGTTCCTTGCGCAAGGAGCGTATTTTCTTCAATCGATAATCCACATCTGGATTGTTACGCAAAAGAGCGACCCATGCTGGAAAAATTGTGCTTTCAGTCCCAAAGAGGTTCCTCATGATAAGCTATCTCCTTTTTGTAAGTTTATCACCCTCACCACCTCATTCCCCCGAAAGTCTATCACCTTCACGGCGATACGGTGGTGTTCGCCGGGCTGGAAGGGGAACGAGACAGTGCCGCACATCCGCTCAAAGACTTCAGGGTCGATCCAGGCCCTTAACGCCCGCTGGAGCTTCTCCCAGGCGTCCCGATCGCCCGGGAAGAAGGCCTGGCAGATATGGAAGGTCTTGCCGTCGTAGTCCGTGTCCAGGAACCAGGCGGCGACATCCTCGCCGCGGGCGGAGCGCACCTCGCCGGTGATGGGGTCATAGATATCCACCCCGCGCAGCTTCACGACGTAGGTGCCATCCTCTTGCTTCTCCAGCTGCACGTCCGGTTGGCCGAAGACGGTGAAGATCTGGCTGGCGCGCGTGGTCTTGAGGAGATCACCCACCAGCACGTCCGGGGCAATGTGGGCAAAATGCACCTGAATCCCTGTCACCAATCCCTTCTGAATGAGCGCCTGTGTCTCCGGGTCGAAGGCGAAGCCTGCGAAGATAAGGATCTGATAGCCGTTCAATTTCGCGACGGGAACGGCCTCCTCCACCTGCTTCGGGGTCACCGGGCCATACTGCGGCCCGAAGCTGATGGCCACGCAGAGCGGGTTGCCGTTTTGTTTCGCCTCCGCCTCCGCATGCAGATAGCCCAGGTTGAGCGGGCGGATGTTCGTCAGCTCCAGCTCCTTGCCGCCGGGGAAAAGCACCCCGCCCTGTTGCTGGAACAGGTGGATCATCGTCGCGATATAGTCGCCCGCGCGGTCGCTCGCCCGAGCCGAAGCCTCTCCGGCCTCGAACGGCGGGATGGACGCCTGCGCCGAATCCTCCACGGCGGGGACGGTGATGGCTTCCACGGTGAAGGGTCCTGAGACGCGGACCACGCCGCGCACGATCCGGGGGCGGTCGTAGAGGACGTCCGGTGGGGCGTTGCGCTGGATGCTTGCTTCGATCTCTTGGCGCTTTTTGCGTTTCAGCTCCCAGAAGCGGCTCAGGGCTTCTTTGGCTTCGCTTGGCCACTCTGCCGGAGGGACGGGGTCAGGGATTTCGTTCAGCGTCCAGCGGTGACCCGTTTGGCGATAGATCAGCTCCAGCAGGCGTTTGGCTTCTTCCCGGTCCTCCGGATCCAAGCTATTGGGATCCAAGCTATTGCGAAGGTCCCGCAGTCGCCAATATGCTGCCCTTGCTTCCTCAGGCCAGACTGGGTGCGGCACCTCCCTCGGCACTTCCCACTCCTTCCAGTCCCTGCCCAGTGCCCGATTCAGGTCGGCCAGCGCCTGGTCAATCTCTGGCTGGTACATGGCGGCGATGGCATCGATCTCGGTGTTCTTGGCGATGGACTCCAGCGTGATGTGCGGCACGGTCTCGTAGATGAAGCCGCCAGCGGGTCCGCGCTCCGGTTCTTTGAGCTCGTAGTAGTCGAACTTGGCCGTCATCAGCCGCTGCCGGGCAATGGCCAGCGCCACGCGGGAGGTGTCGCAGGTGATCCAGCGCCGCCCCCACTTCTCGGCACAGTAAGCGGTGGTGCCGGAGCCGCAGGTGGGGTCAAACACCAAATCGCCGGGGTCGGTGGTCATCAGGATGCAGCGCTCGATGACCTTGGTGTTGGTCTGGACGGCGTAGAGCTTGGGGTCGCCATAGCCGGCAACGCCGGTATCCGTCCAGATATTCGTTAACGGCCGAGCCGGAACCTCATCCAGGAAGCGAACATAGCGTAGAGAATTCCCAACGACGAACAACCGCTCTGCCTGCCGCAGCCGCTCCATGCCTTTCAGTGTGGTGCTCCAGCTTCTCTTTCCAGGATGGAAAGTTCGTCCCTCAAACTCAAGTGTGTAAACAACACTTTCGCTCGGAGTCAAGGAAGTGATTCCGCCCGCCATAAACACCCGGGCGCCCTCTGGGAGTAGAGCGGGCGATTCAAGCTCTGAGCTGGTCAGACGGCGGCGGGTGCCGTCCGGAAGTTGCACATGCTGATAACCTTTTGTGCCCTCTTCTCCCAGCTCTTTCTCCAAAAAGAGCTGACGGTATTTCACCTGGGCCTTGTCTTTGGCGTACCAGAGAAGGAAGTCGTTGACCGTGTCCAGCAGTGCCCCGCCCTTGCCGCTGGTCTTGACGAAACTGATGACGCTCACAAAATTCTCCCGCCCGAACACTTCATCCAAGAGACACCGCACCAGGTGCAGGTTCTCGTCGTTGATTTGCACGAAGATAGAGCCGCTTTCATGTAAGAGTTCACGGCAAAGGAGCAGGCGGTCGCGGAGGAAGGTAGGAATGAATGCCCAGCTTCCAGGTATCGCGGTAGGCTTTGATTTGTTCGGGCTCGTGGGTGAGGTCTTCGTCTTTGTCCTTGACATCGCGGCGATCGATGCGCGGCTGGAAGTTCGAAGCGTACTTGATGCCGTAGGGCGGATCCATGTAGATCATCTGCACCTTGCCCGCCATGCCTTCCTTGACGAGAAGCGAGTTCATCACCAGGAGCGAGTCCCCCAAGATGAGGCGGTTGGCCCATCCCATTTCATGCTGATAGAACTCCGCTTGCTGGCTGGCCGAGAGGGGCGTCTCGCCGAAGAGGTCCAGCTGCAGGGGGTCGGATCGGCGAACCGCCCGGAGAATCGCCCGGGCGGAGACCCACTCATGGATATGCAGCGGAACGACATCCACCTCAAACGAGTTGTGCTCTGCTTTGCCTGCCCAAACCAGCTGGGGATCGAGATGCGGATCATAAGCATATTGGGATACGGCTCGCTCCGCCCCTCCGAACATATGGGCCAGACCCGCCGGTGGGTTGTTCGTGCGCCGGTGCTCTGGATGACGAAAATCCCGCACATGATTGTTTGGCTGAGCGCTCTGCGTGCGCTTCTTTTGGCGCTTCCCCCGTTGACGCATGGTCTTTTCCTCCCCAAGAGGGTAACAGAATTGCTGATCGAAACCATTCGAAACCACTATTCCAGCACAGCCAGGACGTCGATCTCCTCCACGGCGGGGCGAGGATGGGGATAAAAGGTTCTCGCCTGGCGCCTCCCATCCTCCGGGCTGCCCGCCCGTCGCAGCCACTGGATCCGCCAGGGCGTCCCCCGGAGCGATTCCAGCAGCAGCTCCATCGGCTCTGGCCCTTTCCGGGAGGGGAGGGCCCCGAAGCGCACCACCAGCCGCGCCCCCGGCCGGCACGCCCGGGCAACGTTCTCCCAGACCGCCCGCAGCGCCGCGACGTACCGCGAGGCCGGGCCTCTTCCGATCTGCCCCTCGTATTGATAGGCCACGCGGGGCGGGCCCCCCACCAGCCAGTAGCGCAGCCACTGATCCGGCACATAGGTGCGCATCCCGTAGTAAGGCGGCGAGGTGATCACCCATGCGAAGGGCCCGCCCAGCTCCCGGAAGTCCAGCGTCCGGGCGTCGCCGCAGGCCACCCGGCCGGGAACCGGTGGCGGCAGATCCCGCAGGAGCTCCGGGACCTTGCGGGCGAGCAGCTCCAGGGGATCCACCTCCGGCGGGCGCAGCCCGCGGGCCTTCCAGAAGCGTATGGCGTAATCCGGCTTGGGGGCGAAGGTCCGCGGCATCTGGTTGGAGAGATAGGCCGGCACCCCTTTCCGCAGTGGCCCGTGCAGGCGTCCCAGCAGGATCAGCCGCAGCAGCCGTGCGGCATCCCCCTCCGCCTCCCGCCGCAGTCCCTCCCGTAGGCGGCAGATCCCTTCCAGGGTGCGCCGGTGGTAGGCCAGCTCCCAGAACTCCCCCTCCGGCGGGTCCGCCGCCTCCTCCCGCAGCAGCCGCCGGGCCAGATCCAGAACCTCCTCGGGCCGCGCCCAGCCCAGCATCCCCCCGGCGATGGCCGCCGCCACCGGGCTGACGTCCGCGCCCGCCGCCGGAAGGCCCAGGAGGCGAGCGGCGTAGAGGGTGGTGCCCCGCCCGCAAAAGGGATCCAGCACCCACTCCCCCGGCGCGGCCTGCCGCAGCCATGCCAGGGGGAAATCCAACGGGAACATCGTGTAGTAGGGACAGGCCCGGAGGATCATCCCTCCCCCCACGCCTCCAGGAAGCGCCTTTGGCCCTCCGGCTTCAGCACCACGACCACGCGCTTGTTTCCATCCTCCGTTTTGTCCATTTTCGTATGCCAGCCCTCTCCCTCCTTTCCGAAGAACTCCTTCAGGATTTTCCGGCTCATGTCGTAGGCGATTTTCTTGATCTCCTCCTCATCCCGCACCACGCCGGTGTTCCGCACCGCATCCTTGATCCAGCCTACCAGCTGACCCCAGGTGAATTGCCCCTCCTCAACGGCCCGGCGCAGCCGGGGATCCCGCCGCACCGCCTCCCGGGCCTCCCGGATCAGCCGGTTCAGGTAATCCCCGTCTTCCGGAATCGCTTCCTCTACTCCCACCATCTCCGGCGTCTCCTCGGCCTCCACCGCTTCTTCCTCCTCTCGGAGGGCGCCGACAGCCTCCCGCAGGGCCGGGACGCAGGTCTCCACCGCCTCCCGCTTCCCCTCCGGCCGATACATCCGCTCGAAGGAGACCACCCGCACGGGGATGGGATAGGGGCGTCCGGAGACCCCGGACCAGAAGACGCAGTGGCCGGGGATCGGCTCGTTGAGCAGAGAGGCCAGAAGGTCGGCGCTGAAGTGGGCGTTGGCCCGGCCCACCGCCCGCAGGTCCTCGGCGGAGAGGACGTGGAAGACGAACCAGTTGTCCCCCTGGCTGAGCAGCTCGGCGGGGATGCTGCCGGGCTGCTGGGTGATCATCACGGCGCCCAGGTCATACTTCCGCCCCTCCTTCACCCACCGCACGTATGGGGAGCCGGAGACGCTCCCCTGCCCCAGCACGCTCTGGGCCTCCTCCAGGACGGCGATGACCGGGATGGTCGCCGCGTCCCGCTTGACAAACTCCTCCTGGTTATGCTCGAAAAGATACGCCAGCACGATGCCCGAGAAAGCCAGGGCGGCCTCCCCGGACATCCGGGAGAGGTCCACGACGCACAGCTTTCCCTGCCGCAGGGCCTCTTTCAAAAGATCCAGGAAGCGGCTGTTCGGATCGTGCAGCATCCGGACGATGTAAACCATGTTGCTGCGGGCCGCTGTGGCCTCCACCTCGGCCGAGCGGCCGCCCTCCTCCATGCCCATCAGCTCCACCACCTGCTCCAGCGGCGCGCCGTGGCCCTGTTGGTGGATCAGGTCCACCAGTTTCCACCAACGATCCGCGGGCATCGCCCGGAGCTTGCGGACGTTCTGCTGGTCCTGCCGCTCCGGGGGGAGGGCGATGCCCACCACCATGGCCGGGGGCAGCCGCCGCAGATCCAGGGCCGCTTTGTCGGCCACGAAGGCGCCGTAGAAGGGATCCGGAGGCTCGCGGTCGGTGAACACCACCAGCCGGTCGGCCAGATGCGGCACGTCGCACAGCCCCGGCCGCCCCTTGTCGTCCGGCCAGAAATATTCCGCGTCCCGGTCGAAGATGATCGTCCCCACCGGGACCGGACGTCCGCCCCGCTTGAGAACCACCGGCGTCTCCCGATACAGCTCGGAGAAGAGCACCTTGATCAGGTTGGACTTGCCGTAGCCCGCCCGGGCGAAGACGAAGGTCCGGCGGGCCACCAGATCCTGAACCCGGAAGCGCACGCGCACCGTCGGCTCCAAGACGCGCATCCACTCCTCGACGAAAAGCTGCGGGTCGTTTTTCCCGTTCTCCTTTCCCCACACGAACTCCCCCATGGCCAGGAAGCCCAGGACCGCCCCCTCTCCTTCATGGCCGGCCAGCTCCCGCAGGACCTCCGGATCCGGGAAGGCGGCCGGGCTGCCCACGTGGGGCAGGCGGCGGTGGGAGGGGACCACATGGATGCGCCCGGAGGCCGGATCCCGCCGCACCACTCCCAGCACCCGGACGTTGACCCGATATTTGACATAACGCTCCCGGATGTCCTCCCGCAGGTCCCAGCCCTCCATCACGCTGCGCAGGACGTAATCCTCCCCCTCCGGGGAGACCAGGGGTCCCTCCGAGCGCAGGGCGGTGATCCGGCCCAGGATGGCCTCGTCCTCATGGGCCAGCTGGACCAGCAGGAACTGGCCGTGCATCGGCTGATGGAGATAATCCGGGCGATAGGGCAGCACCAAGTCCGCATGGAACTCCATTTGTCCTTCGATGAAGCCCCGGAAAACGCCTACGGTTCGGTCTTTTTGGATCAGGGGGTTAGGCGAGGCCATACGCGCCCTCCTTTCCGCTTCCGGCCAGGATCCGGAAGGCCTCCAGGGCCGGCTGCCGCTCCGGCGGAAGCTGCTCCCGGACGGCCTCCAGCACCAGGTCCTGCAGCAGCTGCGCATCCAGCCCCGTCAGCTGCGCCCGCTCATGGGCTTGCTGGAGGCAGAGGGGATAGAAGGGCCGGGGGAATCCGGCCTGGGCGTCCCCCAGCAGGTAGCCGAAGATCTCGTCCACCTCGCCCCGCCGGACGTGCTCCTCCCATACATCCACGGCCCAGATGGGATCGTAGGGACTGCGCCCGAAGCGCACCAGGAACAGGCGGCCGGCCACGAATTTCCGGAACTCCTCGTCCTCTTCTTCCTCCTCCCCGGGGGCGAACTCCTCCCAGCGATACACCCGACGCTCCAGCTCCCCCGGGATCCGCACGTAGCAGGGGCCGGGCTGGGCCATCACGCCCTCCAGGAACATGGCCAGGCGGTAGCGGTCCAGCACCTTGCTCCGTTTGGCCACGCCCACCACATAAATCCGCCTCCCGGCCTCCCGGTGGCGCTCCACGGCATCCCGGATGCGTTCCCACATCCGGGCGAAGAGATATCCGTTTTGGGGATGCTGGGCGAAGAGCTTGCTGCGCAGGAAGCCATCCCGCACCACCAGGGTGTCGGCCGCGAAGATCCGGCGGGAATCGGTCAGGAAGTCGTAAAGGACTGCCCACTCCCCCAGATCCCGGTAGTCCTGCAGCCAGCGTCGGTTCCGGCGATCCATCGGGACCTGCGGCTTCGGGATGTAGTGGGAGAGCTCCCAGAGGGTTCGGACGCCCAGGTCGGCCATGAGGCGCCCCAGGGGCGTGCGCGGGGCGCCGTTCTCATCGAAGTGGCGCCGGTTGAGAGCCTCCACATCCATCCCGTGGGTGAGGACGTCCCGGAAGAGGGTTTGGCCGGAGGAGTCCACCACCCGCATGGCGTAGAACAGGTGGGGGTCGAAGGCGATCAGGCTCTCGCCGGCATCGGCAGCCACCAGGGCCACCGTGGTGGTAGTGCGCGGGCGGATGGGACGAACCTCGTCCCTCAACCCGCGAATCTCCTCCCGCAGGCGCTCCAGCTGGCTCCGGTCCATACCGGCCAGCTCCCGAAGCCACATCCTCATGAAATCTACATCCTCGCGGGTCAACATGGTGACCCCCGCCCCTCCTGATAAAAACCAAACGCCCGCCGGGGCCGCTTGCCCGCGGCGGGCGCGCTGTGCTAAACTTTCCCCCGCCGGGGCGCCCGGACGCCCCGCGCCATCGCCTCGCCGGTCCAGCCACCGGGCGAGGCGCTTTTTGTTTGGAAGCCATGATAAGTTGAGCAGGCCCAGGAGGCAAGGACCCCTCTCATCCAGGCGGGCATCGTCGCAGGCCGGATCCTTCGGCATCGGGGGCAATGCCTCCTTCGAAGCGCCATCGGGCGATCCGCACCATGTCCTCCAGCCACCGCCACGGATCATCCTTCTCCCCGGGGGCCAGCAGCCGGCGGACGGCGAAGAACGGCCCATCCGGCTCAGCGCGAAGAAACCAGTCCCCCTGGATGGCCCCGCAGAACGGACACGTGTTGGCCCAATAGGAGCTCCCAATCGTCCGCGAGAACCTCCATTGAACGGTCCGGGGGCGCGGGGGAGGCGGCGCTGCCTCCGCCCAGCTTTCGCTCGACCAGAAGAAGACCAGTATCTCCGCTTTGCACTTCCAGCAGCGTGTGATCCCGTATCGATACGGGAAGCGAGGGAGCGGCACGCCGGTCCGGCGGGAAACCTCCTCTGCC
>Ga0209393_1000997_pt1 | contig 12572 bp, 13 predicted proteins | sample SSWtaG_2_FD_184117 | JGI IMG/M metagenome (GOLD analysis project Ga0209393, IMG submission 184117) | Hot spring microbial communities from Sandy's Spring West, USA to study Microbial Dark Matter (Phase II) - SSWsed_130316 (SPAdes)... | ecosystem: Environmental > Aquatic > Thermal springs > Hot...
CCCGATAAATGCCGACCCCCTTTCTGCTCAACTTAAGCGCGGGATGAAAGTCACCATCGTCTTCGATGACCTGTCGCTTCCGTTGCCGCCGATGCAGCAACCTGATGTCCGACAGTTAGTCATTGAACGGGTTTTGCAAAAATGCGCCGAGAAGGGGATTGACGATATTCACCTCATCGCTGCCACAGGCTTGCACCGCAAAATGACAGCCGATGAATTGCGCCACCAAGTCGGCGACCGAATCTTCAAAGCCTTCTACCCGCTCCGTCTTTACAACCACGACGCCGAAGACCCTAAAGGGCTTGTTTTCATCGGCAAGACAGAAATGGGTGAAGAAGTTTGGCTCAACCGAAGAGTGGCTGAAAGCGATTTGGTGGTCTATGTCAACATTAACTTGACCCCGATGGATGGGGGGCACAAGTCTTTGACCACTGGCGTGACCAATTACGCAACCGTTCGCCATCACCACAACGCCCACATGCTGCTGACTTCCTACTACATGGACCCACCTCGCTCGCCCTTTCACAGTGTTTTGCAGCGTCAAGATCAGTTGATTGAGCAACATATTCGCCGCTTCCAGATTGAGACGGTGCTAAACTCAAATACCTTCCCGCCAATTTTTCAACTTCTGCAGAAGCCTGAAGGGTCGTGGAACAAGTTGGAAGCAATTTGGTTTCAGATGCTTCGCTTCGGGTGTGCCGTCGCTCCTTTTGAAATCAACTGGCGAATTTGGCACAGCATTAAAGCACCTTACGGTGTCATTGGGATTTATGCCGGCGAAGTTAAAAGCGTCCACGAACGGACGCTGCAAAAACTCGCTGAGCAACAAGAAGTTCCTGTCAAGGGGCAAAGCGACATCGTAATTTGCGGTGCTCCCTACCTTGGTCCCTACAATGTCAACAGCATCATGAACCCCATCTTGGTTCATTGCCTGACGACTGGCTACTTGTTCCACCTGATGTCCATTGGCAAACCGCTGCTTCGTGAAGGTGGCGTTTTGATTTTCACTCATCCGCTTTACGAGCGCTTTCACAAGCAGCACCATCCAAGTTACATTGACTTTTGGAACATTGTCCTTCCACAAACCCGCGACCCAAGGGAGATGGAGCGCAAATTTGAAGCGTCGTTCGCCACCAACGAGCGATACATTCATCTTTATCGGCACGAATACGCCTATCACGGCGTCCATGCCTTCTACATGTGGTATTGGGGTAGCCTCGGTCACGCCTACGCGGGCAAAGTGATTTTTGTCAAGGGGAACAAACGAGTTGCCGAACGGATGGGCGTTGAAACGGCTCCAAGCATCAAAGACGCAATTGAGATGGCGAAAAGTTTTTTGGGAACGAACGAACCTTCCATCACTTACTTCCACTTGCCGCCCATCTTCACTTGCCGAGTTGAATGATGGTTGTGTCAAACTTGTGTGCGTGAATTGCTAATTGAAGGCTGAGACCGAAACTGTTTCGGCTCGGCGGAAGCCGTGCCCTCCCATTGATTTCGCCGACTAAAGTTGGCACTTAGGTTTTTCCGTCATCAACTATGGGCTAAAGCCCGTAGCATGGAAAGGAAGTTTTTGACTTTTAGAACACACTCGGTTTTGAAGGAGTGGCAAAACCATGCAGCGGGAGCCTGCAAGCGGCAGGGCAGTTTGGTCGTTGGTGCTGGGAATTTTGGGGCTAATTTTGTGTGGGTTGCTTGCTCCCTTTGCTTGGTGGCTTGGTGCTGCAGAATTGCGCGATATCAGGGCTGGACTTTCTCCCGATAGTGGGCAAGGTTTGGCAACCGCTGGAATGGTCTTGGGCATCATCGGCACTGTGTTTTTGGCAATCGGTTGCTGTGGCGCTCTCGTTTACCTGCTTTTCTGGATTGGGCTAATCGGGGCGGGATTAGCCTTTGGATTTAAGTGAGGTTCGTGCCTTGTCCGCTTTATTGCGTGCTGAGGCAATTGCAGCGGACATAACTTCCTTCAGCGGCACTCCGCGCTCCAAAGCGAGCCTTCGGCAATCCTCGTATTCAGGGGCGATGTTGACAATTTCATCGCCCAATTTTGCGACTTTGACCTTGACCGTTCCGTAGGGCGTCATCACTTCCCAAATTTCGCGGGGAAGGCAGAGCCTTTCCACTTCTTGAACCCTGACGCCCAAAGTGGTGGTCTCTCGCAAAAGGATTTGCAAGACTGTCGGCAACCTCTCGTGGTCGCAAAGGACGGAAAGGACGATGGCAGGTCGGTTCTTTTTCATCTGGGCTGGAACAACCCAGACATCCCTTACCCCTGCTGCCAACAACCTTTCCATCGCGAAACCTGCCATTTCACCCGTCATATCGTCCAAGTTCGTTTCAACGACGACTAACCGCTCTCGTTCAAGGGTGACATTATCGGGCAAATCTCCAATGATGACCCGCAAAACATTAGGGAAAGGCAAATCTCGCTTTCCCGCACCGTAGCCAACCTTTCGGGGCGTAAAAGGTGGAGGCATGCCAAATCCTTTCGCTAACGCTCTCAGTATTGCTGCTCCAGTCGGAGTCACAAGTTCAAATTCAATGTCCAACGGGTAAGTGGGCACACCGCACAGAAGTTCCATAGTAGCAGGTGCAGGAACGGGCAAATCACCGTGAGAGGTTTTCACCCTTCCACGCGTAAAGGGCAGCGCCGAAGCGTAAAGTGCTTGGACACCAAGCAAATGTAGAGCGTAAACTGACCCAACGATGTCAACGATGCTGTCAACGGCTCCGACTTCGTGGAAGTGAACTTCATTGACACTTATGCCGTGAACTTTCGCTTCCGCTTCTGCAAGCAGTTGGAAGACTTTGAGGCTTTGCTCTTTCACTTCATCGGGTAGTTGCGATGCAATGACAATGCTTTCAATGTCCGAGAGATGCCGTTCAGGTTGGTTTTCGTGGACGATGACGGAGACAGAAGTCGCAGCGACAGCACCCTTGCGGACTCGCCCAACTTCCAACTCCCAACCTGAAAGGGGCAAGGTTTTCAAGCCGAGTAGCAAATCATCAACGGGAGCACCTGCGTCAATCAAAGCCCCCAGCAACATATCCCCGCTTATTCCAGCAAAGCAATCAACGAAAGCGCAAACCATGCTTTCGCTCCGCCCATTCCAAGATGAATTTGATGATGACCTTTGCGTCTGACATCGGCATGCCCTTGCTCAAGTTCTCCATTGCGTCGGCGATTTCTCTTGCTGTCGGTAGCCTTTGGCGAGCGAGCAAGGTGAAATCAATGAGCGTCCTTGCGGGAACATCACCGATTTTGTGGCGGATTCGTTCGTAAATTTCCTCGCCCATCTTCTTGAGCCGTTCCAGTTCTTCATCGGGAGTTTCGGGTTTTTTGGTTTGCTGCTCAGCCATTTCCTTTCACCACACTCACTTCATGAAGGGCAATATCCGACCAAGCAACTCCCAAACTTTCGGGTTGGTCGCAATTATCACCAACAACAAAACGACAAAATGCAAGTTCATTCGGGCTTCAAGCCTCAAGACAGCCTCACGAACTTGAGCGACATCTTCCTTATCGGCTTTCCGTTCCAGCGCTTCCCACAGGCGGGCGACATCTTCTTTGTCAGCCTTGTGTTCCAACGCTTCCCTCAATTGTGCCACATCTTCCTTATCGGCTTTCCGTTGTAACTCCGCTCTCAACTGAGCCACATCTTCTTTGTCCGCTTTCCGCTCCAAGATTTCCCAGATGCGGGCTATATCTTCCTTATCGGCTTTCCGCTTCAACTCCTCTTCAATCCTCGCGACGGTCTCTTGCAGTGCCCTGCGGTTGATTTCCGCTTCCAGCCGGTAAATGTCCTCTTTGTCAGCCTTCCGCTCCAACTCTGCCCGAAGTTGGATGATGTCTTCCTTGTCCGCTTTCCTTTGCAACTCTGCCTCAATTCTCGCCACATCTTCCTTATCCGCTTTCCGCTGCAACTCCGCCTCAATCCTTGCCACATCTTCCTTATCCGCCTTCCTTTGCAGTTCTGCTCTCAATTGAGCCACATCTTCCTTGTCCGCCTTCCTTTGCAACTCTGCTTCAATCCGCGCCACATCCTCTTTGTCGGCTTTGTTTCGCAACTCTGTCTCAATTCGTGCAGCGTCTTCCTTGTCAGTTTTGTATTCCAGCAACTCGCGAATTCGGGCGAGGTCAACTTTGTCGGCTTTGCCCACCAGTTCGGTCATCACCTTTTGCTCCAACTGAGCAACATCGTCCTTTGTGGCGATGCGGACAAGGTTCTGCTGGAAAAAGTCCATCAGCCGCTTGGCATCTTCATCACCGAACTGTTTTCGCAGGATTTCGTAAACTTCCGTGAGCACAGTAACCATTTCGGACACCACCACAAACTTTGAGGCGTGTTCATGTGCCTGTCAATGTCGTTGGGTTAGGTCAGAAAGCATGACTGCCAACCACTGCTGGATTTTGTAGTCGGAAAGGAACCAGATGAGCACTCCAACCATCCACATCACGATGGCAATTTGAGCCCAAAGCGGAAGCCCATGCCTTTCCTGCTGAGCCAAAGGCTTTTTGCGACGAGCCATAAACTTCGTCCCTCACTTGCTTGTTGACTTTGTGCGTTGTAAACTTTGCCACAGCCTTGCGGAACGAGGTGACCGAAATTGCGCATGAAGAGGCGCCAGTTTCTGAAAGCCATCAGTGTCACTTTGGGAGGTGCATCTGCAGTGAGCGCAGGCAACGGGAGTATCCCGCGAAGGGTTTTGGGCAAGACGGGTGTTGAAGTTTCCGCAATTGCTATGGGTGGCATTGTCGTCATGAACTTGCCCCAGAAGGACGCTGATGCGATGGTCCGTTGGGCATATGATAACGGCGTCACCTACTTTGATGTCGCACCGACTTACGGTGACGCTGAAGAAAGGCTTGGTCCAGCATTGAAAGGGCTTAGGGACAAGGTTTTCCTTGCTTGCAAGACTGAGAAGCGCGATAAGCAAGGAGCAGCGGAAGCCCTTAGCCAATCGTTGAAGCGACTTCAAACCGACCACTTTGACCTTTACCAACTCCACGCTTTGCGGACAAAAGAGGATGTTGAGCAAGCCTTCAGTCCAAACGGTGCGATGGAGGCTATCTTGGAAGCGAAAGAAAAGGGCTTGATAAAGTTCGTTGGCTTCTCGGCTCACTCGGAAGAAGCAGCCTTGATGGCGCTTGAAAGGTATCCCTTTGACACAGTGATGCTTCCTGTTAACTTCGCTTCGCTGCTCAAAAACGGGTTCGGTCGGAAGGTGCTTGAGAAAGCGAGGGAAACGGGAGCGGCGGTCATTGCTATCAAGGCAATGGCGAAAACTTATTGGAGCGGCGAGCGAAAAGTCCAAAAGTGCTGGTATGAGCCGCTAATGGAGCGCCACCAAGCCCAAATGGCTCTGAGGTTCACATTGTCACAAGAACCAGTAGCAGTTGCTGTCCCGCCCGGCGATGAAAGGCTGTTCCAAATGGCTGTTGAGATTGCGAAAAACTACCGACCGTTGGAGAAAGAGGAGCGAGAGGAACTGGAGCGACTCGCAGCGCCTGTTACGCCACTCTTCCCGCTAAGGGATTGACTTGACAGTTCAGCGCAGTCTTTTCAAATGCCGAGAAGTGTGTTCTAAGACTTCTCATGCCACTGGCTTCAGCCAATATGCGTGCAAGGGTGCAGGAGTGCAAGGGTGCATGAAAACGGTTCGGAGTGCTGAGTGCGGGGTGCAAAAATAGTTGGAGAAAAGAGCCCTTCACGATTTTTCTGCTCACGCCACTGGCATTAGCCAGTGGTCAATGACGAATTTTTGAGCGCCGAATTTATTCGGCGAAAAATCGGAGGGCACTGCTAATGCCGTTCCGAAATTTTTCGGTCGGGCAGGAGCCTGACCCTCCAAACTACTATTCACCAGTCGCCAATCGCTATTCGCTGCCGTTTTCGGCTCGGCAGGAGCCTCGCCCTCCCACGATTTCGCTGACTAAATTCGGCGCTCGGGTTTTTTCCTGTCATCAACTATGGACTGAAGTCTATGGCATGCGTTTACTATTGCGAGTTCTGAGTTGCTCGTTACAAGTTGAGGTGCAAACTTGGTTGATTTCAAGTTCAAGGTGAAAAGGGCAATGTCGGGGACGGAAGTTTTCAGGGTCGTTGCGAAAGACAAAAACATCAAAGCCAGAGTTGGTGAGTTGCGGTTGGCTCACGGGACGGTCACGACGCCCGTTTTCATGCCCATCGCAACTCAAGGGACTGTCAAGATGATGACTTGCGAGGACTTGGAAGCCCTTGGAGCGACAATCATCTTAGCGAACGCTTACCACTTGCACTTGCGACCGGGCGAAAAGTTGATTCAGCAATTGGGTGGGCTGCACAAATTCATGGGTTGGCAGCGACCAATTCTGACCGATAGCGGCGGCTTCCAAGTCTTGAGTTTGTCAACCTTGCGAGAAGTCAATGACGAAGGTGTGAAGTTTCGTTCCCACCACGATGGCACCGAACGCTTTTTGACACCGGAAGACAGCATCCGAATTCAGGAAGCGTTGGGCTCTGACATTGCTATGTGCTTTGACGATGTTGTTCCCTACCCGTGCCCTTACGAGCGAGCCAAAACCGCTACGGAGCGGTCGGTAATTTGGGCTGAAAGGTGTAAAAAGGTTCACTGCCGCGATGACCAACTGCTTTTTGCCATCACGCACGGAAGCGTCTATAAGGACTTGAGGCGTGAAAGCACCTTGAGGTTGGTTGAGATGGACTTTCCCGGATATGCCATCGGCGGCTTAAGCGTCGGCGAGCCGAAGGAAACGATGTTTGAGTTGGTTGAAATTTCAATGGAACTTTTGCCCGAAGACAAACCTCGTTACCTGATGGGAGTGGGGACACCTGAAGACATTGTTCGGGCAGTTGCCCTTGGTGTTGACATGTTTGACTGCGTGCTCCCAACGAGGCTTGGGCGGACGGGAACCGCCTTCACCAGCGTGGGGAAGGTGAATTTGCGGCATGCAAAATACACCAATGACCCATCGCCTCTTGACCCCAACTGCGATTGCCTGACATGCCGAAGATATAGCCGGGCTTACTTGCGTCACCTGTTCAAAGTAGGAGAAGCAACTGGACCTCGCCTCGTCACTTGGCACAACTTGCACTTTTATTTGCGGCTGATGGAGCGGATAAGGGATGCAATCGTCAACGGTAATCTTGCCGAACTCGTCAAAGAAATCAGCGCGTTGGGGTTATCGCTTGGGAATGATTCGGGATGGAGTGAGGTGAGTGGACCGTGAAAGTCGTAATGGCTTGGAGTGGCGGAAAGGATAGTGCAATGGCTTTGGCGAGGGTTTTCGCTAACGACGACTTTGAAGTCGTGGGGTTCTTGACGACGATAAGCATGCCCTATGACCGAGTGACCATGCATGGGGTTCGTCGTAGCCTCGTTCAAAGGCAAGCGGAAAGGATTGGGTTGCCTCTGCATATAGTTTGGTTGCCACCTGAGCCAAGCAATGATGTCTACGACAACCTCATGGGCGAAGCGATGTTGGAGTTGAAAGCGAAGGGTGTTGAGGGCGTTATTTTCGGCGACATTTTCCTGTCCGATATCAGGGCTTACAGGGAAGCGAGACTTTCCGAAGTCGGCATGGTGGCAATTTTCCCGCTTTGGGGTGAACCGACCGATAAATTGGTGCGCGAATTTCTCTCCGAAGGCTACAGCGCCATTGTTTCATGCGTTGACACAAAAGTCTTGTCGGCGGATTTTTGTGGTCGTCAGTTGGACGAAGACTTCTTCGCTTCATTGCCCGATTCCGTTGACCCCTGCGGCGAGAACGGTGAGTTTCACTCCTTTGTGACTTCTGCTTCCTTTTTTAGCGCCCCAATCAATGTTCGGGTCGGCGAGAGGGTTCAAAGGGGGCAGTTCCTTTACTGCGACCTTGAAGAGGTAACTTGAGTTGGGTCAAAAACCACCAAAGCAGACGAACCCAAAATCTCCTAACGATTGCATGAGAGCGTTCTAAAATTACCCATGCCACTGGCTTCAGCCAGTGGTTGATGACGAAATTTTAAAGCGCCGAATTCATTCGGCGTCTGGAAAGATTTTGGGAGGGCGAACCTACAGGTGAGCCAAAAATCAAGCCGTTTTGGCTCGGCAGGAGCCTCGCCCTCCCATGATTTCGCCGACTAAAGTCGGCGCTCAGGTTTTTCGTCATCAACTACGGACTAAAGTCCGTAGCATGATTTGCTTTCAGTTGCGTCATCAACTAAGGGCTAAAGCCCGATAACGCCACTTTTAGAACACTCTCACGGTTGCGTTGACAATATCCGCTGTCGCAAAATAGGGGGTTGAAAGGAGGCGAAAGGGATGAACTACCCGTTCTGGGAAGTGCCGATAATTGGCGGCGGTATGATGATTGGCATTGTGGCTATCGTCCATGTCTTCGTTGCCCACTTTGCCGTCGGTGGCGGGATGTTCCTGCCGTTAACGGAGTATAAAGCCTACAAGGAGAACGACCCACGCATTTTGGAATATGTCAAGCGTCACACTCTCTTTTTCGTCCTTCTCACACTCGTGACGGGGGCGATAACGGGTGTCGGAATTTGGTGGACAATTGGATTGGTTCACCCACCGGCGACGCGAACTTTACTGCTTGTTTTCGTTTGGGTTTGGGCGACAGAGTGGGTCATGTTTTTCACAGAGATTGCTGCTGCGCTGATTTACTACTACGGCTGGGATAGGATGTCGCCCAAAACTCACTTGACAGTTGGTTGGATTTACTTTGCAGCCGCGTGGCTTTCCCTTTTCCTCATCAACGGCATCATCACCTTCATGCTCACTTCGGGTCAATGGCTTCAGACCCGCTCACTGTTCCATGCCTTCTTTAACCCGACGATGCTACCTTCACTTTTCCTGCGAACCCTCGTAGCCATTGCCCTTGCTGGCATCTTTGCGCTGATAACTGCATCATGGTTGCAACCTGATGACCTGCGAGAAAAGATGGTCAAGTGGGCTGGACGCTGGCTCATCTTCCCAGCGGTTCTGATGCCAATTGGGTTGGTTTGGTATTTGGCGATGGTGCCTGAAAGTGCGAGAAGGTTCGTAATCTTCGGCGCTGCGCCCGTGTTGCAAGTCTTCTTTGTCGTCAGCGTCATCTTGTCATTCTTCGTCTTTGCCTTCACCCTTACAGGCACATTCAAATTCGCCCGTCAATTCAATATGCCGCTGGCGTTACTCATTGCCGCTTTGGCTCTCGTCACGACAGGACTTACGGAGTGGGTGCGGGAAGCAATGCGAAAGCCGTATGTCATTCACGGCTACATGTTCAGCAACTCCGTGAGGGTTGACGAAATCCCGAGACTGCGCGAGAAAGGGATTTTGTTGAACGCGAAATGGTCTTCAGTGCCTTATGCCACCCGCGATAATTGGCGCGATGCAGCGCGAGAAATCTTCAGGTTTCAATGCGCTTCCTGCCACACCCTTGACGGTTACAATGCCCTTCGCCCACTAATTCATGGTTGGGACGAGCAAATGATTGACCAAGCACTGCAGCGACTTCACCTTCTCCGAAGTGGTGTCATGCCGCCATTCATCGGGACAGAGACTGAAAGGAAAGCATTAGCAAGGTGGTTGGCTGAAATCGCAAGGGAAGAGGCAAACAGCCGATAGTGGACAGCGTGAGGGTGAGTTGAGCATGGGCAGTTACGATTTCTCCGCAGGCAAACTGGACTATACCCTTTTGAGCGAATTGATTGCCGATTTGCCTTTGGATGAACGAACTGTCGTTGGTCCGAGAATTGGCGAGGACGCTGCAGTCGTTGATATGGGCGACCGATACCTTGTTGCGACCACCGACCCCATTACTTTCGCCACCGATTTGATTGGCTGGTATGCGGTTCATGTCAATGCTAACGATGTGGCATCAATGGGAGCAAAGCCGAAATGGTTCATGGCAGTTGTGCTTTTGCCAGAGGGTCAAACCAATGAACTGCTGGTCAGGGGAATTTTCGCACAAATGAAAGATGCCTGCAAATCTCTCGGCGTTGCTTTCATCGGTGGACATTCGGAAATTACGCCAGAACTGCCGCGTCCAATTGTTGTTGGCACAATGTTGGGCGAAGTTGAAAAGAACAAACTGGTGACAAGCAGCGGCGCTCAGGTTGGAGATGCCGTCTTGGTCACGAAAGGTTTTCCCATTGAAGGCACAGCAATTATCGCCCGCGAAAAGGGAGACGAGTTGAGAAGGCGGGGTGTTCCCGATGACCTCATTGAACGGGCAAAAAACTTCCTTTTTGACCCCGGCATAAGTGTCGTCCGCGATGCCTTGATTGCCTGCAGTGTCGCAAATGTCCACGCGTTGCATGACCCAACAGAAGGTGGATTGGCGAGGGGATTGTGGGAACTGGCAGAAGCGTCGCAGGTGACCATTGAAGTTGACGCTATGGCTTTACCTGTTGTCCCTGAAGGGCAACATTTGTGCCAAATTTTCAGCCTGAACCCACTTGGCACGATTTCATCAGGCACGCTGTTAATTTGCGTTGACGAACAGGAAGCGGACAAAGTAATCACAGCCCTTGAAAACGAGAACATTGAGGTTGAGGCAATCGGTAAAGTGATTGGCAAAGGCAAGAGCGAAGTTTTAGTCCGTTGCTTTGATGGTAGGTTAAAAAAATTGCCCGATTTCCCGAAAGACGAGATTGTCCGGCTTTTTGGCTGATCGTTCGTCACCTTGAGGGAATTGATGGCGAATTCGGTAGCGTCTCCCTTTACAGGCGACGGTCGTTAAAACCTGCCGTCGGGGACAAGCCCCATACTTCTGTTTCATCCATTTTTGATTTTTGGATATGAACGGGCTAACTTCTGGCAAGCGTCCCACAAGATGAAGCGCCAACGAACAGTGACCCATGCTTCATTCCGCACCTGAACCCACGCCACCACTCCCCGCCAAAGGGTTTCTATACCCCAATCCGCCTATCCAAACACTCCCTTTCCAGCACCAAAATCTCAATCTCAATCATATTCAAACAACTGGCATGTATGGGTCTCAGATGCAGGCAGAACTTTTGGGCTCGCCGACGAGCCTTCTCTGTCAGCAAGACCAAATAAAAGGCTACTAAAGTGTGCGTGTTGAGATTGGGGATAAACCCATGATATGTCAGCCCTAATTTTAGCGCTATCTGACATGGCGGTTTGACGGGGCTCTCTTCAATGCGCACTCGCAACAAGTAACTATGCGCACAAACCTTGATGGCGTTAACTCGTCAGAGTTTGATGAACTTGACCAAAGATGTTAATGCGATGCGGAGAACTAAGGGGGAAGAAACATGAACACGAGCAAAGAACTTTTCACGCGTCGTGAGTTCTTGAAAAGAACCATCCTCGCTGGCGTAGGCACCTCGTTCGCATCACTCATCGCCTATGCTTTTGAAGAAGTAGTTCCGCGTCAAGCACGAATTGCATACTACTGCAACGGTGAGATTCATGTGAGCCTGCCAGGTCAGGAAGGAAAGCCGATCACGAAAGGGCACTGGGATTTTAAGCCTTCATGGTCAAAGACTGGCGACATGCTCGTGTTCTTCCGCCGACTGAAAAGTGACCCCGATGTCAGCAAATGGCTTACAGCCATCCGCATCATCAATGTGGACGGCACTGGTTTCCATCAACTCACCGACGGCACTCACACCGAGTTCAATCCCACATGGACGCGGGACGGAAAGAACACACCTGTGTGGAACCGAAGAGACCCAAAAACCGGCAACTATTTCATCATGGCAAGTAAGGTCGGAGGCAAGCCAGGCGAGGAATTTCCACTCACTGACCCACGCTACTTCGCTTGGGTTCATTCTGCTCTCAGCGATGGCAGGCTGTTTGTCACGGCTAACCCACCGAAACTTGGCTTTGGCTACTACCTGATGACGCCGAAACCAGGTGGCGAACCCAAGTTTGAGAGGGTTGAGTGCGAACTGTTGAAGAAAGGGTTCTTGGACCGCGTTAGTGTCTCTCCCGATGAAAAGATGATTTGCTTTGAGTTTCAGCCTTGGTCAAAGGGAAGAACGATGGCAGGAAGGACTCTTTTCATTGCTGAGTTCAACGCCGAGAAGCGCGTGATCACAAACCCGAAGCCATTTGCGAACGAGGAGGGCAAACCTTTGTGGTTTGGCTATCCGCGCTGGATTGACGGCGGGAAAGCCGTGATTTACCATGCTGGCAAACCCGGTAGTTGTCAACTTTATGTTTACCGCCTTGAGGACGGCTCAACCAAGCGTGTTTCCAATGACCCTAAAGCCGATTATCGCTATCCTTGTGGGGAGGATGTGCCATGTTGACGAGAAGAGAGTTTTTGAAGAAGACGATGCAGGGTCTGACCGCACTGGCGGTCAGCGAGAGCGTGACGGCTCAACCTTTCGCCACGATTCCTGAGCGCGCGCTTGGCAAGACGGGTCTCAAACTTCCCATCTTAGGCTTCGGTGGCGCAGTGCTGGCTTCGTATTGGGGCAATCCCCTTTCCTACGAAGAGCGCGTGGAGTTAGTTCGCTACGCTTATGACCGAGGTGTGCGTTACTTTGACACCGCTGGCAACTATGGTGAAAGTCAATCCATCCTTGGCGAGGCGCTCAAAGACCGAAGGAAAGATGTGT
>Ga0209393_1001001_pt1 | contig 12536 bp, 11 predicted proteins | sample SSWtaG_2_FD_184117 | JGI IMG/M metagenome (GOLD analysis project Ga0209393, IMG submission 184117) | Hot spring microbial communities from Sandy's Spring West, USA to study Microbial Dark Matter (Phase II) - SSWsed_130316 (SPAdes)... | ecosystem: Environmental > Aquatic > Thermal springs > Hot...
ATCTTTGAGTTCTGCGAAGAGAAGCAGAAGATAATTATCCTCCATACAGGGTGTGACCCATCCATCTGGGAAGAACCAGCCTTTTCTCAGAACGCTAACCCGTCCATGCTTAAATATTATGCTAGTAAATTTAAGAAAGTGCCAATAATACTAGCTCACATGGGATCATATAGCCGGAGATATCCAGGGATCTGGTTTGATGAAGCGCTTGAATTAGGTAAAAAATATAGTAATGTTTGGTTTGATGTCTCGGCTGTCCCATACTTGTTAACTGAGGAGAGATATGTAGAAAAGATATCTAGAGAGGTAGGTTGGGATAGAGTATTATTTGGGTCTGATTACCCAGTAGTTGGAGGCTCTAGCATAATGAGTATACTAAGCATCATCCAAAATTCCAACTTACTCTCAGAAAATGATTTAGAGAAAGTATTGTATCTAAATGCTTTAAAGCTTCTAGGATTATGATGATGCATTTATCTGTAAGTATGATAATAATATGATAATAAACTATGATAATAAACACGATAGTGTCCGGATAAGGCTTTATATAGCTAAGAAGACCCCTTATAGTTGCCTAGGCCAGGAAATAACTACTCCTTAACAGTATTTAAAGCCTTATCCAGACAATATCGGCCTTTAAGGGTAAACCGCCTAAAAGGGTGGGCATTTGTCTAACAGCGGTTAAAATGTTTCTTATGAAAAATAGTGTGGAGCTTCCAGCTATATTTTGGCGTAGGCTTAAGGGAAGGCATAAAGGCCTCAGGGGCCTTAATGTTGGATAAAGTGTCTTCTAATGCTGAGTTTAGGCGAATTTTGAGCCACATGGATGTTAACAATAAAAAGCCTGTTTCTTGTTTTGGTTAGCCCTAGAATGCGGATTGTAAGCCAATTTTAAATATAAGTGTATAGAATGATTTTCATAGGACCATCGATGAAGAACTATGAGTTAAGGGGAGAAAAAACAAAAAAGGTTTATGATTCAATAAAATCAGTAGGATCGATCACCTTAAAGGAAACTGCAGAGAAAACGGGTGTTAATTATAATACGGTAAGAGGGGCTGTTCAAAAGGCTTCAAAAGATGGGTTTAGTAAGGCGTGTTGATAGAGGCTTATATGTGTTTGCAGGGGGGAAGTTGAGGGGAATATATGCGACTAATTACATTTGACGAATATGCTGAATACGTAAAAACTCATAAAGTAGTCTATATCGAGGATACACCAATAACTATAGGTGAAAAGCATCAGATCAAAGAGTATCAGCCTAGAGATTTCACCTTAGAGACAACAACTGTTTGGAGCTTTCCCGAGCGTGGTTCATGGGCAACCCATAAAGGAGATTACAGAGGAAACTGGGCTCCGCAAGTAGCGAGAAATCTCATAATCCGCTATAGCAAGCGAGGCGAGCTTGTTCTAGATCAAATGTGTGGTGGTGGAACTACCTTAATTGAATGTAAGTTGTTGGGGAGAAATGCCATCGGCGTCGATATTAACTATGATGCTTGCATAGTAGCGCTTGATAGATTGAACTTTAGCTATAAGCCATTAGATCCAGATTGGAAGGAGCCAGACATCAAAATATATCACGGTGACGCTCGAAATCTCGACCTTATTGAAGATGAGTCTATAGACTTAATAGCCACGCATCCTCCATATGCTAACATAATTCCATATTCTAAGAAGAGAAGGATCGAGGGAGACCTATCCCAAGTTTATAGTTTAGAAGAATACTTAAATGGAATGCTGAAGATAGCTGAAGAAAGTTATAGGGTTCTGAAACCAGGGAGGTTTTGTTGCATTTTAGTAGGAGATACGAGAAGACACAGATTTTATGTCCCAATAGCGTTTAGAGTTATGGAGAAATTTTTAGAGGTAGGATTTGTTCTAAGAGAAGACATTATAAAATGTCAGTGGCACGTCAAGAAAAGCCAAGAAAAATGGGTTGGATTAGCAAAAACAGCTGAAGAATGCTGGATTGAAAAGCCTAAAGATAAGAAACATTGGACGGACTTTCTCTTAATTTATCACGAGCATCTATTCGTTTTTTGGAAACCAACAAAACATGAAAATTTAAAGAAGTTTGGGGAGAGTATGAAGTGGTGGTAAACTTCTTTGTCCCATAAAGCTCTTGAGCGGGAGAATCTACGTATTAAAGTGGGAGAAGCCATAAGGAAAAGAGAATTCATGAAATGTTTGGAATTGTCTCAACAGAAACTACCACCCCCTAATTTAACAAAAACAATGTTAGAAAACGAATTCAAAATTTGTAGCGATAGAAAATTTAGAGTTATCCTAGTAGAGGACTTCGACGAGTACAAAGTTTTCATCCAAATTCCAGATGGCAAATCTGATTGCGATTTTTATGTATGGTACGCAAAATTTTCTAGTAATGCACTTGTTGAGTGGAATATCCCCACCCACGATTACTTAGGTAATTGGTATAATGAATTAAAGATTTTATCGAAAGAGCTTTAAGAATACATGATAAACGCTGTTCTGAGACTTATTAGAGATAGAGAAAGCGTACCTAACATATTGGAAAGGTATTTTCCAAATCTTGAAAAGCGTCTAAAGCTTGATGTCGCTAAATTCTTATCAACATTAAAATGGGTGGCATTAGAAGAAGACGTAAACTATCCACCACCAAAATATCTGGGTTCAAAATGTACAGTTGCGGTGTATGCTCTTTTAGAAGCAGGGTTTACCATGAGCGATATAAGAAGAATAGTGAAATTTTAGCTGAAACAAAAAGCCATCAAACAAATAAAAAGTATGTTTGTAAGCAAATCTATAAGTATGGTTAGAAACCAAAGCACCGTCGAGAGTTAGCCCGGCTTGAAAAGTTCAAGCATCCAAAACCATACAATTGAGCTTATCGTTAATTTCGGCAAATCCATTCCCTACTGTGTTAAGTAGTGTGTCGAGCTTGATGAAACATTCATAGCTAAATATAAATGCCAAACTAAAAACTCTTCTCATCTTACATACGTAAAAAGAGTCCATCGTTTTATAGTTTGTATGATGATGCACCCTGCTAGCATCCCGGTCTAACAAGGAAGACCTGGCACTATATGTACAGCATTATATCTGAGAAGCCTAGATGTAAATGTTGAGGTTACTACGATAGATAAGACTTTATGGAGGGCTCTAGAGACAGCTGTTGTAACAGTATATGTGAGGCCCTGGAACTTATAGGTATGGTATTATAACCTTCTCAACGAGGAGAATGACGGCTATAGCTATCGTTATCGTGTCGTGAAGCCTGAAGCCAGTGATAGTTTAACCCCTAGCCTCCCACCGCCCCTGATCAATCTACTCGTAGCCCTTGAGAGCATCGAGGCGTATATCCAGTACCCGTCCAGCCCCGGTATCAGCAGGCTGTTAAAGGCTACGCCTCACAGATTTATAAGCTATATGTAGGCTAGCAGGGACTGAAGATGCTTGAGGATTCCCTCAAGGATGAGGATACTGAGAGAATGTTTAACCAGCTTAAATCATATATTAGAGAGGAGAGTTGGGAGAACTTCCTGTTGGAGAGCTTGTAGCTCTAGCCAAGACTTTTATACATAATAGTATATACTATCCAGTAGATCTAATGATACTGAAGAGATAGATTATTGTCTGGAAGTTGGTTTGCTAAGGCTAAGCTTTACAAGCTAGACTTCTTCAACCCTATTCCCTATATCCTGTTTGATGCTGCTTGAGTCTTCTTCAGTTCTTCCTCTCTCAAGACTCTTCTCAAGACTTTTCCAACCATGCTCATAGGTAATTCTTTCCTAAACTCAACTTCTCTAATCGCTTTATATGGTGCAACTCTTTCATTCACAAACTTCATAATCTCTTCTTCCGTAGCCGTAGCACCCTCCCTCAATACTACGAATGCTTTCGGGATCTCACCTGATAGCGGGTCAGGTTTACCGACTACAGCTGCAAGCTTAACAGCTGGATGCTCATACAGTATATCTTCAAGCTCTCTTGGATAAACACTGTAGCCCTTATACTTAATTAGGTCTTTCTTTCTATCTGTTATGTAGAAGTATCCATCCTCATCCATCTTCCCAAGGTCTCCCGTATACAACCATCCATCCCGTAAGACTTCACTGGTTTCTTCAGGTCTCTTCCAATATCCTTTCATAACCTGCGGTCCCTTAACCACTAGTTCTCCAACCTCGCCTACCGGCATCTCTCTTGTACCAGTTTCTACGTCGACTATCTTTGCATCGGTATCCGGCCATGGAATACCTATACTACCTATCTTCACAGTCTTCATAGTCGGGTCTAAAGGATTGCAGTGAGTTACAGGTGAAGCTTCTGTTAACCCGTACCCCTCGACAAGTACTGCACCCGTCATCTCCATGAACTTCTTCTGAACCTCTGGGGGTAGTGGAGCAGCACCCGAGATACAGAACTTCACAGACCTGAGATTATACTTCTTTGCTTCAGGATGGTCGACTATTAAAGCATACATTGTTGGAACCCCTGGGAATAATGTTACTTTATACTTCTGTATCGACTTTAGTACTTCGACTACATCGAATCTTGGAAGTAGGACCATTGTTGCTCCAGCATATATTGTAAAATTCATAGCTACCGTCATACCATAGATGTGGAAGAACGGTAGAACGGATAATCCTGTATCTTCACCTCTCTTTGCTTGGAGCCATGCAGAGCAGCCGATAGCATTAGATACCAAGTTCATATGTGTTAGCATAGCTCCTTTGGGGAGACCTGTAGTTCCACCAGTATACTGTAGGACTGCTAAGTCTTCCTCAGGGTTAATCTCAACGCTGGGAGGCTGCTCAGGGGTCTTCTCAACCAGCTCCTTAAAGAAGTACACGTTTGGCTGGGGTGGGACTTCGGCGGTAGGTATCTTCTTTAAGAGTTTCCCTAAGAAAGCCTTAAGGCTTGGCATATATTCTCCGAGTCTAGCTACTATTGCAAACTTTACTTTCGTCTTCTCCCAGATCTTCTTAAACCTCGGGAATAATGCATCAAGCAACACGATAGCTTTAGCTTCAGAATCCGAGAGCTGGAATTCTAGCTCCCTCTCTACAAACAATGGGCTTATACCTGTAACTACTGCACCAATCTTTAAAGCTCCATAATATGCGATTACAAACTGCGGCATATTAGGTAGATATAATCCAACGACATCACCCTTCCTTACACCTAGATTGTACAGGGCAGTAGCAAACCTATTCGCTAAGCTACCCAATTCTCTATAAGTTATCTTTTTACCTAGAAAGATTATTGCAGGCTTATCTGGGAAGTCTTGAACACTTTTCTCTAGTAAAGCATGTAGGGGGACTTTTGGATAATCTATTCTTTTAGGGACACCCTCAGGCCAATTCCTAAACCACGGCCTCTCAAAAATACCCGACTCACCCTTCATAGACATAACCTCACACCTAAGATTCATTAAGAAGGGGATAAAAATCTTTAGACCGCGTCTACTAAACTAAGATAAGGCTTTTATTCTTCCGGTAACGCTTTTACTAAAAGAATATGGAAAACTTCATCGTGGAGAATATCCCCACTCTATACTATTTAACCCTTAGACATCCCGTGGCCTCGTTTACTCAATCTATGAGAAATTAACTAATATATATCCCGAGGCAGAAATGGTATTTTGTAGCCATGACTTATTCCTCCCCAACTATGTTAGTTTACTGCTTAACTAAGGGATTCTTATCAAAGAGTTTAACAATAGGAGTGTCTTTAGGCTTAACCCAATATAGAGAAAATTATGCATTACTTCCTCCTGGAACTAGCCTAATAATGTATATCGTCTTGATACCTTTTGCCATAATATTTCTATACGGCTTGTATATTAGGTTGAGAGTCTATGGGTTTAATGCTTTACTTACTTTATCTAAGGATTTTAGAAGCTGGTTTACGCAATCATTGAAGTATTCTATCCTACAGAGGAGAATAGTTAGAGAAATAATCCCTGGGATAATGCATTTAACGACTAGCTATGGAATACTTGTATTATCTATCGGCACTCTTCTAGTATTCATAGATAGTGATTTTCTGGAACCCTTTAACCAGAAGCTACTTCATGGAGCATTTTATCTGATCTTTGAGTTCATCCTCGATTTATTTGGTCTATTCCTAATCTTTGGCATAATACTACAGCTTACTAGGAGATATGGTGGAGTTAAGAGGCTTAAACCTAGACTAGAATATTACATATATCTTTGGGGGTTGTTATTCATCGGAGTATCGGGTTTTCTTCTTGAATCTATCCGTATATCAGTAACTCAACCACCATGGAGTAGCTACTCATTTATAGGAAACATGATCTCGGAAATTATAATGAATTCAGGTATACCATCAGGAGTCCTTAAGAATCTCTATAATGTCTTGTGGTGGTCTCATGCCATTACAGCTTTTGGATTGATTGCAGCCTTACCATATACTAATCTCCGCCATACTATCGTCTCCTTCATCTACACTGGGCTTACATACTCTGCACCACGTCCCCCACAACTAGCAAAAACGCCATTCAAGCTAAGTGAAGTAGACTTATCATCTACTGAAGAATTTAAGATTGGGTTCAGAAAGATTAGTGATCTTGATTGGCTTCAGAAGATGGGGCTTGATGCATGCACTGATTGTGGAAGATGCGAAGCTGTCTGCCCAGCATATTCTTCGGGGACCCCCCTCTCCCCGAGAAATTTAGTCCAGAAGCTTATGAAAATAATGTGGAAGCATAGATCAAGGTTGGAGAGAGATCTCATAGAATCTAAAGATTTAGGTTATGATGAGATTTATGCATGTACAACATGTGGAGGATGCGTTGAACAGTGCCCAGTAGTAATCAGCCCACTTGAATACATTATCGAGGCTAGGAGAGCGTTCATATTAGATGGTAAGATGGAGAAGAAAGCCATTGAAACCTTGAATAGTTTAACCAGGCTTGAGAACCCCTATGGTTTACCGAAGACCGAGAGAGAAGCACTAGTAAAAGAATTGAGAGAACTCGGAGCTAAGACTATTGATGAGCACCCGGAGCCAGAGTATATTTACTGGGTGGGATGTTTAGCAACGTATGACCCGAGGATTAGAAATGTTGCGAGAAAAATGGTTGAGATTCTAAGTAAAGCAGGGGTAGACTTCGCTATACTCGGTACACTAGAGAGATGTACAGGTGAACCTGCTAGGAGGATGGGTGAAGAAGGATTATTTCAAGAACTAGCTCTCAAGAATATTGAAACATTAAAGAGTATAAATGCTAAGAAGCTGATAGTTCACTGCCCACACTGCTACCAGATATTCAAAAATGAGTATAGAGAGCTTGGGTTAGAAATAGAAGTTATACATCACTCAGTCTTACTTAGAAGCCTTATGTCTCGAGGTAGGATAAAACCAAAAATAAGCATAGACACCTTGATAACATTTCACGATTCATGCTATATTGCACGCTTCAATAATATAATTAATGAGCCTAGAGAGCTACTGACCAGTCTAAAGTTTAAAGAAATGGAGAGGAGGGGGAGAGATACTTTCTGCTGTGGAGCAGGTGGTGGAAACTATTGGAGTGAAGTTAAGAGGGTTAAAAGAGAGAGTCTACAAAGACTAGAAGAAGCTATGAAGATAAATGCTGAAGCTATAATTGTAGAATGCCCGTATTGCATAGCTATGCTTGAAGATGCTGTAAGAGTAATGGGGCTAGAAGAAAAAATAAAGATACTAGACATATCAGAGGTTTTCTAAAACGATATATTACGTCCAAACATCCAAATGGATGGCTGATCTTATATAGACGCATGCTATCCTATCTTGTTAGAGGCACCCATGATAGTTCAGCTAAATCATACTGCATTCTAGCGATCATAGAGACCTGTTCATATATGCTGAGCTCTCTAGGAGTTAAACGGCTGAGAGTCAACTCCATCTTGATCTTATTTATCCTCTCAAGTAAACCATATAGTAGCTCAGTCTCATTATTGAAGAATATCCTGTACACATCATCGTGATTATCTTTCAACAATGCTTTAGAAACATTCAATTTCTCCAAGAATACCTTATCAAGCATCTTCAGTATACCTTGTTGAGTAGTTAAAGCTATCTCTAAAGCTCTATCATTAATATTCTCTAAGAGGTAAGCTGCAATTCTAAAATCAAGTAAGTTGATATTGGATAAGTTTAGTCTTGTCTGCAGGGCTGGGTCTTCTGCACAGCTTCTAAGTATTCTAACTGTATAGAAATATAGTTTATCTACTTCATCATCTTTCTGGACAACTCTTTCAGCTTGTTGGATATCTTCCTCCAAGATAGATGTAATTGATTCTTCAATTGATTCTCTCGTAATCTGCCACATCCTCTTAAGAACATCTATAGGTTGTAGCTCTAATGGGTCAATCAGTGTTTTCAGGATGAGTTTGTTATTACTATATTCTACTATCTCTAGACCCATAAGTTTATTCTTAACTTTTGAGAATTCTAAGTCGAATAGATCCTTAACAGTCTTCGGGATATCTATAACGATATTGCTGTATCCTAGTAAGTATGCTGCAATAACGCTATTCACTAAATGACGTATATCTTTTTGGTATTTTAGATAATTAGTCCTCTCAAGCCTCTCCACACTTAAAGTCTTAACTATCACAGCATCCTTAGTGATTAAGAGCTCAACATTATCTCCTGGTTTAAGTTTTCTAGCCTCTATCCATTCTCTTGGTAAGCTTACAACCAGTGACCCGCCGCTCTTCATTATTGTTCTAACTTCTTTAACGCTCATCTAGATATTCTGATCGATACGTACTAATATAGATTTTCATGATGAAATATTGATAAATTTCAAAAAACGATAGATTGTAGGTCATAATGAAGGGTAGCTGGAGGGGTAGAAGGAGCCTAGAGGTGGTTTTGATAGCATCTAACGCAGCCTTATATGCTGTAGTCGGTATCGCAACATATCTTGGGATATTCGCCCCAGTCTTCGGTACAGTTAGATTCTGGCCATCAGTAGTAATTCCAGCTACATTCTCAATATTATTCTCCCCCTGGATAGGAGCGGTTGGAGCAGCTATAGGAATATTTATTAGCGACATGGTAGTGCATGGAAACCCGATCTTAAGCATAACGGTTGGGGTTACATCAAACTTTATAGGATTCTACCTGATAGGCATACTCGCCCGTGGTAGATCAACCATCTTGAAGAGAATATCTTCAGTAGGCATCCAAGCTATCCCACTAGTAGCTGCTGTATTCCTATATCTCTCAGGAGGCTTAGATGAGGTTGTTTCATCTATCTTCTTAGGTGTCGCAGTGGTTGTCTTACTAGTCAGCCTAGGAGTAGCCCACTTTAAACAACAGTATTCGAAGATAATCTATTCATCTTCTGCCGGCTTAATGGTTGGAAGCGCTATAATCGGGATAGGCCTCTGGGCTTACAGCCAATTTGCTATGCTACCGATAGGCGTATCCAATGCTCCTATAATAGCTTCATTAGTTTGGTTCCTCTGGACTTACTTAACAGAGATCCCATTCCTAGTATTCTTACTACCACCAATATTATATGCAGTCGTTAAAGCTATGCCTGGGAAGGTAGAAGCAGAAGTACTGGCGAGCTGAAAAATATGATTAATTTAGGGAAGTATGGTTATGCATATTTCCCATCTGCTTTATCTAGCATATTTTCTCCAAAACTAAAATCTACAACAATGGATGGTGGAATCTATTTAGATAAGATAGGTGCAAGAGGTGGAGGGTTCTCTCTTGTTAAAGGCTCAGAAACATGGGTTAAGATCTACCCAGATGAATCAGATAGAACAGAAGTAGTAGTAAATGAGGGTATACGGAATTTCCCACCATCGATTGAAGCTGCTGAAGAAATGAGGAGAAGATACAAGATAAAGGGTAGGATAGAGATTAAGCATAAGATAAGTGTACCTATCGGCTCTGGATTTGGCACAAGTGCTTCTTCAGCGGCTGGAGTAATACTTGCAATATCGTCTCTTCTAGGTCAAGGCATTACGTTGAGCGAAGTAGTAAGAATAACACATGAAATCGAGTTAAGATGCAGGACTGGACTAAATAGTGAAGTAGGATTGATGACTGGGGGATTAGTACTCGTTCTTAGAGAAGGGGCACCGCCAAGAAGCATTATAGATAATATCCCCCTACCATCAAGCATTAAACTAGTTGCTGTAGTATCAGGACCGATTGAAACACCTAACTCTCTATCAGAAATATCAAAAATAGAAGAAGTTGAGAAGATTGGAGATAAATATCTCTCTAAGATATTAAGGCAGCCTACTATTGAGAACTTCCTTAGGTATGCTAGAGAATTCGCATATGAATCAGGCTTCGTAACTAAGACAGTTGAAGAAATATTCAAAGTATTTGAGAAGCTTCCAGTAATAGGGTATGCTCAGAACATGCTGGGTGAAGCTGTACACGCTTTAGTTTACGATAAGAACTTAGACTCAGTTGTAAGAAGTCTAATAGAATCCTTCCCAGATACGGAGATTGTAGTCTCAGATATAACATCAATCTGTAATGTCTATTCCAAGCCTCTAGAAACCATAGAATTAGAGCAAACCTACAGACACTAGTAGAGAAGAACGAATTATTATTCTATCATGTTAAGAAAGTCTGCTTTTTTGTTGCTAGGTTGTTAAAGAAGCTTACGAACTGTTTTTCTCTACCCAATGGTATCAATGCTGATGCAGCAAAACTATGCCCATCGCCCGACCCTCCTACAGCTTCCGCTGACTTCATAGTTAATTCAGATGCAGGCGGCATCCTACCTGATTTAACTTCTTCACTTAAGAGCTTAGGTGTTCTAACGGATACCTTAATCCATTCTCCTTCAACTCTTCCAAGATTAGGTAGGGTGGGCTCGAAGTTCATGAAACCTATAAGATATTTATCTTGAGCTACTATGCTTCGGTAACTCAGCATTGAGCAGAATGTCCCAATAGTTTTAGTACCGAGACCTTTTAATAGGTCGTGTATATGGAACCATTGGGTTACACCTTCAACCTTAAGCTTATTCTTAGAGAGGATACTAAACAATTGGTTAAATCTATTCTTTCTTTCTTCTTCAAGTTTTTCAGCCTCCTCAAATTCTATTCTTCTTGAAAGAAGATAATTGATAACCTTGTATGGTCCATTACGATAATACCCTATACTACCAATAGCTGTTAGGATCGATGAAAGCTTATTCCAAGGCTTATTAAAAATCTTTACATTATATGATTCTTCACGTCCTATCTTAATCTCTACGTCTCCTACACTCATAGAATCTTCTAAAGGTATTTGATTTAACCCTGCTAATGGGCCAGGTATCTCTGCTGAACCTACAACCGCCATCCATGCAGAATCTCTTACATCTACAACTTCACGCATTAGTAGGTATGTTGCAGTTGAGCCGCTAACATCTCTCTCCCCACTATAACCATACAGTTCAGGGTTCAAGTTTACAGTATATGGGCTATCTATCTTCACAGGGTCATGATGGTCAAGTATAAGAGCTTTAGACTTTGTTTCTTCACTCATCTTTGCAATGAGGTCTGCTCTGCCTGACCCGATATCTAGAAAGATATAGAATCCACAGTCTGTAGAGTAGATAAGCTTGAGTATAGCTGGATGAATCTTCTCAATACATATCAACCTATAGTTAACTCCAATCCTATTCAAAGCAGAAGCAGATATGCCTGCAGCACATAATCCATCAGCATCATTATGGAAAACCAGTCCAATAACTCCATTATAGCTTCTCAATTCTCCAGCAATATCTTTAATCAACCTGAAGTACTCTTCCCTCATCCCACAAGATATCAATCGACTAAGAGATTAATAACAATTCTAGTGGATGACGGATCCCCACTTATTCTCAATGGGCTTATTATGTTTCATGGTTCTCTTCACTGGGGCTGAAACGTTTGGGAGGACCCCTCAACTATCTCTTCATTTTGTCTTTCCAAGAGAAGAGGAATGAAGTATTTATTTATGCATACATTGGGAGTTCACGAGTAGCAGCAAGTACGAATCCATTTACTAGCTCTATCTTCTTTAGGAGAGCTCTAGCTAAGTCGGATATTGTTACTATCCCTACTAATACGTTCTTATCTATTACTGCGAGCCTCCTTATCTTCTTCTCAGCCATAATCTGTAGCGCCTCTTCTACGGTAGCGTTAGGCTCTACAGCTACTATAGGTCTAGACATAATCTCTGATGCCCTAGTTTTAAAAATATCTAAGCCTTTAGCTACAACCCTTCTAACGATATCCCTCTCCGTAATTATCCCAACAACTTTTCCATCCCTCTCAACAAAGCATGCACCAACCCCTCTATCCATCATGCTCCTAGAAACCTCAACGATATTCGCATCCTCTTTCACAGTTAGAGGATCAGTAGACATAAACATCCTAACAGTAAACTCATCTTCTGACTCTTCATCACTCATATATATTCAGAGTGCGAAACCCAGTAAATAAAGATTACAAGATACTTTAGACAACGGCTCTACTTATGACTAGCATAAACATAGAAGATCGATTTATGTTTTAAACTATTTATTACAC